>Ga0209933_1000428_pt1 | contig 80157 bp, 54 predicted proteins | sample ThiBiot_300_biof_FD_183944 | JGI IMG/M metagenome (GOLD analysis project Ga0209933, IMG submission 183944) | Wastewater bioreactor microbial communities from Cape Town, South Africa - Thiocy_cont_300_biof (SPAdes) | ecosystem: Engineered > Bioremediation > Thiocyanate > Unclassified | place... | reverse complement strand
ATCCATGTCTACAACCCGCCGATCGGTTGAGGTATACATACCCAATCCATAGGTAGCCTGCGGATAATGCATCAACCGCCAGTCGTTGGTCCACAGGAAGCGATTATTGCGACTCCATATCTGCGAAATGGCAGTAAGAAACGCCTGGTTGTTCTGGGTGTAAGTCAGTTGTGTACTAACCGTCGACATGTTGGCACCGGGCCGCCGGAATGGTGTATTCAACAGGACAGCAGCCAGCAACTGCGTCTGTAATGTATAGCCGATCTGTGGGATAACGATCAGGAACCGCTTTCCTTCATGCAGACTTGCCGAATCGTGCGGTGTAATGTGCAGACGCGGAAACCAGCGATTGACTAGATCAGCTACATCGCGGGTAGGGCTAGCGGAGTGCGTAACGGGCAACGTAGATGAAAGTGCCGCCGTATCCGAAAGCGGCATTTGAGCCAGACAGGTAGTATCCGATACGATCAGTAACAGTAAACCCACAAACGAACAATAGAGGAGCTTCATGGGTGGGTTAGAAAGATCGCATAGTTTGTCAATGAGGGCGTTAGTCTGCTTGCCGTGCTAATTCATAGCACAGAATCACAGCTACTAAAACGCTAAATACTACCGGAACGTTGCAAAATAGTGGCTCGTAAAGCATACCGCTGGCTCTATTGTTCGGACAATGCCCATAGAACCAGCGAAAACCAGATGACAAAGTTATAGCTTATTGTAATAGGCAAATACGGTTGTCAACCCCGATCGTGATTTTAGATCTGGTTTCTGCGTCTTTAAAAACGCTTCAATCTGCTCTTTTTTGTCATCCATCAGCTCCAGGATGGTTTTTTTACCGGGCGAAAACTTCACGGCTTTTTTATCGCGGGCAACGTACCAGTCCAGCTTCTTCATATATTCATCGTCCTTCGTTCCGGTATTCATGGCCACATTGTAGTTGGCTTTGCGGATGTAAACGGAAGGGTATTGCAGCAGGTCCAGTTTGCCACCGTTGACCAACTGCTCGAAAAAACCAGTCAATGATTCGGCTTCTCCCTGGTATTCATGCACGTTGACGAATCGGCTAACTGACCCGAACAGGTTGTTCCGGTCAACGTAGCGTACAGCCGAGGATTTGACCGCTTTCACAGATTTAGGACCGGCTTTAATCTCTACTTCATTCGTCGACAGGTCGAGCCGGACGGGTACACCAGCCAGCGAATCGTTCGTCAGCGAAACCCCTACTTTGTTGTAGAATTTTACATTGCCTGCTTGCCAGGTGGTATCCAGATACGGATCGCCAATGAGCTTTCCGGGTTCTCCTTTTATGGTAAAGAGTGTGGCGTTGTTGGTCACGTTCAGGTTCGTAAAGTTGATACGATCCCGAGTCGTTTGGTTCATGTATTCGGTTTGTGCCTGAGAGAACGCTGGGATCGATCCGACCAAGCAAAGAGCGAAAAGAAAAAAACGCATAGGAAAATAAATAGAATGGTTATCAAGGAATAAAGAAACAAATTTTCATTGGAAATAAATCATGTAATAGAGCCTTAAATCGCAAAATCTCCTTTGGTTCTGATACCAAAAGGCGCTTTTATTTCTGTATTTTTGGCAGTTAACCCAATCAACAACTAGTCTTTCATGATAAAACATTTCCTGACAGGACTGCTTACAGTCAGTCTGGCCTATGGGTCTTTGGCTCAGACAACCTTCCCCCAAAATGGTGTTTACGATGAGCGGCCGGGGCTGTATGCCTTTACCAACGCAACCATCGTTGTAGACCCTAAAACGACCCTGCAAAACGCGACCCTACTCATCCGTAACGGGCGTATCGAAGCGGTTGGAACAAACGTTTCTGTTCCGGCCGGAACGGTCATTGCCGACCTGAAAGGCAAACGAATTTACCCGGCGTTGATCGACATTGATTCCGATTATGGAATGCCGGAAATTACGCGTGGACCTGGTGGCGGTGGCCGTGGGGCTGGTGCCCCCCAGTACGAATCGAACAAGAAAGGACCTTACTACTGGAACCAGGCCATTCAGCCCGAAAATGAGGCTGGTGTTATTTTCAAAGCCAATGCAGCCAAAGCAGACGAGTTGCGTAAGCTTGGTTTTGGAGCTGTGTTGGTACATCCACACGACGGTATTGCCCGTGGTACGGGCGCCCTTGTAACCCTGGCCGATGATCGGGAAAATACGCTGGTGCTTAAACCCAATGCAACCGCCCATTATTCGTTCAGCAAAGGAACCTCTACCCAGCAATACCCCAACTCCATGATGGGGGTGGTGGCTTTACTACGGCAGGCTATGTACGACGCCGACTGGTACAAACGGGCAGGTAGTAAAGAGCAGGCAAATATGTCGCTTGAGGCACTCAACCGGATTCGTACTTTGCCGACCATTTTTGAGGCCAACGACAAGCTGGGCATCATGCGGGCCGATAAAATTGGGGACGAGTTTGGTATTCAGTATGTTATCCGCAGTACGGGGGATGAATATCAGATGATCGATGAAGTGAAAACGACGGGTGCTTCGCTGATTGTACCCCTGAATTTCCCGCAACCTTACGATGTCGAAGATCCCTGGGATGCCGATAACGTGTCGCTGGCTGAACTCAAGCATTGGGAAATGGCTCCCTCCAATGCAGGTCGACTAGCCGCTGCCAATATTCCGTTTGCCCTGACCACGGCCGGGTTGCGCAACAAGGCTGATTTCTGGCCGAACCTGCGGAAAGCCATCGAAAATGGCCTGTCGGAGCAAAAAGCACTGGAAGCACTAACCACTATTCCGGCCAAACTGATCCATGCTGACGATATGCTTGGAACCTTGCAGAAAGGGAATGTGGCTAATTTTATCATTACGTCGGGCAATCTGTTCAGTGCCGATAACGTGATCTACGAAAGCTGGACACGGGGCAAACAGTACATCGTAACGACGAAAGCTCCTGTAGACCTGCGTGGCGCCTGGGCACTGACCATCGGTGACCGGAGTAACCTGAAGCTGAACATCACCGGAAAAACGCCAGATAAGCTGGACTATCAGATCGTAGCTGATACGGCCCGTATAACCCCCAAAGTAGCGGTCAGTGGCGAACTCATTTCGATGCAGGTTCAACTGAATCGGCGGCAGCCCGGAACAACTCGTCTGACTGGTTACCGGACGTCGCCCACCGATTTTAAAGGGGATGGCGAAATGCCCAATGGACAAATTATCCAATGGTCGGCTGTACGTACGGGCGATGCCCCGGCTTCGACCACTGCAACATCGACTTCGGCCACTAGTTCGACATCGGCTATGGCTTCGACTACCGCTACGGCACCTGCGAGCAGTACAGCTACGCTACTTTATCCGTTTGTCGGCATGGGTAATACGCAGAAACCCAAAGCTGAATCCGTGCTCATTCGAAATACCACCGTCTGGACGAACGAGAAGGATGGCGTGTTGACGGGGGCTGATGTGCTGGTGACAGATGGGAAGATTTCGAAAGTAGGGAAGGGGCTGACGGCTCCGGCTGGCGTAAAGGTAGTCGACGGAACGGGGAAGCACCTGACCAACGGCATCATTGATGAACATTCACACATAGCGCTGTTGTCCATCAACGAAGGCGGGCAGTCAAGTTCAGCCGAAGTGCGTATGTCGGACGTGATTAACCCCGAAGACATTAATATTTATCGACAACTAGCCGGTGGTGTAACCACGTCTCAACTACTTCATGGTTCGGCCAACTCCATTGGGGGGCAATCGGCGCTGGTGAAACTGAAATGGGGTGAATCGCCCGAAGGGATGCTGATCAAAGGCGCAGATGGGTTTATCAAGTTTGCGCTCGGCGAAAACGTAAAACAATCCAATTACCCCAACCCGAACGTGCTGACCCGATTCCCGCAATCGCGGATGGGCGTTGAGCAGGTGTATATGGATCACTTCACACGGGCCAAAGAATATGCGAAAGGCTGGGAAACCTACAACAAGCTATCGGCCAAAGAAAAAGCAACAGCTACCCCTCCTCGCCGGGATATTGAACTGGATGCCCTGGCCGAAATTCTGGCGGCAAAACGGTTCATTACCTGCCACTCGTACGTGCAGTCGGAAATCAATATGCTCCTCAAAGTAGCTGATTCGCTTGGCTTCAAAGTGAATACGTTTACGCACATCCTGGAAGGCTATAAACTGGCCGACAAAATGGCGAAACATGGGGTAGGCGGTTCGTCGTTTGCCGACTGGTGGGCCTATAAAATGGAAGTACACGATGCCATCCCCTACAATGCCGCGCTGATGCACCGCCAGGGGGTAGTCGTATCGATCAATTCCGACGATGCTGAAATGGCCCGTCGACTGAATCAGGAGGCTGCTAAAACGGTTGAATACGGTGGTGTAAGCGAAGAAGATGCCTGGAAAATGGTAACGCTCAACCCAGCAAAGCTTCTGCACCTGGATAACCGTCTAGGTAGCATTCGGGCCGGTAAAGATGCTGACCTGGTGCTCTGGAATGCGCACCCGCTGTCGATTTATGCCCGGCCCGAAATCACGATGATCGAAGGGGCTACCTACTTTAGCCTCAAGGATGAAGACACCAAACGAGATGCGTTGCATGCTGAGCGCTCCCGGATCATTCAGAAAATGCTGGCTGCCAAAGCGGGGGGGGCATCAACCGTTCGCCCAACGTTCCGTCGGGCACGTATGTGGCATTGCGAAGACATTGAAGGCGTGATGGCCGAAGGGGAAGAAGAAAAAGCAGAGAGCAAATAAACGACGATGAAAAAAACACTATCAATACTATTTTCTCTGGCTGCGCTTACGAGCTTTGGTCAGAACCCGGCTCCGGCCAAACCCCAAACGAAAGCCATTGCTTTAATGGGCGGGGTTGTTCACATTGGTAACGGCCAGGTGATTCCCAATGGTGTGGTCCTGTTCGATAAGGGGGTCATTACCAACGTTGTCGATGGCACTACTGTTCGGCTGAATCTGAATGATGTAGAGGTCATTGATGTATCGGGCAAGCATGTATATCCAGGCTTCATTTCCCCTGTTTCCACCGTTGGTTTGCAGGAGACCGGAGCCGTGCGGGCGACCGTCGATAAGCAGGAGATCGGCAACCTGAATCCGCATATCCGCGCGTTGATTGCCTACAACACAGATTCTGAGATCATTCCAACCATTCGAAATAACGGGGTTTTGTTTTCGCAGGCAACTCCACAGGGTGGCACAATTTCGGGTAGCTCAAGTGTCATGATGTCGGATGGCTGGAACTGGGAGGATGCCGTGCTGAAAAAGGATGATGGACTCTGGCTGAACTGGCCTGCTTATTTTTCCCGCGACTTTAACCTGGAGGATTTTTCGACTGTAGTACGCAAAAACGAACGTCGGGAAGCCGCCATTGCTGCCCTACAGGCCACTTTTGCCGATGCTCGTGCCTATGCGGCCCTGACTAGTCCGACGCCGATGAACCTGAAACTGGAAGCCATGAAGGGGTTATTTTCGGGGAAACAGAATCTGTACATTCGGGCCAATAATGGGAAAGATATCATTGAGTCTGTGCGGTTTGCGAAAGGGGCTGGTGTTCAGAAAGTGGTGATTGTGGGTGGAGAAGATGCACACCGGGCTATTACATTTCTGAAAGAGAACAATGTGCCGGTCATCCTGGGAGAAATGCATCGCTTACCCACTCGGGAGGACGAGGATGTGGATTTGCCCTATCGGTTACCGGGCATTTTGCAAAAGGCAGGAATTCTGGTTGGACTGAGCTACGCGGATGAATGGTGGCGGACGCGTAATCTGCCTTTTCAGGCTGGAACAGCCGCTGGGTTTGGGGTAGCCGATCGTGAGGAAGCGCTCAAAATGGTTACTTCAAATACAGCCAAAATTCTGGGGATCGACAATCTGGTTGGCACCCTTGAAAAGGGTAAGCAAGCCACGCTCTTTGTATCGGCCGGTGATGCCCTGGATATGCGAACAAATGTAATCGAGAAAGTATTTATTCAAGGCCGGAAAGTGGACCTGGATGATCGTCACAAGCGACTTTATAAAACGTACAAGGATAAATACGAGCAGAAGTAATTGTCGACGTAGGACTTGCATTTGTCCCTAATTGCACGGTGGGGTAGGCTTATAAGCCTACCCCATTTTGTTACCGCAACATTCTCGCGAGAAAGGACTTCTAGCTGATAAATTGCTGGTCCGAACCGATTGTTTAATGCGCAGGAGAAGTTTGGTAGTTCATCAGCTGCTCGAACAGAATCCGGAACCAGACCGTGAAGTTGGAAGGATGCTGGGTCATTTCGTCGGCCAGTTCAGTGGCACTGACCCAGCGAATAGCCGATACTTCCTGCGGGTTGAACGGAATGGGACCCTCATATACCCCGGTAAATACATGGTCGATTTCGTTTTCAATCAGTCCGTCTCCCACATCCGCCCGATACTGGAAGGTAAACACTGGTTGCAACGTTGTCTGAAAGCCCAACTCCTCCTCCAACCGACGTGTTGCATCGCCAATTGTATCCGATGGTTGCAGCGGGTGCCCGCAACAACTATTTGACCACAGACCACCCGAATGGTATTTTTCAAAAGCCCGTTGCTGTAGTAAAAAATCTCCCTGCTGATTGAAAATCTGGACTGAAAAAGCGCGATGAAGCAATCCGTCTGCGTGAGCCTGCCATTTTTCGGCAGTAGTCAGTACATGATCCTGCTCGTCAACTACTAGAACCATATTTACTTGTGTCGATTTGGCTTTATAGTCCATTTGTTAAAGAATAATGTTTAAAAAAAGGTGAAAGGTATCGAGCGTATGAATTCTTAACGCAGGAGTCGCCTTTCCAGCATGGCCGTGCGTGAAAATGATTGTATCGGCTGTTCGTCGTTTTCATCCGGTGATTATGCCTAACAAGTACGGTCAGCTAGTGCCAACAAATTACTCAGTGTCCGGCAAGAAAGGGAATTTTTGTCGGAATTGGGCGTTTTCAGATGCTAATATTGAGGTGCTCATGATGCATGGCCCATCTACACCTATCCAATGCCAGGGGATTCTGGTGGGACAACCTGCCGACTGATCAATAATTTACACAAAAGTGCAACGATCGCTGCTCTTTTTGCGTATAGGCGGGTAGGTATAGTTTTGAGGAAAACCAACCTATGAAAGAAAGCCCTTTACCGTTTGAGGTTAGGGCTTTCTAATTGATACAAACTGTATGAGCTTTCTTGGTTTACAATCAAATCTGATTTGATTTAGTGGACTCCACAGGCTCTCTACAGAAGGATGAGCACCTGATTTGCTGCTTCTTTCAGAATGGCCTCCATAGACTAGTGTTGTTAACCAGTGCAACCGTCCGCAAGGGTATAATCTGGTTCTTACCCGTGCTCCCGTTTACTAGCGAATCTGCCAGTTCGCATAATAAATCGACCTGGTAGGCCTCGATACGATCGGGATAAGGGGACTCTTCAAGAATTGTACGAATTAGCTGTTAAAGTCACTATCTGGATTGTGTAGTTTATTGTTCGAACAGGTTGAAGGTGAGCGATATACCCGTAAATCTATCTGGTTTCTACTATTTATTTCTGGGTTTTTGGGAACAATAAACTGTCAATTGGGAAAGCTTCACGGGGTTTGATAGTAAGTTTTTTATTTGCAATATGGCATTTCAGGTAATTTTGTAGTTTATTTTAATTTGTATTTGGTAACTATTGCCTGTTTTTGTAGATTGCTTGCAAACTCCATCCCTATTGTCAACCAATGAAACGATCATCAGCTGCCCAGATTCAACATAAGTTTGAGCCCGACCAGATACTGTATCTCGTTGGAGATGTAAACTACAGTACCGTTTATTTATGCGATGGAACAGTCATTCTGTCTAGTAGAACCTTAAAATGGTATCATACCAAGTGGCCTGATTTTATTCGTATCCATAAGGCTACACTTATAAACCCGCAATATGTACATAGCTGCCATGTTATTTCCTGCATAATGGCGCAGATTACTATGCAAAATGGTGCCACAATGACTATAAGCCGTCGGCGTATTCATGCTGTGCTGGATCATTTACAAGCATCCTATTCGCGTTCCGCTATGACACATTGGAACGATTACAGTGAACCACACTATTCAACATTGAATTACTGATAGAGAGCCGCTGGCTATTGGCTGTTGGACTTTGTGGCCCATGTCAGATGAATACCGCACGTTTTAGGTAATGAGAATATAAAATCTCCTGACTTTATTGAGAAATCAATAACTTCGGGTAGATTAATACTGCCAGAAACGTGTTCATGGGTCTCCGTAAGATTCTCCTGATTGGTATATGGTTTGCCTCCATGGGAGTCAGTGTAGGGCAGGTCAATTTTGCTGGCGAAGGGCTTCATTTTTCGCATTTATCGGCTGATCAAGGGCTTTCGCAGAATGCAGTTCTCTGCATTTGGCAGGATAAAGAAGGCTTCCTATGGCTGGGAACGCGAGATGGCCTTAATAAATACGATGGCTATTCGTTTACCGTTTACAAACCAGACCCTGCCGATCCCGCGAATACGTTTTCGCACAATGTAATCACCGATATATGCGAGGATCGCTCGGGACGAATGTGGGTGGCGACATTAGGCGGTGGACTCCACCTGTTCGACCGACAAACTGGTAAGGCAACCGCCTACCGGATTATTAATCCTGAACGCATTTCCTTGCGAAATGTGATGTATTCGGTGAAAGAGGACCATAACGGGATGTTGTGGATTGCCTCGCGGGAAGGGCTTACCCGCTTCGATCCAAACGCCCGAACCTTTACCCTATACGATGCCTTCAATCCTGCAAAGCCTGATGTGTACGCTGTTCAGGAAGATAACCGTGGCCAGCTATGGGTGGGGACTCAGGATGGCTTATATCGATTCGATCCGACTACAAAAAAGCCGACGAGCGTACTACTTCCTGTAACGATTGCCGATACCAATCGATCCATTTCAACGATTCTGGCCGAACCTAGTGGCACGCTGTGGGTTGAAGCAAATGCGGGGCAAATCTATCGAATCGACGCAGGTGGAAAGCCGGTTCGGTGCCCTTTACCCCAGCCCGACCAGCTACAGTCACGAGTTAATTCGCTCGCCGGAGCGCTCTTGAAAGATCGGTCTGGACAGCTATGGGCTGCTCCCCCAGGGCTTAATCGGCTGCTACGACTAAATCCGGCCTCCCATCAGTGGGCGCAGTATCGAGCCGATCAGATGCAGCCTGGAAGCCTGAGTAGTAATACGATATCGGCCTTATTCCAGGATCGGGAAGGTATACTATGGGTGGGAACCAACAATGGAGTCGATAAAGTAAGTCCGATTCCTGATAAATTTCGGTCTTATCAGATTGTTCCTAACATCAGCCACGTTCGGTTACCACAAAACAGTATTCGGGCGATTGCTCAGGATCATTCCGGGCGAATATGGCTGGCCAACGAGTCGGATGGGTTAGTTTCTTTTCAGCCATCGACAGGGCAATATCGATATTATCCAGCGAATCCAATGGTTGCCGGGCAGTTGTACAGCCATGCGGTCAATGCAATCTGGTGTGACCACAACGGGCGTTTGTGGATTGGAGCGGGAACGTTTCTTCACCAGTATGACCCCAAAACCGATCGGTTTATTCGCTATCCCTGCGCCATTAGTGTCAGGAGCATTCGGGAGGGATTTGATGGCGAGCTCTGGATTGCTGGTAACGGGTTGGCCCGTTTTGATAGCCAAACGCATCAGTTTACCTATTATCGCCATGATCCGAAAAACCCAACTAGTTTGGGCGATGAGGGATTGATACTGGCGTTGCCTACCCGCGATGGATCTGTCTGGGCGGCTTCGACCCGGCGGGGGATCAGTCGGCTTACCATCAAAACAGGCCGTTTTAAACGCTATCAACCCAATTATCGGCAATCAGCCCATGCGTTGAATGATAAGGATATACGGTGTATTTATCAGGACCGGCGGGGGCTTATCTGGATAGGAACAAACCAGGGGGGATTAAATCTGTACAATCCTGGTGCCGACACCTTTAGCGCATTTACTACGCATCATGGATTACCCAGCAATCATATTACGGGTATTCTGGACGACGAAGGAGGTAATTTGTGGTTAGCGACCAATCAGGGTATCTGTCGATTCAATCCTGAAACCGGGTTTTGTCAGAATTATGATAAAAGCGACGGGCTACAGGGTAATGAGTTTCAGGAAGCGTATGCACAGGGTATTCATCACGAATTACTGATGGGGGGCGCTAATGGGTTTAGTGTATTTTCCCCCCGTAGCGTTCAGACGAACACGCGCAAACCACCCGTATACATTACGAAAGTTCAGATTGGAGCCCGTACAATATCGCTGCCCCAAACCACCTTGGTACTGGCGCACGATGATAATTACCTTTCGTTCGATTTCCTGGCGCTGAACTTTATTCATCCTGAAAAAAATAAATATGCCTATCAACTCGTGGGGGTGGATAAGAATTGGATTTTCTGTGGTACGCGCCGATTTGTCAGTTACGCCAATCTGCCACCAGGCACGTATCAGTTTCGGGTAAAAGCGTCCAATAACGATGGGGTGTGGAATCAGGCAGGAACGTCGTTAACAATTACCATCAAACCCCCATTCTGGCGAACAAATTGGTTTATTCTCTTGCTTATCAGTGGAATGGCCGGGTTATTATACTTGGGTTTTTGGCATCGTGTACGACAGATTCAACTGGAAGAGAGTCAGAAGACGGAGGTGAATAAGAAAATGGCCGAACTGGAAATGCAGGCATTGCGCGCCCAGATGAATCCTCATTTTATTTTTAATAGCCTGAATTCCATCAACCGATTCATCATGAAAAACGAATCGGAGTCGGCATCGGCCTATTTGTCAAAGTTCTCGAAACTCATCCGGTTGATTCTAAACCGATCGACGGCCGCACTGGTTACGCTAGAGAGCGAACTCGATACGCTTTCTTTGTATCTGGAACTGGAATCGCTGCGGTTTTCAGGTAGATTTACATTTGCTATTCAGGTCGACTCCGCCATCGAGACGGCATATACCGAAATTCCTCCAATGCTAATTCAACCGTACGTAGAAAATGCTATCTGGCACGGATTGATGCAGAAAGAAGCAGGAGGTAATATACTGATCAGCATCGAACAACAGGGAAAACAGTTAATTTGTACAGTGGAAGATAACGGCGTTGGTCGGCGGAGAGCGGCCGAATTGAAAAGTAAGTCGGCTACACATACCAAGTCGAGAGGAATGCAGATTACTGCCGATCGACTGAAGCTAAGCCAAACGTTGTATGGGCAGCAGCCTACCGTTAGAATTCATGACCTCGTAGATACCCAGGGCGAGCCTGCCGGTACGCGTGTGGTGTTGACTATCCCCCTCGTATAATATCTGCCTTTCTGACAAATAGGATGATCAAAGCCGTTATTATTGACGATGAAGAACACTGCCGGGAAACATTATCCATGCAATTGGATAAATATTGTTCTGACGTAACCGTTGTCGCTACCTTCCCGTCGGCAATAGAAGGACTCCAATACTTACAGCAAACACCCCCTGATTTGTTGTTTCTGGATATTGAAATGCCGCTGATGAATGGATTTGAGTTATTGGAAAAACTGCATGCTATATCGTTTGCCATTATTTTCACCACAGGCTACGATATGTATGCTATAAAAGCCATCCGATTCAGTGCGTTGGATTACCTTCTTAAACCGATTGATCGGGATGATTTGCAGAAGGCGGTAGGCAAGTTACAGCGAAAATCCATCGCGCAGATGGCCCAGCAGATCGAACTACTGGTCGAAAAATTGGGTGTAAAAAAAGGCCGTCAAAAAATTGCCCTGCCAACGGCGCATGGGTTCGATGTGATTCCGACCGATATAATTATTCGCTGTGAAGCAGATGACAATTATACCCATGTGGTACTAAAGACTGGCAAATCGCTACTAGTGTCTCGCACGCTGAAAGAGATTGAAGAACTATTGGCCGGGGATGGATTCTTACGAGTTCACCAATCTCATCTTATTAATCTTGACGAGTTGCAGCGCTATATACGCGGGGAGGGAGGGTATGTTATCATGAGTGATAATTCGTCCGTTCCGGTTTCAAGGAGCCGAAAAGAAGTGCTGTTAAATCGATTCAACTAGGGGTATTGCTACTCATTCATTCTTACCAATTACCCGCTCAATACCGTCAACTACTCAATTCGGATTGAACCACGTCCGGCCATTTCGTAGCATTACCTATTCATGATTAGGCCGCTTTGAGCGCCTGTGCCTGTTTATTGATTCAATTGGCGGTAAATCCTGGTTGTACTCAGGTTAAACTTGGCTTAAAGTCAATAAAAGCCTGCAACGGAGACGCTCATGCTGCCGTAAAACAAGTGTGAATGGGTGGAAAACGAAATCAGGCAACTACTCAACTTTCCAGATCGAAGTCAGGTAGACTAGATTTTATACAGGATTCAAGTAAGAGGAGTGTAGAAGGGTTTGTCTGGTTAGATAAACCCTTTTTGTGGGTAACGATTTGCCACCATTGAGGAGCTATAGGTTGAAACGAATGAATAAAGGACGAAAATCAGCCATCAATGGCAAATGGCTGGAAGAGGCTCTAGAAGCTCAGGGGTACAACATCCACTCGGCAGCCAAACTAATTGGTATCGAAAGCCGGATACTGTATGCACATAAGGCTGGTCAAACTACGATTTCGACGGGGGTTCTCTTCGCTTTGTGTTCAGCGTTACCTACCTTATCGGAGCGATATGTACTGACTGGGCGAGGTCCTAAAATAATGCCTTCCATAGAAACGGACGAGAATCTGTTACTGGAGTCATTTCAGATTAAGAAATCCATCGAGCGAATTCTCAATACGTTGACTTCCTAAAAAATGAACGGACAATGGTAGGTAGACAGGTTGAGCCATAAACCCAGCCACTGCCCGAGTGATATTAGGTAACGAAAATGCTGTAAATAGCCAGATTTGTTAACTCAAATGCGGAAATGGTGTTTTAGAGGAAACAATCTGAACGAATGGAAATAACGCACGATTTACTGATTGGCTTAGGTTTTCGGTGGATACCCGGTCAACCGCCGAAATACATTTATAAAGACTTTTTAGGCCATCTGGAGCCCGAGAGCGGCATTTTTTTCTTTGACGATTTTACGCTGCCCATCATTCAGTTCTCCGATTTACTTTACCTGCTAAAGTTGATCAACTTTCCGGCGCAGCCGGAGAAATTACCTATCGTCAATCCGAATTAAATCGTAAGGGTATATGGATTTTATGTACGAAAAATGACAATCATATGTTATTTTTGTAATAAATTCATTTAGTGAATGGTGGGAGTTAATCAGGCCGTATGTATTAGATACGGCCTGATTTGTATCAGGCGTCTGCCCCAGGCACTGATCAGTAAATGTCCGTATTAACTCTCTGGTTCTTTTTTAGGCGTTTGCTTGACCAGCGATGTTGGCCTATTAGAATTGATTCCCCTTCCGCACAGGTAAATGGAAATAGAATTACAGACGTCATTGTTAACAATTGACGATGGTTTTATGCTACCAATGTCAGACAGTATGTCGATGAATTTTTACTACGCTGATAGATAAAAAACGAGGCCGTATACTAATCAAACGCTGGAATACTGGTTTTTTGTCAGATATGGCCCGGTTGTTGTTTTGGTTCCCATGATTACAGATCGGTGAAAGCCTTTCTGTAAGCTCTTATGGGTTAGGTTTTAAACGCTGGCGCCTTTGGTACCAGCGTTTTTTGTGACTAGTTTGTTATTTGTACAGCATTTCTCGGGGCCTGAAATTCGTATCCTTGGGGGCTGAGTGAAAATAAAAATCCGATTCGTAGAGAAAAACGTACTAAGATTGTACTTTATAGCTTGTGAACAACATTTTGGGGTAGGGGTAGGTTCTCCAGGTCGGCTGGGAAGTAGCGTTTAGATTGCGGAAAGCCAGATACTGTAGGGGATACCCTGTAGCCGCATCACTATCTTTTCATGAAAGTCCTTTTAGTTGAAGACGAAGAGCGGCTAGCATCGTTTATCCGCAAAGGCATATCGGCTGAGGGGTACGAAGTTGATGTAGCCTACGATGGTCGCGCCGGGCTGTCGCATTTTCGCAGAGATATTTATGACATCATTATTCTGGATGTAAACATCCCATTGCTGAATGGCTTTGATTTATGCCAGTTGATTCGTTCTGAAAATGAAATCGTACCAGTACTGATGCTGACTGCGTTGGATAGTCTGTCTGATAAAACTGACGGCTTTAATGCCGGGGCCGACGATTATCTGGCTAAACCATTCGAATTTCAGGAACTGCTTTTACGGCTTCGGGCACTTACCCGTCGGAACGGCCCTAAGCAGAAACAACGACTTCAACTGGCTGATCTTGAACTGAATCTGGACACTAAAACGGTGATCCGGGCGGGCAAACGTATTGACCTGACTACCCGTGAATACGCGCTACTGGAATACCTGATGCTCAACAAAGGCAAAATTATATCTCGGGTCGACATCAGCGAGCGAGTCTGGAGCCTCAATTTGGATAGTAGTACCAACGTGATCGACGTGTATGTCAGTTATTTACGAAAAAAGATAGATAAAGGCTTTTCGCCCAAACTGTTGCATACAATTGTCGGTATGGGGTATGTGCTTCGGGAAGAGTAAAGTGCAGGGAGCGGGGGCTGGGCGTAAAATTACTCGCTACACCTTGCTAAAACGACAAACACATGCTCATTCGCAATCGCCTGACAATCATTTTTACGCTGCTGGCAATGGCTATTCAGATCACGCTGTCCTTGCTGGTCTGGTATTTTTATTCACTGTATCGTCAGGAAGAGTTTTACAGTCGGCTGGAAGGGAAAGCCCGTGTGGCCGGTCGGGTGCTGATCTCCCGACGGCATCTGCATGATGACTTTTTTAAGAACATGGTGCGGACCGATTTACTGACAATTGTAGAGGAGCAGATCAGTATTTTCGATCAACGACACAATCTGGTATTTACCAACCGAACCTTAAAAGAATCGGATTATTACAAAGAAAAAATTCCCCTGCTGGCAACCAACTCCCTGTTTGAGTTTAAGATTGGCCACCTTGAGTCTATCGTAATTCCGTATAAGGATCGAGGCCAAACGTTCTATATTTTCGCGTCCGGGTACGACCGTATTGGGTTTGCCAAACTGGGGGCCTTACAGGAAATTCTGTTACTGGCTAACCTGCTGGGTTTTGCACTTATCGTACTGGCTGGATGGTATTTTTCGGGTAGGGTGTTAAAGCCTATTTCGCAGATCGTGGATGAAGTTGAGCAGATTACGGCCACGCATTTGCATAAACGCGTACATGAAGGGAATCAGCGCGATGAAATTGCGCAACTGGCCATGACCTTTAACCAGATGCTCTTCCGATTGGAGGATGCCTTTGTTTCCCAGCGTAGTTTTGTTTCTCACGCATCTCACGAACTCCGAACGCCCTTAACCAACACGTTGGGCACGCTGGAAACGTCACTTCGATACGACCAGAACCCGGCCGACTGGCGGGAAAGTATGGAGGTGGCTATTGAAGAACTTAAGAAAGTAATCGCCCTGACGAATGGGCTGCTTGGCTTAGCCAAGGTAACTGATGGCCCCGTTCCCCTTGCGACCGTTCAGGTTGATGACTGTCTGCTTACAGCCATCAGTCAGGTGCAAGTCAAATATCCGGGGCGAACTATTCCACTTCAATTCAAGGACATCGGAGACGATGGAGCGTTTACGGTTAAAGGAAATACCATGCTGCTAACCACCGTGTTTCTGAATGTGCTGGATAATGCCTGTAAATATTCCAGCGAGGCAGTCGATGTTGAATTGCAGGCCAAAGATGGCCAGATTAGTATATTCGTAACCGACCGGGGGCGAGGTATTTCTGAAAGTGATATAACCCATATTTTCGATCCGCTTTACCGGGGTAAAAATGTAGAGGGCATACCAGGATACGGTATTGGGCTGGCGGTAACGCAAAAAATTATTGACTTACACCAGGGCAGTCTTCAGATACATTCCATTATGACTCAGGGAACGTCTGTTACGATACGATTACCAAGTCCGATCTAATCGTTACTACGGAGCATGATTTTATCTGTAAGAAGGTTGCTTACAGACTTAGTCGTAACGGACAAGGCTATTTTCAAGGTATATATCCTGAAATTTGTAGTAAGAAGTTAAATTATTCCTTTAATCTCGTTTTAATCTAGTTAAAGCCAATCGCTTAAGTTTAATCAAAATGTAGGCTCATTAAAATATAAAATAGTATTTATTGGATATAATAGTTTGATTTAGTCCAAAATATGGGGTTGAGATTATAATCTTTCCAATAGTTTTTAATTTCACTCTCATACCGTTTTAATGTTGGCTTGCTTCATTTGTGTAGCTCAACGCATAAATAAGCTATGCAACGCCGGTATTTCCCATCCATTTTGCTTTACGGTCTTGGCCTGGCACTGGCCCTTTCGCTGGTGTATAATGGGGTCCTGCTGTATGAGCAAAATCACCTGCGGAATACCTACGAATACGAATTGACCAATTCTATTCATCCGTTGGACCGTGTTGACTGGCAACAGCAACTCCTGGAATGCAAACGATCTAACCAGCAGAAAGACAGCCTGATTCGTCAGCTTGAACAGGCTCCCAACGCCCCACCCAATAAAGTTGCCACCGTTCGACATACTTTATCAAAATAAAAAGTGTGTCAAGTTAAACCCATCAACGCAGGCTACCGACCGCTCGTGACTATAATACGCTAAACGGTTTTATTAAGTAAACAGCCAATCCGCGTGATCGATACCCACCTTAAAAAAACTGTCATTTACGTGTAAAGAAAGATTATGAAGAATAGAATTTTCGCGCTCACGCTGATGAGCTTAGTTGTATTGCTGGGGCATACAAGCTGTTCACACAAAGAAGAAGAGAAGGAAGAGGAAACCAAATTTTCGGTTACCAGTCCATTGCAAAGAGACACGACGATCACCAATCAATACGTGTGTCAGATTCGATCGATCCAGCACATCGAATTACGGGCTCTGGAAAAAGGCTATCTCCAGAAGATCTTCGTAGACGAAGGGCAGTATGTGAAAAAAGGACAACTTATGTTCCAGATTCTGCCTATTCAATACCAGGCTGAACTACAGAAGGCCGAAGCCGAAGCCAATTTCGTCGGGGTTGAGTTCCGAAACACAAAAGCCCTGGCCGACAGTAACATTGTTTCGAAAAATGAACTGGCGCTGGCAAAAGCAAAACTCGACAAGGCAAACGCGGAGGTATCGTTAGCCAAAGTGCACTTGGGCTTTACGGAGGTAAGAGCACCGTTCGATGGCATCATGGACCACTTCCAGGTACGATTGGGGAGCCTGGTCGATGAGGGTGATTTGCTGACGACGCTTTCAGACAACAGCCAGATGTGGGTGTATTTCAATGTGCCGGAAGCCGAGTACCTGAATTATAAAACCCATGCTCAACAGGAAAACCTGAACCATGTAAATCTGCTCATGGCCAACAACCAGGTGTTCAACCGTCCAGGAGCCGTTCAGACCATTGAAGCCGATTTCAACAATGAGACGGGGAACATTGCCTTCCGGGCTACTTTCCCAAACCCCAACGGTTTATTGCGGCACGGCGAGACGGGCAATATCCTCATGACCCTACCCCTGAAAAACGCGCTCATTATTCCGCAGAAGTCAACCTTCGAGGTTCTGGAAAAGAAATATGTCTATGTAATCGATAAAGACAACAAAGTTCGATCAAGAGAAATCGGAATAGCTGCCGAACTACCACACATCTTCGTGGTTAAATCGGGGCTGAAAAAAGACGACAAGATTCTTCTGGAAGGCTTACGGCAGGTACGGGAAAATCAAAAGATAGCATACAAATTCGTTCAGCCTGAGTCCGTTATTTCTCATCTGGAATTATATGCCGAATAACCAGCAACACTAAAAACCAGAAGACATGTTTAGTAAATTCATACGAAGACCCGTATTCGCTATAGTGATATCGGTAATGATCGTCTTCATAGGTGTATTGGCTATTAAGAAATTACCGATTTCTCAGTTTCCTGATATTGCGCCTACCACTGTAAACATATTCATTGCCTATCCTGGGTCCAGTGCCGACGTATTGGTGAAATCCACGCTGATTACGCTGGAACAGGCCATCAACGGGGTGCAGGACATGCGGTATATAGCCACCGATGCGACCAGCGCCGGTGAAGCTACCCTGCGGATCATTTTTGAGCCTGGTACTGACCCGAACGATGCCGTTATCCGGGTGAAAACCAGGGTTGACCAGGTAATGCCGCTTTTGCCTGAACTGGTACAGCGGGAAGGGGTTATTATTACACCGATTCAGCCCAGTATGCTGATGTACGTCAATCTCTATTCGAAGGAAAAGAGCATGGACGAAAAATTCCTGTTCAACTACGCTACCGTTAAGATGATCCCTGAAATTCAGCGGACTCGTGGTGTGGCGCGGGCGCAGATCCTGGGTAGCCGTCGGTATGCCATGCGGGTATGGCTGAATCCAGAGCGTATGCGGGCTTACAACATCTCGGTGGAAGAAGTGATGAAGGCCATTGGCGAGCAAAGTATCATTGGTCGACCGGGTCGGATTGGCCAAAGCTCCGGTATTGCCGCTCAATCGCTGGAATATGTACTTACCTACAAAGGGAGGTATAACAAGCCGGAAGAGTATGAGGGGATTATTATTCGGGCCAACTCACAGGGCGAAAGCATCCACTTACGAGACATTGCCAAGGTAGAGCTGGGTAGTGAATTCTTCGACATTTATTCGAACCTGGATGGCAAGGCCTCAGCCGCTATTGTGTTGCGGCAGAACTACGGTAGTAATGCCAGCGACGTAATTGAAGAAGTGAAAAAGAAACTGGAGGTGATGAAAACGTCGTTCCCTCCGGGCATGGATTACCAAATCAGCTACGACGTATCGAACTTCCTGGATGCGTCGATCGAGCAGGTAATTGACACCCTGCGCGATGCGTTTATCCTGGTGGCTCTGGTGGTGTTTATCTTCCTGGGCGACTGGCGTTCTACCCTGATTCCGATTCTGGCGGTGCCGGTATCGCTGGTGGGGGCCTTCTTTGTGATCCAGGCGTTTGGGCTCTCCATTAACCTGATTACGCTCTTTGCCCTCGTACTGGCTATCGGGATTGTGGTCGATGATGCCATTGTGGTGGTGGAAGCGGTGCACGCCAAGATGGAGGAAAAGCCGCACCTGACGCCCTTTGGTGCCGTCAGGCAAGTATTGGGTGAGATCAGTGGCGCTATTATCGCCATTACCCTGGTGATGGTGTCGGTATTCCTGCCAATCTCCTTTATGTCAGGTCCGGTTGGTACATTCTACCGACAGTTCTCGATTACGATGGCTAGTTCCATTGTGATTTCGGCCCTCATCGCGCTGACGCTTACGCCGGTGTTGTGCGCCATGCTGCTGAAAAATCATCACGGTCACGCGAAGAAGAAGAACCTGTTTACCCGAGCGCTCGACAGCTTCAACAGTGGCTTTGAAAAGATGACGGGTCGCTACGTAAGTCTGTTGAAATTGATCGTTAATCGCCGGGTCGTCACCTTCCTGGTTCTGGCCGCATTCTGTTTAGGAATTGCCTATGAGAACCAGATTCTGCCAGCAGGCTTTATCCCGAACGAAGACCAGAGTACGATTTACGGGATTATCCAGACCCCTCCGGGTTCGACACTGGAAAAAACTAATGAAGTATCCCGACGACTTCAGAAAATATGTGAAGAGGTTCCGGGTATTGAGTCGGTATCGTCACTAGCTGGTTATGAGATCATGACGGAAGGACGGGGTTCCAATGCCGGTACCTGTCTGATCAACCTGAAGCCCTGGGGCGATCGGGATAAGAACGTGAAGGAAATCATGGAGGAACTGGAGGCCAAATCAAAAGGATTAGGCGCGACAGTCGAATTCTTCGAGCCACCAGCCATTCCTGGTTTCGGTACATCGGGTGGTTTTTCAATGCGTCTGCTGGATAAAAACACGGATACCGACTACCACCTGTTCGATAAAATCCAGAAAGAGTTCATGGATAACCTGGCTAAACGGAAAGAGCTGACCGCTTTGTTCTCGTTCTTTGCCGCCAACTATCCACAGTACGAACTGGAAATCGACAACAACCTGGCCATGCAGAAAGGTGTATCGATCGGAAAAGCGATGGATAACCTCAACATCATGATCGGTAGTACCTACGAACAGGGCTTTATCAAGTTCAACCAGTTCTTCAAAGTATACGTACAGGCCGACCCGAGTTTCCGCCGGTTGCCATCCGATCTGTTAAAGCTGTTCGTGAAAAACGAAGCAGGCGAAATGGTGCCTTACTCGTCGTTCATGACCTTGAAAAAAGGACAAGGACCAAACGAGATCACCCGGTTCAACCTGTATAATTCGGCGGCTATTCAGGGGCAACCTGCTAAAGGGTATACCACGGCCGAAGCCATCGCAGCCATTCGGGAAGTAGCGGCCAAGACGTTGCCCAAAGGGTATGACATCGCCTTCGAGGGGTTGTCGTACGATGAGTCGATTCGTGGTAACGAAACCTTGTATGTGTTCCTGATTGTGGTGGCCTTCGTGTACCTGGTACTAGCCGCTCAGTATGAGAGCTTTATCATTCCACTGGCTGTACTGACCTCATTGCCCGTCGGTATCTTTGGTTCATTCTTCCTGTTGAAAGCCATGGGGCTGGAAAACAACATCTATGCCCAGATCGGTCTGATCATGCTGGTGGGGCTGCTCGGTAAGAACGCCGTACTGATTGTAGAGTTTGCCGTTCAGAAACGGCAGCAGGGCGAAACCATTCTTAATGCAGCCATTGAAGGGGCTAAGGTTCGTTTCCGACCGATTCTGATGACATCCTTCGCCTTCGTGGCCGGTCTGATCCCGCTGATTCTGGCCAAGGGAGCAGGCGCTATTGGTAACCGTACCATTGGTGCGTCGGCTATGGGTGGCATGGTATTCGGAACCGTTTTCGGGGTTATCATCATCCCCGGCCTGTACTACATCTTTGGTAATCTGGCGGATGGCCGTAAGATGATTAAGGATGAAGAGGATGATTCGTTAACCGAAAATCTGGTTCATTCAGTCGATAAGTTTCCCCAACCTGAAGAAAGCGAAGTAAATGACTAATAAACGAATATGGAGTTGCTTCGGGATTTTGTTCTCTATCCTGATCATCTCGTCCTGCACTACACCTCGTCTGGTTACAAAAACAGAAAATAAATCAGTACCTGCGAGCTATAATGGCTCGCAGGATTCCACCAACTCGGGTAAGAAGCCCTGGAAAGAGTATTTCACGGACCCTTATCTGACGGCCCTGATCGATTCGGCCCTGTATAATAACCAGGAACTGAACATCACGTTACAGGAAATTCAGATTGCCAACAACGAAGTACTCGCCAGAGCGGGGGCTTATCGGCCTTTCGTTAGCCTGGGTGGTGGTGCCGGTGCCGACAAGGTGTCCCGCTACACGAGTCAGGGAGCAGCCGATGAGGTGTCGGAAATTAAACCGGGTGTACCAACGCCAGCCGTTTTGCCAAATTTCTACTTTGGGGCTACGGCCAGTTGGGAGATCGATATCTGGCACAAACTACGGAATGCGAAGAAAGCAGCCGTATCCAGCTATCTGGCGTCGATCGAAGGGAAGAATTTTCAGGTTACCAATCTGGTTGCCGAAATTGCCAATTCCTACTATGAACTGCTGGCCCTGGATAACCAGCTCGACATCATTCAGCGAAACATTGTTATTCTGAACAATGCGTTGGGGATTACCAAACAGGAAAAAGAAGCGGCTAAAGTAACCGAACTGGCCGTTCGTCGATTCGAGGCTGAGGTTGCCAAAACGGTAAGTCTCCAGTACGAGATACAGCAGCGAATTGTAGAAACCGAAAACCGGATCAACTTCCTGGTCGGTCGGTTTCCGCAGCACGTGCAACGTGATCCGCAGATATTTGCCAATCTGACTCCTTCTCTGATTCAGGCTGGGTTGCCTTCGCAGTTGCTCGCCAATCGGCCCGATATCAAACAGGCGGAATGGAATCTGGAAGCGAACAAACTGAGTGTTGCGGCAGCGAAAGCCAATTTTTATCCGTCGCTGACACTTCGGGGCTTTCTGGGAATCATGGCGTACAACCCTCTCTATCTGGTCTATACGCCCGAAGCGCTGGTTGCTTCACTGGTTGGCGATATGATTGGGCCTGTCGTGAATAAAAACGAGATCACAGCCACGTATCGGAGCGCTAATGCCAAGCAAATTCAGTCGGTTTACAACTACGAGAAGACCGTTCTGAATGCCTATATCGAAGTGGTCAACCAGTTGTCGAACATCGATAACCTGCAAAAAAAGTACGATTCGAAAAATAACCAGGTGCAGGCCCTTACGCAATCGACCAACATATCGCTCAAGTTGTTTACGTCTGCCAGAGCGGATTACATGGAAGTTCTGCTAACACAACGGGATGTACTGGAAGCGCGTATGGAACTGATCGAAACCCGGAAACAGCAAATGAATGCCCAGATTAATGCCTATCGGGCGCTGGGTGGTGGCTGGAAATAAGCAAAGCGGTAACGCCTACATAAGCACAAAAGCCAGTTGACAGAAGTCGACTGGCTTTTGTGCTTATGTAGTTCTGGATAAAGAATTCACGCTTCCGCAATACATTAATAAGTTGTTTGCGTTCGTGAGGGCAGGTTCTTATAACCTGACCCGTGAGTTTTCTCAAAACCGAGCCAGACGAACCGTTCGGTTTTGAGAAACCTTACTAAGGGCAGATTCTCAAATCTGCCCTCACCCTAAATGGAAAAAAGCCGTAAAATGACTAAATGGACAACTTCTAGCGATTGCCCTAATGGCTGGCTAGCCTCGTTTTAGTTTGTTTTATAGCCGTCAATAAATCGGTCAATTCCTGGACTTTCTCGGGGTTCTGCTGGTAAAGATTCGTTGTTTCGAGCTGATCGGTGGCCAGATTGTAGAGCTGACCAACGGGCTCGCCGGGTTTCGGCTTAACTTCTTTGGGTTCGGTGAAGCCGCCAGAACCTATCCCTTCAATCAGTTTCCAATCGCCTTTACGAATGGCATAAAAGCCAATGGATGAGCTATGTACTACGGCGGGTTGGTTCGGCACCTGTTTGGCTTTGCCCTGCAATACCGGAAGGATGCTATAACTGTCTTCTGGCGCAACGTTGGCCTTGGTGGTACCGAGGATGTCTGTGCAGGTAGCCATCAGATTGGCCAGTGTTGTTGTGGCGGCACTGACAGTTCCGGGCTTCACTTTGCCGGGCCAACGCACAATAAACGGAATCCGGTGCCCACCCTCGAAAGCGTCGCCCTTCATGCCCCGAAACTCACCGGCTGCCCGGTGGTTAAACTGCTTCACGAAGTTTTCGCGCCAGTAGGGACCGTTATCGCTGGCAAAAATGACGATGGTGTTTTCGGCCAATCCTGAGGATTCCAATGTGCGTAATACCTCGCCGACTGCCGCATCAACCTGCTGTACAAAGTCGCCGTATTCACCGGCTTTCGACTTTCTGTTATACTCTTTTTTAGGCACCCAGGGCGTATGCGGTGCGGCAAAAGGCAGGTACAAAAAGAAGGGTTTGGAAGCCGTTTGCCGCTTCAGGAACGCGTTGGCTTTCTGGACAAACGTGGGCAGTACCTCTTGAAAATCGAACGACGGCGACATTTTGCCTTCTCGCCAGAACGGCCCCGTATAACCCGACTCTAATTTGTTGCCGTTGGTATACCCCGTGGGTTGCTCGGTTAGCTTTTGATTTTCGAGGTAGCAGTAGGGGGGCATATCGAGCGAGGCTGGCAAAATGTAGGAATAGTCGAAGCCGACGGTATTCGGCCCTTGCGTTGGCTTCTGCGAGAAGTCGATCACGGCGGTATCCATTTCGGTTTTGATACCGTAGTTTTCGGTAGCCAGCAACTGTTCATTCCCTTTTTTCGGAACCCAGTCGAGCCCTAAATGCCATTTACCAACCACGCCAGTTTGATAGCCATTCTGTTTCAGGAACGAGGCTACTGTAGCGCGGTCGTTTTCGATCAGGGTTCGGCTGTAGCCGCGCAATACACCCACAGGTAGGCGACTGCGCCAGGGGTATCGGCCTGTCAGGATTGCGTAGCGGGTTGGTGTACAGACCGACGAAGGGGAGTGTGCATCCGTGAACCGCATTCCCTGAGCGGCTAGTTTGTCGATGTTGGGCGTAGCGATTTGGCCGGCAGGATTATAAGCCGATACGTCACCATAGCCGAGGTCATCGGCCAGGATGTAGAGAATGTTGGGCGGTTGCTTCTTTTCGGGCCGAGTTGTCAGGGCCAGCGAAAGCAACACAGCCGCAAGGCAGGTAAGTTTAGCAAGAGTCTTCATTGTTTGTTTAAACCACGGAGTAGCACTGAGTTTTAACACGGAGTTACACCGAGTTTTTCTGTGCCACTCTGTGCTAAAACTCAGTGTAAATGCGTGGTTTAAACGATTAGATCCTGATGGCCCATTCGTTTTTCATCGGGCGGCCCAGCAAGGCGTTGGCTTCGGCATCGCCCTTAAACTGCTCCTTCTTCGGATTCCATTGCAGTGCCCGGTTCAGACGGTAGGCAATGTTGCCGATGTTGCAAACCGAAGCCGTACGATGACCAACTTCGACGTCACAAATGGGCTTACTTCGCTTCCGCATGGCGTCGAGGAAATCCTTATAGTGGTTCTCGCTTTTGTATACATGCTTTTCGTTGTCACCGATTACTTTCGTTGCCAGTGAAGCAGGCGTTGTTTCAATTTTCCGGCGTTGTACTTTAATGTCGCCCTCTGTTCCAATGAAATGGATAGCATTGCTCCAGTCCCACTTTTCGTGGGTCATTACAATACCGTTATCATATTTGTAGGTCAGAAAAGGGTGGTCTTTGCCATCGGGCGCAATCACTTCGACCGGGCCGCTGTTGTCCATGTCCAATGCCCACTGCACAATGTCGAACATGTGAGCACCCCAGTCGGTGACCATGCCGCCACCAAATTCCCGGTAGTTGCGCCAGTTGGGGAATACGTCTTTGGAGGTCGGTGGGGCTAGTTCGGAGTTGAAGGCTACGGGTTCGTTGGGGCCTAACCAGGCTGGCCAGTCGAGTCCTTCGGGTATGGTTTCGGCGGGGAGATCATACGGCTTTGGTGGGGGACCAACGTTTACTTTAATCTGTTTAATCTGACCGATGTAGCCATTCCGCACCAGTTCCGCCGTTTGCCGAAACTCCGGCCATGACCGTTGCATACTACCTGTCTGGAATACCCGGTTATGCTTTCGGGTGGCGTTTACCATAGCCCGGCCTTCTTTCACGGTCAGCGAAAGTGGTTTTTCGCAGTAAATGTCTTTCCCGGCTTCGGCCGCCCGAACGGCAACGGCCGCGTGCCAGTGATCGGGGGTGGCAATAACGACGGCATCAATGTCTTTGCGGTTCAGCAGTTCCCGGAAATCATTGTACACCGGAATGTCGGAATACTTGCCTGTATCCGGGGTCTTTTCGTAGTAAGCCTTTATGCGGTCCAACGTAAGTTGGGCCTTGGCTTTATACACTTCGCTGATGGCGATAATCCGGGCCTCGTTGGTACCCAGAAACGAAGAGGTCAACCCTCGTCCCTGCTTGCCCGTACCGATAAAGCCAAGGGAAATAATGTCGCTGGGTGCTAGGTACTTCGATCCATCGGGCCGTTTGCCACCCAATACGAAACGGGGGACAATCATGAAGCCTGCCGCTGCGGTGGCTGCTTTGCCGATAAAGTCCCGGCGGTTAAGAGCGTGTTTTTCTTCCATATGTTTTTGAAGGGGTTTAGTCATTTACTTTAACTCAATTACATGTTGCCCTGGGGCAACATCGTTTACTACGAGAAAGCCATTATCGGGGTGATTTCTAATAGCCTTCCCATCCAAAAATAGGCGTGTTTTTCCAGCCGACTGCGGCATATAAATCGTAGCCTTACTGCCTCCCGGCACGCTTACCGACAGGGTTTCAGTATCCGCCGTTTTCTGTATGGCCACCGTCACGGCTCCCTTTATGGTGGGGATAGTGGCATTGGCATGAGTCAAACGACCTAACTGGGGCTTGATCTGAAACGTGTCGAAGCCCGGTGTTAGTGGCTCAACCCCCATTAGTTTTCGGACAATCAGGTTGGCCGGAGCCGCTCCCCAGGCATGGCTGAGATCAAGGTTGGGTTTGAAGGCAATGTCCCAGGCCTCCATTGAAATCGTTGAACCAACCCGAATCATATTGTACCAGCTTCGTTGCGTGGTGGCCGTTAGCAGATCGAAGGCGTAGTCGCCCATACCAGAATCGTACAGGGCATCCATCAGAAACTGAGAACCATAAACACTACAGGCCATCCGGCGACTTTTGATAAACTCCCAAACGGTTTTCACATCTTCCGCCGGAACCAGCCCAAAGGCCAGCGCAAACATATTGGCATGAAGCGAGCTATGGCTGGTTTCGTCACCGTCTTTAATTAGGCCCGTTTTCTCATCTCTAAATACCGTTCGGAACGCCGAAAAGACCTCCTGCGCCTTTGTTTTATAGAAAGCGGCATCGTCGGGCTTGTGCAAGGCTTCGGCGATTCGTTGCATAAGCACCAGATTTCGGTAGTAATAGGCGTTGATAACCGAGTTGTAGGTAGTAAATACAAAGCCGTCGGTTTCGCCTTTATGTTCTTTTTCAGGGCTAATGTACTCGCCGTTCTGGGGCCAGTCGACAATATCGTGCAGGCCGCGCCGACCATCGAATAGCTTCGTAATATGGATCGAGGTCAGAAAGTCGTCGGTTTGCTTATTGGTCCGGGTGCTGATGAGGCTGTTTGGCCCGGCCAGTGGCATCAGAATTTTCTTCTGAAGCTCAGGGTAATACGTTTGCAGCAGTCGGTCGTCGCCCGTATAGAGGTAATCATTCCACGCAATTAGCACATTCTGAAGGCTCCATTCGGTGGGCCAGGTGGGGTGATACAGCAGGTAGGTCATGCTACGCCGGGCCATGCTGTACTCGGCATCGACGGCGTAGTGCGACAATTGATTAATCAACGCGTCGGCTTCGTAGGGAATCCGCTCCCGGTCACCGTCGATGTAATACCCGGTGAAGCTCGTGGCCTTTATGGAGTACTTGCAGAGGTCCCAAATCTGATTCAGTATCGTATCGCTGGAAGTAAAACTGGCGGCTGTTTCGTCGAATGGGTAATGCACCATCGTTCGCTCTACCGACGACAGATCGAAGGCCCCTTTTACGTTCGAGACCGTTACGTAACGGAAGGGATACACCTCGCCAATGTAGTCGGGCATTATCACCGGGTTGCGGCTGTTGCGTTTGGCATCGACTGGCCAGTCAATCTTATAGGCATGAGTGCCCTGTTTTACCGGCAAAGCCGTTTTAAGATAACGAATACGCTGCCCGGCTTTAGGGTTAATGGTGTAAGGGCTAGCTACAGCTTCGCCCACTTCTACCCAAACCGTATCGTTGGTAGGGCTGTCGAGCCGAAGCGTTAACTGGCAAAGGGCGTCTTTACCAAAGTCCAGAAAGTAAGTTCCCGGACTCTTTTTATGAATTAGACGCGGTATTTGCGGCTCGGCTACCAGCGGGTAATAGGCAAAACGCTCGGCGGGGTCTGGTTCCCCATAATAAAACGAAGCCGTTTTAGAAAAAGCCGTCATTTGCCCTTTATCATTCCATACCTGAACCGTCCAGTAATAGATTGTACCGGCTACAAGTGGTTTACCGGCATATGTCGTTCTGGTTTGTTTCGCTTTCTGGCGATTTGAGTCCCAGTAATCTGCTCTGCCGGGGGCTAGTAAGGCCGGAGAAGAGGCCACCAACAGACGATACGCCGATTGCTGTGGAAACTGTTTTTCTAGTTCCCAGCTAAACGATGGCTGCTTGCTGGTAATGCTGGCAAACTGGTACTGGCCCGGCTGCTTACTGGCCTCGGCCAGAGGTATCGACAACGACAAACCGCGCTGTCTGACAGCCTGGGTATTGGCCAAAAGGTCGCACCGGAGTTGTACCGGGGCAGGCAGAGATTGGCCATAGGCGAAGTTTACAATGCCTGTGATGAAAAAATAGAATAAAGCTCTATGCATTTATTATAAGCTATTTAGAGTATTTTATCATCCCGACGATAGGAGGGATCTCATTCGTTTCTAACTCTGAAAGGCTTAAGATTCCTCCTATCGTCGGGATTGTAAGTTTGCATTGAACAAATAATCTTTGGTTGTCCAGTTCATACCTACGTCGGGATGGTCACAAAGACCGGTTGTCATGATCGGTAGCCTGGACAGCCAATCTCATGGAACCCGGACAGTTCAGTGGGCCACCAGCCCGTTTCACAATGATGTCGAGAGCATGAGTCGTACCCATTTTTTGTTTTTGTCATGAACCAGTCAATCATCTATTACGGCGTTGATGTCAGCAAAGAGCACTTGCACATCAGCTACCCAATGGGCACTGATGCTAAGGAGCAGCCTCAATGGAGTTACCAAACCCTACCTAATGAACTCGATCAGTTGGAGCAATGGGTGGTGCAATTACCCCCCAATAGCCATCTCATTTTCGAGCATACCGGCACGTATTCGGCTCGCCTGGCTTGGGTATTGTAGCTACACAATCGTCCATTTAGTATTCTTTCGCCTAGTCAAAGTAAAGGCTTTGCTACCACCTTGAAGGCCATCAGCAAGACCGACCGAAGTGACGCGACTCTGCTGGCTCGCTATGGGCAGGTCTTTCAACCTCCAGTCTCACGACTGGCTGAAGAGTCGCTGCACCAGCTTCGCCAGCAACACAAGCATCTCAACAATCTGCGCATCAGTCAACAAGCCGTCGCCAATCAACTCCATGCGCTATCTTTTGATCCCCGGGCCAGTCAGAAGGTCAAGGCCAGTCTACTAGTTTTACAACAAAGTTATCTGACTCAGATAGCCCTTTTCGAAGATGAACTGGATCAGATGAGCCAGCAAGAATTACAGACCATCTCCGAGCGCATGCAACGGGTCAAGGGGATTGGTCCAAGCTCAGCTCAAGCCTTATGCACAGTCACCAATGGGTTGGCCGGATTCGAGTCGGCCAAAGCCGTCGCTAAGTTCGTTGGCATTGCCCCCACTCAAGTGCAATCGGGCAGCTCGGTTCGTCGCCGGGGCCGTATGGCCCGCACTGGGCTAGGGTATGTTCGTGGCCTTTTATACATGGCGGCCCGCTCGGCCCGCAAGTACAATTTAAGTTGCAAAGCACTTTATGATCGGCTACAGGCCAAGGGTAAATGCCATAAAGTGGCCATGGTTGGGGTCATGAATAAATTGATCCATCAGGTATTTGCGGTTGTTAAACAGGATGTCAAGTTTGTCAATGGGTTTGGCTTACCCAAACAAAATTTGGCCTAAAGCTTGACTTTTGACACAGTTCATGACAAAAAAGGTAGTATCAATACAGCAATCCGCGCTTATTTCGCGGCTGTTGGTGGGGGAATAATCAGTTTTTCCAGTTCGTCAATCGTCCAGGCTCCTCGACTGGAAGCATACATTTCTCTGACTTTCTTTACGTCGTCGGGTTGTACAACCGCCGATTGCCGCCCTTTAACAGCCCGCGACGAGGTGCCTACAAACTCGTAACGGATGTAACTCAGGACAGAGGCAATCCACTCGTCGGAATTGTCCTTCATCGAAGCCATCTCGCTGGGGAAGGCTTTCCCGTCAATTGGCCCTTTCAGACCATGCAGTAGAATGCGAATCACAAAGTCCCGGTCATGGTTCACGTGTTTGGCCCCCCGCAAGGCTGGGGCCGCGTTGGTCGGTAGTCCATTGCCATCGCCACCGTGACAGGGCGAACACATACCTTTGTAAATCTCACTACCTGCTACAATAAGCTTGCGGTCTGGTGCCGGGAAACTCCCCAGTTTCATGCCGTATATCTTGGAGTCTTCGTTACGGTCGATACTCTTTTTGACCCGGTTTAACATCTCGTTATCAGCGTTTCGGATCAGAATTTCCTGCGCAATCTGCTGCGCCTGAGGATTTTTATTCGATCCCAGCGACAATAACAATTGGGTTCTGACGTCATAATTGGGGTCGTCTATCAGCTTCCCGACGCGGGCAATCATGTCGGTGTCGTTTTGTTTAAGATACCGTTCGCTAACCCAGATGGCGGCTCTACGCACCTGAGCATCCGAATCGGTCAGGGTCGCATTGATGAGGTCTTTGTCGATGGAGTCCAGGCCTTCGAGCGTCCAGAGGGCATGAAGGCGGCCGAGTGCCGATGCGTTCTTGTGGCCCGTAACCATTGCCCGCAGGTCAGAAACGACCGACTTGTCGCCGAGAAGAATTAGCTGCTTCTGGGCGTTATCGCGCCACCAGCCATTCGGATGATCCAGGTACTTGATCAGGCTAGCCGCCGGAACGTCGAGCATTTTAGGTTTAGGGCCGGGTTTGAAGTCGTCGTGAACCAGCCGCCAGATGCGTCCACGCTGATTTATTTTGGCCAGATCGTAGTAGTCGATCTTGCTGCGTAGAAACGTGCCTTTTTGCGTCCAGTTCGATTCCTGAATAATTCCCCGGTTCATATCGATGATGTACAGCAGTCCGTCGGGGCCGGTATAGGTATTGACAGGGCGGAAGAAGAAGTCGGTACTGGCAATAAACTCTTTGTTGTGATAGACGTTTTCCAACTGGGTTTTGCCTGCTCGATTAACCACCTTCGCCCGCCGGATAATGCGTGCCACGGGTTCGTTGATCAGGTAATCGCCCACTAAATCAGCGGGTAAGCGGTCTCCCCGAAATATCGACTGACCATTGCCCGAGGTGAAATGGTTTAGGGTACTGTCGGGGCGCAGGCGAGGAGGGCCACCCTGTACTTCGGGGTTGGAAATCCGCGACCATACCGGGCTAAAGGTAGCTTCGTCGTAAGCATCGGCAAACTCCAGGGCTCCATATTTCGGGTTGATCTGAAAGCCAGACCCTGCGTTTTCGCCACCACCCCGACTGAAAAATAACCGCCCGTAATTGTCGTAGGTTAAGCCCCACTGCCCATTGGAACCGCTATGAAGCGAATCGGGCTTGAGCATGCCATTGACGTACCGGAAGCGAATCGGGTCAACAGTTTGGTAAATGTAGTTGTCGAGGTTCCAGACCAGGCCACTACGCTGGTGTTCCAGGTTTCCGGGTGCTACTTTGCCCACGACATAAACGGGCCGTTTCTGGTCAGCCACGCCGTCGCCGTTGGTGTCTTTGTAGCTGAAAATGTCATAGGTGTCCGTTTCATTAACCAACAGTTCATGGTTGACACACAGGAGCATACGTGGCAGCAGCATGTCTTTAATGAACACGGTGCTTTTGTCCATTTTGCCATCGTTGTTGGTATCTTCCAGCAGCATTACCCGGCTTTTCTTATCCTTCGTTCCGGTGCCGTCGGCATCCTGCGTGTAGGTTTCCATCTGGGCCACATACATGCGGGCGTCACCATCCCAGGCAATGGCTACGGGTTCGGTAATCATCGGCTCGCTGGCCACCAGTTCCATGTGATAGCCGGGGGGCAACACAAACGCTCGCTGACTTTGCTCTGGCGTAAGCGGGACAATCGAAAACGGAGCCAGCGGTTGTGTGGTGTCGCTTTCGGCCTTACTGACGACCTCTGAGCTTACGATTGTGCTGGTGCCGGTTGGCGCTTTAGCATTCATCTGCACTTTACACGCATAAATCAGTGCGGATAAGCCCAGGGTGGCGAGGAGTAATGAGTTGGTTTTCATGTCGGGATTCAGGAATCAGATCTCGTAAAACGAAAGAACGCATAACTACAAAAGCTACTCAGCCCCGTCAATAAATGCCAGATTGCGTGGCCCTGTACCAGCGAATGGGGGTTACAGCCAAACTTTTGTACATCCAGCGTACGAATCTTTATGGCCACCACAATCAGTACAAAACTCGCGATTCCTACCCAACCGAAGCGTTTTTTTCGGAACTGGAAATAGTTGATTCCGGTCAGCAGCAGTAAGCTGAGAATTAGGGCGGGGAGCAGAATGCCGCTGGGGATCAGCAACGAAATTTTTAAGAACAGAACGATGAGTACCACTAACGCAACCAGCCAGATTTGTTTGGCTGATTCGCTAAAGTTGATTTTGTGCAGCACATGGTAGAGGCCAATGCTTACCAGCGTAAGCGTCAGGCTGTAGGTGCCGTTCATATCGACGCGCTGGCCAATATAGGTAAGCGAGGCATGAAAAAAGGCACTTCCGATGCTCAGATAAATAAAACAGAGGCCCGTCAGTGCCGATAAAAGTGGGAAAGCCTGCATCCGGTTTTTGGGTTGTTTCCCCGCTGTTTTATAGTCGCTGAGGGCAATTTGCAGCACCAGTATACCTAAAAAGAAATACGCCAGGTTGGAGTACGTATTCATCGGCTGATGAAAGAACCGATCCGTGTGGTTAAACTCGCAGTACTCGACCGTCAGGGCCGATTTACTGACCTGCATACCGGCCCAAACATCTCCATGAAGTGATGAATTCAAGCCAATCCAGCCGGCAAACATCCATAGCGTGGCTGTCGCTGAGCGGAGAAGTATCTGAATTAATAGGGGGCGGTGCATAGTTGTTTGGGATTAGTTTGATGGGGATAGTTCCAGCAGGGGCTTCGTCTGGTCCCAACCTGCCGGAATTTCGTAGACAAGCTTAAAAACACCCTGATAGGCTTCTGCAATGGCCATGTCTTTTTGCAACTGCCGGGCATCAACCGACTCTGTTTCTGTGCGTTTCAACGGCGTTTGGATCTGCAACTTCATGGATGGAAGCGCCCACGATGCGTCTGAAAAAGCAGTTGCCGTTGCGTTGGGCGCGTACACGTACAATTCCAGGGTTGTAGCGGTAGGGTCGGCGCGGTATACGCTCATGGTTGATTTGCTAACTTTTACATTCGTTTGGCCGCTACCGGGAACCAGTAGCCAGCCGATGTCGCCGTCGGTCGTTTTCCAGTGGATAGCTCCGGTTTTGATCTGATTCCACACCCGCCGATTACCCCAGACACCGCCCATCATCCAGTCGCGGTTAATCACGGCGGTTACGGGTTTGATGCTATCGCCCTTGTAGGAATTAGGCACGGTTCGGGTAATGAACCGTGGTTCAGTGAAGCCTTTCAGGGCGGTCAAATCGGCTTTCGGTATCGATAGCCCCAGATTGAAAATGGGTGCCAGGTTGCTTATTTCACCATTTTTAGCGCCTTTGCCGGGTGGAATCGGAGCCTGCTTTTCGTTATCAACCGCAATGGCAATCCAGATGCCCATGATGGACAGGTACTTCCGCATGTCCATGCCGTAGCCTCTGAAATAGGGCCCCACCATATTTTTCAGGTTTGCGTTATATACGGTCGTCACCTCGTGCCAGAATTCACGTTCAAGCGTCTGCCCCATTTGCCGCATTTCGGGCGAAAAGGCCAGTTCGCGCCATAATGCAATCGCGACCAGTGTAACGCCGTAATAGGTCGGTGAGTTGTATTCACTGAAGGTATGATGCCGCTGGTACAGATCGAAAATGTCGTGAGCTTTTTTGATCCCGGCTTTCCGCAGTTCATCGATGTTGAATTCGGTGCCGACGTATTCCATCAAAAACGAACTCATGATGGAAATGTTGGTGTAGTCGGGTGAGACGTTCCGTTTCAGAGCACCTTTGGCCGCGTGCGTAAGGCCAACTTCGATTTCTTTCTGAATGTCGTCGGGCAATAAATGGCTGTACTTTTTACGGATAATGATCAAGTCGCAGCCAATAAACTCCCGCCAGTTCTGGTCGAGGTTGTCGCCGTCGATAGAGGTTTTCCAGATGCCGTAAATCTTGGTGCTTTCGTCGCGGTACTGATTTTGCAGAATCCATTTCAGAATTTCGGCCGCGTTCTCCTTATCGCCGGGTTTATTCCGAAACAACAACGCTTCGGCCAGCCGGGTTTTGTTGCGGAGGCTGGTGCGGTTGGTCAGGACGTCGGCCACTTTTTTGCCCGCCGGAATCTCGTCTGCCAGAAAGTCTTCAAACAACTGTTTCTGGTAAGGCGACAGGGTTTCGTAGGTGTATTTCCGCGACACATTTTGTGCGGATTCGGGCTGAGCCGAAAGTGAGCTACTAACAATAAGCAGCAGGCCAGCCAGGGTAATCGATTTTAGGGTCATTCATCAGGTTTGATTAAAGGTTTAGACACTTCATTGAAACAAATCCTCAATAGTTAGCTGGTTGGTAATGGTACTGAGGTAGTGCTCATTCGTTTGGGCACCAAATACCGTCAGGAGCGTAATAAACACATTCTTTTTGGTACGGGTATTCTGCTTGAAAATCTGTACTTTCTCTTGTAGTTGCGATGCGTAACGTTTAGTCATTTGGTAGAGACCATCGTAATACTTCAATTCCAGCAGGTTAATGCAATTGTCATCGCGGTCGATCAGTAGATCAATTTGAGCCTCGCCCTTGAGTGACCAGGAGTAGTCGTTCGAGATAATACCGCTGATTCCCAAGGCTTTTTTAATCTGGGAAATATGTTTGAAACAAAGGTTTTCAAACGCAAATCCCGACCAGATTTTATAGGTTTGTTTATTGCTCAGATACGCCCAACTCGTGTTGGTTTTGTTGTTGTGCAAAAATTTAAAATAGAAAAGTGTGTACTCATCCACCAACCGAAAGAGCGCATCTTCTTTGGCTTTCTTAATGGGGAGTATCTGCCTGACAAATCCGCATTGAATCAATTCGTCGAGTAAAACCGTTAAGCCCCCTCCACTTTTGATACCGGTAGCCTCCACAATTTCATTGCGGGTCAAACCTTTATTTTTGGTGGCGAGTGCCTTTACTATGGCTTCGTGCGCCTGACTGTTCTTAAATAAAGATGCGTACAGATTAGCGAACTCGTTTCGGAGTAAGGCCTGCGGTCCAAAAAAGAGTTCATCCAGGATTTGCGGTACACTTTGCCCGGCCTGCACATCCTTCAGATAAAACGGAATGCCGCCCACGCACATGTAGAGTTGGGCAATATCTTTAAGAGTGAGATGTACGCGCTGCATGGCCAGAAAGTCTTTGGTTTCGGCCAGCGTAAACGGCATGAGCTGTATGTGTTTGGTGATGCGGTTGTGCAGCCCACCCCGGTCGTTGATTACCTTGTTAATAATCCAGGAAGCCGCCGACCCGCATATCACCAGAATAACATCCGTTCGTTTGGTGCAGAACTGATTCCAGAAGTTGTCGAGTGCGGCCAAAAAGCCTGAGCGCGGGGTTTCGAACCACGGTATTTCGTCCAGAAAGACCACCTTTTTACCCGGCCCCAACTCATTGAGGTAGGTTTTGAGCTGGGCAAACGCCTGTAGCCAGGTTTTGGGCATGGGTTTGGGCGTTTTGTCGAACTCGGTCAGGGTCAACCAGAAGTTTTCCAATTGTTGCGAAAAGTCCTTCTGATGTAAGCCGCTACACTCAAAAACCAGATGATCGGCATAGACTTGCCGGATCAGGTACGTCTTCCCAATCCGCCGACGGCCATAGACAGCGACAAAGTCAGCACTGTCTTTTTGGAGAAGGTTTTTTAGAATGCTGATTTCCTTGACTCTACCGGCAATTTTCATGATGGCTTAAGGTTTATAGTTCGCCAATTTAGTGGTTTTTGTGGCCAATTTGGCGAACTATAAATTTGAACTTCGCCAAATTGTGGTATTTTATGGTGTATTTGGCGAAGTATAACGCACTTCATTCTATTCCGTGGACTGTGGGGACACAGTCCACGGAATAGAATGACAGAAAAAATAAAACCTCACTTATACAGCCGCAACATCACTACGCCGTGATGCCGAATTTCGGTGTTGAACGAGCCGTCGAACGTACCCAGGTCCTTTTGCCGCCAGACGTCGCGGAGTTTGTACTTGCCTTTCAGACCAATGCTGGCAAAATCAAAGGTGTACGACCGGGCTTTTTCGGAGCCCCAATAGAAATACGATTGTGGCGTTTTGCCGTATTCAGCCGTGTTGAACAGCCCAACGGCAACCGAACCATCTTCCAGCGGTTTGGCCCAGATTTGCACCCCATTTTCTTCCTTTACCAATCGGGCGGGTTTGCCTAATGGGTCCTGGTTGATTTCGATAACATCGTCGTTGGTGAGCAGATTCAGCGTAAACGCGTCCAACTGTTCAATGGGACAGCCGATGAGCATGGGAGCCGCCAATAGGCTAAAGATGCTAACGTGGCTGTACTGTTCGTCCGGCAGCAAACGAGTGTCGTGCATGACCGGGCCGATAGACACTTTGCCCAGAATCATCATGTCGGGATCGGCCCAATGGCCCGGTGCCGTGTAGGGTGCCCATTTATCGAGCGAAAACGTAGTCAGGTAGAGGCTCGTCCAACTGTCTTTGATGTCGGGGCCAGTCCGGTACATATTGGACAGCCGTGCCCAATCCGTCACTTTCTCAAACGGCGCGTTGTTCGACAAACTGAAAACAATATCCCGGCCCGACTGCTTCAGGGCGGTCGACATCCGCTCGGTCGAGTTTACGTCGATGCGCCAGTCGTATTTCAGGAAATCGAAGCCCCACTCGGCCATCTGTTTGGCGTCTTCGACCTCGAACCGATACTTGCCGATGTGATTGAAGGCCCTCCGGTTCACCATGATCGTTTCGTGGGTTTCGCCCCCGTGTGCCGAGTCTGACGAAGCCCCCGCGTAACCGCCATAACTCGAAATGTAGGGCGTAGAATAAAGCCCGGCTTTCAGGCCCAGGGAGTGAATGTAATCCACCATTTCCTTGAACCGAGGGAACTTGGCGTTGGGTTGGAGGGCATTGAGTGGGCCACCCCGTTTGCCCTGCCAGGCATCGTCGATGTTGATGTAGGTCCAGCCGTGGTCGCGCAGGCCCATTTTTACCATCGCGTCGGCAGAGGCAATTACTTTTTCGCGGTCAATGTGGGCTTCCCAGGAGTTCCAGCCGTTCCAGCCAATAGGGGGCGTCAGCGCAATGGTGTCGCCAATCTTGATGGTTAGGGATTTGGTGGCTGTTCCGAGCGCATTCTTAGCCTTGAGCGTAACCGCATACGTACCACGTTGAGCGACTTTACCCGAAATGATGCCTGTTTTGGCGTCCAGCGAGAGTCCCGCCGGGAGGGACTCAGCGGAGAAGGTCATGGGCCGGTTTCCGGTAGCTGCGATATAATACAGAAACGGATTGTTGGGCGTAACACCAACTATTTTTGCCGAGTTGATTTTAGGCGTTTTGGCCGAAGGAGGTGTCAGAATGTATTTTTCGCCTACATACTGAACATGCTCAATCTGGGCGTTGCCAATCATCTCTACCCGCGCATCAATCCAGTTGCAGTACGTCCGTTTGTTGCCGACACCACCAACTTTGTCGGTCACCAAAAGCCCCAATTGACGAATGCCTGTTAAGTCGACATCGACGGGAACGGGAGCATCGCCGATGCGCATTTCGCGGCTTTCAAAAAGAACTTTACCGTCGCCTAGTACATAAAATGTCAGCGCAATATCCTTGTTACCCTGGTCATCGGGACCAACTAGGGCCGAAAATCGTTTGGCCTGTTTGTTAAGCGCAAACGCCAGCACGCAAGGCGACTGTGCCCCTAACCCCCGCGAATACCTGACGCCTTTCGTTCGTAGGGTATCGTCCTGGTAGTTGTGTTTGGCTTTCACCGGTCGAAGCCCCTCGGAGTAGGTCTGAATTTCTAGATCGTCCAGCCAAACGGTTCTGGTGGTTTGAGCAACGGCGCCGATGGATACGAAAAGAAAAAGTAGTAGAATGGTTAAAGGTTTAGGCATATTGGGTAAGGGTTAAAGGTATTTTAAGTCTTCTGGCATTCTACCCCACCCTAACCCTCCCCTGAACTCAGGGGAGGGAATTACTTGATAGCCATAGCTCCCTCCCCTTGTTTAAGGGGAGGGCTGGGGTGGGGTCAATCAATTCTCAAAATCGGTTTCCAGCAATTGTTTCTCGGTAAAAACCCCGCTTCCGGCTGGTTTTTTGTCTCTCATTTTTTTGACGTCGTTGTTTGTAATATTTTTTCCCTGTTTGGCAAAGGCGTTCTGCGTAAATCGAATGATGTCGGCAATATCCTGGTCGCTGATGTCTTTGTTGTTGAGCAGCGCAGGCATTTCGTTGTTGAGTTTGTAGACAGTTCCGTTGACGGTAATCGGGCCGCTGACACCATGCAGAATAATAGCCGCCAGCCGTTTCATGGAGCCGTCGATGTATTCGGAGCCTTTGAGGGGCGGAGCCAGATCCTGAATGCCCTTGCCATCGGCACCGTGGCAGGTCGCGCAAATACTCCTGAAAAGTTTCAGCCCTCGCGTTCGGTTGTCTACCTCATTCTTTTCGACCACGTAAATGGAGTTCATTTCTTTCCGCTGCCGTTTGCCGATGGTATTGGTCAAGTTGGTTTTCAGCAGGTCAGCAGGACTCATGGAGGCCAGATACTGTTCTTCTTTGCCGTCGAGCGCACTGGTAATGGCCTCCTGAACCACACGTTGTGTGGCATATTTTTTCTCGATGCTCGATAGAATGGGCAGGAACGTAGCGTCTGACACATTAACCCAGCCTGTCAACGAAGCGGCCAAATACAGATCAATCGTTTCGTTGTTTTGCGCCATCAGACTGGCCGAAATCGCCTTCATGCTGGCCACGCGCTCTTTTGTGGCAAAACGCTCTAAAAGTCCTACGGCATGAGCGATGGTTTCGGGCTGTTTCGATTCATTAATGATACTGCTTAGCCGCTCAAAGGTCAGAGCATTGATGCCTTCAAGAACATATAGGGCATGAATGCCACTCAAGAACTCATTGTTACGTTTAGCCAGCGCAACAAGTTGATTGACAATAGTCAGGTCTTTTTTCTGAATCAGTAGTTGCTGCGAACGGTCTCGCAACCAGCCATTTGGACTGCCAAGCAAGGTGACTAGTTGGGCACTGGCTGCTTTACTTAGGTCGGGTATTGGCGTGGGCTTTGCGGTGTTGCTGGTTACTTTCAGAATGCGCCCGGCATGTTGTAAGGTGTCCAGCTTTTTATTGGCAAGCTGCTCGGTCAGGTACTGCGAAATATACGCTTTGTGCTGAATAATGCCCCGGTGCATATCAATGATGTACATGGCACCGTCGGGACCCGTGAACAGGTTTACGGGCCGGAATCCTTCGTCGGTAGATGCGATAAACTCTTTACCCTCAACAGCCTGACGGGCCGTTGTTTGCATTGGTTTAAATTCCAGAATGTTCCGCTTGATTAGGTTGGCTTCGGGAACACAGACGAACGCGTTTAGATTGTACGCTTCAGGGAAAGCGCCACCTCGGTAAACCATTGGCCCACAAGCAGCCGTCACGTCTTTCAAATAGCCTTTTTCGTCCAGAACGCCCGGTTGATACCCCCGATTGACAGACGTCTGGTGGATTGGATACACGCGGTTGTTGCCTAATCGCTGGTGTTCGGCAGCGAAGGGTTTAAAGTATTTATTACGGATTACTTTGTTCGGCAGCACATAGTCGCCCTGTAGGTTGGTGGAGTTGTTGTTGTAGTAGAGCCGCCCAAAGTTATCTTTCGTGATTCCCCATTGGCCCCGGTCGGTGGTTGGCTCTTTAATCCACTTTCCATTTCTGCGTTGATACCGGAAATTGTAGTTCGCATTGTAAATCCAGTTGTCGATGTTCATCATCAGGCCGTTAGACGAATGTTCGACATTGCCCCCTTCGGCATAAACCGGATCGACCAGCGTTTTTTTGCCGGGTTTATCGTTGACGATTTCGACAAACCACAGCTTGGGCCCATCGACGTACAGCAGGCCACCGTATACATGCGCCAACCCTCTTGGCAGCACCAGGCCATCTAAAAAGACTTTAGTCCGGTCGGCGACTCCATCCTTGTTTACATCTTCTAAAATGACAATCCGGCCGTTGGGTTCTTCTTCACCGATCCCTTCGAGATTGGGCATATAGCCAATCATTTCGACCACCCACATGCGCCCTTTATTGTCGAAATCCATGCTTACGGGCGCGTTCAGCAATGGTTCCGAAGCAATCAGTTTTAACGAAAAGCCGTCTTCTATCTGATAGTCGGCCAGCGAAAAGCGGGGTTCGTTAAACGAACCAAATTGAAAGCCTGCCAGAACAGCAGAAAACACTACTAATACGGTAATAACTACGTTAAATGGTCTTTTTTTAGCCATGTTTGGTATTGATTTTATTTTGCCGGACTCATCTTCAATAGCACAACGCCGTGGTGGCGAATATCCGTTTTGAATGCTCCCGTAAAGTTACCAAGGTCTTTTTGCCGCCACACATCCCTTAGATTAAAACGTCCATTAATACCAGCCTTTGTGAAGTCAAACGTGAAAGTTTTTGCGGGTTCGTCGCCCCACCGGAAGTACGATTCGGGTGTTTTGCCGAAATCACCGACGTTAAATAAGCCTACCGCATACGAACCGTCTTCGAGCGGTTTAAGCCAGACCTGAACGCCATCGGTTTCCTGCACGAGCCGGGCCGACTTACCGAGTGGGTCCTGGTCGATAGCAATTACCTCGTCGTTGGTGAGCAGGTTCAGCGTAAACGGATCGAGTTGTTCAATTGGGCAGCCGATCAGTAGGGGAGCGGCCAGCAAACTAAACAGACTCACGTGGCTGTATTGCTCGTCGGGCGTAAGTCGAGTGGGGTGTAGTTGGGTTCCAGTGGTTACGTTGCCGACAATCATCATATCGGGGTCGTTCCAGTGGCCGGGGCCGCCGAAAGGTGCCCACTTGTCGAGTGTAAATGCCGACACAAAGAGGCTGTTCCAGCTATCGCGAATGTCGGGTCCAGTGCGGTAGCTGTTGGTGAGCCGCGCCCAATCCCGGACGTTGGCAAACGGGGCCGAATTGGAGATGCTATAATGAATATCTCGCCCCGATTGTTTCAGAGCAACGGCCATGCGTTCGGTCGATGGCACCTCAATGCGCCAGTCGTATTTGAGGTAGTCGATACCCCATTCGGCAAACTGCCGGGCGTCGTTGGCCTCGAACCGATACTTGCCCACATACCGATACGACCGCTTGTTGGCGATAATCTCGTCGGTAATGTGACCATCTTCAAAATCTGACGACCCTCCGACGTAGCCCGCGTAACTGGTAATCATGGGCGTTGAGTAAATGCCCGTTTTCAGCCCCAGCGAATGAATATAGTCGACCATTTCCTTGAAGCGCGGGAATTTCTCGTTCGGTTGAATGGCGTTGAGCGGCCCTCCGCGCTTACCCTGCCAGGCATCGTCGATGTTGATGTAGGTCCAGCCATGATCGCGCAGCCCCATCTTCACCAGCGCATCGGCAGAGGCTATTACTTTTTCCTGATCGATGTTGCGTGCCCACGAATTCCAGCCATTCCAGCCAATAGGGGGAGTAAGCGAAATCGTATCGCCAATCTTGATTTTCAGGGTTTTGGTCGTTTTACCCAGGGCGTTTTTAGCAGTAAGTTTGGCCTGATAGGTGCCGCGTTGGGCTACACTACCCGTAATGCGTCCAGTTTTTTCGTCCAGCGATAGGCCCTTGGGCAAGCGATCAACGGCAAATGTCATGGGCCGGTCGCCGGTGGCAGCGATGGTATACAGAAATGGATTGCCCGGCCTTGCGCCGAAAATGCCGGGCGAGTTGATGCGTGGTGTTTTTGGCGAAGGTGGGGTCAGGATGTACCGCTCATCGGTGTTGGGGATGTTTTGGGGGAGGTGGTTGCCCTGCATCACCAGTTGCGCGTTGGCCCAGTTTGAATAGACTTTGGTGCGGCCTTCGTCATTGACCTTCACCAACAGGCCCAATCGCTTGATGCCCGTCAGGTTCACTTTTACGGCTTTGGGTGCATCGCCGAGTCGCATTTCTCCGCTATTGAACAGGATGTTACGGTCGCCGATGACGTAGAAGGTATGGGGTAGATTTTTATTGCCTTTGTCGTCTACGCCCGCCAGAGCTGAGAACTCCGTAGCCTTGCCGTCCAGAAAAAACGCCAGAATGCTGGTGGCGTTGACGCCCACGCCGTGCGTAAAATACTGCCCGTTGATGAGCATGGAATCGCCAGCCGCGTTGGTTTTGCCCAGCACCGCCGGAATGCCCTCTGAAAAGGATTTGATGTTGATCTCGTCCAGCCAGATGGCGCGGGTTTGCTGCCCGAACGTGGCGGTGGTCAGGCAGCAGAACCCTGCCAGTAAAAGTTGGTTTAAACGCTTCATCTATTTACCAGAAACTCGTTCAGCAATCATCGTTAATACGGCTTTGTCGCTCCATTCCTGCCCATGCCCCGCCATTGCCGTAAACCGGACGGTAGCGTCTGACTTCGGATTTTCGGTTTTGTCGAGGAATTTTTGCAAAAACCGGGTGGCTACGTTGGAGTACAGCCCGTCCATATCGCCCATCCAGATATAAATTTTGCCTTGTAGTTTGGGGCCGAGGGTTGTCCAGTTGCGTTCCAGAACCTTCTTGAGGTCATATTTTTCCCACTGTTTGGCAATGGCGTGGTCGATTTCGCCCGTAACCGGATCGAACATCAGCGATGGTAAGCCGTCTTTGCCTTTTGGCCCGAAAACGGCGTTGTAGGCCCCAAACTGTCCGCCCGAAATAAGGTAGTTGCCTGTGCGGCTGGCCAGATTTTCGCCCGCTATCCAGTCTTTCATCGAGAACGTTGGTTCCCCATAAATCGTCCGGCGACCGGGTTGTAAGTAGCCGTACCGATTGTAGAAAATGGTTTTGTCTTCGTAGATGTTAATGAGGCCGTAATGCTCAAAATCAACGGGATCGGGACTGTACGACCAGGTGCCATTAAAAAAGTCGGGGTAGAAAATCTGTAAGCCCAGCGACACCCAGCCACCCGTTGAATTGCCGGTCAGAAAGCGCATTTTTGACGCAGGCTTATAGCCAACCTGCCGCTCAATTTCGGGAATTAGTTCTTCGGTCAATGCCCGACCACAAGGGCCATTATTCTCCGAATCAACCTGATACGTGTCACCATACGGCCCCTGCGAATCCAGAAAAACGTAAATGACCTGCGGAGCCGTTGGCGTAAACCACCAATCTGCAAACTCTTTGTTGCCCAGCACTGTATTCACGGCCGTATACCGGCCATTCAGGCCCGGAATCCGGTAGCAGATCGGGTACGTTTTGCCCGGATTATCGAAATAACCCGAAGGCAGCAACACAGCCGCTTTCAGAACGCTTGGGCGACCCCGGAAGGCTGTGAGCAACTGGCTTTTGATTTCGACCGTTTTGACAAACTTGTTGCTGACAATAGTCCAGGGCGGAATCAGGGTGTTAAGCGTGAGGTTGAGACTAAGGTTAGCCTCAACCTGTACCGAGTCGATGGTGCTGTAGAGGTTGCCCGGTACGTTTTCCTGTGCGTCGTCGGGATTCTGCTTGTAAACGACCTGAAAATAGTATAGGCCCGATGGGTTGTCGCCCAGCTTATCCAGCCCGACCGAAAGGGCCTCTTTCGCTTGTGTATCCATCAGAAAGGCGGTATTACCGTCCCAGTTTTTTGGGGTAATGCCCACCGTAATTTCGGAGCGAGTACGGGGTTCGCGCTCCTTTTGTTTCGTTACGTGCAGCAGCAGTCGGCCACCATTCAGAAACGACGGCCGGAGGGCAGGAGCCACCGAAACGTTGACTTTCCACGACACAGGAACCTGTGCATTGGCTGTATTGACGATTAGCCAACAGGCTAGTAGGACAAAGACGATGTGTTTATTTTTCATGGGTATAGTGGGTTGTGTATTTAATTAAACTACCCGCTCCGTTTGCCATTCATATACTATTTTTCCAAAGACATCGTGGTGGTGAAAAGCAATCTGGCTTTTGCCTCCGACCCGCTTAATATCCACCGACAGAAAACCGCCTTTTACCAAATGAAAGCGGTGATAGGCTTTGTCTTCGCCGGGGGAGCCGCTCGCGTGTTCATCGCTGGCGGGGCCAATGCTGAATTCGTGCAGGCCCGTCTTGGGATGTACCGAGTGGTATTGCCAGTGACGATCCCCACAGATGACAAAAAAGTTGTCGGGTACATTTGCTTTCAACCAGTTACGGATTTCGTCGCCTTCGTGCGTAAAGCCCGTGTTAGCGTGATTGTCGTTTTTCTTGCCTCGGTCGGGACCAACCAACGGGGTAGGACTAATCAGCACTTTCCAGGTCGCCGAACTTTCACTAACAGTTTTCCTGAACCATTCTTTCTGTGCTGACCCCCAGATGGTTTTGTCAGGGCCATCGGGCATGTCGTTGTCGGAGCGGAAATCCCGGCCATCGGTCAGCCAGATTTGCAGGTCTTTCCCCCATCGGAAAGTTCGGTAACTGAGCCCGGTTGTCATGGGGGCCTGCTGATGGAAAATGCGCTGCCCTTCGGCAAACGTAAATTCGCCCATGCTGCTGCCGGGGCTAGAGTCATTGTCGAGGGTATCGTGGTCATCTTTGAGCCAGTACGTACCCACGTTGCGGTTGAACTCCACCAGCCGGGGCAGGCTAAACATCCGTTCCCAATGGTAGCGAGCCAATCGGGGCGTATAGGCCCTGGGCATGTCGTTGTCGTAATACACCAGATCGCCGGTAAGGCAGGCAAAATGCGGGTTAAGCGCCTGCATCGCCGGGTAAATGTTGTGTCCGTCTTTATGGTCGCGGTCGGGGTAACCCTGGCAGGTCATCAGGCAGAAACGCAAATCGCTGGGCGTGTTGGGTAACGGTGCTGTTCTGAATTTGCCTTTGGCCGTTGTAATGGGCTGTTTGCCTTTCTGAACGGTCGATTCGCTGGCGTAGTAATAGGTACTGTCAGGCTTAAGGTCGTTTAGCGGAAACTGATGAATAAAATCAGTGCTTTCGGATACGCTGACCCAATCCGTTGTTTGGGTTTTGTTCAATGCGGCATCGGTTCCGTAGCGGAGTCGAACGAAACCTGCGGCACCGGGGCAGGCCCCTTCCAGTTGCTCAACGGGTACTTTTACCGTAGGGAGTTCGGTATCTTTATAGTTTTGCGCCCGGCCCGGAATCACAACGCCCTTGTCGTTTCGGGTCGCTACGGCAGTCAGTCGCGTCCAGACAATAGCCGAATGGTCGGTTACATCGCCCACCCGCGTACCCATAGCCTGATAAACAGACGGCTCCGTCGGCCGGACGAACCAATCTGGAACAGAAGCCGCACTCAAGGCCAGGGAGGCACTCTTCTTGACGAAGGAACGGCGGCTTTCGGGTGAAGTATGCGTAAGGTTCATGGGGTTAGGAATGTCTTGGTGGTTTTATTCGCTCTTGCCGCCGGTTCGTTCGCGGACACCCACTTTTTGGGCCCAGGCATCAAACTCGGTTCGTAGTTCGGCCACAAGTTGCGGCTTTTGTTGGGCCAGGTTGTTCATCTCGCAAGGGTCAGTTTTTAGGTTATACAGTTCCCAATCGGCATCTTCCGTGTCTTTCTCCAACTTCCAGTCGGCTTTGCGGATCGCCTTGTTGCCTTCGTGCTCCCAGCAATATGTACGCGAAACCGCCTTGTTTGTACCCCAGAGGTACGACAGGCTTTTTCCTGGCAACGGGTTGCCCGACAGGTCATTGGTTGGTAATCCAGCCAGTTCGAGGCTGGTAGGCACCAGGTCCATAATATGCCCAACGCCTTCGACATAGCCAGCCTTTGGACGAATGCCACGTGGCCATTGCATGATGCAGGGCGTAATCATGCCACCTTCGTGCAGAAAGCGTTTGTACTTGCGGAAGGGGGTGTTCGAGACGTTGGCCCAGGGCGTGTCGTAGGTAACGTAAGAGCCTCTTTCGCCAATCTTTTTGTTGGGGTCGTTGAGTTTGCGACTTTCCATATTTTCGTTGGAACTCCCATTGTCCGACATAAACACGATGAGCGTATTCTCGTACTGTCCGTTGGCTTTCAGGGTTTTAATGAGTCGCCCAATGTTCTGGTCCATCCGGTCGATCATAGCCGCATATACCGCCATTTTACGAACCCACTGAGCTTTGTCGGTCACCGTATTCCAGTCGGGAATATCAGCCGGACGGGGTGTAAGCGGGTAGCGTTTGTCGGCGTATCCCAACTTCTGCATCCGTTGGTAGCGGTTAGCCCGAATCACATCCCAGCCCTGGGCATACAGCTTTTCGTATTTCGCAATATCCGACTCATAGGCGTGTAGCGGGAAGTGCGGAGCCGTGTAGGCCACATACAGAAAAAAAGGCTTGTCGGCTTGTTGCTGTTTTTGCTCATTCAGGTATTGGACGGCGTGATCGGTAAAGGCGTCGGTCATGTAAAAGCCGTCGGCGGGCGGGGTAAATTCTTTGTCGTCTTCCACGATGAAGCGTTTCCCTTTTTCGGCGGGGATGATCTCGTAATAACTTGATGCCCCAGAAATCAGCCCGAAATAGCGGTCGAAACCACGGGTGAGGGGCCAATGCTGCCGACGCTCGCCAACGTGCCACTTGCCAACCATGTACGTGCTGTAGCCTGCCGGTTTCAGTCGCTCGGCGATGGTTGGGTAACGGTCGTCCAGAAAACCCTGATAACTCCCCGGCTGAATAGGCGCATTGGGCATCGTCACCATCAGGCCCATCCCGGCGGTGTGTGGGTATTGCCCTGTAAGCAGCGAGGCACGGGTGGGGCAGCAACGGGCATTGTTGTAAAAACTGCGCAGTTTGATGCCATTAGCCGCCAACTGGTCCAGATTGGGTGTGCTGACTTCTCCGCCATAGCAGCCAATGTCCGAAAACCCCATATCGTCGGCCAGAATGAAGATGATATTAGGCCGTTGCTCCGCGACTTTCGGAGGTTGAAAGGAAAGGAGGGTGCTCAGCATCAGTAACCCAATAAATAGGGAGACTACTGTGAGTCGGTTGTTAAGTATGCGTTTCATGTTTTATCGCGTTGACCTCACCCCCGGCCCCTCTCCTGAAACCAGGAGAGGGGAGACGTGAACAGCTAACTTGTATTTGTTAAAAAAACTTTGAAATGCAGTTAAAGAAGTTTATTTGAGATTGACAAAATCGTCTGGTAAGCCTCCCCTCTCCTGGTTTCAGGAGAGGGGGTAGGGGGTGAGGTTAATTCCCCCATGCTTTATTCGGTTGTGCGCCCATTGTGAGTTGCAGTTTACCCCCGTTCACTACGGTTTCGTGCTTGACCCAGGGGCTGTTGAGTAGTTTACCGTTCAACTGAGCCGACTGGATATAGAGGTTTTGGGCTGAGTTGTTCGTTGCTTCAATCACAAACTGCTTTCCTTTGTAATACGTCGGGTTCAGGCGGAGGGTGATCTTGTTAAAAATGGGGCTGCTGATCTCGTAAAACGGCTCGGGCGAGGTGCCGCCGTTGGTCGAGAAAAGGCCGGTTTTGAGCAGAACCGCGAGGCTACCCATGAGGCCCTGATCTTCGTCGCCACTGTAGCCAGCATCGGGCGAGATGCCGCTATACACCTTGTCGATAATTTGCCGGGTCCAGTACTGAGTCAGCCAGGGCGAACCGGCGTAGTTGAAAAGGTGGGCCGTTTGAATACTGGGCTGGTTACCGTAGTTGATAAATACCCGGCGATACTGTTCCAGGGTTTCTTTGTCGTGCGATTTGCCCGATACAAAACCATGTTGTTCGGCTTTCTCAAACGAACTGTTCAGCTTGGCGGTAAAGGCTTCTTTACCACCCATCAGGTTGATTAAGCCCGGCACATCGTGCGGTACAAACCAGGTGTATTGTGCCGCGTTACCTTCTTCCCAGCCATTGTCGTAGCGCAGAATATCAACGGGTTCGCCCCATTTGCCATCAAGGGTTCGGTTCCACATCCAGCCGATTTCAGGGTTCCAAATATTTTTGTAGTTCTCCGACCGTTTCATGAACAGCGTATAATCGTCGGTTTTGCCCAGTGCCTTAGCCATCTGCGCCAGTGTATAGTCCTGATAAGCGTATTCGAGCGTTTGCGTAGAACCATCCTGATGGAAACCGTAGCGGGTTTTGCTGAGTGGATGCGGCACATAACCCCGTTCGATGTAGTATTCGATGCCCCCGCCCTTGAAGGTGTTGTGTTCGTACCCTGCCTTACTCATCATGCCACCGGGGAAGTGGTTCTTCCGCATTCCCTCGTAAGCCTTTTCGATGTCGAAACCCCGGATTCCTTTCAGATAAGCACTCACGATGAAGGGCGTGGTGGCGGCCCCGGTCATTACGTAGGTGTAGTTGCCACCCGCCGGACCACGCGGAATAAGCCCGCCATCCTGATACATCATCACCATTGAGTTTACAAACGATTCGGTGACCTCCGGGTAAACCAGATGCCAGAGCGTGTTGATGGTCCATTGCGCTCCCCAAAACGAGTCTGAATTATGGTGATTGAATTTGGGTTTGCCGTTGGCATCCAGCGGAATCTGACGGATACGTCGTTCGGGGCCGGTCATGTCGGAGTACTTACCGTTAACGTCCGAGATGATCCGGCGACCTTGCAGGGCGTGCCACAGATCCGTGTAGAAGCGGCTGCGGACGGTATCGGAGCCGCCCTCCACCTCAATCCGACTGAGCCAGTTGTTCCAGTCGCTGTGGCTGTCCTGCACCGTTTTGTCAAAATCCCAGTGAGGCAGTTCGGTTTTCAGGTTCAGCCGGGCCTGCTCTTCGCTAACGTACGAAATGGCGACTTTCATTTTCCGTACCTCGCCCGCTTTGGTTTTAAAGCTCACATAGGCACCGATGCGTTCCCCTTCGATCTGATTATCAATTTTTTCGAGTTGACCTTTACGCCAGCCATTGAACGAGTCGAACGGTTTGTCGAAAACAGCCACAAAATAAACGGGCAGGATTTTAGGCCGACGAACGGTCGGGGCCATGATGGCGTAGCCTTCAATTTCCTGATTACTGATCTTTTTTACGAAACCCTTTTGCGTATCCGACGGGCCCAGAAACGTAGCGAAATCGAACAGGATGTGGTTTTGGTCGGCAGCCGGGAAAGTGTATTTATGAAAGCCGACGCGGGTAGTCGAGGTTAGTTCGGCGGTGATGGCATACGCATCCAGTACGACTTTGTGATAGCCCGCTTTGAATACTTCTTTCTGATGCGAAAACCGTGACCCGTATTGATCGGCTCCCAGATGGCCTTTAAATGCTCCGGTTGTGGGCAGTACAGGCACGCCCGATAGCTGCCAGCCATGAATATGGCTAAAGCACTTGATACTATCGAGGTGGTAGCGATAGCCTGCGCCCCAATCAGCGTTGACGGCATTGTCGGGACTTAAATTGACCATGCCAAACGGGCGACTCGCCGAGTTGAAAAAGAACCACCGCGAATTAGCCGCATCCACAATCGGGTTCACCAGGTCAACTGGCTGCTTTGCCGGTTTCTGCGCCTGAACCTGTAGGGTAAGTCCGGTGAGGCAGAGGAGTATGTACTTATACGTTCTTGTCATGTTGGTAATCACTAATTCACTCAAATGCTTTATTGGTGGTGGCTCCGTTTAGAGGTCTTTGCCGTTTAATAGCTTCAAACGCTAAGGCACCTATTTTTAAACCATTCTATACTTAACGTCTGTACCATGCGAGAAACTATGCTAATCCTGCACTTCATTGGCCTTACTATGGGACTCGGAACCAGTTTTGCCCATGCTTTTCTGTCCATAGCCACCTCAAAAATGCAGGAAGACGAAGCTCGGCGGTTTCAGCTACATAGTCTGGTGTTAAGCCGAATGGGTTATATAGGAATCGGCTTACTTATTGTCTCGGGTCTGTATTTAATTACACCCTATTGGCAGACAATCACTTCGTTACCTTTGCTAATTGTCAAGCTGATACTCGTTCTTGTATTGCTTGTACTCCTTATTCTGATAGGAATTCGCTCAAAAAAGGCCCAGGAAGGTGATGTTTCGGCTCAACTAAAAAAGATTGAACCATTAGGGAAAATGACAATGCTTATTGGCATCATTATCGTAATTCTTGCTGTAAGTGTTTTTCATTAGAATTATGCCATTGAAGCTGCTATCCACATAGTTAATCACTGAAAATTCGATTTCTGGATGGCATTGGCCTCCGGTGCTGGCAGTTTTAGGTTATGCGTACTAACATTCGTCGAATTATTGAGCAGGATAACGGGCATCTCTTTGGCCGTTGGAATCTGCACCTCCGTCAGCGTTGTATTCTTGACATCGTCCAGGACGACAGCGGGGCGGAAATCTGCCTCCTTGTACTGTAAGCGCACATTTTTAAGTTGAATGCCCTCAGCATGGCGCATATAAAAACCCCAGGCCGGTAACTCACCGAACATCGAAAAATCGGGGTAATTGGCTTCATTTTCGGGTACGGAGGTGACCTTATCGAGCGGAATGTGGGCAATGTTTTTATCGGCCCGACCGCCATAGGTGATGGTAATATCTTCGAGAACGACATCCTGAACGGGGTAACCGGGGATGCCGACGATGGACGAAGGAATTAAGTTATAGGGCAACCACGGATGCCCGTAAATATGGAAACTGGATGGCCGTTTGGGCATCTTGTCTTCGCCGGGGCGCAGGTGGTCGGGTGGGCCTTCAATCGGGTAGCCCTGATCGGGTTTGTGGAGGGGCGTTTCAACCGTAACATGGGCGATATACACGCCTTTTAACGTACCTACATGGCCGGTTTTGTTACGATGGCCCCGGCGGATAAAAATGGCGTTTCCGGTATTTTTGGCGTTGACATACTGAATGTCGATACCTTCGAGCGTTCCTCCATCGACCGACTCCAGCGCAATGGCCGAGCGGTAGGTATCAAAAACGGTCAGGTGGCGGACTTTAATGTTCCGAAAACCGCCGTGTGAGGCTGTTCCCAATTTAAACCCGTTGGCACTTGACCGAAGAATGCAACTATCGATGGTGACATTTTCGCAGGCCATAGCTGGATTCTCTGATTTCAGGCAAATGGCATCATCGGAGGCATTAATGAAACAGTTGGTTATCCGAACGTTCCGGCTGTCGGTAATATCCAGACCATCGTTGTTCCAGTAGGCGGTACTCTGCACAGTCATGTGGTCGATGGTTACGTTGGTACACTGCCGATAGTCCTGCACCCACTCCGACGAATTCTTGAGGCTGATCCCCGAAATCCGTACGCCCGTACACCCAAGCATAAACACAAGAAACACCCGGTCGTTGGGGCGTTTCACCCGCCAGATTGTGTCCTGTACCATTTCACCACTGCGCAGCAGCTTAAAAATGTCGAGCATGAGTTCCTGGCCCTGCCCGTCGATGACACCCTGCCCTGTGATGGCTACGTTGGTTTGGTTCAACGCCGAAATCAGGGCGGGTCGACTGGGTTTATTGCTATAGTCGTTGCGTTTGGTAGAGCCAAGTAGCCGTCCTCCTTTCTCAATATGAAGCTCAACACCGGATTTGAGGTAAATAGAACCTGTCATGAAGTTCCCGGCGGGGACAATGACACGACCACCGCCCGTTGAAGAAACCTTATCGATGAGTTTTTGGATAGCAGCCGCGTTGTTGGTTTCGCCATCGGCTACGGCCCTATAAGCGGTAATCCGATAGTCTTTGCGCTGGCTGAAACCATCGGTTGCATACAGTAATAAAGCGAGTAAGAGTAGGTAGTGGGTTTTCATGAAGAGCTAACGTAGGTAAATACGATGGTTAAAGGGCGTATAGCCAGTTACGTAAACCGTTGGCGCGTCCATTGCCGGTAACGCTCCGCGCAACTGAACACCTTTATGTTCGGCTTTGCCGGGGCCGAATTGGATCGTATCGGAGCCAACGGTATACGTGCCTGATTCGCCCGAAAGCAGGTACGCGTTGTCGCGTTTTGGGTGTTTCATAACGCCCGACAGTGTACCTCCCGGCCGGAAAATCAACTCCAGAGCAACGGGAACGTTGTCAGTACCGCCCATAGAGACGTCGATTTCGAGGCCGTTGGCTACTTCCGTTACCTTCACTACCGTTTCAAATCGCTGCACTTCGCTTTGCTGGCGATTGGTTCGAGGCATTTTATCCCAGTCGCCGTTGGGGTCGATCTTATCGGAGGGGAGTGGTTGGAAGTAAGGGCCATCCAACGTTCGGCGCATAACCCAGCTATTGCCCTCCTGTTCAATCTTTTCGGTCTGAAACTGCCCTTTTCCGAAGAACGAAGCCGCTACCCGCATACCTTGCAATACGGCATTGCCTTTGTGGAAGGTAAGCCAGGTTGCGTTGTTCGACAGGAGCGTGCTGTCCCAGTTGCCACGCCGAATGCGTACTACACCCGAATACGGAAAAGCTTTGGCGTAGTTGGTGGGCATGGGTTTGCTGGCGGGTAGCTCTTTCCAGAGGGTTGGGTCTTCCAGGAAATAATCGAGGTATCCGGCCAGTTGCTCTTTGGGGCAGGTTTGTTCAATGAGTCGGCACATGGCGGCCATTTCGCCGTTATTGTCGCGTAGGGCCATGTAGCGGTAGCAGTAATAATACCGCGACATATTGCCAATGGTGCCTTTATCCTGCCGATTGGAGGCTTCGGTGACGACTTCGCCATTGGGGTGAACATAGTAGAGCGTCATCATCAGGTTTCGTCGGACGGGTTCAAACAGTTCGGGTTTATTCAATCCACGGGCCATGATGATTAATGAACGGTCGACAACGGGCGAGTATGTATTCGTACTTTTTTCGTTGAACTGCCCATCTGGGTCAAGGTCGATGTGTTCGGCCAACCACTGATTAATACGGTTGATATAGCGCGGGTCAGGAAATAGTTCATTCAGTTTGGTTAACGCGGCTGACACTACCCAGCGGTGATTGGGTGTATGAATGCCGCCAACGCTGAGCGCATTTCCGGCTTTCGTTAGAAAGGCTTTAATGGCGTCGGTTGCCGAATCTGTACCCTTAAATGGCTTCAGAAACTTATAGGTTGGAACAATATTCTCCAGAACGAATGCTACATCGGGCGTCGAGTGAAAGTTGGTATCCAGTAAATCGATGGTGCCGTCGTCGTGCTGCATGTTCAGTAACGCCCTGGCGGCTGCTTCAATTTCCTTCAATAACTCTTTTGACTGGTAATGACCCGATTCTGGGGTTGCAAACAACATACTGGCCTTCATCAGGAAACCGCTTGTGGTATGCGGATTGGGCATTTCGTAATCGTTCATGTAGCCACCCACAAACCGATTGGCCGGGTCTGTAACCTTCAACGGCTTGTAATTGGCCAGTTGCTGGTCATTGATCGTAATCCAGTCGAGGAGCCAGGCTGGTTTGGTTTGACTTGTACGAGCAAAGCCCTTGAAACCTAGCATTGGAGTAATGGCGAGGGTGCTTGCTCCAAGGGTTATAAAATTTCTTCGGTTCATAATGAAAAGTACACAGTAATTCGATTCCTAGAGGCTTACGAATTGTAGCGGACAGCATCCTGCTGTCTAGCCCTGTGGGCTATAAGAACATTTACAGCTTTCTTAGCCTGACGGCTGAACAGCAGGATGCTGTCCGCTACGGCGACCAGAAAGTGCTACTACAACTCTCTGATCTTGATACTCCTGAACTGCACTTCATCGCCATGATCCTGAAACAGGATGTGTCCGGCGGGGGCCTGTGCAAAGTTGGGGTAGGTGTTGTATTTACTCTTGGCCACCAGATTACGAAAGATCTGCGAATGCCGGTCATACTCCACCATTTTGAGGTTATTCAGCCAATGTTCAACGTGTCCGTCTTTGGCTACGATGCGTAACTTGTTCCACTTGCCGGGCACATTCATGCGTTTATCAGTGCCGCCTTCCGAAAGATTTTCGGCCGTTATGAGGTCATAGAGCGAAGCGGTTGTGCGGTTGCCGTTGACACCCTCTTTGGCGTCGGGATGGACTTTATCGTCCAGAATCTGGTATTCCGGCCCCGCGCCCGTGCCAGGACGTTTCTTCGGATCATCGACCACAAAGTATTTTACCCCGCTATTGGCCCCGGTTGTGAGTTTGAAATCAAGCTCCAGTTCAAAATTGGCAAACTCCTTGACGGTTTCGATGTCACCTCCTTTGCGGACACTGTCTTTTTTAGAGCCCAGCACTTTCAGTACGCCATCCTGCATGGCCCAGCCTGCCGTTGGGAAATTATCGGCATTCGCCAGTTTCCAGCCGTTCGACGTTTTACCGTCCCACAGGAGTTTCCAGCCTAGTTTCTGCTCGCGTTCGGTCAACTGGTTTTGTAAATAACTCACCTCCTGAATGCCGTCGCCACCCTTTATGATAACGCTTTGCAGATTTTCGGTGGCAATTCGGATGTTTCGCCATTGAACGGTTAGCCCGTTTTGTTCCTGACGTTTAATCTGGTGTACCTGCAAGGCGATGAACCCGCGAGCCGTTTGGTTGTCCCAGACATCGGCGCAGGGTATACCGTTGATCCAGGTCTTGAGATGCGGACCAATGGCTTCGATATGGTAGCGGTTCCAATCCCCACTTTTGAAGGCTTTTTGCCCTTTCGGGTTGATCGACAACGGATAGAGCCAGCCACTACGGGCTTCGTCGTAAATACCCCCACTCCAGGCACGATTGCCGGGGTCAATCTCGACCTGATAGCCGTGAACGCGCCCGTTATTCTGGTTGGGGTCGCTCAGGCTTCGGATCTGAATGCCCGAATTAAGTCCTTTTTCGACTTTGACGTCCATTTCCAGCACAAAATCGCCATAGGTTTCTTCGGTGCAGAGAAAAGTATTGGGCGTGTTAAGCTGCGAAACGCCCACAATGGTTTTATCGACGATCTTGTATTCGGCATTGCCATTGCGTTTGACCCAGCCTTTCAGGTCTGTTCCATTGAACAGGTCTTTCCACCTGGCCTGACCAAACGAGGGTATGGTGGACAGTACAAATAAAGAAATAAGAAGACGGTGCTTCAGCATAGCGGTTATACTAAGACAGTAGATGCAGGGGGAGTTGTAGAAAGGATAGGTCAAAAAAAGGGGAAGAGAAAGTAAATTCTCCCCCTTTCTGAATCATTCGTGACGGCTGGAGTTCGAAAGAATTTGTCCAGCCCTCCCAAATTGTGGCCGTTTCCGCAAAGGCGGTCTGGTATCGGATGGATATGGGTTCCGTCCTGGTTTCTGACCCGATAAGGGACAGGTCAGGGTATTGTCCACAGAGGTCCAGAGCTATGACACTCAACCAACCTTTTACATAGGCTCTGTACCTCTGGGGACAATACGATAAGACGGCTGCCTAGTACCCTTCGTTTTGGGTCATTGGCGGATATGATAAGTCAATTTCCCCCTGCGGAATGGGTCGTAGATAATGTTTGTCGGTGATGGATGCACTTTTAGCGGCCCAGGGGTTGTATTTTTTGACCCGTTCGATCAGTTTCCCCGTCCGCTTCAGATCGAACCAGCGATTGTACTCACCCATTAGTTCGCGGGCGCGTTCGTCCAGAATCAGGTCGATACTGATGTTGGCAGGAGTAGCCCGGTACGAAACCGTTTCCAGCGATTTCAGGTTCTCCGGTGATTTGGCACACTGAGGATCGATTCCTTTTTTGGTTAAAGCCCGATCCAGCACTTTGTTGTAATACACATCGGCAGTGCCCAGTTTTCCGTTTTTCGCTCCTTTTACAATGGCTTCAGCGGCAATCAAATACGCTTCGGCCGACCGGAAGACAATTTCGTTAAGCGTACCATATGCGTCGCCATAGGGGATGCCCGGTTGCCAGAATTTCCACATCATGGGATAATCGCCAGGGAAACCGCTGACGTTTACAGCGCTGCCGTTAATAAAGCCGTAGCCACCGCCGTACTCTTCCAGATTCACGACCGAATAGTTCTTTTTGCCCCCATAATCGACACCTCGTTCGGCTAGCGTCAGGGCAGGTTTGTTCCAGGGGCGGAAATAGACCACCGTATCACCAGCCTTAATGTCGACTTTGAGGTTTGCGTTGGTCGTAGGCAGAGGTTTGAAGCCCGCTACAGCCTGTAAAGCATAACCGACTTCAACGAAGTTCCAGTCGTAACGAGAGTCGTTGTCTGGGTCGAAGAAACGATAGGCAGCGGGATTGGTGACGTGGAAGGGCTGATGCCGATTGTAGTCGGACGTCCGGCCTTTCGTACCTGGGTAGCCTTCGCCACTACCGCCAAATACCGAATGAAGGTTACTGCCGCCAGCGGCATCCTGGGTAAATGAAGGGTCAGTTTTATTGGTCAGAACATCCGTGTTGTACTGTACCGCAAAGACAATCTCCGCATTTTTGTCGTTCTGGGCACCTGTATACTGCTTCAGTGGATTCTCCGAATGTTGTGGGAACAGTGCGCTATACGTAGCCGCCAATGGATAGGCATCGATGATCTTATCGGCATACTGAAGGGCCAGGTCAAAATCGGCGGCTGTTCCACCCAGCGCGTTTTTGAAGTTCCAGCCACGGGTTAGATATACACGGGCTAGCAGAAACTGAGCGGCTCCTTTCGTTGCCCGTCCGTAGTTCGATGCCGTTACGGGGAGTTTGGTTTCGGCGTCCAGTAAGTCGCTGAGAATCTGTTTGTAAATATCGGCTGAGGCAACCCGTTTTGCTTCTTTGCTGGCGGTAGTTTGTTCGGTTAACGGCATCGGTACATCGCCCCATTGCTGAACCAGGTAGAAATAGCATAAGGCACGCAGAAACTTGGCTTCACCAATACGGGCATCTTTGGTGGCCTGGGCCATCGTTGTAATGCCATCGGCACGACTAAGAACCGTGTTCGTCCGGGCAATCTCAGCGTAGAGTAGCGTCCAGAGGGTTTGCAAATCGGCCAGACTCGCATTCAGTCGCACATCGTAATGTTCCAGTGGACTGGTGGAGAGGGTGGCAAACTTGGGATCGCTAAAGCCCGATTGAGAAAAAATATCGGTCCCGTTCAGCACCAGTGTCCGGGCCTGATGAATGTTTCTAAGTAAGGGATAACAAGCCCGGACCAAGTCTTCAAAGCCTGCTTCCGTGGCATAATATACGTCGGTGGTTAAGGTAGTAACGGGTTTTTCATCCAGAAAATCTTCTTTGCAACCTGCCAGCACTGTACACATCAGGGCAAGGGCGAAAGAGGTAAACCGTTTATTGACTAATGATTTCATCGCTCTGTTCGAAGATTAGGTACAAGGTTAGAAGCTGAAGTTTACGCCAAGTGTATAGACTGCCGAAGGAACGTCGTCCTGATAAATGGCTGAATTGAATTCGGGATCAAAACCTGTGAATTTGGTAACGACAATCGGATTCAACACTTGCGTATAAATACGGGCGTTCGAGATTTTCCAGCGATCGACCAACGATCTGGGCAGGGTGAAGCCAAGGGTAATGTCTGAAATGCGTAAGAAGCTGGCATCCTGATAGTTGATGGCGCTCCGGTACGGATTCGCAGCAACAACGCCGAAATAGGTGTTGGAGGGGTTATCGCTACGCCAGTAATCGAGAGAGGCCAGTTTGTTGTACCGGGTGTTGTTCATTTCGCCGAACGTACCCGATAAGGTGCTGTTGTTATACTGCACCCCGTTTCGATAGTAGGTGAAAAACGAAAAGTCGAAGTTTTTGTATTTGAATCGGTTCGTTACGCCCAGAATCCAGTTGGGGAGCTGCGTGCCCAGAATAACCCGGTCGTCGATGGCATCGGTCGATGAAATCTGCCCATCGTTGTTCTGGTCGACCACACGAACCGAGCCGGGCTCCTGCTTGTATTTCAGCGCCAGGTCTTTATCGGCCGTTTGCCAGATGCCCGCAAACTGGTAATCGAAATTGGATTTGATTGGATAACCGACGAAGAGTTTGTTGCCTTTATCGACCGTTTGACCATCGCCATACAACGACAGCAGTTTATTTCGGTTCAGGGTAAAGGCGAACGTACTGTTCCAGTTGAAATTCTGCTTACTAATGTTTACTGTATTGAGCGTCAGCTCGATACCTTTGTTCTCGATGACCCCGACGTTGGTAACGACCTGGTTGAAGCCCGTAACGGTTGGTATTTTCTGGTTCAGAATCAGATCGACTGTTTTGCGGTGATACAATTCCAGCGAGGCTGCAATGCGGTTTTTAAAGAAACCGAAATCGATACCGAGGTTGAACTCTTTACTGCGTTCCCATCTGAGGTCTTTATTGGCCAGATTAGCGGGGGCAAACCCATAAGCCGCCGTACCATCAAAATCATAGCCCGTATTGATCAAACCAGCCTGGGTGCTGTATGGGGCCACCGTCGAGTTTCCTACCTGTCCATAGCTGATCCGCATTTTCAGGTTCGAAAACACATTAAGGTTACTGATGAACGGCTCGTCACCCATCCGCCAGGCCAACGCTACCGAGGGGAAAAACGCCCATTTGTTTCCTTCTGCCAGTTGAGAAGCACCGTCCGAACGGCCGGTTACGGTCAGCAAATACTTGTCGTTGAAGGTGTAGTTGATTCGCCCCATAAACGAGAGCAGCGAGCGTTCGGTAAGCGAACTGGCATAGGACGTAACGGTACCTGTGGACAAAGCATACCAATCCGACGCATAGGGCAGGTCTTTGGCTGCGATGGTGTAGGTTTCATTGCGCTGATAAAAAGCACTTTGCAGCCCCGTAACCGTCAGCTTATGCTTGCCCATATCCAGGTTGTAATTGACAATGTTGTCGAGGGTATAATTGCCCATGGTACGGTTGTCGTACTGCGCTCTGGGTTTGGTACCGATCTGCGATTTTGACCATTGCCCCCGAAAATCACCGATTTTGGTAGCACTGTAGGAGGCTGACAACGACGAGCGGAAAGTTAATCCTTTTACGATAGACACTTCGGCATAGGCATTCCCTAGTGCGTTCATAATTGTCGTCTGTAATTTGGAATTAGCCGGTTCAACATCGACCAATGGGTTTGGTACCTGTTTGTCGTTGATACCCATCCAGTACGCGTATCCGTCGATGTTAAAATCCGAGTTTTCGGACGGATTGGCCAGGTCTGAAAAATAAACGGTTCCAGTTGGGCGGGCGCGATACGCTCCCCGTAACGATTCCTGAGAACCCACATCCTGATTGCTATAGGTCAAATACGACGTGAACCCAACCTTTACCCGTTCGCCCAACTTACTATCCAGGCCCGCATTCAGGTTATATCGTTTAAACCCCGTATACAGCACGTTTCCATTTTCGTTCAGATAGCCGCCCGAAAATCGATAGGTTGTTTTTTCACTACCACCCGATACGCTCAGGTTCTGGCTCGTCTGAACGGCGGAACGGGTAATCAAATCGACCCAATCGGTGCTTCGTCCACTTTTAATATTGTCCAGTTCCGCAGCGGTGAATGTGGCCCCCGTAGCGCCTTCGAGCACGCGGTCGGTATACGTTGCTTTATAAAATTCCTGCGCATTCATCAGGCGGGGAATGTGGGCGGGCGTCTTTATGCCGATGTAACTATCGTAACTCACGCGGGGCTTACCCGATAACCCCTTCTTAGTCGTTACGATAACCACCCCATTGGCTCCCCTCGCTCCGTAAATGGCGGTTGATGAGGCATCTTTGAGGACGTCCATCGACTGGATGTCGTTCGGGTTCAGGTTATTCAAATCGCCCCCGATTAATCCGTCGATTACCACCAGTGGTTCTGTCGAGTTGTTGATCGTATTTTCACCGCGAATGGTGATGCTGTATCCGGCGCCGGGTTTATTGCTCGACTTGGTTACGGTGGCACCGGCTACCTGACCCTGAATGGCGCGCGCTGCTACAACCGGATTGGCCCGAACAATATCTTTCGACTGGATCGACGCAACGGCCCCTGTCAGATCCGTTTTTTTGATTTCGCCGTAACCAACGACAACAATTTCGGTCAGTTGTTTTAAATCGTTCTTTAAGACAATGTCAAACAAGGTCCGATTGCCCACTTCAATACTTTGAGTTTCATAGCCGATAAAGCTAATAATCAACGCTGCACTTTTATCGGCAACTGAAAGCGAAAATTTACCATCCGAATCGGTTGTTGTGCCTCTCGTTGAGCCTTTTACGATCACGCTGGCCCCAACAATTGGCTCGCCTTTTTCATCTCTGACACTTCCTTTAAGGGGTATATCAGCCGAATTGTCGACGGATAAAACAGGCGGTTGTTGCTGAATAAGGCTCGTCTTAGGTTCAGATCGGTTCAATACAATTTGTTTACCTAAAACTCTATAATCCAGTTGCAAAGGCTTAAGCAAACTTTCCAGAATAGTTCCTAGAGTGGTGTTATCGAGATTGAGCGTTATTTTACGTTCAGAACGAATGAGGCTTGAACTATAAATAAAGCGGATCTCGGCTGATTTTTCGATTTCACTAAGTACTTTTTTTATAGACTGGTTCTCAACTTTTAAGCTGATTCGCTTATTCAGTAATTCCTGTCCATAGCCATCATGGGCTACGGATATACCAAAGAAGAGCATTGATAGGGCTAACTGAGTCAGAAATACCTGAAACAATCTGGGAGGGACCCTAAATAGTTGTACATAATTTTTCATCGGTTATACACGGGTTTATTGGGGGTAGGAGTAAATACAGTTACAAATAAATTACTTTCCTGTAACGCGATGCTGCCCGGTAAAAGCAGTCTGTAGTGTTCAGGGGCAACCTTTAACCTGAAGGATTATTTTGTTGTCGACTTCTTTATACGTAGCCTCGAGGGCAGCACAAATTAACTCTAGTTTTTCCATGAGCGGCTCATCCGACAGATGTGCAGTTAATTTGCAGTTAGTGAGCTTATTTTTTTCAAAAACTATATCGATACCGTATGCTTTCTCCAGTTCTGTAAGTACATCAACAGCGGGCGCTTCGTCAAAATTGAAAGTGAGTTTTTGAATCGGTAAGCTGAGTGATTCCTGGTCAATCCGGGTAGGTTTTTTAATACTAAACTCAGCCCCATTTACTTGTACGCGTTCATTCGCATTTAGGACTAGTCCGGTAAGAGAAGTAGTCGTTAATTTTTTTAATTTATTGGCGTCATGTTGTAAAAAAACCGCCACCCTTCCTGTTTTAACAACAACCTCCATATCCGCACTTGTAGGCTGACTTTTAATGAAAAAGCTTGTGCCTAATACTTTGGTTACCAGTTCATTGGCGTATACGAAGAACGGTTTTTGACGATTTTTCTGGACTTCAAAAAAGGCTTCTCCTGAAAGGATTACTTCTCGTTTTGACTGGTTGTATTGCTTCGGAGAATAACAGATTTTACTGTTTGGCTGTAAAATGACAGAACTTTTATCGGGAAGATTTATCAGTATAGGTAGTTTCGTTAAATTAACTTTTTCGTAAATTTCTCCCGTTGAATTTTTTGTCAATTTGACCAGTTTTTCATAAGTGACAGGTTTCGGCTTTTTGAGCTGATTCCAACTGAGCCAACCCGCAACCAAAATAACCAGCGCTGCCGATACCCAACGGCCAATTCTGTAAAAATCAGATGAATTAAGTACGCGTATAGAAGGCGATTCTGCCGGTATGTCAATTATAGGCTGATCTAGTTGTTGATGTACTTTTGATAATCCAGACTCTATATCAAAGAGGTATTGTGGGTGTTGCTGTTCCCATTCATCCAGATATTGATAATAAACTTCTTTATTCTGTGGGTTATCAAGCCATTCTTCGACCATTTTACGTTGAATAGACGTACTTTTTCCATCAAAATAGTCGAATAAGATTTTTTTTGTTAATGGTGTATTATCCATGATTTTATTTATCAAAACCGCTTTATTACAGTGATGTCTATTAACTTAAATAGAAAAGGAAAATAGATAATAAATAGTGAGCTTTAAGTTCTTCTCTGATTTTAGCTAATGCCCTGCTAATAAGCCGCTCTACGGCACTTACAGTTAGGCCCATTTCACTGGCAACTTCTGCATATTTTTTACCTTCCAGCCGATTTAATTGAAAGGCCTTTTTAGCCTGCTGTGGTAAACCCTGAATGGCTGCATCCAGCTTTTGACTTAATTCATGAAATTGAGTGATTTCATCAGGTCGTAAAACCGTTGTATTGTTAACATCCTGAAAGTCGATGGAACTGCTTTCGAAGGTAACATTTCGATTTAATTCGAGTTTCAAACAATTATGGGCCCGATTCCTAACCGATATGTATAGATAAGCCCGATACGACATGGTAATCTGTTCGTAGGCTTTATTCTTCCAGAAGTTCGTAAATACCTCGGCCACAATGTCTTCAGCTAGTTCCTTTGAATACACATAGCGAATGGCATGGTTACAGAGATTGGTGTAGTATTTGCGAAAGAGCAGCTCAAAACCTTCTCTCGGCGATTGGTCAAAACATTTTTTTATAAAGTATTCGTCCGAAACCACTTTCGTTTCTGGTAGATCCTTCGAAACCCGAACGTAATGCTTTCCAACAGTAAAATCATCGCTCTCCTGATTCGCCTGTATCATGATTTGGTGGGTAAGCTCAATGGTCAATACTTGTTTACTTATTCGGGCAACTATGCGTTAGAAAGGGTATTTTAGTAAACCAGGAATAGTCGCCTTCAATACCAAAGCTCTACTTAGCTAATCTTGTGTACTGACTGACAATGGGTCACATAATGCAATGATCAATGTCGATACGTCAACAAACAAGGACGGCCAGCTATCAGCTGGAGTAGAATACTGTTTGAAAATATTCTAATTCAAAGACAAAGTTTTATTATTTCACCCCACACTCTGGTGAATATTTTTTTCTCTTTGGCAAGATTCTCTAATTGATGGCCTTATGTCTGAGTATTTACAGACTATGAAGATGAGTTGGGTAAGGCTTCCCATGCAGGCAGCAAAGGGCTGATAATTTGTCTTGGAACAGCTTTATGTGAAAGCTTTAAGTAGGCTTCTTGCGTTACTATTCGTTAGTTACCAGTGTAATGAGTATTTATATATTGACTAATAGGCTTATGAAGCAGGCAATGTATTGATCTCGTACCAGTATGATTTTAATGTGTCCATATACGTTTTCCAATCCTGTAAATTTGACGGCTTGGTCGTAAAAGCGGTGGCTCCATCAGCATAGGACTGCCACACATGTTGCTGATTCTCTGAATTAGTGAGCATAATGATCGGAACCTGACCATTGAAATGGGTACGTAATTCCTGCAATAAGATAAAGCCATCGGCATCACTACATAAGGCAATATCTAATAGAATCAGCTTTGGACGCTTTTCAGGATTTGAATTCAAATACGCTAACGTAGTTGTGGGAGAGGCCAAAGAGATAAATGTTGCCTCTGGAAAATATTGCCCTGCAAGCCGCTGTAGTAGCTCAAAAGTTAGTTGATCATCCTCGACAACTAATACATCGAATGATTGTTGAGTAAGCATGATGTTGCCCTGTTTAAAGACTAACGGGAAAACGATAAACAAATTTAAAAAGTTTATGGGCTTAAATGAAACGATCTTTCAATGATTGCCGCCCTTTATTCCTAAAGCCTGTAATTAACATTGGGTAAATGTACCGTTTCCCACCAGTATTGACGAAGATGGGTAAAAACCCGGGTCCATTGTTGGGCATCTTGTGGTTTAATCATATACGCTGATGCGCCTGATTGATAAGCAGACTGTATATCGCTTCGTGCTCCTGATGCGCTGAATATGACCACTGGAATTGAGCTAATGGCAGGTTCCTTCGATTTTATTTTCTGGAGTAAAGAAAGGCCATCAGATTGGTGGGGCAGGTATAAATCGAGTATGATCAACTTCGGAAGCCCTAGTTCCTGCTCTGTCCATTGGTTAATCAGGCGTAGCGCTTCTTCGGCTGTGGCAGCATGCTGGCAAGTCACTTCATGCAGCGAAGATTTAAGAGCCTGTTGAATCAATTCCCAGTGGGAGTTATTGCTTTCGATAACCAATAGCTTGGCATTATTAAAATTAGTAGTGAGATGCAGCTGACCCTGAATAGGTTTCATAACGGCTAAAAAACTGGTGTTAACCAAGGTAACCGAATGAATAATGAGTTGGTTATCAGTTTTTTTGTTATTCAATAGCGCATACTCTTTTTTACTCTCTTTACTATAAAGCGAGCTGAGCCCCTGGCAGCAACTACTTATGCGGCTGGATTTCGGTGCTGGAAGCGCAATTGAGTGTTCAGAAGTTGGCTAAATGTGCGGCTTGTACACACCTTGGCCGTGGAAATGCTTAAACTAAGCGGACGTCGAACTACGAGAAAGACTTCACAGGTTTTTCATCAACCGATCGACCATCGTTGGGAGTAGGTAAAATGACATGAGCACTTGGTAGAGTGATTCGGAAGGTAGTGCCTACACCAACTGTCGATTCTACTTTAATCTGGCCTCGGTGAAGTTCGATAATACGTTGCGTAAGGGCCAGGCCGATGCCATGTCCTTTTACAGTCATCGTCGTTTCAGATCGGTAGAAAGGCTCGAAAATATGCGGCAAATCGCTGGCAGGAATGCCGAAACCATTGTCGGCAAAGGTGAGTTGCACTTGCCCAGGTTCAAAGGCAATACGAACCGATACACGCTGATCCGTTGAGTACTTACACCCGTTTTCTATTAAGTTCTGGAAGGCTGTTTGCAATAGTGATTCTTCGCCGTTAATAACTAAATCTTCTTCCTGGTCAGGTAAATTATCGAAGTCGATATCGATTTGGTACTCCGGTTTTTTATTGACTAAAAGACTTTGAGCCTGCCATAACAACTCGTCGATTCGAACAGGCTGATAATTCAGCGTTACGACGTCAGAACTGGCTCTGGCTAATTCAAGCAACCCATTAACCAGGCGAATCATACTTTTTACTTCATCCAGTAATGCATCGAACGCAACTTCATATTCATGGGTTGAGCGGGCTTGTAGACGGGTGACTTCAATCTGACCCATCATTACTGTTAGAGGGGTTCGTAGCTCGTGAGAAGCATGTGATACAAAACTCTTCTGAAAGACAAATGCTTCTTCAAGCCGGGTAAGCAGATCATTGAATGTACGGGCCAGATCAGCTAATTCATCGCGCTGCCTACCCACGCGTAATCGTTCGTGGATGTTCGTAGCGGATATGGCGTTTACCTGCGTGATGAGTTCAGATACAGGGCGCAGGGCGTCAGTGGCAAACAGATACCCTGCAATCCCGACAATAAACAGACTTAATAACCACCCGAAGAACAAAATCTCCCGCAGTCGATCCAGTTTGCTAAATCCGTAGCGATCATTTGCTGAGGCAACAATAAATAAAGATTCGCCCCGTGAGTTGATGTGTCGTACACCAATGGCTTCAAGATCGCCAGCACGGCCATATTGAGGATGATGTAGGGTTATTTTAGAGAGGAAATCAGGTGAGATCGGGAAGCGAGGGCGTTGATTATATTGATTGTATAGGATAACTCCCCGCGAGTTATAAACAGTAACCTGCTCGTCGGCCATGACGGGCAAATCATTCTGGGGAACTTCGCCAACATCTTCCCGTAACCGAACGGTTGTCAGCGCTTTTTCTTCGAGTCGTTGCTCAAACTCCTGTTGACGGAATTGATCGTACAGGTAATACACGGAGATGGTAAAGAGCAGCATGATCGAAGCGACCAGCAGCACAAAAAGCAGCGTAAGACGAGTACGGATGTTCATGTTAGTAAGGAGTTAGGATTGAGAAGCAAGGAGTGAGAATGGCTGACGCATTAAGAAAAGTTTGCGCCAGCCATTCTCACTCCTTGCTTCTCAATCCTAATTACTCTTCTTTAAGCATATAGCCCATTCCAATTACTGTGTGAATGAGTTTTTTCGGAAAGTCCTTGTCGATTTTCTTACGCAGGAAATTTACATATACATCAATTACATTGGTGCCTGTATCGAAATGTATGTCCCAAACTTTTTCCGCAATATCGACACGCGACACAACGCGACCACGGTTGCGAATCAGGTATTCGAGTAAACCAAATTCTTTGGCTGTCAATTCAATTCGTTTAGATCCCCGGCGGGCTATTTTTTCGTTCAGATCCAGTTCTAAATCGGCCACTTTCAACACGTTCGCCTGCATACTGCCTTCGGTGTTACGCTTGGTGAGGGCACGCAGGCGAGCCATCAGTTCACGAAACTCAAACGGTTTGACCAGGTAATCGTCAGCTCCGGCTTCGAATCCAGTTAACTTATCATCCACAGAGCCCATAGCCGTGAGCATGAGGACAGGGGTGCGATTTTTCTCCTGTCGGATTGACTGAACGACATCGAATCCGTTCATTTTTGGTAGATTAATGTCCATAATAATCACATCATAGAGATTATTAAGGGCCATTGTACGGCCAAGTTGACCGTCGTAGGCGACATCGACTTCACAGGACTGCTCCTCCAATCCTTTTCGGACAAAGGATGCTAATTTGGGCTCATCTTCAACTACCAGAATCTTCATGTCGGCAACATACATAGCTCTTGTCTGATTTAAAAACCGCAGAACAAATTATTAGTTTCCAAAAAGCAAATTGCACGCTGATTTGGTAATTCGATCAGAAAGAAAAAGTACGTGCCTGCTTATAGGTTCAAGGTCGGCTGAGCGAATTAAAAGCAGTTGAAAAGGCTATTAAAAAGATGTTAAAGACTCTGGAAATATGATTAAATGAACAAGTCGAAATAAAACAAAAAAGCCGCTCCGAAAATCGGGGCGGCTTTCCGCTTCTATCCACACCATTTCAAGATTGACGACCGGGCGGCCGCCAGATCTTGATGTTCAACCTTCCCTTTGTAAAGGATTGTTATGCGAAACTACGCAATTTCTTTAAATACAAAGCAAGTTTTTATCAAAAAGACTTTTTTGCTCTCAAAATCCTGCTTTGAACTAATAGCACAAATGTTAAATAATATTTGAAATAAAACGGAAAAGCCTGGTATAAAATTACCTAACGGCGTGTTTTTAATTCTCATCTAATTTCTGACGATAAAAACCATAGAAAATAAGTGGAAATATAAACAGGGTCAGCAACGTAGCCGTGATCAATCCACCGATAACAACGATCGCCAGCGGACGGGCTGTCTCTGAGCCTATGCCGTGCGATATAGCTGCTGGAATCAGGCCAATACCAGCCATCATGGCGGTCATCACAACTGGCCTGATACGAGACACTACCCCTTCCCGGATGGCGTTTGTCAGGGTCAAGCCACTTCGAAGGTTTTTCTTGAAAACCGAAATTAATATAACGCCATTCTGGATGCAAATACCGAAAAGGGCGATAAAGCCAATACCTGCTGATATGCTGAAATTTACGTGTGTGACGAGTAAGGCCGCAATACCCCCAATGATGGCAAAAGGAACATTGAACAGAACTAATCCCGCATCCTTCACATTTCCGAATAGCACAAATAAGATGAAGAAGATAGCCAGCAAACTAATGGGGACGACCTGCGCTAACCGGGCAGTTGCCCGTTGCTGGTTTTCAAAGTCACCAGCCCATTTTACGGTATAGCCTGCAGGCAGCTTCACATTCGCCTGAACTTTTTGCTGAGCTTCAGCTACCGCACTACCCATATCGCGTCCACGAACCGAAAACTTCACCGCACCGTACCGCTGATTGGCTTCCCGGAAAATCAGGACCGGGCCTGTCTGCGTGTATACATGCGCGATTTCTTTGACGGGTATCATACTGCCCGTCTCGGTTGGGACCATCAAACGGCTAATCTGCTCTTCATTCGAGCGGAACGGCAGATCATAGCGTATTCGCAAATCAAACTTGCGTTCACCTTCGTAAATCTGAGTAGCCGCTTTGCCACCAATTGCCATTTCAATGACAGCTTCGGCATCGGACTTATTCACCCCATACAGGGCAAGCTTTCGTTCGTCCAGTTCTACGCGCATTTCAGGTTGCCCGGTAGTTCGAATAACGCCCAGATCTTCGATCCCGTTGACAGTTGCTAACTGCTTCTGAATTTCAGTGGCTTTCGTTTCCAGTATTGTCTGATCGGGGCCATAGATTTTTACGGCAATAGACCCTTTTACACCCGAAACGGCTTCTTCCACATTGTCCATGATCGGTTGCGAGAAATTGAAGTTTACCCCCGGGAATACCGACAACTTTTCCTGCATTCGATCGACGAGTTCCTCTTTGCTAATTTGGCTTTTCCACTCTTCCTGCGGATAAATATCAACCAGAAACTCAATGTTGTAAAATCCGGTGGGGTCGGTGCCGTCGTTCGGTCGGCCCGTTTGCGAGATAACTCCTTTGACCTCGGGAAATTGTTCGAAGATGTGTCGCATCTGTACCGTCTGCTTTACCGATTCGGGCAAGGATATGGCCATAGGCATGGTTGCCCGTACATAAATGGAACCTTCGTTCAGCTCGGGCAGGAATTCGGTACCGAGCAGACTAAAGCCAGAGAGGCCCACGATTACTAACAGCGTTGTAACAATAAGGCTGATCCGTTTATGGGCGAAGGTGAACCCAAAAATCTGCGTGGCGTATTTAGTGACGAAATTGACGAATGGATTGTGCTTTTCCCGTACATTTTTATTGAGGAGCATGCTTGCCAGCACGGGCACCAGCGTTAAGGTAAAGAGTAGCGCACCCAGGAGAGCGAAACCAAGAGTCCAGGCCAGGGGCGAAAACATTTTACCCTCTACTTTCTGGAACGAGAAAATAGGAACCAGACAGGTGATGATAATGAGCTTGGAAAAGAAAATAGCCTTCCCCATTTCCGTACCTGTTTTACGAAGTATCCCCAGTTTGGCCAGCCTGTTAAATTTGGGCATTCCTTCTTTATGGGCTAGTTCATCGAGCGTTACGAAAATACCTTCTACCATCACCACCGCTCCATCTACGATAATTCCGAAGTCGATGGCACCCATCGAGAGCAGATTGGCCGACATGCCTTTAAGGCGCAGACAGATGAACGCGAATAATAAAGCCAGCGGAATTACAATCGATACCGTGACGGTGGTTCGCCAGTCGGCCATGAAAATAAAGACGATAACCGTTACGAAAATGATACCCTCAATCAAATTGTGGGTTACCGTATGTGTGGCAAAGTGAATGAGCGTTTCCCGGTTATAAAACGTGTTGATCTGGACATCGGAGGGCAAGATATTGTTGTTCAGGTCATTGATCTTGTCTTTAACCCGTTCAATGACTTCGCTTGGATTCTCGCCTTTACGCATGATCACAATACACTCAACAACATCATCCTGCCGATCGCGCCCTGCCTGGCCCAGTCGGGGTAATGCCGATTGCGAGACCTGAGCCACATTCCGCACCATAATGGGTGTTCCGTTCACATTCTTGATGATGATATTCTGGATATCCTGCTGATTACGCAACAGGCCAATCCCCCGAACGACATAGGCTTCAGAGTTTTTCTCAATCACATCACCCCCTACGTTCACATTAGAATTGGCAACAGCCTGATACAATTGTAGTGGCGTAATATTGTAATCCATCAGCCGGCGGGGGTCTACCGAAATCTCATAGGTTTTCACTTCCCCACCAAAGCTCACCACATCAGCAACCCCCGGAACGCCTTTCAACTGGCGATCAATAACCCAGTCTTGTAAGGTTTTAAGCTCGCGGGCTGTACGGGTTGGCGACTGAAGCGTATACCGGAAAATTTCGCCGGTTGGCCCATAAGGCGGCTGAACATCTGGGCGGATGCCTTCGGGTAACTCAACGCCACTCAGCAGGTTATTGACCTGTTGGCGGGCAAAAGCATCATCAACACCATCGTCGAACATCACTTTCACCACCGATAAGCCAAAGAGTGAGGTCGAACGAATATCGGTCCGTTTCTGAACGGAGTTGAGGCCAATTTCAATGGGAATGGTAACGAACTTCTCGACTTCTTCGGCCGACCGGCCCGGCCATTGCGTAATCAGCGTGATTTGTGTATTGGTAACGTCTGGAAAAGCCTCAATGGGGGTATTCTGGTAACTGATAATTCCCGCTACTATGGCCAGGGCCGTCAGAAAAAAGATAAAAAACTTATTCTTAAGCGAGAAGGACAGGATACTTTTAATGAACTTATTCATGCCGGTGGCGATGCGAGTACGGGTATTTTTACATGGGCAAAAATGCTCTACCGGACTTAAATTGGCCTTAACGAATTGTTAAAAGGACGTTAAAAGAAACAGGAAGTCTGAAGTGCAGCCTATAGATCGTAATCTTATACGCTCCGCCAACAATTCTGTAACAGCATTGAATGGACTGCTTACGACCTTTGTTATGCAAATAGAAAAGTCAACCCGAAGGGCATGATAAGCCCGACGGATTTATATACCAATTAATTATGAATCAGTCCATTCAATTTAAGACCAATATCAAGTGTGGTGGTTGTATTGCCACAGTGACCCCTTTTCTGAACGAGGCCGTTGGTGAAGGTAACTGGAAAGTAGATGTTCAAAATCCAGATAAAGTCCTGACCGTAGAAACTGCTGATTCTTCCCTTGTGAAACAGGCCGTCGAAAAAGCGGGCTATAAAGCCGAGCAGTTGGCGTAAGGCAATGACGACTAACGATCTAGCTCCAATCAATAAAGTCGCTGGTAAAGCACTATCATCGGACATTCGGAAAACGTTTCCGGTTCTGGAGATGAGTTGTGCGGCTTGTGCCGTTAGTGTAGAGTCGATGCTGAAGAACACACCGGGAGTAAGCGATGCCGGGGTTAATTATGCCAATCAAACGGCATGGGTCGCTTTTAACCCGAAGCTCGTAACCGAAGCTGGTCTGCAACAGGCTGTTCGTTCCATTGGATACGATTTGGTAGTTGAAGCAGAAGACCCTCAGCAGGTTCAGGCAGAAGCCCAGCAACAGCACTATCAGCAATTGAAACGGCGAACGCTGTGGGCGTTAGGGCTTTCGTTGCCGGTGGTGGTACTGGGCATGTTTCTGATGGATTGGCCCTATAGCAATATCATTTCGATGGTAGTAGCCGCTGTGGTTGTCTTTGGTTTGGGCCAGCCGTTTTTTGTCAATGCCTGGAAACAGGCTCGCCATGGCAAAGCCAATATGGATACGCTGGTGGCCTTAAGCACAGGTATTGCCTTTTTGTTTAGCGCATTCAACACGCTCAACCCTGCATTCTGGCACGATCGGGGGCTCCATCCGCATGTGTATTTCGAAGCTGCTTCGGTCGTGGTTACGTTTATTCTATTAGGCAAATTGCTGGAAGAACGGGCCAAATCGAACACATCATCGGCCATCAAAAAACTGATGGGGTTGCAACCAAAAACGGTACGAGTAATTGACGGAAACACCGAGCGCGAAATCCCTATATCGGCGGTTAAGGCCGGGCAACAGATTCTGGTACGTCCGGGCGAGCGGATTCCGGTTGATGGTAAAGTTGAAGCAGGGCATTCCTTTGTCGATGAAAGTATGATAAGCGGAGAACCTGTACCCGTTGAAAAGCAGGGAGGCTCTTTTGTTTTTGCCGGGACGATTAACCAAAAAGGTAGCTTTCAGTTTCGGGCCGAAAAAGTGGGATCGGATACATTGCTGGCTCAGATCATTCGTATGGTGCAGGAGGCACAGGGCAGTAAAGCGCCTGTGCAACAGTTGGTTGATCGGATTGCCGGAATTTTCGTCCCTACCGTGTTAGGCATTGCTTTGCTGACCTTTGTCTTCTGGCTGGCTTTCGGGCATTATTTCGTACCCGATGCTGATCCGTTTACGACGGCGTTGATCACCTCGGTTACGGTGTTGGTTATTGCCTGCCCCTGTGCGCTGGGACTAGCCACGCCTACGGCTATTATGGTTGGCGTCGGAAAAGGGGCTGAAAACAACATCCTGATAAAAGATGCTGAAAGCCTTGAACTCGCTCATCGTATTAATGCCGTTGTGCTTGATAAAACAGGTACGATAACTGAAGGGAAACCCGTGGTAACCGACCTCAAATGGCTTGGCCCTGAGCGTGACCGTACAATGCTTCAGGGGATTCTACATTCGATGGAGTCGCGTTCTGAGCACCCATTGGCTGCCGCCGTTTCCTCGTTCCTGTCCAGTGCAGAATCGGTAACGCTCGACACATTCGAGAGCTTAACGGGTCAGGGTGTCCGGGCCACCTATCGACAGCTAACCTATCTGGTCGGTAATCGACGTTTGATGGATGATAGCCGGATTCGGTTATCGGATTCGTTGTTAGAGCAGGTGGCTGAGTGGCAAAATCAGGCGAAAACGGTCGTCTTTTTTGCCTGCATAGGCGTGGATAGAGAAGCCGAAATTTTAGGGATTATTGCGATTGCTGATCCAGTCAAGCCAACATCGAAACAGGCCGTACAAACCCTCAAAAGCCGGGGAGTTGCCGTATATATGCTTACCGGCGATAATGCCCAGACGGCTGCCGCTGTGGCCAGACAGGTTGGTATAGAGCAGGTCGAATCGGAGATGATGCCTACCGACAAAGCCAATTTTGTGAAGCAGTTACAGGCAGAAGGTAAACTGGTAGCCATGGTTGGCGATGGTATTAACGACTCACAGGCACTGGCCCAGGCGGATGTAAGCATCGCCATGGGAAAAGGCTCAGATATTGCCATGGATGTTGCCCGGATGACACTAATAACGGCCGACTTGAATAGTATTCCGAAGGCCTTACAGTTGTCGGGGCAAACGGTACAGGTGATTCGTCAAAATCTATTCTGGGCGTTTATCTACAACGTGATCGGTATTCCAGTTGCGGCTGGCGTTTTATACCCTGCCTTCGGATTTTTGCTCAATCCGATGATTGCCGGAGCGGCCATGGCCTTGAGTTCGGTATCGGTAGTGAGCAATAGTTTACGGCTCAGAGGTATGTAAAGCGGACATCTCGGATTACAACAAAAATGCCCTCCTGAATATCGGGAGGGCATTTTTTTGATCTATTAGTAATAAAAAAGGCTGTACTGCTGCGATTACTTGAGTGAACCCCGCAGTGCCCGTGGAATTTCGATGCTGGCAACTGGGTTTGACGCCTGCTCAAGCATTTCGATATTTTTAACTGGAATCTGACCTACGCGAACCGATTTGCCCAGATCAAGGCCTGATACATCAACATCGATGAAATCAGGGATGTTACTTACGGTACCTTTCACGCGCAGTTTACGCACGCGGGTTACCAGTTTACCGCCTTTCTGTACACCCGGAGCCGAACCTGTCAACCGTACGGGAACCGCCATTTTAACAGGCTTATCATCGGTAACAAGTAGGAAGTCAGCGTGCAGCAGAATGTCGCTAACAGGGTGGAACTGGGTTTCCTGAAGGATAGCCCGGTATTCCTCGCCCTCGATGTTCAGGGCAACTTCAAAAATATTAGGCGTGTAAATTAAATCACGGAACAAAATAACAGGTGCATAGAAATGAACCTGATCAGCGCCACCATACAATACACAGGGAACATTGCCCTCGGCCCGAATCGCCTGTGATTCTGTGCGGCCGAGATTCGCTCTTTTATACCCTACAATCTCGATTTTTTTCATGACAAAATAATTTAAAGAGTGAAAGAGCGCATGAGCGAAAGAGTGATAAGCGCTGAAATCACGCTCTTTCACTCTTTCACTCTTTCGCTCTTTAATTTTTTATAAACAGTGAACTAATAGATTCATGGTCTCGAATGCGGCCGATGGCTTTGGCAAATAACTCAGCTACCGACAACACGCGTATTTTAGAGTTCGGTTGGCTGAGGGGAAGCGTGTCGGCAACGACCAGCTCCTCCAGAACCGAATTGGAAATGTTTTCGTGCGCTTTCCCCGACATAATCGGATGCGTACATACAGCTCGTACAGATTTAGCCCCCTTATCCATAATGATCTGGGCTGCTTTGGCCATTGTTCCGCCCGTATCGATCAGGTCATCGACCAGTACGACGTTTGCTCCTTCCACATCACCAATGACCTGCATTGACGCGATTTCGTTGGCCCGTTTCCGGTGTTTATCGCAGAGTACAATATCCGCATTGAAATGCTTGGCAAAAACACGAGCGCGGTTGGCCCCACCTACGTCTGGGGAAGCGATCACCAGGTTTTCCAGATTAAGGCTACGGATATAAGGTACAAACACCGACGTTCCTTCCAGGTGATCAACCGGAAAATCGAAAAAGCCCTGAATCTGACCAGCGTGCAGGTCGATCGTCATCAGGCGGTCGGCTCCTGAGGCAGCCAGCATATTGGCAACCAGTTTGGCGGCAATCGATACACGGGGTTTATCTTTCCGATCCTGACGGGCGTAGCCGAAATAAGGAATTACGACCGTAACGTAGTGGGCAGAAGCACGACGGGCTGCATCGACCATCAGCAACAATTCCAGCAGGTTATCGCCGGGAGGAGGGGTCGATTGAATTAAGAACACATCACAGCCCCGAACCGATTCTTCAAAGCTGGGCGACATCTCGCCATCACTGAATCGGCGGCAGGTATAACCGCCTAAGTCTTTGCCGTAGTAATGGGCAATTTTTTCGGCCAGGTAAGTAGATTGACTTCCCGAAAAAATCTTAACCGGATTAAACGATGCCATAGGTGCCTGCCAAATTTTCCGCAAAGGTACGGAAAAATCCGCCAAGTTGCCGGGATAGGCTAAAGTTTCTTTTTAGCTGAGCTTTTACAAGTTTTTTAAATTGTACTATTCTCATAGTCAATCTCCTTAGGACGAGCAACGGCGTAAGCTTGAACTCCGTCAAATTTTGGGTGACTATTTACGGCGTCCCTAAATCGCTGGTCGATGATAAGAGCCATTTTTCGATTAGAAAGTAAAATAGCTTTCAGATGCCAGTAATCCTTATCTAAACGCTGGCACTTCTCATCCAATTTTTTAGGAAAGTTCAGAGCTTTCAACTGTTCATTGGAGATCATAACTATCCGTTCGTCCTTTGTAAGGCGAGCAATGATACTCAAAATGCTTTGCCCATAATTACCCCGGTTGCTATCGTGATATTCTTTCAGCAGTTTTTGTGAAAGTACCAGGTACCCTTCATTGTATAGCCACTGAATCAGTTTTTCGTACTGGGGATCGGCGGGATTTTTAAAATTCTTGGCAACGTTATTATCAACAAATAAATCTTTTATCATCCGATAGCGTGCATTGCAATATCCATAACATCCATTTCATAGGTGTCGAAAAAACCTTGTGGCGCACCCTTTACAGCGCCTTTCGTTGTAAATTCTATTGGATGAACTGTACTTTTTATTCCGTCGTTTTCAAAATAAAGTACACATACATCTTCTGGCTTTAATTCACCAGTAACTAACAAAAGACGAATACGATTAATTAAGTATTCACTATGTGTTTCAATAATGTATTGTTTCTGTGTGTGTTTAATCTGATTTACCAAGTAATTCCCAAATTGTGCTTGAACTTTGGGGTGAAGATGAATTTCAGGTTGAGAAACTGCAAGACAAGATTCGTTTGAGAGTTGTAAATCTGCCACTATAATTGGTAAAAATTGGCTAATACCAAATCCAACATCGTTAAGCGCAACGTGTTTACTTTTTTTGTGTGTCTTTACATTTAATTCAAAACGACCACTTTTGAATTTAGCTGACTTAACATCTTGAAATAATCCCAGTTGGCTGGTAATTGAAATGAGTGATTGATATTCGTCCGATTCTGATTCCTCCCAATCTATAATCTGATCTACGTAACCCTCACCTGATACTTCAAGCTTAAAGTCCGGTTTAGATTGACGGTAATAAGTACGACTGGGTGGGAGTCTGAAAGAACCGATATAATTAAAGTCAAATTTTCCATTATATTTTAAATCTCGAAAATACTCTGATATATCGTTTCCCGTGATTTTCTCTACTTTGTATATGACATCAACTGGATGTAAATCATATTTGAATAATAGATTGCTTACCTCGACAGATGATGTATCATGATGTTCTAATGTGAAATTAACTATTCCATCTGTTTCAGAGAGACGTTTTTGTATTTCTTCTGGAGTCTCATGAAAAAATCTGTTAAATTTCAACTTAAAATCAACTCTATGTACTTCATCTTCCAGTCTGTATGATAGCTCAAGCCATGTATCTTTGAAATACAGTGATACAATAAACGGCAAGTCATTATTGGCAGCCATCCAAACCGATTTGATATTAATCTCATATGTTTTATTAAAAGAAATATTTATTTCAAAAACTTCCTCTTTGCTATTTCGCTTAGCCATCTCATGATAGCTGCCTAAGTTTGCATATTGACCATTAGGAGATAGAAAATATGGAAATTGCTCAGTTTGTAATACTGCCAGAATTGCATTTATCAAGGAACTCTTGCCGCTGCTGTTGGCACCCGTTAGTAAGGTAATGGGCGCAAACTTGACGTCGAGTTCTTCAAAGCATTTGAAATTCTTCAGGCCGAGGGAGTTAATGAGCATAATTTTTGTCAGAAAAGCTACTGCCGAAAGTTAGCCAATTTCGGGGATTTTCGGTGTAACCTCTATCTTTGCGGACTTAGTAACTGATTATGACAGAGCAGAAAGTTTCTCCCGCGACCTCTCTACAGGATATTATCGCGCACGCCAAAGAATATGGCTTTGTATTTCCATCTTCCGAAATCTACGATGGCCTTCAGGCAGTGTATGATTATGGCCAGAATGGCGTTGAACTCAAAAATAACCTTAAAACGCTGTGGTGGAAGGCTATGACCCAACTCCACGACAATGTAGTCGGGATCGATGCGGCCATTTTTATGCACCCGCTCACCTGGAAAGCCTCGGGCCACGTTGATTCGTTCAACGACCCGATGATCGATAACCGCGACTCAAAAAAACGCTACCGTGCCGATCAACTAATCGAGCTGAAGGCCGAAGAAATTGAAAAAGCGGGTGATACGGCCCGTGGTCAGGCCCTGCGCGATGAATTGGGTCGCCTGCAAAGCGCGGACGATATGGAGGGGCTGCGCAATCTAATTATTGCGGAAGGAATTAAAGATCCGGTTTCGGGAACAGCCAACTGGACCGAAGTGCGTCAGTTTAACCTGATGTTTTCGACTCAGGTGGGGTCAGTAGCTGAAGATGCCAGCCTGATCTACCTGCGCCCCGAAACGGCTCAGGGTATCTTTGTTAACTTCCTGAACGTACAGAAAACGGGCCGGATGAAGGTCCCGTTTGGGATTGCCCAGATCGGTAAAGCCTTCCGCAATGAAATTGTCGCCCGACAATTCACCTTCCGGATGCGCGAATTCGAGCAGATGGAGATGCAGTTTTTTGTGCGCCCTGGCACCGAAATGGAGTGGTACGAACGCTGGCGCGATACGCGTATGAAGTTCCACCAGGCATTGGGTCTACCCGCCGAAAAGCTGAAATTCCACAAACATGAAAAACTGGCACACTATGCCAATGCGGCCGTGGATATTGAATATGAATTTCCGTTCGGTTTCCGTGAAATGGAAGGGATTCACTCGCGTACCGACTTCGATCTGAAGTCGCATCAGGAGTTGAGTAAAAAGAAGCAACAGTATTTTGATAACGACATCGACGAAGCGACGGGTAAACCATATGGAAATTACATTCCTTACGTGGTGGAAACGTCTGTTGGTGCCGACCGTCTGTTTTTAGCTACGTTCTGCAACGCATTTACCAAAGAAACCGTTGGTGAGGGCGATCAGCAGAAAGAACGGACATACCTCAAGCTGCATCCGGCATTAGCACCTGTAAAAGCGGCTGTGTTCCCGCTGGTTCGGAAAGATGGGCTGCCTGAAAAGGCAGAGGCTATTGTGAAGAGTCTGCGTTCGGAGTTCCGGGTGATCTATGAAGAACGGGATGCCATTGGTAAACGCTACACCCGTCAGGACCTGATTGGTACGCCCTTCTGTATCGCTGTTGATTATCAGACGCTGGAAGACGATACCGTTACAATTCGGTACCGCGATACCACCGAACAAATCCGTATTCCGATTAGTGAGCTAAAAGCACGCATCGGGCAGGAGGTTTCGATGGAGCGGATTCTGGAGCAGTTGTAAATTAACGTTTCGGAAGCTTTAGAAGTTGTTTGCGTTAGTGCGGGCAGGTTCTTATAACCTGCCTCGTGAGGTTTCTCAAAACGAACGGTATGTCTGGCTCAGTTTTGAGAAACCTCGCTAGGGCAGATTTAAGAATCTGCCCGCACTCTACTTAGGCAAAACGTTCTGAATTGACTAACTCAAACAACTCTTAGGCTGTTTCGTCATTTGAAAAATAACAAACAAAAAATCCCCAACCAGCGCTGGTTGGGGATTTTTTGTTTGTTATGGAGCGGGTTTCCACCCGCTTTACTTAGGCTTCACCGATGAGCATGAGCGCTCCAACGGTTACGTTTGAGGTTTCATCGATGAGAATAGCTCCGCCCGTAGCCCGATTTTTTTGATACGGATCGAAACTGATGGGTTGGGCAGTCCGTAAAACAACCTTCGCCAGATCGTTCAGTTTGAGGCTGTCAACGTCTTCGATTTCTTCGTAGGTATTGACGTTCAGTTGGTAAGCAATGTCACGTACTGAGCAACGCGTACGGAAGGTACCCACCTGAAGAAGGTATTTGTTACCCACTTTGAACTCTTTCGTATCCATCCAGCAGAGCATGGCTTCAACCGTCTGGCTGATGATGGGCTGACTATCCGAACGAACGATCAGGTCGCCCCGGCTGATGTCTACATCTGTAGCCAGATGCAAAACGACCGACATGGGCGTTGCTGCTTCATCAAAATGTGTTTCGGCAATTTCGATGGCGTCAATCGTTGAGGTTTCGCCAGAAGGAAGTACGGTAATGGCATCGCCTTTCCGGAAAACACCGCTTGTGATTTTTCCGGCATACCCCCGGTAATCGTGCAGTTCAGCCGTTTGTGGGCGAATGACGTATTGAACCGGGAACCGGGCCGGATGATGATCTTCGGTTTCGCCATTGGCATCATCATCAATGGTCACAGTTTCCAGATGTTCCAGCAGTGTAGCACCTTCGTACCAGGGCATCGCCGACGATTTGTCTACGACATTGTCACCATTGAGGGCGCTCATTGGAATGTACGTTACCTGATGTACATTCAGTTTTTTGGCCAGTTCGGCGTACTGGATACAGATATCGGAAAACACATCCTGCGAGTAATCGACCAGGTCCATTTTATTGATCGCTACCACAATGTGCGGAATCCCCAACAGGGAGGCTATGAGCGAGTGCCGACGCGTTTGTTCCACAACGCCATGCCGTGCATCAACCAGCACAATAGCCAACTGACAGTTCGACGCGCCCGTAACCATATTCCGGGTGTACTGTATATGGCCTGGTGCATCGACAATGATAAACTTCCGCTTAGGCGTCTGAAAATAGCGATAGGCAACGTCAATTGTGATGCCCTGTTCGCGTTCGGAACGTAGCCCGTCTGTCAGAAGGGCCAGGTCGATTTCGCCGTCGTCGCGGCTTTTGCTGGCTCGTTCAATAGCTTCGAGCTGATCGGCCAGAATGGATTTGGAGTCGTAGAGAAGCCGGCCGATGAGCGTACTTTTGCCGTCGTCAACGGAACCGGCAGTTATAAATCGAAGGAGATCCATTTATCTGATTTGATTGAAGTCAATGTGACGATAATAGTCACTGGCTTTTGAAATGTCGTATTCCGTATTGTCGAAATTATTCTGGTCGAGTTCGGTACGAATAATGTGTTCGATGGCTTGTTTAAGTTCAGGAAGACGATCTGTAATTGTCTGGAAAACAATTAGTTTATCAACTCCGACATAATCGTGGGCAACTATATTGCGAAAGGTTTTGATACTTTGCCATGGAATTTGTGTATAGACTGTTTTCGTTTGCTCGCTCATTCGATTAACCTGTTCGCCAATATGTAGCAGTTGCAGAAGACTGGCGTTAAAATCTTTCTGGTCATTCGCTTCAAAGAAAACAAATGGGTCATCGAAACCTGTCGCATATACATCGATTTTGCCAATAGCTTCCAGAATTCGCAGGCAATAAACAAGATCTGTTTTATGATTTGATGGCATACTTTACATCTTTCAATGCCCGATGCAGAATAATTGGTTCAGCATATTGTCGGAGCATCACATCAATGGGAATTTTCAAGTCATCCTGAAGTTGTTCCCTTAACGCGATGAGTTGCTGGTAGGGGATGGGTTCTTCAAGTAGAATGTCAATATCCTGGTAGGCTTCACCACGGGCAAATGAGCCGAAGACACCAATCCGACTTAGGCCGAAACGGTCAAATATGTTCTCCTGCGTCAGGTATGCCTGAAAAGACTGAAAGTTATTGACCATCAAATTGAGTTATTGAGTGAAGAGCGTCATAGCAGCGATTCGTTTAATTACTCAATCTCAGTTAAAAATACCCGCCTTTCTTGCGGTCTTCCATAGCGGCTTCGGAAAGCTGGTCGTCCATGCGGGTTTCGCCCCGTTCGGAGATGCGTGTAGCCTGAATTTCGTTGATAACTGCGTCTAAGGTATCCGCTTCTGATTCGGAGGCTGCTGTACAGGAGATAT
>Ga0209933_1000425_pt1 | contig 80645 bp, 71 predicted proteins | sample ThiBiot_300_biof_FD_183944 | JGI IMG/M metagenome (GOLD analysis project Ga0209933, IMG submission 183944) | Wastewater bioreactor microbial communities from Cape Town, South Africa - Thiocy_cont_300_biof (SPAdes) | ecosystem: Engineered > Bioremediation > Thiocyanate > Unclassified | place... | reverse complement strand
CGCATAGCGGAATAGGCGGGCTGACGCCCGCCGATGCTGCCAGGCGGGTTGTGCAACCCTGCCCACAAGGGCACGATGATAACCCCGGACTCCAGTTATGACTGGAGGAGTTTTGGGGAGCACGTCACGGCCCATCCGTGCTCAGGATGGGCCGCTCTGATGCCGGACTACTATGCGCCCCAGTAGTTTCATCACTGGCCCACGTGCCGACGGACACGTCTTTTCGGCACCGAATTGCCGGCGCACATGACCGCAGGCCGCTGAATACGGCTGGCGAGCGCCGAACGTGGCGTCGGCTGCGGGCCGGGTTTGTCGATGCAGCTTGACGCGAAATGTGCTGAATAGCCGCCGTGAATTTCATGCAATTCCTCAAGTCGCTCGACGACCTGCTCTACGAGATCATCACCTGGCTGGTCTTCTATCCGGTCACGCTATGGCGGACGATCAGGCATCCTTTCGCGATGATGGCCTATGCCGACAGCGAGCTCGGCGATACGCCTGAGCAGCAATATCCCGACGTCCTCAGTCCGCCGATCTTCCTGCTTCTCACGCTGCTGCTGAGCCACACGATTGAGCTCGCCCTTGTCGGGCAGAGTGCGATCGTGGCCGAGAAGCAGGGGCTCGCGGGATTGATCAGCGACGACACCAGCCTGCTGCTCATGCGGCTTCTCTTCTTCGCCGTCTTCCCGCTCATCATGGCGGTGGCGATGCTGCGGTGGCAGAAGGAGAAGCTGACTCGCGACAGCCTGAAGCCGCTATTCTATGCGCAATGCTATCCCGCCGGCGTGTTCGCGCTGGTGCTCGGTATCGGCGGGGTGTCGACGCAATTCCACGGGAACCAGGCATTTCAGGTCGCCGGGCTGGGAATGACTCTGAGCGCCTTCCTCTGGTACGGCGTGCTGCAGACTTTCTGGTTCGCCCATGCGTTGCGCATCTCCAGGCTGCGCGGCTTCGGGATCGCCACGTTGACGATGGTCGAGTGCCTGCTGGTTTTCGCGCTGCTCGCCGCCTTGCTCGCCTAGAAACCGCCGCCGCCGCGCCAGTCGCCCGCGTCACAGCGGCCGTTGAAGCTGGTAGCAGCCTTGATGCGGATGATACCGGTGCGGCGATCGATCTCGAACCGCGGCTTGTTAAGCCCGTTCATCCGATATTCGCCGGTGATGCGGTCGGGTGTGACTACCAGGTTCTGAATGTCCCACCATCCGTTGTCGCCGCCGCTGTGGATCGGTGAGACCAGCTTGCCCTCGGGCCGGATGCGGCCGCGACCGTGCCAGATTTCGATCTGGAGATCGGAGGAGAAGCCGTCGCGGCCGAGCGTCGTGCCATATTGCGGCTCGAAGCGATGGCTGCGCGAATTATAGACATAGCCCGATTGATATTGCGCACTGGGCGTGCTGCCGCCGCCATAGCAGACGAGCGTGATCGACGGGCCGAACCGATCGCCGGCTCCCGCTCCATAGTCGGGGCCACCCGGACGCGTCGCAGACGGAGCATAGTCCGGACGGGAAGGCTGGCCGCCGCCGCGATTGCAATTCGCCTCCGGTACCCGCTCGATCGCTGCATAGCGTCCGTCGGAAGTCGCCACTTGGACGCACTGGCGCTGGCGATCACTCCACCACAGGGACCATTTGGTATCGCGCACCGTGTTGACGGTGATGAAGGCATATCCTCTGGCCTCAAGCTGGGTCTCCCCGCCGGCCGCACGGGAGCCTACCAGATCGGCAAGATCCGGAGCGGACTGGGCGGAGGCAGCACAAGGCGCAAAGAGCGCGATCGCAAGCAGAGGTGCAAGGCGTTTCATCACAATCGCAATCTCCATGATCGTGCAGTCGATATGTCGATAGGGCCGGCGTTCCGACGTGAGAACGCGCCCACCGGCCGAGCCTACCAGTCCTCGGAGCGAAGGATAAGCCCGGTCTGCTTTCGTCACAACGCCGGCGCGTGTGGAATGCGGCCGCGATGGCGCGGGCGAAGAATTATCTTTAGCGGGAATGGCACGCGCGCTGCAGCGCGTGCGTTAAATCGCAAACAGCCAACAATGGGTCGCAAATCGATGGACCGCAACGAACGCATCGTTGCCGTGGGGCTACTCACGGCCAAGGACCTGGAGCGGCTCGGCAAGGGGTTCGACCTCGCGTTCGCGATCAAGCCCGATGCCGATTTCGATGACCTGATCTCCCAGCTCGAGGCAATCGAATGGAGGGGAGGCAAGCCGCCTGAATGACGCGTTGCCCGGGCAGAGGAAGATTGCCTGCCTGGGAGAAGTTGTCGCTGGCCGGCTATCGGGCTCCGCCTTGACGTTATCGCAGATCGACCTGAACGGATTGCGCGTTCATCGTGGCATTGCCGAAAGCGGTCAGGAAAGCGACGTCTGCCGCGTCGCGGCCGATGCCGATCTTGGCCATGTCGCTCTCCCTCGCCATGCCGGTCGCATCGACAAGATGCCACGCCCCGCCGACGAACACCTCGGCGACCGCATGGAAGTCAGGAGGTTCGACGCCAGGCGCATAAACGCTCGCCATCCTGGCGGGCACTCCGGCGGCGCGTGCCAGCACGATCATGACGTGCGCGTAATCACGGCAAATGCCTTGTCGTTTGACGAACGTGTCGAGGGCAGTGGTCTCGGCGTCGCTTGCCCCGGGCACATAAGAGAAGTGGCCGGCAATCCAGTCGCGCATCGCCATAATCTTGGCGCCGCCTTCGATACCGCCGAACTCGGCATCGACGAACGGCTGAAACTGATCGGACGGACAGTAGCGCGATGCCATCAGATATTGGACCGTTTCGCCGGGAAGCTGGTGAGGCGGGATGATCGGCAGCGACAGGCAATCGTCCAGGTCGCGCGCGATCGTCACGCGCGCCTGATAATCGACCAGCAGCCGTCCCTCGACGCGGAGCCAGATGCGCTCTCCGATCATGTCCTGCGCAGGTACCCGGGCAAAATGCTCGGTCGGCGAAATATCGAGCCGCGCTGTCTCGATCACCTGCTCCGGTATCGCGGCTGCCTCTATCTGCAGAAGAACATCGGTTGGGCAGTCGAACCAATAGTCGAGCCGGGTCCGTATCTCGATACTCATCTGCGTCCCGCATTGCCGAGCCGCCGCGCATTTCCGGTCGCGGTGCGATGAATGGGGGCAAGGGCAGCCTCATATAGTTTGGCGGTGGCGGCGACTGCGTCCAATGCATAGTCGGCGCTCTGGCTTGCCAGAGCGGACGCCTCCGCGAGCGTTGGCGTCCTTCCAGAAAGCATGGCCAGGCCGACCCGTTGCATCTGGCGCATCCAGGAAGCCTGCATCTTCGCCGTGTCACGCATGACCGCGCCGGCGCTTCGCCCGAACGCGTCGACCTTCTCGGGACCCATCCGCGCATATTCGGAGAGATCGGACTGTGCCGGCCTTCCCGCGTCACGGCGCATCATCTCGCTCCGCGCGCCGATCACCGTGCCTGACGCCTGGAGCGTCTCGATGCCCCGCCACCAGGTCGATTGCATCTCGAAGCCCGCCGCGGCGACGCGCGACCAGGCAGTGAAAGGGTCAATCATGGCCAACTCCCTTACTGACGGTCACGCGAGGGTACGAAGCGAGGGCTCGCGTGGGTAGAAGCGCTGGCTGGCAGCCTTGATGAAAGCGGCGGTCAGGTCGGTCACGCCTTCGTCCGGTACGACGCCGGCCTTGTCGAGGAGCGGCTTCGCGGCGGCGCTGGCGCCGATCGCCTTGAGGTGGCCGAACGCGTTCATCACGAACTCGACCGCGGCGCCCTCCTTCAGAAGCGCGGCGCAGCCCGCCTCCGACAGGACGATCGCAACTGCGTCGAAAATCTGGCTCGGCATCCCCGCCAGCTGACCATCGGCCTTTTGCTGCGATCCATCGGACAGCTTCGCGCCGCCGACCTTGGGTGCGACGATCACCGGCTTTCCCTTAGCCTTGTCCACCGCTGCCACCAGCGCGGCGAGTTCCCCGGCGTCGGTTCCATCAGCAATCAGGATGCCGACAGCGCGTCCCTCAAGCGTCGTCTTCATGTTCTTGTGGATCGACAGCGCGTCGGAAGGGGCCATATCCACCGGCTCCCGGGCAGCCGGCGCCTTTTTGGGCAGGGGGATGCCAAGGCCATCGGCAACACGCTTCGCCAGATCCTCATCGACGTTTCGCAGGTTTGCCACCATTCGCGGCGGCACCTGATCGAGCAGGCCGACCTTGGACAGCTCGAACACGAACGACGAAGCAATATGCGCTTTCTCGCTTTCGGTCTGCGACAGGAAGAAGAGTCGCGCCTGGCTGTAGTGATCGGCAAAGGTCTCTGCGCGAACGCGCAGCTTCTCGCCCTGCTCGTCCGGCCCCGAACGCTCGTCGGTAGTGACAAACCCCGTGGCGGGGCTCTCGCGCGGGCCACCCTCTTCGCCATGATCGGCCAGGCTGTTGGGCTCGTAGTTCGCGCGGCCCTTGGGAACCATCGTCTGCATCATGCCGTCGCGTTGGAAATTGCCAAAAGGGCAACGCGGCGTGTTGATAGGGATCTGATGGAAATTGGTGGTGCCGAGGCGCGATTTCTGGGTGTCGAGATAGCTGAACAACCGGCCCTGAAGCAGCGGATCGTTCGAGAAATCGATGCCGGGCACGATGTTGCTGGGGAGAAAGGCGACCTGCTCGGTCTCCGCGAAGAAATTGTCGACGTTGCGGTTGAGCGTCAGCGTGCCGATCAGGCGGACGGGAATGTCCTCCTCGGGGATGAGCTTGGTCGCGTCGAGCACGTCATAGGGCTGCGCGTCAGCGAAGACCTGGTCGAACACCTGGATGCCCAGATCCCACTGCGGAAAAGCGCCGGTGTCGATCGCCTCGAACAGGTCGCGGCGGTGATAGTCATTATCGGCGGCCTGAAGTTTCAGCGCTTCGTCCCAGATCGTCGACTGAAGCCCAAGGCGCGGCTTCCAGTGGAACTTGACGAAGCTGGCCTTGCCCTCGGTGTTTACCAGCTTGAAGGTGTGAACGCCGAAGCCTTCTATCATGCGAAGCGAGCGCGGCAGCGTGCGATCCGACATCGCCCACATCAGCATATGGGTGGTCTCGGGCATCAGCGAGGCCCAGTCCCAGAAGGTGTCGTGCGCGCTGCCGGCCTGCGGATAGCCGCGATCGGCCTCCATCTTTACGGCGTGGACGAGATCGGGGAACTTGATCGCGTCCTGGATGAAGAAGACGGGGATGTTGTTGCCGACCAGGTCCCAGTTGCCCTCCCGCGTGTAGAATTTCACTGCAAAGCCCCGCACGTCGCGCGGCGTATCCACAGAGCCGGCGCCGCCCGCGACGGTTGAGAACCGGACGAACACCTCGGTCTTCTCGCCTTTGGTGAAGACCGCCGCTTTGGACAGATCAGAGATATCGTCCGTCGCCTCGAAGACACCATGGGCGCCCGAGCCGCGCGCATGCACGATCCGCTCCGGGATGCGCTCGTGATCGAAATGGAAGATCTTCTCGCGAAGGACGAAATCCTCGAGCAGGGTCGGGCCGCGCGTGCCAGCTTTCAGGCTGTTCTGGTTGTCGCTGATCGGAACGCCGTGGTTCGTCGTCAGGGCGGGGGCATCGCCCTCAGCGCGCTGATGGGTTTCGCCGCCGTTGCCGGCGTTGCGCGTGTCTTTGATTGCCAATGGGAATTCCCTTGTCGCCGATGATCCGGCAAGTCGGGTTGAGAACGCGCCGGCGGCAGGGAATGTCCGGCTGTGCGAGAAGATATTGCGAATTGGCGGGCCGCCCTGTTTGCAGCACTCGTAATACGCGCACGACACCCCATATGATGCGCATCGCTCCACCTTGCCACGAGCATGGATGCGACTGAGAGATGGTTCGTGCTCCCGCTCTGCGTGGAGCCGTGCATGCCCCAGATCTCGCCATCGCCTCTTCTCCGCTCGCCCGAACCCGATCCGAAGATCGTCCGGCCGAAGCTAACCCTCCTTTCGCGAGAGGCCGCTCCCCCATCCGGCTCGGGGAAACCATCGTGACGCGCGCTGTCAACGTCGATGCGGCGATCGATCACGTCATTGCCACTTCAGCCAGGCTCAACGCGGTGATCAGCGCAATCGAACCGCTTATCCCCAGCGGGACGCGAGTGGTCTTCGTCAACGCGGATGACGCGGCCGCGGTGAGCCGGGCCTATAGCTCGAAGGTTCTGACCGGCGCGGTCACGCGCAGCCACTGGGCCCAGCGGCGCGTCAGCTGACTTCTCTTCGGCTATCAGCCGCACCAGGGAATTCCGAATGAATACCGAATTTGCTGCCGTGCCACAGCACGATGCCCAGAACGCCGAAGAACTGATGGCGGCCTATGGCATCGAGTGCGTGCCCGTGGCGTATTTCCATTGGAACGGTTATCGCTACACCACGCTCAAGGACGCGGTCGCGGCCGCGAAGCGGGCGGCGGCCGGTGGAAGCGCCGCCGGTGCTTGATCTCCTCCATCGGTTGTTCGGGAACCATGTTCCCGCCGGCCCGCAATCATTGGGATCGCGGCCATTTCACGAGCGCGTGCACGCGGTGCGGGGGACATGGTGCGTCGGCCCGGCCTGCCCTGGCGCGCCGGCCGTGCCGAATAATCTGATCCCACCCTACACAGCCTTCCCTCTCGAAAGGACAATCTGATGCAACCCACCGCCATCATGTGCCGCGCGCAGCAGGCTCGCCAGCTTACCCTTGCCGCCAATGCCGTGCTGCCCAATGTTCGGGCCATTGCGACGACCGCGGCGGCGGCCTGGGCCAAGGAGGCGCTGGACGCCGACAAGCGCGACAAGCGGGCGGCCGTGCGACAACAAGGCGCGACGGATGCTGCGAAGGCGCTCGAACTGGTCGCCCACAAGGATCGCGGCCTCAGCGAGAATCCCGATCGCGGCTTCGCCGATGTGGGGAATATTGAAGTCTAGGTTGCATATCGCAGACGGCACCCCATATCCGTATTGCTATCGTCGCCTGCGACGGAAACCGACGCTTCCGGGCCGACCCTTCCTTTTCTCGCTTCTTGGCTCTGCGCGCAGCTGCGCGCGGACAATCCCATGTTCGCGAAAGGAACATCCCCATGCCCATCGGCACCGTCAAATTCTTCAATATCGACAAAGGCTATGGCTTCATCTCGCCCGAGGGCGGCGGCAATGACAGCTTCGTCCATATCAGCGCCGTCGAGCGCGCCGGTATGGCGACGCTGAATGCGGATCAGCGCCTGTCGTACGAGATCGAGAACGACCAGCGCGGCAAGTCGTCCGCGGTGAATCTCCAGGCGGCCTGATCAGGCCTACTGAAATGAATGGGGCGGGTCCGGCGTGCGCCGGGTCCGCCCTTTCGGCATCTGTTGCAGAAAGTCCAAGATGACAGCCTATCGAGCACCCGATTTCAACGAGCGCGCCGCGCTTTCCCGCACCGCCAAGCTGAAGGCGCTGGCATTGCTGCGGGCCAAGCCCGCACCCAGCGAGGCGAAGCTGGCCGAGCGCAAGGCCGCCGGACTCAAGCGTGAGACCGCGCAGGCCGCCCGGCGTGCCCAGCGCGCCGCCGAAAAGCAGGCGGTGTGCGATGCCCGCGCCCAGGCGGCCGAGATCGCTGCCAGTGCTGCGGAGGAAATCGTCCCGGCGAAGAGCGACGCCGAGCGAAAGGCGGAACGCGATGCACGCTACGCCGCCCGCAAGGCGCGCAAGTAACTCGCTACTTGGTGGCGATTTGGTTGGCTTCGGCGCGATATTCCTCGCGCACGAACGCCTTCGCCGCGGTTTGTGTCTTGAACGCGTCGTCCAGGACTTCGGCCGAGACCAGCGGATAGCCCTGTGAATTGAAGCGTGTGGTCCGCACGGTGACGCGGAAAATGCCTTCCTCGTCCTTGGTAACGAGATAAGGGCGAAGGGGAACTCGTGACATTGTATATACTCCTGGGATTCGTGGCCGGCGGATCAGAAGCCGGCTGGTGCCATCGTCTGATTGGTAGGTGAGTTTTTCGAGCTGCCGACGATCGCCACCTCGGTGGTGAGCAGCAGCCCAGCGACCGACGCGGCGTCCTGCAATGCCGATCGGACGACGAGCGTGGGATCGACGATCCCGGTAGCAACCATGTCCTCGTAGCGGCCGGTCTGCGCATTGAAACCGACATCGCGGTCGTTGCCGTCGATCAGCCGGCCCGCGATCAGGCCGCCGTCGTGTCCTGCATTTTCTGCGATCTGGCGAAGGGGTGCCGATAGAGCCCTGCGGATGATGTCGATGCCGCGGGTCTGGTCGTCGTTCTCGCCCCTGATGCCGTCGAGGCCCCGGGACGCATAGAGGAGGGCCACGCCGCCGCCGGGCAACATGCCTTCCTCCACTGCGGCGCGCGTCGCGTGTAGCGCGTCGTCGAGCCGGTCCTTGCGCTCGCGCATCTCGACTTCGGTCGAGGCGCCGACCCGGATGATGGCGACGCCGCCGCCCAGCTTGGCCATCCGGTCCTGGAGCTTGCCCTCGTCATATTCGCTCGTGCTGAGTTCGATCTGTTGCTTGAGCGCCGCGATGCGACCGGCGATCGCCGCGGGATCGCCCGCGCCGCCGATGATCGCTGTGTCGTTCCGGTCCATTGTCACCCTGCGGGCGGTACCGAGCATGTCGAGCGTGACGCTGTCCAGCTTGATGCCGAGATCCGGCGCGATCAGCGTGCCCCCGGTCAGGATCGCCATATCCTCGAGCACGGCCTTACGCTGAGCGCCGAAACCGGGCGCCTTCACCGCGGCGACCTGGAGGCTCCCGCGCATCTTGTTGACCACCAGCGTGGCGAGCGCCTCGCTTTCCACGTCTTCGGCGATGATCACCAGCGGGCGGCCCGACTGCGCGACTGCCTCCAGCACCGGAAGCAATGCATGCAGGTCCGACAGCTTCTGCTCGTGGAGCAGGATGTACGGCTCGTGCAGATCGACGGTCATCTTGCCCTCGTCGGTGATGAAATAGGGGCTGAGATAGCCGCGGTCGAATTCCATTCCCTCGACGATTTCGAGCTCGAACGCGGTGCCGCGCGCATCCTCGATCGAGATCACCCCTTCCTTGCCGACCTTATCCATGGCCGCCGCGATCATGTTGCCGATCTCTGCGTCGCCATTGGCGGAGACGATGCCGACTTGCGTGATTTCTACAGTGCTCGAGACGGGGCGCGAACGGGCCTTCAACTCCTCGATGACGCGCGCGACGGCGATGTCGATGCCGCGCTTGAGTTCGATCGGGCTGACGCCTGACGAAATCGACTTCATCCCCTCGCGCAGGATCGCCTGCGCGAGCACCGTCGCGGTGGTGGTGCCGTCGCCGGCATGGTACTGCGTTCGCGTGGCGACGGCACGAAGCATCTGCGCGCCCAGGTTCGCAAATCGGTCGCTGAGATCGATCTCCTTGGCGACGGTGACGCCGTCCTTGGTGATGTGCGGGGCGCCATAGCCCTTGTCGATCACCACGTTGCGGCCTTTCGGCCCGAGCGTTACGCGTACCGCGTCGGCCATCTGGTCGACGCCCCGCGCGATGCTTTCCCGCGCGTCGCGCGAGAAGCGTATGTCCTTGGCTGCCATGGATGGGGACCGATCGGGTCGCTGGGCCGCGACGGGGCGTCGCTGTCACAACCGGAAGCCAGCGCCGCCGCTATGCGAACGGGCCCGCTTCGATCGCAAACCCATAATCCAGCATGTGGGCCCGCCCGTGCCTCGTGGCAAGTGGCCGTGCGGGATTACCGATTGTCGGAGGCCAGCGCGGCGGCCAGATCGTCAGCGTCTACGGTGCAGACGCGTATGCCCGATGCGGTAGGGACGTAGAGGAGCGTGGCAACTCGCCGAAAGACGGTGCGCTCGTTCCCTTCCATACCTTCCTCATCGGTCTCGACCCGGTAGGTGCCGGGGGGAAGGAGTTCGTCGACGCCTTTCAGCCGAAAGGGCGAAGCGAACGTGGCCGTGCTGGACGTGGTGCGGATCGACACGAGGTGCTCCTTGAGATCCCCGGCTCGCCGGCTTTGTAGCATGGTCAAGCGCCAGGCATGCTGCTATATATGCAGGATCGTCGCAGATTCTTTTGCAAGCACGCGACGCCAGAGAGAAACGGATTGCTCCCGCTTGTTCGATGGGAGAATCATGTGTCCGCCAGCATGGCACTTAGCGAATTCGCTCCGCCGCGCCGTGATGCCGGGGAACTGCCCCGGGACATCACCGCAGCCCTGTTCCGCATCGGCCGTTCGCCGGACGCGCCATCCAATAGCGAAGGCCAGCTTCACCCCGAGGCGGACGGCGAGCCCTATTTCGAGATCTATCGAGCCGAGCGCGTCAGCCTTACCTCAATCCTGTTCTCCGGCGGCGACTGGCGGTGGCGCTTCTGCTCAGCGAGCGGCGTGCCGATTGCATTGAGCATCGGCTATTCCAGCGAGCATGCATGCGCGGCGGCGGTTTCGGCACTGCGCAACGGCGCCGCCGCAGCAATGGTGCGAGGTTCCCCGGACTGAGCCGACGAATATACCGGCAACTGTCCGCCCGTCGCTGAAGGGAAGTCCGGCTACCTGCCGGCGAAACGCGACTGACGAGGAAAAGTCGAGCGACCATTGCCGGTGGCGTGCGCCGTTCCCATATTAAGAAAGCTATCGTCGCCTGCGACGGACTTGAGGTCTCTCGGGACCGGCATCTCCCTTTCACGCTGCCTGGCTCTGCACGCATGTCGCGCGCGGAACGGACGGTTATCCCGGAGGCGCCGAAGATGATGCGACTCACAATCTGGCATGAGACAACCTACCGTTATGCGCGGGCGGTGACGTTGCTTCCGCACCGGATGATGCTGAGCCCGCGCGGTAGCCATGATATCAAGCCGGTGAGGACGCTGCTCAGTTGCTCGCCTCCTGCCGATATCGAATGGACACAGGATGTGTTCGGTAACCTGATCGCGACCGCCAGCTTTTTCGGAATGGCCGACACGCTTACCGTGACTGGCCAGCTGGTGGTCGAGCAGGACGCGGCCGCCTGGCCGGTATTCCCGATCGCCCCGCACGCGCACCATTATCCCTTCGCCTATTCGCACGACGAGCGCGTAGATCTGGGCGCTTTGCTGATGCCGGAGCATCCCGATCCCGAGGGGCGGCTGCTGGCCTGGGCGCAAGCCATCGTCGCTGCGGAGCGGACCGACACGCTTGCCCTGCTACAGGACCTCAACAGCGCTGCCCGCGCCGGGATCGCCTATGTCGAGCGGCGCGAGGAAGGCACACAATCACCATTGGAGACGCTCGATCACGCATCCGGCGCCTGCCGCGATCTCGCGACGCTGTTCATCGAAGCGGCACGCCATCTCGGCTTTGCCGCACGAGCGGTCTCAGGATATCTCTATGATCCTCCCGCTGCGGATGAGGCGCAAGCGCTACAGCATGGCGCGACGCACGCCTGGGCGGAGGTTTACCTGCCTTGCGCGGGCTGGATCGCCTTCGATCCGACCAACGGCAAGATGGGCCAGGCGAACCTGGTGCCGGTCGCGGTAGCGCGGAACATTGCGCAGATTCCGCCGCTGGAGGGCCGCTATACGGGGAATGCGGCGGATCTGATCGACATGACGGTGAAGGTAACGGTGAGCTCCGGCGGCGGCCTGACCGCACAGCCGTGCCTGGAGGTGCGTGCGCCCGCCTAGGCGCGAATGGCATCCTTACCAGAGGCCGGCGCGCATATGCGGGCGGCGGAGATATGAAATGGAACCGAGACTGATGGTCGCCTATACCCTGATGCTGCTCATGGCGCTGCTCCTTGCCGCGTTCGTGGGTTACCGAATCTACCATACGCACGAGCGGCAATATGCGCGCAGGCTCCGCCGCGAAGCGCGCGCGCATGCCCGGGCGCAGCAGCCCGAACAGGATCCGCCGCATCCATGAGCCGGTGGTGACGAGGCCCGGATTTATCCGCCTCGCGGTTGCCTGGACCACCGTGGCCGCGATGCTGCTCGCCGACCCGGTGCGGCTAGTCGGCGCGCATCCGGTGATCACGGGGCTGCTATTCGCGTGGCTGCTGGCGGTGATCCTGTGGGCAGCATTCGGGGTGGTGCATGAAGCCGAGGAAGTGGCCGGGCGCCTGGGCGAGCCGCTGGGCACGCTCGTGCTCACCTTGTCGATCGTCATCATCGAAGTGGCGTTGATCGGCGCTGTCATGCTGAGCGCCAAGGCGGTGCCGACATTGGGACGCGACACGATGTTCGCGGTGCTCATGATTGTGCTCAACGGCGTGGTCGGCTTGTGCCTGCTGGTCGGCGGGCTGCGCTTCCACCAGCAGAGCTACAATCTTCAGGGCGCGACAGCCTATCTTGCTGTCATCATCCCGCTGAGCGTGATCGCGCTGGTTCTCCCCAACTTCACCACCTCGAGCGCGACAGGCATGCTGTCTTTGCCACAGGCGCTGTTCTTCTCCGCCTTCACCATCGCACTCTATATCGGCTTCCTGTGGCTCCAGACCGGCAGGCATCGCGGCTTCTTCGTCGCTGTCGGGCAGCAGGCCGGAGAGGATGCCGCAACCCCACCGCCCCATGGTGAGCGTGTCCCCGGCTCGAATACGAGCCGGGTGTTGCTGCTTCTCGCGAATATCCTCCCCATCGTGATCCTCTCGAAGGATCTGGCGAAGCTGCTCGATCATGGGATCGCAGTGCTGGGCGCACCGACAGCCCTCGGCGGCATCCTGATCGCGCTGATCGTATTCACGCCCGAGGGCATTTCGGCCCTGCGCGCGGTCGCGGCCAACCAGCTTACACGAGCGATCAACCTTTGCCTTGGAGCCGCCACCTCGACGCTGGGTTTGACGGTGCCCGCCGTTCTGTTCATCGGCTTGGCAACGGGTCAGCCCGTGATCCTGGGCGTCTCGCCCGCCAACATGGTGCTGCTCGGGGTAACGCTGATGCTCAACACGCTCACTTTCTCCGGTACGCGGACCACCATGCTGGAAGGGGCGGTGCACCTCTCGTTATTTTCGGTCTTCCTCGTGCTTGTGTTCAGTCCCTGACGGTTCAGGCGACTTGCTTCGCCGCTGCCCCCAGACCGGGATTATCGCGCACGAAAGATTAGACCTTCACCATGTCGCGAACGCGATCGAGGAGGCCTTGCGAGGACCACGGTTTGCGCACGAAGCGGGCGGCCCCGGGAACATCGCCATCCTGCAGCCCGTGCTGGCCGGAGGTCAGCAGCAGATGGATCGACGGCCAACGTTCGCAAACCACACGGGCCAGGTTCAGGCCGTCCATGCTGCCCGGCATATCGATGTCCGAGAACAGCAGCTGCACGTCGGCCCCATTGCTCAGAATGACGAGCGCGTCGTCAGCGTTTGCTGCCTCAAGGACGTGAAAGCCGCCATCTCCCAGGATGTCGACCCCATGCATGCGGATCAACACATCGTCCTCGACCACCAATATAGTCATTGCTCCATGATCGATCGACATTCCCGGCTCTCCGCCCGGGAAGTGCCCGGCCATTTTGGTTGCTCCTCAACGCGGGAGCGGCGGTTATGGGTACATTACTCGCCAGGTTCCTCGGCTTTGGCGAGGGGCATGGTGAAAAGAAAGGTTGTTGCGTTCTCATCGGAGCGGGCGACCAAGGTGCCGCCATGGGCACGCGCGATTTCCGAAGCGATGTGCAATCCTAGACCGAGACCTTGTCGGACCCTGTCATGGCCGCGGAAGAAAGGCTGAAACAGCTTCTCGAGCGCGGCAGGCGGGATCGGTGCACCGCCATTCGAAACCGAGATGGTGAGGTCACCCAAAGCGGTGGAGGCATCGACCCGCACGGGCTGATCTTTCGCGCCGTGGGTGAGCGCATTGCCCAGGAGGTTCGACAATAGCTGGCCGATCCGGACGCGATCACAGATGATCGGTTCCACCAACGCATAGCTCGCCTCGATCTCCTGATCCGGCGAGATCGACTGAAGTTCCGATACGACCTGGCGAAGAATGGTTTCGAGCGGTTCGCTAGCGCCCAAGGATAGCGTAATGCCACCGCCAAGGCGGCCGCGGGCAAAATCGAGGACATTGTCGATAAGCGCTGCGGCGCGCACGACGCTGCCACTCATCAGCGCTACGACCTTGCTGCCGCGCTCGCTCAGACTCTCCTTCGCCAGGATCTGAATGCCGCTGCTGATAGACGCCAGCGGATTGCGCAGGTCATGGCCAAGCACCGCGATGAATTGTTCGCGGAGCTCGGATTCCGCGCGCTCGTTGGCGACCGTCGCTTCCGCCTTGTCGCGGGCCGCGATCAAGCCGCGTTCGTACCCGCGGCGCTCGGTCGCCATGAAAACGGCGAAACGGACCTGGACATCCGCGCCCTCGGCACCGCGCGCCTCGGCGGCGTTTACCAGCACCGAGAGCTTGCGCTGGTCGGCGGTCACGAGGTCGAGCGCGATCTCGTCGAGCCGGCCCTGCATCCGCAGTGTCGGCGCGAAATGAGTCTCGTAGAAAATCTTGCCTGGAACCGTGAGAATGTCGGGGAGACGCTTGCCGCGAAGCGCTTCCGGGCTGGACCCGACCCAGTTCGCGAAGGTCCGATTGACGCGCACGAGGCGGCCGTCGCGATCGGTCAGCAGATAGCCGCATGGGGCCGTCTCGAACAAGTCTTCGAAGTCGATGGCACCGTCGGTGTCGGCCTGTTGGTGCCCGGTTTCAGACAAAGGCTTCGATCGCCGCGATCGTGGCTTCCGGTGCACTCAGGTTGGGACAATGACCCGTCGCATCGAGCGTGACCAGACTGCTACCGGGGATGGCTCGCTGGACGAAATCGCCGACGCACGGCGGCGCGATGATGTCCTCGCGGCACTGGAGAACCAGCACGCGCGCATCTACCGCGCCCAGTTCGGCGCGGCTGTCCGTCAGGAAGGTGACGCGGCCGAACCGTTTCGCGATGTCAGGATCGGTGCGGCAGAAGCTGGCGGTGAGCTCGTCGCCCAATTCCGGCCGATCGGAATTGCCCATGATCACGGGTGCCATCGCCTGCGACCAGCCCAGATGATTGCTGTCGAGGAACTCAAGTAGCTCGTCGATCTGCTCGCGGCTGAACCCGCCCACATAGTCTCCGCAATCAATGTAGCAGGGTGAAGGGCCGACCAGCACCAAGGTCGAGAAGAGATGGGGCGCGCGGCGCGCGACGATCAAGCCGATCATCGCGCTCACCGAGTGACCCACAAACACGCCATCGGTGATGCCGAGGGCGCCCGCCAGATCGATCACGTCGTCGGCATAGCCTTCGAGCGAGCCATATTTATCAGCGTCATATGCCGAGATATCGGATCCGCCCGCCCCGATATAATCGAACAGCACCGTCCGAAACTGACTTTCGAATGCGGGCGCGACGAGACGCCACATATTCTGGTCGCACCCGTAGCCATGGGCGAATACCATCGTTCGGTGCCCCGCTCCGCCTATCCTGACATTCAGGCGATCGAGCGTGCGCTGGCTATCTGGCGCATCACGCATCATGCCGTTCGCATCTCGAGTGAATATTGTCATCGGCGCCTCAACTTCGGTCCGTCTGGCCGAGATTTCTCGTCGCCATCTGGACAGATAGCACATGGTCAAGCCTCTAAGAACCCGAGTAAATCGCGCCCTTGGCTTTATCGTGGTCGATGCCGGAGACGCCTCCCTAATCTTCGCCTTGCAGGCTGGCTTGAACGGGCCTGATTGATCCAACGCATCGCCATGCACCAAGCTCGCGCCGGGGTCTCAGGTGAACGGTCTGGCCATTGGCCGATCAGTCAGGGATGGCAGAAGTCGGGCCGACGAACTGCCGTCCCGCCAAGATGGAGGCGGACGCGGAAACGTCCGCTTTCCGGGAGCGTCCACCGGAAGCTGCCGGTCCGCTTCCGGCCCATTTGCGGACGTTGCGGTAGCTCAGCTAGCATCGTGTTCTTGAGGCGGGTTGGGAGGTATATCTGGTGGTGGAGTTTCCCAGCGGTCTGATCGACTTTTATCTTACTGACATTGGGGAACCCGCTGGAAACCGGTTGCGGATAGTCGTGGCAGAAGGCCTGCTCGGCAAGCCGGCCAAGATCGACATCGAAGGCGTCGACCTCGGTGAAGGGAGGCCGATCCTCGTAACGGACGAAAGCCGATCCTACGAGCTCCACTGGGACAATTACGTGGCCTACTCAGTCAGAAACGAGAGTTTTTGGAAGGAGGAGAAAAACGAGTTGCCTCGGGGCAGCATGCTGGAGCGGCGCTTTAACTCGGCTTTCTTCCGGTACGTCTCCGAGACAACGTTCGCAGACGACGAGTATCCGGGGCCGCTTGAGCACTGGTCTCTTACTACGCTCAACCACTGCGTCGATGTTGTGAGCGTCGGCCCACCGCGCGTGGCGGCGGGCAGGCTCGGGACTTGAAGGTCGGTATGGGCCCTAGGTCGGCTTTCCACCCATCCTCAGCCATTCCGGTCTCAATTTGCCGGCCAGGAGCGGCCTGGCGGCTACCGCCCCAGTTGCGGACATGATCGGTGGGGCTGTAAACTAGCCCGGCGAGGCATCGGCGATATGAAGAGACTGGCGATAGCGATCCTGATTGTGCTTGCTGGATGCGGCGAGCGTGAGGAGGCGCTCCCGAATGGCTACCGTTTTATCGAACTTAGCCGAGGAAGCGGCGCGATCACAAAAAACGGGAACTTCACTGTCTATCCGAACATCGTCGAGCATCGGGTTCGAGGGAACCTTGTTTATGGAAAGCGTGCGTTAGGGTCGGGACTCGTTGATCACAGCCAGAAGATGACGGTGGCGGCGAGGGTGATGGCGGAAAAGAAGGCGGTTGGGCAGCGATCGTAGCGGGTAGCGACGCGGCGCCAGTCCTTGAGGCGGCCGAACATGATCTCGATGCGGCTACGTCGCCGATAGCGCCGCTTGTCGTATCTGACCGCCTCGTTGCGCGATCGCCGGCCTGGGATGCAGGGTTGGATGCCCTTGGCGTGGAGAGCGTCGCGGAACCAGTCGGCGTCGTAGCCGCGATCACCGAGCAGCCACTGCGCCTTGGGCATTTCGTCGAGCAGGGCCGCCGCGCCGGTGTAGTCGCTGACCTGTCCGGCGGTCATGAAGAAGCTCAACGGGCGGCCGTTCGCGTCGGCAAGGGCATGGAGCTTGGTGTTCATGCCGCCTTTGGTGCGGCCAATCAGGCGGCCAAGGTCCCCCTTTTTACCCGCAGGCTGGATGCCGTGCGGTGCGCCTTGAGGTAGGTCGCGTCGATCATCACGGTCTTCGGCTCGGCATCCGCCGCAGCCAGCCCTTCCATCATCCTCGTAAACACGCCCCGCTCGCCCCACCGCTTCCAGCGATTGTAGAGCGTCTTGTGCGGTCCGTAGGCGCCGGGTGCGTCGCGCCAGCGCAGGCCGTTGCGGTTGACGAACACAATGCCGCTCAACACCCGGCGATCATCGACCCGGGGCTTGCCGTGGCTCTTGGGAAAGAACGGCCGCAGACGCTCCATCTGCTCGTCCGTCAGCCAAAACAGGTCGCTCATCCGGGTCTCCTCACGGAGCCTGAATCAGATCGAGACGCTCACATCAATGGGTCCTGACCCTAGGATCTGCACGTCCGGGAGAGCTATCCTTCGACGGCACCGTGCGAGCGAGCCCGTTCGGTAATACTCATGGGCAACGAGCGCAGAATTGCGGAGCGAAGGCCATCTGGCTCGGAAGAATGGGAAAGTAGCGCGGCCCATCCCGCCGCGGCCCCTGCAACTCGTGATTGGCGGAGCCGAGGGGCGGACGCTCTTCATCCTCACCCATCGCGCGCTCTACGCCACTGCCCTCTGACCAACTCGGATTACCAAGACGGCGGCCGTTCTGCACAGTTGCATGCACCCCGGCGGACAGGGTGATCGAACTCGATCCGGCGGTGCAAGGCGGCTCCTTGAGGCCCCGGGATGGAGCAATCCGGATCTTGGCATTTTAGCCTGACTAATAAAGTCTAGACGGATCGTAATACTCCGGAGATTTTCTCATAGTCCCTGTTATTATAGAGACAATTCAGCCACGTCTTGACCTCATAATTTGTCGGACTAGAATTTGCGCGACGCCGGAGAGCCGCTCTCCGTGGGAGCGAATCATAAGAGGGAGGAATGATGTTCGACCTTGTCCGTCCGGGGGCCGCTGTCGCGCTCTTGCTCACGTCCGCGTCGCCGGCACTGGCCCAGAAGGATGCTTCGGCGCCAATCGAGATGACGGTGGATACCGCCAAGCCTGGCGGCAAGATCGATCGCAACATCTTCGGCCAGTTCGCCGAGCATCTCGGCACCGGTATTTATGGCGGCGTATGGGTCGGCAAGGATTCGCCGATCCCGAACGTACGCGGTATCCGCAAGGACGTGGTCGCCGCCCTGCGCGCCATCCGTGTACCGAATGTGCGCTGGCCGGGCGGCTGCTTCGCCGACGAATATCATTGGCGCCACGGCATCGGCCCCGCGAAGGACCGGCGGGTCACGATCAATTCGAACTGGGGCGGCGCGACCGAACCAAACAGCTTCGGAACCGACGAGTTCATGGACTTCGCCGACCAGATCGGCAGCGACGCCTATATCTCCGTCAATCTCGGCTCCGGCACCGTGGCCGAGGCGGCCGAATGGCTCGAATACATGACCGCCGACCCCGCGACCACCGCGGGCAGGGAGCGCGCGGCAAATGGCCATCCGGCACCGTACAAGGTGAAGTATCTCGGCATCGGCAACGAGAGCTGGTCCTGTGGCGGCGCAATGACGGCGGATCACTATGCCGACATGATGAAGCCGTTCGCGCGCTTCGTGCGGAACTACCACCCGGCCCAGGCAGCGGACAGCCCCGGCGCGATGCAGCGCATCGCGGTCGGCCCGGGCGACGAGAACCTCGCCTATACCGAAAGCGTGATGAAGGCGTGGAAGGCGCATGACTGGGCCTGGAGCATCGAGGGCCTGTCGCTGCATCGCTACACCACCGGCGGCGGCTGGCCGGTCACTCAGCCGAGCACCGGCTTCGACGAGGCCCGCTACGCACGCATGCTCAAGGAAACGCTTGGCATGGACGAGACCATCGCGAAGAACGCCGCGATCATGGACAAATATGATCCTGACAAGAAGGTCGCGATCGCCGTCGATGAATGGGGCGCCTGGCTCGCGCCCAATCCGGGAAGCAATCCGGGCTTCCTCCAGCAGCAGAACTCGATGCGCGACGCGATCCTTGCGGCGCTCAACCTCAACATCTTCGCGCGCCACGCCGATCGCGTGCGCCTCACCAACATCGCCCAGATGGTAAACGTGCTCCAGTCGATGATCCTCACCGACAAGGAGAAGATGGTCCTCACGCCGACCTACCACATCTACAAGATGTACCTGCCGTTCCAGGACGCGACCTTCGTGCCGGTGAAGTTCGACGCTGGCGTCTATACTCAGGGCAACGTCACGCTGCCGCGGGTCGATGCCGTGGCGGTGCGGGATATGGCGGGCAGGCTATGGCTGGCCGTGACCAATCTCGACCCGAGCAAGCCCGTTCGCATCACCGCACGCTTCCCCGGATTGCAGGCGCGCGGCGCTCGCGGCGAAGTGCTGACCGCGCCGCGCGTGGATTCGGTGAACAGCTTTGACGCGCCAAACGTCGTGACGCCCAAGCCGTTCGCCGGCAAGGCGAACAAGGGCGACATTACGCTCGAACTGCCGGGCAAGTCCGTGGCGATGGTGCAGATCGAAAGCTGATGCCTTGCCGGGATGGCGCCCGCCTTCGCCATCCCGGCAATTCAATCGTGGAAGGGCTCGACGGTCTTGCGATGGCCGCGCAGGAACGCGTCGGCGACGAGGCGCAGGGGATCGGCGTCGACATCGCTGACTCCGCGCCCCACCAGAGCGGCGAAATGCGCGTAGAGCCCGGCATATTCACGGTCCTCGGCACGCTCGATGCCACTGGGCACCGTCAGCACCGCCCCGCCCTCCGACAGCCTGAGCATGCCGGCATCGGTATCGACTTCGATGTCCCAGCTTTGCAGACCGGTCTGCCGCCAGTCCAGGTCCATGCTGATCGGCGCGCCGGCCGTGTCGCGCAGCCGCAAACCGGCAGCGATGGGCGCCTCTCGATTCTCGGGAAATTCGAGCAGCGCATCGACGAGGAGAACCGGCCGCGGCAGGATGTGAGTCGCGATCGAGAGCGCGTTGATGCCGGGATCGAACACGCCGAGACCGCCCGCATCCCAGATCCAGGCTTGCCCCGGGTGCCAGGCGCGGACGTCTTCGCGCCAGACGATGCGCGCACCGCGAACCTCGCGCCCGGCCAGCCAGGCACGCGCGGGGGCCACGCCGGCAGCGAAACGCGAGTGCCAGCTTGCGAACAGAGTGACGCCCGCGCCTTGTGCCTGCCCCTTGAGCGCCGCGACTTCGCTCAGCGTGGCGCCAGGGGGCTTCTCGAGGAACACATGCTTGCCCCGCCCGATCGCCGCAGTTGCCAGTTCATAGCGCACCTGGGGCGGCGTACAGAGCGCCAGCGCGTCCACCATCGGGCCCTCCGAGAACAATGCGTCGAGGCTGGAGAAATGCGGCACCCCGTCCAGGCCCGCGTGATGCGGACTGACGGTCGCCGCCAGGGCAAACGCGGCATCTCCGCGGATCGCCGGGACGTGCTGGTCGCGCGCGATCTTGCCCATGCCGATCAGGGCGATGCGGATCGTTGCCATGCTCAGAGCGCCCGAACCGTAACCGGGCCCGCATCCGCGCTCCGGGCAAGCCGATTGCGCAACGGCAGGGCGAATGGCGGCGCTGCAATCTCGAAGACGTCCTCCGGCTCGGCGCGAACGCCATCGCTGAACGACAAGGTGGCCGTGCCGAAGAAATGGACGTGCACGTCACCCGGCGCACGGAACAGCGGGTATTTGAAATGATGATGCTCGAGATTGGCAAGGCTGTGCGACATGTTCGCCTCGCCCGACAGGAACGGTTTCTCCCATAGCGTCGTCCCCGCCCGCAGGATCCGGCTGGTGCCGCGCACGTCCGAGGGGGCGGCCCCGACCAGCAGCTCGGGGCCAAGCGCCGCCTGGCGCAGCTTGGAATGGGCGAGCCACAGATAGTTATGCCGCTCGGTTACATGGTCACTGAACTCGTTGGCGAGGCAGATGCCCAGGCGCCACGGCGTCCCGTCCGGACCGATCAGATAGATGCCGGCGAGCTCGGGTTCCTCGCCGCCGTCCTGAGCGAAGCCGGGCATCTCAAGCGGGTCGCCCGGGCCCGCGACATGCATGCCGTTGCCTTTGTAGAACCATTCCGGCTGCTGTCCGACCTCGCCGGCCGCAGGCTTTCCACCTTCCACACCTTCCAGGAACATGCGCATGCTGTCGGTCTGCCGAGCGGCCGCGGCCGCCTCGCGGTGCATCTTGTCCCGCCCCTCCGCCGAGCCGAGATGCGTCAGTCCGGTGCCAGTCAGGATCAGATGCGCGGGATCGGGATGATCGATGGGCGCGATCAGCCTGCCCTCGTCGAGCGCGGCCTCAAGGTCGACGGCACCGTGCGTGCCGAGCGCGTCGACCATCTCCGCGAGCGTGCGCCCGGATCCGATGGCCTGCAACGCCAGCGTGCGGATATCGGGCACATCGGCGACGAAGCCCGCTCCCTCCGCACGCGCCGCGACCACCCGCCTCGTCCCGTCCGACTCCCGATATTGCAGCAACCGCAATGTCACGCCAAACGCCTCCCCTTGCCTATCGTCCATGCGCAGATTCAATTAGTCCGACATATTATTCGAGTGCGTCAAACGCAACTTGCATGCGGTGCGTAGTACGCTGATAAGACCGCTTTACTTGGACAGGAGCACGGGCCGGATGGCATTGCAGGAGGAGGAGGCGCAACCGGCTGCAGCAACCGCCGCGGACCCGTTGACGCCGTCTCCCAAGGGTTCCGGCAGGCGCCTGCGCGGCGCGGTTGCCCATTATCTCGGCACGGCCATCGTTTCGGGCCGGATCGCGCCCGGCGAGCGGCTGACCGGCGAGGTTGCCAACTCCGAAGCGCTCGACGTGTCTCGAAGCGCCTATCGCGAGGCAGTACAGGTCCTCACTGCCAAGGGCCTGGTCGAGAGCCGCCCCAAGGCCGGCACGCGCGTATTGCCGCGCAGCAAGTGGAACATGCTCGATCCTGCGGTATTGGCATGGGCCTTCTCTGGAGAGCCCGACCTCGAATTCGTCCGCGATCTGTTCGAGCTTCGCGGGATCGTCGAGCCCAATGCCGCCCGGCTGGCAGCGGAACGCCGCGACAAGACCGATATCAAGGCGATGAAGGATGCGATCGGCAAGATGCGCCGCCACACGCTTGCGACCGAAGCCGGGCGCGCGGCGGACCGGGACTTCCATGACGCACTGCTCCGGGCGACGCACAACAGCACGCTCATCGCCCTGAGCGCGAGCATCGGCGCTGCGGTGAACTGGACCACCCAGTTCAAGCAGCGCGCCCGCGCGCTGCCTCGCGATCCGCTTCCGGACCATGTCCGCGTGTTCGACGCGATCGCCGCCGGCGATGGCGAGGCCGCGAGCCAGGCGATGCGCATACTCGTCGACCTCGCGCTCGAGGACACCCGCTCCGCGATGTAGGCCGCGCGGCCTAGCGTCGCAGCGCCGCATCGGCCCAAGCCAGCGGATCGGGAAAGCGCGGCGCTCCGGGCGTACGCGCAACCAGCTCGATCAACCCCTTGCCCGCGACATCCGCCTCGAGAGCTACCGCCGGCTCGCCGAAACGCATGGGACGTGAGCGCGCGAGCAGCTTCCCGTCGCCATAGACCTCGAACGTCACCGCCTGGCGGCGATCCCGCGCGGAATCATCGACGCCGACCAGCGCATTGAAACGGGAATAGCCCTTGTTGCGCACTTCGATCCGGGAATTGGCAAGGATGCCGATGCCGGTATCGAAGCGCTTCCCGGCAATGCCGATCTGCTCCGAATAGGGAGTGCTGTCGGCCTGTGCGCCACCCCAGCCGCCGTAGCGCGGCGGCTCGCGCGAGATGCGCGTGCCCGCCCAGGGCAGGATGGCGCGGTGCACGAGCGGGTCGACCTCGGGAGCGACGACTCCGTCGACCGCGGGGTTCACGCTGCCCGGCATTTCCGAGAGGTAGAGGCCATCGGGCAGAACGCGCTTGCCGGTAGCGCGGAACAGCAAGGTTTCGCGCGGCGCCAGCGTGAAGTCCCGCCGGTCGCGGAGCGTAGCATGCGTGCCGGACCAGAGATCGGTGAGCGAAACGTCCGCGTCGCTCGCGAATTTCAGATGCCCCGCCGTCAGCGACGCCGTGACCGGATCGGAGGTACGGTTCAGCACCGCGATCGCCTTGTCGCCGTTGGCGAGCGCTTTAACCAGGATGCTGACATCGTCGGAATCATAGGCGAGCACCGCCTGGTTGCCCGCAGGATCCTGATTGAGCGCGATCACCTCGCGCTTGCCGAGGATCTCCATCAGCGCGGGGTCGGCGCTCCGCAGATCATAGCCGATCATCAACGGTGCGTTCAGCATTGCCCAGAGACTGAAATGCGAGCGCGCTTCGGTCAGGTGCTTCGCGTCGAAATCGCCCGTGCCGATATAGAGCATGTCGGGATCGTTCCACGAGCCGGGATGCGCATATAGCGGACGGCGGATCGACGTATCCATATTGTGGAGCATGCGCCCCCAGATCGGAAAAATGTCCTCGCTGGTCCGCGAGATGCCCGCCATCTGCCGCGCCCAGGAACGCACGTCGGCCGCCCCCCACAGACAGAGCGAGAAGATGAAGTCGTTATCGGGATTGTTGCGCTCCAATGCCTGGCGGACATGGTCATAGAGCGCCCTCGTCGCCGCGATATCCGTCCTGCCGAGCGAGCCGCTATCGACCAGCGGGGTCAGGGCCCGGAACTCACCCGACAACACTTTCGGGGATTCCGGCCAGAGCCCGCGGATGCCGCAGCCGTCGACCTTGATCAGGTCGAAGCCCCATTCGCCGAAATAGAGCGCGATATCCTGATCGACATGACCATATAGGCCGACCTCGCGCTCCAAGAGCGTGCCGCTCGGCTTGTTGGGAATGTCGTCGCTGTGGATCTGCCCGCAACTGTTCCGGCCGATATCGGAATAGATACCCGCCTTCAGCCCCATGCCGTGCAGCTTGTCGGTCAGGGGGCGGAAGCTGGTGCGGCCATCGGGAAGCCGGGCCGAGGGGAATTTGTCGGCACGGATCACCATCCGGCCGTCGGCAGCGCGGCGCGCCCACCAGCCTTCGTCGAGGTCGATATAGCGATAGCCCTTGGCGGCCAGCCCCGACGAAACGATGATCCGGGCCGAGCCGATCAGCTTGGCTTCGCTGATGTCGAGCGCAAAGGCGTTCCAGCTGTTCCAGCCCATCGGCGGCAGTTGGGCCGCGCCGCGCGTATAGGCGCTCCAGCGGCCAATCGGCGCAAGCGGATCCGACTGGGCGGCGAGCGGGCCTGCCCGGAACAGGGAGAGCGCGAGCAGCCCGGCGACAGCAGCGCGCTTCATCGACATACCTCGAATTTGAGATTGCCGAGGATCGCGGGGGAGTGGACCTTGACCAAGGCGAGCGGGGCCGCAGCCACGCCGGAATGCCTTCGTAAAGCTCGGCGGCTGAGGCCGGCATTCCAAGTTCGGCGCGCCATGGTTCAGGCCCTAGACTCGATTGCCTCCGGTGGCAGCGCGTTCGTGGGCCGCGCACCCCACAGCGCATAGAACAGGACGTAGAGCGCACAGAGCGCGGTGACGATGAAGCCCCAATGCAGGCCATAGGTGTCGGCGATCTTGCCCTGGATCGAAGCGAGCGCGCCGCCCGCAATCGACATCACCAGCAGCCCCGACCCCTCCTCGGTCAGCGGCCCCAGGCCGCGGATCGCCAGCGCGAAGATCGCGGGAAACATGATCGAGAGACCCAGCCCGACGATGATCAGGCCGTACATCGCCGCCGGGCCGGTCGCGAACACGGCGACGAGCGACCCCGCGATCGCGATGAGCGCGAACAGCGCCAGCACGCGCTCCGCCGGGATCGCGCGCATCAGCGCGGCCCCCATGAAGCGGCCGACCATCATCCCGCCCCAGAAGAGAGTCAGATAGGTGGCCGCATGCTCCTGCGTCAGATTGGCAACGCTCGGCTGCGAGACGAAATTGATGAAATAGCTGCCCACGCCGATCTCGGCGAGCACGCAGAGCGCGATGCCGACACAACCAAGGATGAGGTTGCGGTGGTGGAACAGCGACAAGCCCTTGCGCGCCTCGGCCGAGACCCGCGCGGTCGCCGATCCGAGCGCCGGCAGCTTGGCCCGCGCGATCAGCACCGCGAGGACGGCGAGGACGATGGCAACGATCAGATAGGGCAGCTCGGTCGCCTGCGCATCGGCCACGCGCTGTGCCGGAGTCAGCTCAGTGCCCTGCAGCGTCGTGCCTGCGGTGGTGCGTGCGAGGATGAGATACTTGCCGAAGAGGATCGCGAGCACATCGCCCGTCGTATTGAACGCCTGCACGAACGTGAGCCGCGATTCCGCGCTTTCCGGCGGCCCGATCACAGCGACATAGGGGTTGGCTGCAACTTGGAGCAGCGCGATCCCGCATGAGACCGTGAAGAGCGAGGCGATCGTGACGACGTACGAAACCAGATATGCGGCCAGGATCATCCCGAGCGAACCGACTGTCATCACGGCCAGCCCGATAGTGAGCGCGCGCTGGTAGCCGATGCGCTCGATCAGCCTGGCGGCGGGGATCGATGCGAGCAGATAGCCGATGAACCAGACCGACTCGATCAGCCCTGTTTCGAAATAGGTGAGGTTGAACACGCTGCGCAGATGCGGGAGCAGCGTGCCATTGATCACGCTGATGAACCCCCACATGAAGAACAGCGAGGCGAGCAAGGTGAGCGCGGGACCATAGCGTGCCGGCGATGCTGCGTCGTTATGCGCGATCGGCGCGCTAGATCCTGGCGACAAGGCCATATCCGTGGGTCCCCTCTCCTAGCCACCGTTTTCGGCGGGTTGCACTTTGCCTTCTAGTCGGAGTATTGATTGCCCGCCCTGGCGTCAACAACCGATGGGTCGGGGCATGACGAATATGCCGAACGGGAGGGGTTCAATGAAGCGAATCATCGCGCTCGCTATGGCAATTCCACTCGCTGCGCCGGGCCTCGCGAACGCCGCGACCACCGAGCGGAAGGCCTTCGGAACCTTGCCGGACGGGCGGGCCGTCGAAGCAATAACTCTGGCTAACGCCAAGGGCATGCGCGCAACCATCCTCAGCTACGGCGCCATCCTTCAGTCGGTCGAGGTACCTGATCGCGCCGGCAAGGCCGAGGAAGTCACACTCGGCTATGCCGATCTCAGGGGCTATCTCGAAAAGCCCAACTATTTCGGCGCCACCGTCGGCCGCTACGCCAATCGTATCAAGGCGGGCAGGTTCGCGATCGACGGCAAGCAATATCGGCTGGCGCTGAACAACAATGGCAATGCGCTGCACGGCGGTCCGCTCGGCTATGACAAACGCCTCTGGACAGTCGAGAAGGTGAGCGACGGCGCTGTGGCACGGGTGGTGCTGCGCTATGTGAGCGCCGATGGCGAGGAAGGCTATCCCGGCGCTCTCACCGTCACCGCCACCTATTCGCTGGACGAGGACAATACGCTCAGCGTCGAGTACATGGCGACGACGACCAAGCCCACCATCGTCAACATCACCAATCACAGCTTCTTCAACCTTGCCGGCGAAGCGTCGCAACGGAGCATCTACGACCAGTTTCTGACGATCCCCGCCGATGCGACCACGCCAGTGGACGCATCGCTGATCCCCACTGGAGCGCTCCGCCCGGTCGAAGGAACGCCCTTCGACTTCCGCCGCGCGACGCGTATCGGCGAACGCATCCGCGACGGACGCGATCCGCAGATCGTCTTCGGACAGGGCTATGACGAGAATTTCGTGATCGCCCGCGACGTCGCCAGCACGCCGCGTCTCCATGCCCGGGTCGAGGATCCGATGACCGGCCGCATCCTCGACATCTCGTCGAACCAGCCCGGCTTGCAACTCTACACCGGCAACTTCCTTGACGGCACCGCGATCGGCCGCTCCGGCCACGCCTATCGCCAGGGCGACGGCATAGCGCTCGAGCCGCAGGTGTTTCCCGACACGCCCAACCAGCCGGCCTTCGGCTCCGCGCGGCTGGATCCCGGCCAGACCTATCGCAACCTGATCATCTACCGCTTCTCGACCACCGCGCCCTCGGCCCGGAATTGAGCACGGACACACAAGGCTTCCAAATGACCGATCCCGCCGCTCCCCAGCTGCGCAGCCGCGCCTGGTTCGACAATCCGGCCAATATCGACATGACTGCGCTCTACCTCGAGCGGTATTTGAACTTCGGCTTGAGCCTGGAGGAGCTGCGCTCGGGCAGACCGGTGATCGGTATCGCCCAGACCGGTTCGGACCTGAGCCCATGCAATCGGCACCATCTGGTCCTGGCCCAGCGCGTGCGGGAGGGCATCCGCGAGGCGGGGGGCATCGCACTCGAATTCCCGGTCCATCCCATCCAGGAGACCGGCAAGCGGCCCACGGCAGGCCTTGATCGCAACCTTGCCTATCTTGGCCTGGTCGAGCTTCTCTACGGCTATCCCCTTGACGGCGTGGTGCTGATGACCGGGTGCGACAAGACCACGCCCGCCTGCCTGATGGCGGCGGCGACGGTGAACATTCCGGCGATTGCCCTGTCGGTCGGGCCGATGCTCAACGGCTGGCATCGCGGCGAGCGGACGGGATCGGGCACGATCGTGTGGAAGGCACGCGAGATGCTCGCCGCCGGCGAGATCGACGACGAAGGCTTCATCAAGCTGGTAAGCTCGTCGGCGCCGTCGACCGGCTATTGCAACACCATGGGCACGGCAACGACGATGAACAGCCTCGCCGAGGCGCTCGGCATGATGCTGCCGGGCAGCGCGGCCATCCCGGCACCCTATCGCGACCGGCAGGAGGCAGCGTATCGTACGGGCAAGCGCATCGTCGAGATGGTGGCGGAGGACCTGAAGCCGTCAGACATCCTCACCCGCGAGGCCTTTCTCAATGCGATCGTGGTCAATTCCGCGATCGGGGGATCGACCAACGCGCCGATCCACCTGAACGCCATCGCCCGCCATATCGGCGTCCCGCTCGACATCGCCGACTGGCAGGAGCACGGCCATGACGTGCCGTTGCTGGTGAACCTGCAGCCGGCGGGCGAATATCTGGGCGAGGATTATTACCGCGCCGGCGGCGTCCCCGCCGTCGTCGCGCAGCTCCTGCGCCGCGGCTTGCTCAGCGAAGATGCCCTTACCGCCAACGGCCGAACGATCGGCGAGAATTGCCGCAACGCCGCCATCGAGGACGAGGCCGTGATCCGGCCGATCGATCGGCCCTTGTCCGAAGCCTCGGGCTTCCTGGTGCTGCGCGGCAATCTGTTCGACGCCGCGATCATGAAGACCAGCGTGATCGGCGAGGAGTTCCGCGCCCGCTATCTGTCCGATCCCGCCGATCCGAATGCGTTCGAAGGGCCGGTGGTCGTGTTCGACGGCCCGGAAGACTATCACGCCCGCATCGACGATCCCGCCCTGGCGATCACCGAGCAGACCCTGCTGGTGATGCGCGGGGCCGGCCCGATCGGCTATCCCGGCGCAGCGGAAGTCGTGAACATGCGGCCGCCCGCCTATCTCATCCGCGCCGGCATCCATGCGCTGCCCTGTATCGGTGACGGCCGGCAGTCGGGCACTTCGGCCTCGCCGTCGATCCTCAACGCCGCGCCGGAAGCCGCCGCGATGGGCGGACTGGCGTTGCTGCGCAGCGGAGACCGGGTACGCGTCGATCTCGGCAGCTTCACGGTCGACATGCTGGTGCCCGCCGAGGAACTGGCCGAGCGCCGCGCCGCACTCATATCCGCCGGCGGCTTCGCCTATCCCGCCGCCCAGACGCCTTGGCAGCAGATCCAGCGCGAAATGGTCGGCCAGATGAATACGGGCGCCATTCTCGAGGGAACCGAGCAATTCCAGCGCATCGCCCAGACCAGAGGCCTGCCGCGCGACAATCACTGACCTGCCAAGAAGGGATTCCAATCGTGGCAAGACGAATGCTTGCGGCCCTCGCCTGGCAGCCCGTGCCGCGGATCGGGGTCTTCAGCCGCTGGGGCGTGCCCGCGCTCGCCGGCTATGTCGGCAATCGATCCGGCTGCCGGGCCGCCGCCCGGACCCCGCCGCCGCCCTTGTCCGAGCGGGCGACAGCCCCAGCCGATAGCGCCATCGAGAAACAGGCAAATAGAGAATGACTCAGACTGTCGGTGCCGCGGCGGGCGACTGCGAGGGCGTGTTCGACGCGAACGTCAGCTTCATTGCGGTGGATTGGGGCAGCACCACGCGGCGCGTCTATTCTCTTGGTCGCGACGGCAGGCTGGTCGATGCGCGGCAAGCGCCGCTCGGCGTTGCCGGCCTCGCCCCTGGACAGGCACGGGCGGAGGTCGCCGCCTTGCGCGCCCGGCTCGGGAAACGGCCGATGCTGCTTGCTGGAATGATCGGATCGGACCGTGGCATCGGCGGCGTCGGCTATATCGCCTGCCCCGCCGGTCTCGACGACATCACGGCAGGACTCGTCGAGATCGATCCATATGGCGCAATCGTGCCCGGCCTCGCCGAATGCGAAGGCTTGCATCGCGATGTGATGCGCGGCGAGGAAGTGATCGTCCTGGGCGCGGTGGTCGATGGGAGCGTTCCACCCGACGCAATGGCCTGCCAGCCCGGCACCCATAACAAATGGGTGACGATCGAGCGGGGATGTGTCACCGGCATTCGCACGTTGATGACCGGCGAAATCTTCGGCTTGGTCCGTGACCACGGCCTGATCGCGCCGCTGATGACCACGCCGCCCCGCGACGACGGGGCATTCCGTGAAGGCGTCGAGGCCGGCCTTGATGGGCGCGGCGCGTTCGCGGCGTTGTTCTCCGCACGGGCACGTGCGCTGCTCGATCCGAGGCTTGCCGAAACGACGTCGAGTTACGTATCCGGCCTGCTGATCGGCGACGATGTGCGCGTCGGACTCGCTGGACATTCGGGACCTGTCCATGTTCTCGGGAGCGGGGAACTGGCCGGCCTCTACCGCAGCGCGATCGACGCTGCCGGGTATCGATCGATCGAGGTCGACAGCACAACGGCTTTCCTCGCCGGCGCGCGGGCGATCGCACTAAGACTGGGATGGCTACAATGAGAATCGAGGAAATCCCCTTCATCGCGATCTTGCGCGGAGTGCGGCCCGAAGAGGTCGAGGCAATCGGCACCGCGCTGGTCGATGCGGGGATCCGGGCGATCGAAGTGCCGCTCAATTCCCCCTCGCCGATCGAAAGCATCGCGCTGTTGGCAAGACGTTTCGGCGCCGCCGCCCTTGTCGGGGCAGGTACGGTCCTGGACCTCGCCAGCGTGGCGGCAGTCGCCGACGCGGGGGGACAGCTGATCGTTGCGCCCAACACGGATCGGACGGTGATCGCCGCCGCGGCTGGCAGAGGCCTGATCACCCTGCCGGGCTATCTCACGCCGACCGAGGCTTTCACGGCCATCGACGCGGGCGCAACGGGGCTCAAGCTCTTTCCTGCCGAAGCCGCTGGCCCGGCCGTCCTGCGCGCCCATCGTGCCATTCTGCCCCCCGAATTGCCGGTCTATGTAGTTGGCGGCATCACGCCGGCTTCAGTTGCCGCATGGCATGCTGCCGGGGCGACCGGTTTCGGTCTGGGCTCGGGGCTCTACAAACCAGGCATGGCCGCGAAGGAAGTCGGAGAGCGCGCCCGCGCCTATCTGGCCGCATTACCTTCTTGATGCCGAGCGCGCATGGCGATGCACCGGCGAGGTCGCGGTGCCTCTCCCGACCGGCCTGACGTCCGCATGACTATCCTTGATGCGGATGTCAGTCGCTGATCGAGCGGTAGCCCTCGGCCCCTGACGCTTGTAGAAGCGGAAGATCGAAAGTCCGGAGAGAGACATGGACGCCAAGAAGAATGTGACGCTGGAGGTTCGGCTTCCCGATGTCGCCAAGGCCGCGTTCATGGAGCATTGCCGAAAGCAGGATCGCACCGCCAGCGAAGCGATCCGCGTGTTCATCGATGCACAACTCGATCCCAGGCCGGCGACGAAGCGGCGATCCTGGTGGCGCGTCGTCCTGGCATGGGCCCTCGGCTTGGCGTTCGGCGCCGGTCTGGCCGTACCGTCCTTGGCACGTTCAGAGCGCAGCCCGGCGCCGTCTTTCGCTCAGCTCGACACCAATCACGACGGCGTGCTGACGCCGGACGAGTTCGACGCACGCTAGCTGAAACTTGTCCGGACACGAATTGCGGAGCGTCCGGACACGTTCGCATTGGATGGGCGGCGCGCGGTCTGATTGATCGGGCCGCATGACAGACACTGCCGCCGCCCAACCATCCACCCGTTCGACCTGGCGCGTGGAGCTTCGCTATTTCGCGCTGCTCGCGCTGCTCGCGCTGCTCGTGTTCTCGCTGCACAGCTGCGTCGGGAAACCATTCTACATTCCGTCGGAATCGATGATGCCCGGGTTGATGGCCGGCGACCGGCTGATCCTCAGCAAATACCCCTATGGCTGGTCGTACATCTCGCCCAGCTTTCACATTCTGCCGTTCATGCACGGCCGGCTGTTCGGCAGGCTGCCCGCGCGCGGTGACGTGGTGGTCCTGACCCCGCCGGGCGACGATCGTCGCGGCGAGGACCTGATCAAGCGCGTGATCGGGTTGCCGGGCGACACGGTACAGATGGTCGGCGGGCGCCTGTGGCTCAACGGCAAGCCTGTCCAGGTTCGCGACGAGGGACTGAAGCCCATCGCGATCGACGGCAATTTCCGCTGCGCCGGACGTGTGTCCGCGGGAGAATGCCGGCTGCACATGATCCGGGAAACCCTGCCGGGCGGGGCAAGCTACGAAACGATCGACCTGGGGCGCAGCCGGCTGGACGATACCGCGCCCTATGTCGTTCCCGCCGATCACGTCTTCGTGATGGGCGACAACCGCGACAACAGCTCCGACAGCCGCTTGCCGTTGGACGAAGGCGGCCTTGGCGGGGCGATCCCGGTCGAGAACATCAGCGGCCGCGCCGAGTTCATCACCTTCTCGCTGAGCGGCGACGCCGGCTGGAATCCGCTCACCTGGCACTCGGCCTTTCGAATGGAGCGCACCGGAACGACATTGCGCCCCGACAAACCACGGTGATTCCATACCGTCGACGCGCTCAGCTGCCCGGTTGCGAGTTGCATCTAGCGTTCCCTCTCCTCCGATGGGGCGGGCAGCTGCTCGGTCGTGCCGTCCTGGATGGCGATGCCCTGTTCCAGCACTTCGGCTACGATCCGTAACTCCTTGGCGCTGCGCTTGTCGAACGCAGCCTCACCGGCTGATCTGTTGCTATCCAGAACATCCCTCAGTTGCGAATAACCCGTATAATCTACTGGCACCCAACCTCTCAGAAAGGGCCACCAAGATGAGAACGCCGCGAAAGTACGTCGTCGAGCCTCAGAGTGGCTGTTCCATCCGAGTTGCACTGGGCGAGCATATCACCGTGGCCGATCCGGACGGACAGCAGGTAGCGGACCTTTGGGCCATTGCGCCTAGAGGATCCATCGACTGGGTCAGTACTGACCATACCCGGGATATCAATGAGAAGATGTTTCCGGATGTGGGGGATAGCTTCTACAGCAAGCAAAGCGAACCGCTGTTGACGCTGATTGAATCCAGCTCTCCCGGACCTCATGATATGCTCTTTCCGCCTTGCGACGATGCGCTTTACGTCAGGGCCGGCTTCCATGGGCATCCCAATTGCCGGGACAATTTTTTGAAAGCGCTGTCGCGCGAAGGTGTCACGCTACCTATTGTTCCAGACCCTGTGAACCTGTTTCAGAACTCGCCCCCGCAGCCAGACGGGCGATTGGAGGTGCTTCCCTCCATCAACCCACCAGGCGGTTACGTTGTTCTTCGCGCCGATGAGGATTTGCTCATAGTCGTAACGGCGTGCTCAGTTGATTTTCACCCGACCAACGGCAGCAAATGTACATCGATAGAAGTCACCATTAGCCAGGGTCAGGACCCTTTGATGTGGGGGCCGCGATCTGATCCAGCCTTGCACTAAAGCGCCTTCCGCGCAGTGACTGAAATTGGGCCGCAAGTAGACAGGCGGTCATGAGACCGCCTGTCCGGCGGGCTCATTACATCCCAGAGTAGAAGATCACGGTGGAGAGTGGCTCCATCTGGAGTGTGCTGCCGGCGGGCATGGCGTTGCCTGAAAGCAACTCGTTACCGCCATGCTGCGGCACCTGGAATGCGAAGCGCTTCGTCTCGCTCATGTTCACAGCAATCGTGTAGCCGGCATAGCGCATGACATAGCTGTCCCCGCGTCCGGCGAATGGGCTATCCTCGCCGGGCTTCACGGTCACGCCCGCAGGCGGCTGGACCATCGGCAGCGCCTCACCCGCCTCCGCCAGCGAGACGCCGTACCCCTTGGTGACACCCTCATTCTTGAGCAGGACAGCTTTGTCCGGCCGAGTCCAGCTCTGGCCACTCGGGGTGAAGCCGGTATCGACCGCCACGGTCGCGATGCGATTGCCGCGCGGCCCCGAGAGCCACACCCGCCCGAGATTGGTGACGCCGCGGTTCGCGCGCCAGTAGAGCGAGGCATAGAAGCGCTCCTTGCCGCGCTTTACCGCCACCACGCCGTCCTCAGGGTCGGCGAAGGCGAAGTCGGGCTGATCCTCGCCCATCGGCAGCCTCGCGGCAGAGGGTCGCATGTTCGCCAGGGCCATCACATCGTCGATCACATTCAGGAAGCCATAGGTGACCCGAAAGCCCTTGTCCTTCATGTGTTCCTGAAGCGTCGGCCATAGCTGATTGTCTTCGACCATCTGCTGGGCGTAGCCGACCAGCCGCGGATCGCCCGTGATCACCGCCGCCTCGAAGGGACTGGCCGCGCCGGGCCTCGGGCGCTGCAGATACGTCACTTCGCCGGGGGACTTGAGGTCGCGCCATCCGATGTCGCTCATCATGCGCATGGCGCGCTTGCCCTCATCGTCCGTCGAGGGATAGCGGAACGGCATACGCGCGCGCGCGATCTTCGCGAGCTGGTCCCGGATCTTCGCGTCACCCGGCGCGCCCGGCGACGGCCGCGTCGCATCATAGATGATGCCGACCCAGTCCAGCACCTCGCCATAGTTGCCGACATAGCCCAGCTCACGCGTGAGCCCGGTTCGGGTCACGAGATGATATCCCTTCGGCACCCGATAGGGCTGGGCCTTGGTGCCGTCCGGTCCCCCGGCGTCGAAGCTGTGCCCGCCATCGGGCATGTCGTCGCCGCGCCACTCCTCGATCCCGACGGCCTCATAGAGATAACGCCGAGCCTGGTCCTCGGGCATGGCCCTGGAAGGATCGAGGACTGCCACCCCGCGATTGGCCATGTAGATGCCGAAACAGTCCACGATCATCGACTGGTTGGTGTAGAAGCGCCGATGCGTGCGCAACCATTCGCGGCTTGCCAGCAGCATCTCGAGATAGGCAGCGCGGCGCGTCGTGCGCCCGCCATTCTTCCACGCGATTTCCTGATCGAGATACGGCGCATAGGCTGCGGGATCGAGTGCCAGCGACGCGCCGATCGGCCCGAACCCGAACCAGTCGGGATTCCAGGTGCTCTTCTCGTAGCGGACGATCGTCGGGTCCTTGGCATAGGCGGCGGCGAAATCGTCCATGCCCTTCACGATCGTGGCGAGAAGGCGCGGATCCCCGGAGAGCTTGGACCAGCTCTTGTGGCGCATCTGCGCCAGGAACGAGATTTCGTGCTGTCCGAGCGGACGCTGCGCCTTCAGCAATCCCTCGACCGCGCCCTCCAGCCGAGCGCGGATCTGGCTGAGCACCTCGCTTCCAGGCGCGTTCGGCGCGATGCGCCCCAGTCCTTCGCGCAGGGGCGCCGGCATGATGACCCCATCGTTTGCGCCGGCGGGCCCGGTCGCCCAGGGGTCGGTGTGGACCGATAGCGCATAGAGTCCGCGCGACGGACCGGTCATCGCCTTCTGAAACTTGTCGAAGTCCTCGGCGTACGAGAAGATCGGGCCGGTGGCCTCGATCCTGCACTCGATCGAAGTCCGCCCCTTGGTGACCGCATTGGGCAAGGCGGTCGTGCGATAGAAGAACGCTCCTGGGAACTGGGCGGCATGCGACCCGAAATCGAATGCGTCGTGATCGCTCAGCAGCCGGTCCCCCACCTGCTTGCCGCCGCAAAACAGGATCAGATTGCCGTCGACCGCGTCCCCGCCCCACAGGCGCACGCTGAGATAATTGAGCCGGTCCGGCACCACGGCGATCTTGAAGGCGACGCTGCCTCCCTGCCAGCCATCGGCCTTCAACGGGTCGAGCCGCAACCCCTGCTGGCCGAGTCCACCCGGCAAAAGCGCGCCGGCCGCGACGGCGACACCATGGCTGCGCATCGACGCTTCCTGGCTGAAATCGATGGTGTCGACCGGCGCGGTCTGCGCGATCGCCATCGGACTTGCGCAGGTCATCAGTCCCGTGAGGACAAGGGAACGGATCGTGGTCATTGGCTGAATTCCTCGGATCACTTCGTGAGATCGGGGTTTTGGATCGGTTCGAGCAACGCGGTTCCGCCCCTGCAGGGGACCGTCGTGCCGAGCTGGATGGAAACCTTGCATGCGAGGCGCACGCGCGCGGACGGCTGCCGGGACAACTCGACCCTGCCACTGGTCAGATCGACATGCGCGAAGACCTTCGAGAGGGAATCGAGCAGGACTTGCTCGTCTTTGCGCACATAGCTGCCGTCCGCGACGAAGAACCGATCGGGGGAAGTGCCCCGCGACGTTCCCGCCGGCCAGCTGATGGCGAGCAGATAGGCATCGGTCTCGAACCCGCCGAGCGTCGCGTTGGCATTGCGATGTCGAAGCCGGCCGTCGGCGAGCAGGTTGAGGTAGACTTCGGTGACGCGCTCGGCGCCGGAGATCCGCAGCCCGATCCAGTTGACGCCCTCGAGGCGCTCGATCCTGGCGGGGGCGCTCCGCGACTCAAGGGGCTGGATCGCGACGACGAACTTCTCCCGCTCGCTCTTGCCCGCCGGCTGGAAGCCAAGATAGGTCTGCTTGGCCTTGGGGTCCTCGTCCTTGAGCCCTTCATGCTCGACCAGCCGCATCGCCTCGGGATAGTCGGTAGGGAGGCCAGCCTCGGGAAAGGGTTGCGGAAACAGCGGCCGCACCGCGACGGCCGCGTCGCCATCCTCGATGCGAAGCACCTGTCCGCTCCGCCTGGCAGTCCCTTGATAGTGCAGCAGCCATTCGAACTGGCCGACGTCCCAGCTCTTCAGGTCGTCGATGATCAGGATCGTATCGCCGATCCAGAGGATGTTACGGAAATTGCGCTGGAAGTTCCGCGAGGTCGGCCCCGTCGCATCGGCCCATAGGTAGCGGAAGCCCGGCGCGTCGATGAGATGATCGACGCTCCCCATGAAGCGCGACCCGTCATAGAGGTCGCTCGGCGGCTCGGCCTTTCCGTCGATCGTCACGACATTGTGCGCGACGCTCTGCCGGTAATAGCCGTCATATTCGGGCGTCGCGTAGGACGAGTGCCCCGAGTCCGCGAGCAGCGCCTTGCCATGATGATAGAGAATGAAGCTGCCCGCATCGGCATGGTTGTGGTTCCAGGTGAAGCCCGACTTGAGCGCGAACATCGTCGCCCCTTCCGCCCAGCTGTTGCGCATCGTGACCAGACCCTGGCTCGGGAAGATCGCCGCAGTCGGCAGGCCGGCCGTGCCGGCGCGCGCGCGGTCGGCGGCATCGGGCAAATAGGGAAGATTGGTCGCGTCGCCCCACGCATCCTTGTCGGCGACGCCGGCGAAACCATCGATGTAGCGCAGATACGCGGGATCATGGTCGCCCAAGGCCCAGAGGTCGGCCAGGGTGTGGCAGCCGCAACTCGGCGGGCGGCTGTCACCGAAGTTCAGGGAAACCCACCCCCCGGCCTTCGGATAGCTTGCCGCCAGGAAATAGCTGGCGGTCCGTGAAATGCCAGGGATCGCCGCAGCCGGACTGCCAAAGGCTTCCTGCCAGCTACGTCGGAACAACATCAGACTGTGCAGGCCCAGCTCGGCATAGCCGATCGTCTCGGAATAGGCGCCGTCCGGACCAAAGGTCGCGGGCTTGGACTCGAAACGCGAGCCGGCATATTCGAACCATTCGACGCCAGCCTGATCGATGCGCCTCGCCCATTCCGCCGCCCTTGGTTCGTCGCGCAGAATCGCGAGCACGCCGACACCTGCACCGAAGACGATATGCCCCCACCAGTTATGGCCCATCGTGTCGAGCGCATGGATGCGCCGCCGCCCATCGACCCAGTCGTCCAGGATCGGCGCAATCGCCCCGCGCACTAGGCCAGCGACGATCGTCCGCCGGTCCTTGAGGGAGAGCGTGTCACGGATCGCATCATAGGCAATACCGTAGCTGGCCGCGGCGAACCCCATGCCCAGGTCCGAGCGCCAGGGCGGATCGCGCCTGGCCAGAGGCAGGTCGGTAAGCCAGTCGGACGTCGCCGCGCGCTGCAGCAGCAAGGTACGTGCGCCGTCGGCGAACCGTTGCTCGCCGGTGATCCGATAGGCCAGAGCCAATGCTTCGAGGGCCGCATCGATGCGCCGCGGATCACCAGGCGCCTTGGCGAGCGCAGCCTCGGCAAGGCGATATTGCGCCTGCCATCTGGCCACCGCGACCGGGTCGCTGGCGACCAGGCGCTTCGCACGCGCGATGTTCGCCGCATTGAACGACAAGGTCGCGCCCGAGCCCGCAGACTGCGCATGCACGATCCCCGGAGTCGCCGCCAGCAGGAGCGCCGCGAGCGTTCGCGCCAGATAGGCCATCAAGACTGTTCCTCCCCGTCACCACTTGGTTCGCCGCGCGTCGCGACGTCGGGTTAACGATATCGCCGTCTTGCGTGCGGCGTTACGTGGATATTGCACGCGGGCCGGAGCGCCGGTCAATCTCATAGAGACAAAAAAAGCCACTTGCGCGTCACGGCAGTTTAGGTATCGTTACCAGTAACACTGAGTCGGCCTGAGCAAGGGACCGCCGGTGAAGCTGCCGCACGAGACGGCAATGGGAGGGGAAATGAACGGCATGATTCCACAACGGCGTGTTATTGCCGGTTCGCGAGCGGCGGCCGTGCTGATGGCCACTGCATCGCTCATCGCCCTCGGCACCGCGGAAGCGCAGACGGCACCCGGCGGCGCCAAGAAGGGCCGGAGCACGGAGGCACCCGCCGACGCGAGGCCCGTCGCGGGGTCGCAGGAACAGCCGGCGGACGCCGCGCCCGCGCCGCGCGAGGAGGAAATCATCGTCACCGGCGTTGGCGCCGCCACTTCGGCGCGCAAGGCGAACGTAGCCTATTCGGTCCTCAGCGAGGACGACATGTCGAAGTTCACGCCGATCAGCGCTGACGACATGCTCCGCGACATGCCGGGCGTCGTCGTGGAGTCGAACGACGGCGTGGCGCGCAACGAAGTCTTCACGCGCGGCATGACGATCGGCACCGGCTCCAACACTTCCGGCTATTTCTGGACCACGATCCTCGAGGACGGGCTTCCCGTGGTGCCGTTCAAGTTCGGCGGGTTCCAGGACGGCTATTTCTACCGCGCCGACATTTCCACCAGCCGCGTCGAAGCAGTCCGCGGCGGCTCCTCGGCGACCGCCGTGTCGACCTCGGTGGGCGCGACCTTCAACTACATCACCGGCGCGGTCAAAGCCGGCGCCAGCCTCCAGACGCGCATCGGCTTCGAAGGCGACGATCTCCACCTCTCGTGGAAGCAGATCGACGGACAATATGGCTGGACCAACAAGGAAGGCGATTTCGGCATCGGCGTGAGCGGCTTCTATCGCAAGTCCAACGGCCAGGTGACTCCCGGATATGACGTCAACCACGGCGGCCAGTTCAGGGTCCGCGCGACGAAGCAATATGATACCGGAAATGGCTCGGGCATGTTCGTCGTCGCCTACAAGCATCTGGACGACACCAACGCCGAACTGACCGCGTTCCAGCAACCGGTGTACGGCTTGTCGAGTGCGGAGGAGATCCCGGGGTTCGGACGCGATGCCAACCTTTTCCTGAAGGGCGGAAAGCAGACCGTCCCTAATTATTTCAAGCCGGGCACGCATACGCTCGATCCAAGCGAAAGCTTCCGGTACCGTCAGGACGCTTCGTCGCTGAACTGGACGCATCACACCGACAGCGGCTGGAACTTCTCCGCGGCGTTGCGCGCCCAGCGCTCGACCTATCGCGGGCAGGGCTACAAGACCGACACGCCCGTCTCGCTGACTGCCTCGGCAGCGGAGCGCGAGCGCTACGGCCTCAGCATCAACAATCTCGACCGCACGCCCGGCTTTTATGAGTTCCGAGACGGAAACGGGAACCTTGTCGCGCGCGTCGCGAACAATGTGAACGGCTCGCAGCTGGGCACGAACTACCGCACCGGCGCTGCCTGCCCTCGCGTCACCCAAACCACTTTCCAGGCGAGCAGCCTGTGCGTGACCTATAACGGGCTGCCCAACCGCGACATCGACGTGCGTGGCGGTGTCGTCACGGCAACCACGCCCAATGCAAACGGCACCTATACGACGGCGACTCTGCCTACCGGCACGTCGTCGCAGGACCTGGTGCTGCGCACGCGCGTCGAGGACAGCTATCGTTCGTCCAACGACATCATCGCCAACTTCGCCGCTGGTCACGAGACGCGCCAGTTCGCTATCAACGTCGGCCTCTATTTCGCGCGCTCGAAGCAGGTCAACCAGAGCTGGGCGAACGGCCAGGGTCTGTCGGCCTGGGGCGATGGGCAGGTCCAGAACCTCAACGTGACCTATGTCACGCAGTCCGGCACGACCTATCAACTGACGGACCCCGGCGGCTGGGGCTATTACGGTACCGGCCTCTTCGCGACGGTGAATCAGAATGCGCGGATCACCGAAATCGCGCCGCGCGGCGAAATCCGATGGTCGCCGAACCCCCACTGGGACTTCAACGCCAGCTTCAAATATGATCACTTCGCGGCGACCACGCATTCGGTAACCTATGACACGCGCAATTCGGGTGCGACGTCGCTCGCCAACGGTGGCCTGGATGGCAATCCGCTGACTGTGTACGACAACCTCTATTCCGTGGTCACGCCGAGCAAGGTGATCTCGGCAAAACGCACCCTCGGAGTGTGGAACTACAGCGCGGCCCTTGGCTACAACATCAACGCCAACCACAAATTTTACATCCGCTACACCGACGGCAAGCAGCCGGCGATGGGCATTGTCCAGCGCTATACCACGCAGGCGACATTGGTTCGACCACTTGGCCCGACGGCCTATGTCAAGGGCTACGAGATCGCGTACACGTTCGCCACCCGCCGGGTGAGTGGCGCCATCACCTACTTCAAGCAAGACTTCGCGGTGAATGACTACCCCACCGCGATCGACACGGACAACGTCACCACCTATCTGCTGCCCGAGAATTTCAACACCTACTTCTCGCGTGGCGTCGAGGCATGGGCCAAGGTTCGGGTGACCAAGGCGTTCGAGTGGTCGCCGTCGGTAACTTTCCTGAACGGCAAGACGACCGCTGCCTATAATTGGCTCAACACCGGCGCGAATGGGCTGGGCGCATCGGACGATGTGCTGCGCATCGACTCGGGCACGCTCGCGCGCTCTCCGCGATGGACGATCAGCAACGTCCTGTCGTATCGGCTGGGTGACGTCCGCCTGAACCTGCGGCATCGCTGGATGTCCGCGCGTCGACTGAGCACCAACGCGCTCGACCTCCGCGAACTGCCGAAGCAGGATAATTTGGACGCGTCCATCCAGTGGGAGCCGAGCCGCGGCACGCGTCTCACCTTCGATGTCCGCAACGTGATGAACAAGCAGTACATCTCTGCCTATGACGCGGTGCTGGGCACGAACCTGCCGTCGGGCCTTCAGGCCTACGACGTTGTCCAGCAGTTACCGGACACCACCTTCCTTCTGCGGCGTAACCCACCCCGGTCGATGTGGCTGACCTTCCGCCAGGACTTCTAGGTCGGCTCGATCGGGTCTAACTCGGGGCGGGGGAACGAAAGCGCTCTCCCGCCTTTCCTTTGACTGCGACGCGGTCGACGACGCCCGAGGCCCCGATGCCCAACGAACATAATCTGCAGCTTGTCGCGCCGTTCAGCCCGACGATCCTCAGGGCCACCATGCCGCCCGCCGCAGTCGAAGCGCTCAACGCCCATGCCGATGCGATCCTCGCCTCGCAAGACGAGGCAGCCGCACGCGACTGGTCGCGCCACCTGGCCGGCGTCGTCAGCCATGAGACCCGGGTTACCGATCTGATCGAGCAAATGCCGGTCTTTTCCGACTTCCTCTACGACGTGGCGCGCACCTTCACCTATCGCTGCGAGAATGCGCTGATCCACTTCGCCGACTATGACTCGACCGATGAATTGCGCGACACGAAGCTGCGCATTCAGGTCAAGGAAGGCTGGATCAACGACATGGTCGCCGGGGACTATAACCCGGTCCATTTCCATCAGGGTTGCCACTTCAGCAGCGTCGGCTTTCTTGCGCTGCCGCCCGGTTTCGATGCCGAATTCGCAGCCGACAAGGCCGCGCAGAATACCGCCGGCTGCCTCCAGTTCATCGACAGCCGCAGCGCGCTCGGCGTCAAGAACCTCTTCACGGTGAAGCCGGCGGTTGGCGACTTCTACCTGTGGCCCTCCTGGATGCTGCACTGCGTCTACCCGTTCAAGAGTCCGGGCCTGCGCCGTTCGATTGCAATCAACCTCGCCTTGGTCTGAACGCGCGCCTTGCCGCGACCGATCGGCGGCCCAGCCGATTCCGTGCGTTCGGCAAGGCTGCTATGCGCGCGCAGAGCCCGGGCTAGCGGGCATCGACCGACTTCAGGAACTCCAACATCGCGTCGGTGAAGGCTTGCGGCTGCTCGAGGTTCGCCACGTGCCCCGCATCCGCAACGATGACGGTCCGCACGTCGGGCAGCAATGGGGCCAGCAGGTTGGGCTGGTTCGCCACCGTCTCCGGCGTCAGGATCAGCGTCGGCATGTCCGGAGCGCGCCGCCGGAGAGCCGCCGCGGCGGCACGGCCGAGGATGAGCCGCGGCTCGACATTCAGCGGTTGCCAGGCGGACCACATCGAGATCATCTTCCAGAGATGGGGCCGGATAGTCTCGACCCGGCTGCCTCCCTGCGCGGTGAGCTGGTCGAGCCAGTCCCGCTTGAATTGCCAGACGCCCTTTTGGCGCAAGGCGGCAATCTCGCGCCCGCGCATCTCGCGGGCGGCGTCCGTCCAGGGTTCGTCGAAGCCCGGATAGAAATCGAAGATATCCCCGCTTGCGGCGATCGCGGACAGAAGGCGATCCGGATGGAGCGCGAGCATATCGGTCGCGACGGCGCCGCCCAGCGAGAGGCCGGCGACATGGGTGCGCGCGATCCCGAGACGATCGAGCAGCGCGACCAGATCGGCGGCGTGGGTGAAGGGCGTGTCGACAACCGGTAGGGACGAACGGCCATAGCCGCGCAGGTCGTAGCGTATCACCTGGTAGCGTAGCGCCAGCGCCGCGACCTGGGGATCCCACATCGTCCGGTCGAACGAATGGCCATGGAGCAGCACCAGGGGAGGCCCGTCGCCACACGCCTCCCAGTAGAGCCGACCATCCGGCACCGGCGCATATCCGCGCCTCCAGTCCACCCGGCCGAGGTCGGTAGCCGCATCGCGGACGACATGGGACACTACCGGGCTACTCAGAAAGGCGTTGAAGCCCCGCGCTGCGGCCCTGGGAACATCAACCTTGGCGATCACCATCCCGTGCGTGCCTGCACGGCGATCGATCCAGGGATAGGCGCCCGCCCATCCCGGACTGCTGACCAATGTCGCCTCGCCCGCTGCTCCAGTTTCCTCCCGCCATTCTCCCAGCCCATAGATGTCGGTACGATCGCTCACGCGCGCCTGGTCGACATATTGCATCGCGGCCACCCTGGCGCCGCGAACCTGATCGGCCTGCATTTCCGAAACCGCAGCCCGGCTGAGGAACTGACGGCCGCCCACCGAGCCGCCGGCTTCGATCATGGCCAGGAACTTCATCATGTCGCGCGCGCTGGTGTGCAGCCCCCCGCCCAGCATGGGTCCGAAGCCATGCTCCGGCGATACCGGGGTGAAACCGGACTGCGACATGCCAAGCGGGCCGCCGATCAGCGTCCGGAAGAGCGCGTCCCAATCCCGATTGGCGGCAATCTCGGCCATGCGCCCCGCGACCTGCATCGCCAGACCGCCATATTTGAAGCGCGCGCCCGGCGCCGCATCCGCGGGCAGGATGCGGATATGGTCCACCGCTTCCGCCAGGCTGGCATAATTGTCGACGGGGCGGTCCGCCGGCTGATAGTCGGGGTAACCGGCCGTGTGGGACAGCAGCTGGCGCAACGTTGCGCGCGCCATCATCGGATTCAATCCCTCGACGAAGCGCCCCGCCCGATCTTCCCACCGCAGAACCCCGCGATCCACCAGCGCGGCGATCGTTGCGGCAGCGACCCATTTTCCCGCGGAGGCGACATGTTCGACCGTCTCGGGCCCAAAGCCGCCATAGTGGCGCTCGAAGACCGTCCGCCCCGCCCGCGCGACGATGACGCCCACCCCGGTATAGACGCCCTCCTCCATCCATCGGCGTACCAGCGCGTCGACCTGGTCAGCGCCGTATCGCCATGGATCGTCGGGAGCGGCGAGCGGCGCGGCGGCCGCGGCCCCGAACGGGAGGAGGGCAGTGGCGGCGAAACTCCGCAAGACTGCGCGCCGGCAGAACTCGCCCGGTGGATCCTTCGGCATGGCGCCTCTCCAGTTTCCCAGACCTATCGCGATGCTCGGGCGTCGTTACCGACCCGAATAGCCTGACCCGCCGGTCACGCGGGCTCGAAGATGACCGCCTGGCCGCCGCTCGCCGCGAGGCGGAGCGTGAACTGCGAATCCGCCATGACCAGCTCCTCGCTGAGCACGACCGGCGTCTCGAACGCCTGCTCGGCCCGCACTCCGTCGGCGAAGCGCCGCGCCTTCCAGCGCCCCCGCCCGAGAAAGGAGAGCGATATGGTCAGCGTGCGTGCGTGCTCGTTGGTCAGGGCGCCGAGATACCATTTGCCCCTGGCCCTGCGTGCCACGGCGACATGCTCGCCGATCGCGCCCGACAGGGCAGCGGTGGCTTCCCAACTGGTCGGGCATTCGTCGAAGAAGGCGAGCTCGGGCCATTGCCGCCCCGCATATTTGTCAGGCCGGTCGTACCAATAGAGGAATGTCAGCGGATTATAGTAGATCGCCGCCATTGCGAGCTGATGGGCATTTGTCGTCTGGTTGCGCGGGTTGGCGAAGCAGATCGTATAGTCGATCGGCCCCGACAGCGCCCGCGTGAAGGGCAGCGTGCAATTATGGGTCGCGGTGGGGAACTGCTCATTCCCACGAACGCCCTCCAGAGCGATATAATTGGGATAGGTCCGCTCGAGACCCGCCGGGCGCAGATTATCGTGCAGATTGACCATCAGGCCATGCTCGCCGCACACCTTCACCAGGTTGGTGATGAAATCGACATCCGATTGACGGCCTTCCCAGATGAAGCCGAACTTGATGCCGGCCACGCCCCAGCGCCGATAGGTCTTCACGATGGCGTCGAGCTGGCGCATCGCGGGCACGCGATCGACATAGAGGATCATGCCCAGGCCCTTGGAGCGGGCGTATTTGATCACTCTTTCGATGTCGATCGCGGGAATCGAATAGGTCGCATCGCTGGCATCGGTACCGTCGCCATACCAATGCGCGTCCCATTCGACATAATCGAGCTTGCGCGCCGCAGCGAAGTCGACCACGTCGAGGCCATCCTGGGTGGTGTATTTGGCGATGCGCATCGCGCGCCCCGGCTTGATCCAGGAGACGTCGCCCAGACGGTTCGGGCTGGCGAGCGTCGGGATCAGATCCTGGCGCTCCAGCAGCGCCACCGGCGATGGGGCGGCGAGGACCACGCGCCAGGGCGCATCGAACGGCGCGGGCAGGCTGAACTTGTCTTCACTCGGGGTGTCTCCCGGCCCGGAATAGCCCGTCGCGCGTCCGGGAAAGCGCATCAGATAGGTCTCCACCCCGGTTCCCGCGCTCTTGAGCATGACGCGTGGATAGTGGAGCCGGTCGGATTCGCTGATCAGCAGCGCCGAGCCGTCGGCCAGCGTGACAGTCAGCGGCGTGTCCGCCAGATCCCCCTTGTCGCAGCTCGCAGTGAGATCGGGGTGCGGAACCGGTGCGATCCGCGTCTGCACGGTGTGCTGGTAGCTGCCCTCGTCGCGGCTGGCATAGAGGGTAGCGTCGGTCGGCAGGTGGAAAGCGGTGCGCTCGCCGCTCAGGGTAAGGGTGCCACCGGGCGCCGAGAGCAGCCGCCAGCGTAGCGCCGCGCCGGCATCATAGGCGCGCAGCACCAGCGCGAAGCGGATGGAGCGCCTTGCATCCACGAAAGTCGCGACCAACTCGCCGCACGCCTCCGTGCTGTGGGTGCGGATACCATAGGGCGGTGCCCAGCTACCCTGTCGCCTGCGGGTGCTGACCGAAACCAGACTTGCACCAGGGCCGAGTTCGCCACCGTCCTCGAGCAGGAGCGCGAGCGGCGACGGCGCGACGACTTGCTTGCCGCGATAGACCATCGACCAGCGGAGGGTATCCGGGTCGATCTCGATGGCGATCTGGCGATCGGGCGATGTAACGCGCCGAAGCCGAGTGCGCATTTGTCCCTTGGCAGCTGCCGGCAGGGCAAGGGCACTGCCGACCACAAAGCCGCGACGCGTGGTCCTGATCACCAATATGCCCTCCAGATGCGGCGCATGCGGACAAGCGCCTCGAGATAGAAATAGTCGCCCCAGATGCAGCATTCCCCGACGCCGACCTTGTTGGGCATGTGATAGACCCCGTCCGCGAGCAGGCCGTTCGAACCCTCCAAGGGCGCCAGATGGTGCCGATCGATCTGACGGATCATCCCCCAGGCCGCCCGGGCGTAGAGATCGCGGGCGGGATCGGAGGCCGGCAGGTGGCGGATCAGCTCCAGAAGGCCGCAGGCGGCGATCGCCGCGGCAGAGGTGTCCCGCGGCTCCTCGCCGGCGGTGAAGATCAGGTCCCAGTAGCAGATCAGGTCATCGGGCAGGCGGTTGAGATAGTAATTCGCCAGGCTCGCCGAGAGGCGGACGAGATCCTCGCGCCCGCTATGTGCGAAGCCGAGCGCGAAGCCGTAGATGCCCCAAGCCTGGCCGCGGGCCCAGCAACTGTCATCGGAATAGCCCTGATGCGTCGTGCCGTAGAGCGGCGCGCCGGTCAGCGTGTCCATGTGGAAGGTGTGGAAGGTCGAGGCGTCGGGTCGGACCAGATACCGGGCCGCCTGGGTGAGGTGCTCCTCGGCCGCGTCCCGATAGTCCAGATCACCGGTCTGCTCGGATGCCCAGTAGAGCAGCGGGAGATTGAGATTGCAGTCTATGATCATGCGGCCCGCCTGGGCTGGGTCATCAAGGTCGCCCCAGGCCTGGATGACGCGCGCCTTGGGGTCATAGCGCTTGAGTAGGAGACGGGCCGCCGCGATCCCGGCGCGCTGGGCATCGACATTGCCCGTCAGCCGCCAGGAAGCGCAGGCCGAGGGCGTGTAGAGGAACCCCATGTCATGATGTGCGACATTGATCTCCTTGTCCGCCCGTTCGACGAAGGAGCGGACCTGGAGCTTGGCGGCGTCGCAGTAGCGCGCTTCCCCGGTCAATTCCCAGGCCAGCCACAGCATCCCGGTCCAGAAGCCGTTGGTCCATTCGATATTGCCGATGGCGGGATAGACGAGGCCCTCGCTCGACGGTGCGGGGAAGCGGTCGATGAATTCGGGCAGGGCACGGTCGATCCGTGCCAGGGCGCGTGCGATGGCGCCGTCCAGCTCGGCCGCACCGGGCAGCGGGATCGCGGCAAGGCTTTCGGCGCGCGCGAGCGGCTCGTGAACGATATCGGGCATATGTCCTTCAGCGCTGCAAAGGCGCGACGTCCGCCACGCTCTGGGATGTGGAAGTCGCCGCCATGGTTTCGGGGGCGTGGTCGAGCGGCCGGCCTCGGGCATCGGTGCGTGGGGTAGACGCTAGCGCGAACCAGCTCGCGGCCCAGAAGACCAGGGCGCCGAGCGCGATCAGCGCATAGGTCGCGGGGAAGCCTAGCAGGTCGTAGCTCTTGCCGACGATCGGCGAGAGGATCGCAAGGCCGAGCGAATGGCCGAAGCTGACGCCGACCAGATAGACGGTCGAGGCATGGCGGCTATCGAAATGATAGGCGATATAGCGGAAGATCGAGACGGCCAGGATCGGCAGCTCGATGGAATGGAGCATCTTGCAGGCCGAGATGGTCAGCGGACCGGTCGCCAGCGCCGACCCGCCGATCCGTACGATCATGATGCCGGCCGCGAGCAGCAGGCCGTGCTTGGCGCCGGTGCGCATGACGATGAAGGGCGCCACGGCCAGCATGCCGGCCTCGACGAAGATCTGGGCCGAGTTCAGATACCCGAACATGACGTTGCCCTCGGCGGGCGTGGGGAACATCGAGGCGAAGTAGAAGGGGAATTGCTGATCATAGACCAGGTAGAGGTTGGTCACGCCCAGGATGAGCACCATGAAGCCCCAGAATTTGGGCTGGCGGAGCACCGAGAGCGACTCGATCGGGGTGTGGGCCGCGGCAGCTTTGTCCGCCGCTTCGTCCGCCTCGATCCGGGTGGCGAGGATCACCGGAATCAGCAGCAGGCCGGCGGCCGAGGCAAGGAAGAAGTTGATCCGCGGGTCGAGATTGTAGAGCCTTCCCGAGAAGAGGGCGGCACTGGCGAAGCCCAGCGAACCCCAGAGCCGCGCGCGGCTATATTCGAACCCGTAGCGGCGGCCGACCCGGTCGACGAAGGATTCCAGCGCGAAGCTGCCCGCGATGAAGGTCAGGCCAAGATAGAGGCCGCCGACCGCTGCGCCCAGGAGCAGGTTCGCCCGCAGCAGCGGCGAATAGACAAAGGTGAAGAACAGGCCGCACAGCGTTACCATCGCCGCGATGAAGATCGGGACATGACGCTTCAGGCCGAAGCGGTCGGACAGGATGCCGTAGAGCGGCTGGCAGCACATGGCTGCGACGAAATTGGCCGAGAAGACCGTGCCGGCCTGTACGCCGCTCAGGCCGATTGGCCCCTTGAGCCAGATCGCCAGGAAGGACATCGCCCCTGCCTGCGCAAAGAAGAAGAGGTATAGGAATGCGCTCAGCAGCACGTAGTTGCGGCGCGCTTCTGGAGCTCGAACCAATTCTTCCTCCCCAACCCTGGACTCGACCAAGTCCTATTTTGGGGTATCGTTATCAGTATCCCTCCAACCGGGCAATCCGCCTCTCTGCATTAATTTCTATGAGGAATGCCTTGAACGCACGGCCCGCTGGCTCAGCAATCTCTGGTTGATCGACCGCCCGAAACTGTTATCGTAACCAGCATATCAGCGGGAATTCTGCGGCTCCGCCCGGATCGCAGGATTGCACGAAAACGAGACTTTTGGGGAGGGGCTGGGTGAGCGCCAAGCGAAGTCGTACGATAGACGAAGACGCGCAGCCTGGCGCGCGCAAGGCGGCGGTGACCGTGCATGACGTCGCACGGCATGCCGGCGTTTCGTCGATGACGGTATCGCGCGTCGTGAACGGCACCAAGGTGCGCGAAGCGCTGCGTGTGAAGGTCGAGGCCGCGATCAAGGAACTGAACTATGTTCCGAACGTCGCTGCGCGTGCCGCGCGCTCGGGCTCGATGCGGCTCGGCGTCCTCTTCAGCAATCCGCGCTCTTCCAATCTGGGCGACTTCCTGATGGGGGCGTTCCAGCAAAGCGGGCGCGAGGGAAGCCAGCTCGTGATCGAGCCGGTAGCAGCGCATCCCAATGCGATCGATGCGGTTCGCAAGCTTGTCGATGCGGGCGTCGACGGAATCATCCTGCCGCCGCCGCTTTGCGATTCGCTGGAGGCACTGGACATCGTCTGGCAGGCCGGAATCCCGGCCCTGAGCTTCTCGACGGCCGATCCGCGTTCGCATTCTTCGGCGGTGCTGATCGATGATTTCGAAGGCGCGCGCGCCATTACGCGCCACCTTATCGGGCTCGGCCACCGCGACATCGCCTTCATCCGGGGCGATCCCAAACATTCTCCGGCACTGCGCCGCGAGGAGGGCTTTCGTGCGGCGCTGGCCGAGGCGCGGCTGACGCTCGATCCGTCGCGCGTGGTGCAGGGGATGTTCACCTATCGCTCCGGGCTCGATGCCGGCCGCCACCTTCTCGATGTCGAACCGGACGCGCGGCCGACCGCGATCTTCGCCAGCAATGATGACATGGCGGCTGCGGTGGCGGCGGTCGCGCTTGGCATGGGGATCAAGATTCCGGGCGAACTCAGCATCGCCGGCTTCGACGATACCCCGATCGCCTCGCTGATGTGGCCGCAACTGACGACCGTCCACCAGCCGATCACCGAGATGGCGAGCCGGGCCGTCGAGATCATCACCGACTATCTGCGTCGCCGCCGCGGTGCCAAGGAGCCGACGGTGACGCACCATGTCGCACCATTCGAGCTGATGCTAAGGGATTCGACCGGACCAGTGCGATCGGCCACACCTGCCTGATACCGATCAGCGGGTCAGCCTGAACCAGTCGAATTCGGCATAGCCGACGGACGTCGCGCTGAACGCCGGCGTGCCCGAGGGCGCCTGGGCAAACAGGCCGATCTGCGCACCGACCCAGCGCCCCGGCTGGCTGGTGAACGCTTCTCCGAGCGGCGTGAAGCTGCGGCCGTCGAGGCTGTAGGAGAAGCGTATCCGCGCATGGGTCGAGCGCAGCATCGAGGGCCAATAGGGCGAGAAGTTCGGGATCGGATCGGCGACGGTCACCGGCTCCGCGCGCATCTGCAGCCAGATTTCCTGGTTGACGGCGACTGCAGGCCCGGCAGCGACGCGGTCGGCGCTGCCGGCGAGGTTGGCCTTCGACCGGACGACCTGGACGAGCCGCAGCGCGCCGTCCCGGCGCTCGATGCCGATCCAGCCATAGTCGGAGCCCAGGATCGCAAGGCCCGTGCGCTCGCCGTCGCGCAGGGGCGCGAAGCGGACCTTGGTCGTGGCGGCGAAACGCTCGGCCGGAAGCTTGCGCGACAGGAGATTTCCCGCCTCCCAGAGATTTGCCGGCGTTGATGCCGAAGCAAGGCGGAGCCAGCCCGCACTGCCCGAGCCGAGCCAGCCCTGCTGGGGATTAGCGTTCCATTGCCAGGCGAGCGACGGTCGACCGCCGTCGAACGCGTCATCCTGCTCGGGTGATGTCGCCGGCTGCCGCGGCAGGGCGGGCTTGCGGTACGCGAGCACCGGCTGACCGATCCCGTCGCCATCGGGGTCCTCGCCGATGATCGGCCAGCCGTCGCGCCACCGCATCGGTTCGAGCCAGACCCGACGGCCATAGCTGTCGGTATCCTGGAAATGGAGGAACCAGTCCTCACCCTTCTGGGTGCGGACCCAGGCGCCCTGATGGGGGCCGTTGATCATGGTGGAGCCCTGGTCGAGTGCGTCGCGCCCTTCCCAGGGGCCAGCGAGCTTCCTCGCGCGGAAGACGCCCTGCCAGCCGCCCTTGACGCTGCCGCTCGGCGCGAAGAGCCAGTACCAGCCGTCCCGCTTGTACAGCTTGGGACCCTCGGTCGTCTGCCATGGACGCTCGCCGATACTGGTGCGCACTTTCGGCATCACGTCGCCGAGGATGATCCGGCGGCCCGCGCCCAGCGTGCGCGTGCCCGCAGCATTCATCCGCTTGAGGGTGATGACGTTGGAGATGCCCGCGCGGCTGCCGGCATAGGCATGCGCGAGCCAGGCCGTCCCGTCATCGTCCCAAAAGGGTGCCGGATCGATGGCGCCACGCGTCGCGTCCACCAGGACGGGTTTCGACCAGGGACCCCTGGGATCCTTCGCGGTTACGACGAAGATGCCAAGGTCCGGATCGGGATAATAGATGTGGAACCGGCCGCGACGATAAGCCCAGGCCGGCGCCCAGACGCCGCCGCCACGGCGCGGCGTGGCGAAATGCCCCTCTGGCGCCAGGCGGGGCAAGGCATGGCCGATCAGCGTCCAGTTCACCAGGTCACGCGAATGGAGGATCGGCAGGCCCGGCACATTCACGAAGGACGAGGCGGTGAGATAATAGTCGCTGCCGACCCGGATGACATCCGGGTCCGAATAGTCGCCGGCGAGTACCGGGTTGCGGTACGTGCCGTCCTGCTGGTCGGAGAGCCAGGGCGCGTCCTGCGCCGATGACGGCGCACCGAGCAGCAACAGGCCGGCAGCGGCGGCTGCTCTGATGCGCTTGCCCTGCAGCCCGGCAGGCATTGCTCCGATCCCCTCCACCACCCCTCCTCCGGCGCGTTCGCCCGCATATTTTCCGGTTGGCACGCGCCAGTTCGCATGGCTATCTGCGCTCCAGATCAGATAACGTTATCAGTTCCATTCAGCAAGTGGGACGAGGGAGGATCCCATGCACGACGGCGGGGCGAATGCACTCTATGGTGCGATCGAAGCAGGCGGCACCAAGTTCGTCTGCGGCATCGGATCCTTCTCGCGCGGCTCGCTCGAGCAGATCCGGATCACGACCGGGGAACCAGCCGACACACTGGGCGAGGTCGTCCGCTTCTTCCGCGCCCAGGCCGATCGCTTCGGGCCGATCGCGGGGCTGGGGATCGGCAGCTTCGGGCCGCTGGACGTCGATCGCCATTCCCCAACTTATGGCAGGCTGACCACCACGCCGAAGCAGGGATGGCAGGGCATCGACCTGCTGGGCGCGGTGGCCGAGCCGCTGGGCCTGCCGACCATGCTGGATACCGATGTCAACGCGGCGGCCCTGGCCGAGGCGCACCTCGCCTTCGGCGATGGGCCCGGCGTGCTTGCCTATGTCACCGTGGGGACCGGCGTCGGGGTGGGATTTGCCGAGAATGGCAGGATCTGGCAGCGCCGCGCCCTGCCGGAGGCGGGCCACCTCCTGTTGCGCCGCCACGTCCTTCACGCGGATTTCCCCGGCGTCTGCCCCTTCCATGGCGATTGCCTGGAGGGGCTCGCCAGTGGACCTGCGATCCAGGCGAGCTGGGGCGCATCGCTCGACCAGCTGCCGAGCGATCATCCTGCCTGGCCGGCTGAGGCGGACTATATCGCCCAACTCTGTGCCGCCCTGCTGCTCACCGTCGCGCCCGATCGCATCGTGATCGGCGGCGGCGTCTTCAGTCAACATGCTCTCTATGCCGCGGTGCGGACCCGTACGCTTGCGATCCTGAGCGGCTACCGGCCCGACCTTTGCACGCCGGAGTCCGCCGAGACCGTGATCCGCCCGCCGGCCTGCCCCATCCCCTCCGGCCTGGGCGGGGCCTATCTGCTGGCCGCCCAGGCCGCCGTCGCACGGGGCTGAGCCGCGCCATCTCCATTTGCCGCAAATGGTGAAGCGCCGGTCAGGCGCGTTGACATGCGCTGGAAATATCGCCTAACAGGTAACGATACCAATAAATCCGCGGCGAAATTCCGACCGGATACGCGACGGGCCTCTGCGTGGGGTTCGGGGAGAGAGCCTGATGAAGCGACTTCATGTCATCGCAGCCTTGCTGTGCGCGACCACTGCCTGGCCGGCGCTTGCCCAGACGGGCGCGGGCGCCCCCGACGCCGCACCCCAGGCCGATGCGCCGCAGGTGGAAGAAGGGGCGATCGTCGTCACCGGCATGCGCGAGAGCCTCGCCAATGCCGTGTCGATCAAGCGCAAGGCCGCCGAAGTGGTTGACTCGATCACCGCCACCGATATCGGCAAGCTGCCCGATCCGAATGTCGCCGAGACGCTCACGCGCGTGCCGGGGGTCCAGGCGTACCGGTTCGGCGGTGAGGCAGCTTCGCCGACGGGCCAGGGCAGCGGCATCACGATCCGCGGCCTCAGCGGCCAGACCGCCTCGCGCACCAACGGCCGCGCCTATTTCAGCGCGGGCCAGCGCGAATTCAACATCGAGGGCACCAGCCCGGCGATGGTCGCCGGCGTCGATGTGTACAAGAATCCCTCGGCCGAGCATATCGAGGGCGGCATTGGCGGCATCGTCGACGTCCGCACGCGGCGCCCCTTCGACTTCAAGGGCCTGACGCTGACCCTGTCGGCCGGCGGCAAGTATAATGATTTTGTGGGCAAGGTGACGCCCGACTTCTTCGGCCTGGTGTCGGACCGTTTCGACATCGGGGACGGCGAGCTGGGCGTCATGCTCGCCGGCAGCTATCTGCGTACGATCAACCGCGGCGACAACACTCCGGCGCCCGCGGGCCTGAACTTCCGCCGCGCGATCGCCGCCAACAGCGCCGAATATGCGACCGGCGCCGCGAACGGGCTGTACAATCCTGCCTATGTCGGGCGTGCGGATATCGCCTATCTCGCCACCGTCGATCCCGCCACGGTCCCGCTGGCGGACCGCGCGAACCTGATCTCTGCGATCGCCGAGCAGCCGACGGTAGGCGATGAAATCTATGTCCGGACCCGCAAGGGCGCCAATGGCGTCGTCCAGTACCGGCCCCATCCCGGCCTCGAATTCTATGTCGAGGGCGTGTACAATTATTACCTGTACAATCAGGACTATAAGTTCCTGGCTCCGGTCGACAGCCGCTACGTCCAGAACCTGGCCACCACCGGGTTCAACGCGACCGAGGGCCTGGCCAATCGCAACGCCAATGGCGGCACCGACGACCTGCTGTCGGGACGGCGGATCACCAGCGGCACCTTCCTGGGCTCGACCTTCACTTCGACGGGCGGCAACGAGCACCGCGTCTATGAGACCGGCGTGGTGTCGGGCGGGGTGAAGTGGCAGGCGGCGCCGCGCTTCGACGTCAACTTCGACTTCACCTATGTGAAGGCCTATCAGAAGCAGGACAATCGCAACGTCACGCTCGCACCGCGCGCCGGTCTGGCCTGGGACATCACCCGCGACCTGACGCGCCAGCCTTCCTATTTCACGATCGCAGGGCCCGACCTCGGATCGGCCGCGAACTGGGTCTTCAACCAGTACACCAACGGCACCAACCAGACCTTTGACGACGATGGCATCGCCGCCGCACTGGACCTGAAATACAGGTTCGAGAACGCGCCGCTCAAGGACATCAAGTTCGGGCTGCGCTACGCGACGCAGAATGATTCCTATCGCAACTATTCGTTCGCGGGGAAGAACCTGACCACGAACGGCGCGGCGCTCGCCGCCAACCAGTCCAACGCGATCCTCGCCTCGTCCATGGCCGGCCTGGTCGGCCCCGCCGATACCGACTTCTTCCAGGGTCGCGCCGGCTATAGCGGGGGCTTCCTGATCTTCACGCCCAGCGCGCTTCTAGGCGACAATGTTCGCGGCGCATTCCCCCAGGCGGGCATTCAGCCCGAGAACGCGCTCAGCGAGAACCTGATCAACCGGCGTGAATTCCGCGAGAAGACCTATGCCGCCTATGCGGTCGCCGACTTCGGCTTCCTCGAGGACCGGATCACCGGCAATGTCGGCGTGCGCGCGGTCAAGACCGACACGTTCGTGCAGGCGCAGATCGGCACGACGAGCGGCATCGCGCCGCGCGATGCGAACACCTCCTATACGGACGTGCTCCCGACCGTGAACCTGTCGGGCAAGATCACCGAGAACACGATCCTGCGCTTCGGCTATGGCAAGGGCATTACGCGGCCCGATCCCGCCGCGCTCAATCCCTCGGTGGTCGTCAACCTGACCAGCGGCGTCGCCCAGGTCGGCAATGCCGACCTTCGGCCGCAACGTGCCGACAGCTTCGATCTGTCGCTCGAGCATTATTTCTCGCGGGCAAACTATGTCTCGGTGGGCGTCTTCTCGAAGAGGATCGACGGCTTCTTCAGCGCGACCTCGTCGTGCCAGACCGTGTCGGGCTTCACCTATACCGGCGTGACCGCCAATGGCTGCTCGAACGGCCAGTTCTTCGTGACCCAGACGGTCAATGCCCAGCGCGGCACCGCAAAGGGTGTCGAGGTCGCTGCCCAGACCTTCTTCGACTACGCCTTCCTACCGGACTTCCTGCACAAGTTCGGCGCCTCCGGGTCCTTCACCTACGTCGACACCAAGAATCCCATCCTGCTGGCAAGCGGGATCCTGGTGAACTCCGTCCAGCCGTTCACGTCGAAGTACAGCTACACCGTGGCCGGCATGTACGAGGACTCGTTCCTGTCGGCGCGGATCGTCTATACGCACCGGTCGTCCGCGCTGTTTACGTCGATTGCCGTCAATCCGGTCGACAGCCGCTATGCGCAGGGTTTCGGGCTGCTCGACGCTTCGCTGAACTTCAACCTGCCCCATAATTTCCAGCTGTCGGTGACGGCGTCGAACCTGACCAACGCCGCACCCAATCGCTTCTATGGCGAGCCGGGCTACGCGACCGGAATCGAGCGCCAGCATTACCGCAACGGCCGCGTCTTCGGCGCGGCGCTGCGATATAGCTTCGGGAACTGAGACCTCCAGCCCTGCCGGGGCGGCCGCCTGGCCGCCCCGCCCTTTCAAGGGCCATAGGAAGGAAAGCGGATGTTTCACTCGATTGGGCTCGTGCTGGCGGGGGTTCTAAGCCTTCTGGGATCGGCCGTCGCTTCGGCACAGGTCCCGACGCCGAATGTGCTTCGCACCTACCAGGTGCCACGCGAGCTGCTCTATTCCGCGCATAACGACGATTATACGGTGCGCGTCCGCTCGCCCGGTGGCGCGTGGCAGAGCCTCTATGAATACAGGATCCGGGTCGATACCGACACGCTGCAGAACGCGTCGCTCGTCTATTTCGACTTTGCCGGCAAGGTCGAGATCGAGGTCGAGAAGAACAATGGCCGCTTCTCGACCGCGGAGGTCCTGCCAGCGCGGCGCGGCATTGGACTAACGCGTAGCGGCTCGGTGCTCCGCTTCACCCTGGATCGGCCCGAACGCTTTTCGATCCAGTTCGACGATGACCGACTGCACAATCTCCACATTCTGGCCGGCCCGATCCCGGCCGGGCGTCCCGCGGGCGAGAATATCGTCTATTTCGGACCGGGCCTGCATGTGCCGCCCGCGGGAAGCGATCGCTTCCCGGTCAAGTCGGGAGATCGCATCTATCTCGACGGCGGTGCAGTGCTGCGCGGCAGCTTCGCGCTCGACCATGTGCGGGACGTGAAGATCGGCGGCCGCGGCCTCCTCTACAATCCTGGAAGCGCCATCGACCTCAACGGCGCCAGCGACGTCGATATCCGCGACCTGATCGTCGTCAACGATGAGCACAGTGATGCAGCACGCATCCTCAACATCCGCAATTCCCAGAACGTAACCGTCGGCGAGATCAGCGGATTCACGGCCGGCAAATGGTCGGACGGCATCAATATCTCGACATCCCGCCACGTCCAGGTGGATGGCGGCTATCTGCGGGTCTCGGACGATGGCGTCGTCGTCTACGCAGTCACGGACTGCCCGATCTGCCGAGAGAATCCCATTCCGGCCAACGGACCGCCCGGGGCAGAGATGCCGGCCGACACATTCGACATCAAGGTCCGCAACCTCACCATCTGGAACGATGTGGCCCATGCGCTCTTCATATCGCACTTCGGCGATCCCGATGCGCCGCGGACCATCAGCGATATCGCGTTCGAGAAGATCGAGGTCGTCAATTTCGACGAGGACGACCCCCTATGGGACGGCGTCCTCGCGATCTATTCGGGGAACGCGACTCTCATCAGGAACGTGACCTTCTCGGACATCGACGTGCACCGGATCGAGGAAGGACGGCTCATCAATATCGTGGCGGGCCAGTCGAAACAGACGATCGTCAGCGCGCAGGCCAACAAGGCGCCGGGCCGCGGCATCGAAGGCGTCACACTGCGCAACATCAGCTTTGCCGGCCATGGGATGCCGAGCCGATCGATCATCAGCGGCATGGCAGCGGGCACCGAGATCAAGGGCATCCGGATCGAGAATCTGCGGATCGGCGGTCGCCGCGTGCGATCGCCCGAGGCCGCCGGGATCGATGTCGGCCCATGGGTGTCGGATTTCTCGATCCGCTGATCGGCGAACCAGGACAATGGGGAACAGGATGAGATCGATGAAAGGCCCATTCCGCTTCGCTTCGCTCCTCGTCGCCACGAGCATCGGCGACGCGACGGCGCAGACCGTCGTGCGCCCCGGCGAAGTGTGGCTCGATACGGCAGGCAAGTCGGTCCAGGCGCATGGCGGCGGCATCATTCGCCATGCCGGTCGCTACTATTGGTTCGGCGAGGACCGGACCCCGGGGAACGATCCCGACAAGCGCTATGTCGGCTGCTACTGGTCGACCGATCTGACGCGCTGGACCTCGTGCGGCCCCTCCTTCATCATGCCTACACCGCAAGGCTTTACGGCGAAGTGGGTGCTCGAGCGCCCCAAGGTCTTCTACAACAGGGCGACCCGGACCTTCGTGCTCTATGCGCATATCGACGACGTCGGAGCGGACGGAAAGGGCTACCAGCTCGCGCAAGTCGCGGTCGCGACGTCCAAGCGGATCGAAGGACCGTACCGTTTCGTGCGGCGCTTTCGTCCCTTGGGCAAGGAGAGCCGCGATATCGGTCAGTTCATAGACGATGACGGCAAGGCATATCTGATCTTTGAATCGCGGCCGAGCCAGGGCTTCTACATCGCTAGTCTCTCGCGCGATTATCTCGACGTCGAGCGCGAAATCGCCTTTGTAAAGGCGCCGATCGAGGGCGGCGCCATCGTCCATTATGGCGGGCTCTATTATGTGCTGGGATCGCAGCTCACAGGCTGGCGGCCCAACCCCAACTGGTACGCGACTGCGAAACGGCTTGCCGGGCCATGGAGCGCATTCACGGACGTCGCTCCGCCCGAGACCAACACCTACCGCTCGCAATCGAGCAACCTCATCAAGGTTACCGGCACGCGCGGAACCACGGTCATCTATGTCGGTGACCGCTGGGAGCCCAAGCAGCTGTGGGATTCGCGCTACATCTGGATGCCCCTGGATATCGGGAAGGGAACGATGCGCCTGCCTGAACCCGAACCCTGGTCGATCGATCTTCAGACGGGCCTGGCCACCACCGTAGCGCCGATACCGGAATAGCCGGCGCCGCCCGGCATAACGGCCTCTGATATCTGGAGCTTCGCCTCGATCCCCGAAATCCTCATCGAACTTGTCGACACCGGACGGACCAGTTTGACCCGAATCACAGCAGCTTTGCTAGGGTCAGGACCCATTGATGTGAGCGTCGCGATCTGATTCAGGCTCCCTGAGGGGGCTGGACTTGAGCGACCTGTACTGGCTTGACGGACGAGCAGATGGCGCGGCTCGAGCCGTATTTCCCGAAGAGCCACGGCAGGCCGCGGGTGGATGATCGGCGGATGACGACAGTTCCACGTTGAGTGAATGGACCTGTGCTCTTGGCACCGCAAACTCCCTAACCGAATGTCCGCTTCGCCTTCAGCGCTCGCGAAATCTGCCCGTCTGCTCGCGGCCCAATTGAAGACAGGGGTCGGAATGGCACCAGCGAGGCACCTTGAGTCACCAGCGAGGACCTGATGCCGGTTTGAAAATCGAGCGAATCTTGAGGCCGAGCCCCGGACATTGAGTCGCGCGGGCAGAGGCCCGCATGACACCGACAAAGCTCCTCCTTGGCCAGATGCTGGTTGTCGCCGCGATCGTCGTGGCGGGCATCTGGTTCGCGACCCAGTGGGCGGCGGCGTCGCTCGCCTACCAGCCCGAGCTCGGGGCACCATGGTTCCGGCTCGGCGCAACGCCCGTCTACGCGCCTTGGGCGATCTTCCCCTGGTGGTTCCATTTCGACGCCTATGCGCCGGTCGTGTTCGACGAGGCCGGCGCGTTCGCTGCTGCTGGGGGCTTGTTGGGTTGCGCGGCTGCGGTGGCCGGCTCGGTCTGGCGCGCACGGCAGCAGCGCAATGTCACGACCTACGGATCTGCGCGCTGGGCGGGTCCTCGCGATATTCGGGCCGCTGGCCTAAAGGCGGAGGCCGGCGTGTTCCTCGGCCGCGCCGCCGCGCACTATCTCCGGCATGACGGGCCCGAGCATGTCATGGCCTTCGCGCCGACTCGCTCGGGCAAGGGCGTGGGACTCGTCGTGCCGACCTTGCTCGGATGGACGGGCTCGACGGTCGTTCACGATATCAAGGGCGAGAACTGGCAGCTGACCGCGGGCTGGCGCGCACGCTTTTCGCATTGCCTGCTCTTCAATCCGACCGACGCGCGCTCGGCGCGGTACAACCCGCTGCTCGAGGTACGCCGCGGCGCGGACGAGGTCCGCGACGTCCAGAACATCGCGGACATCCTGGTCGATCCCGAGGGCGCGCTGGAGCGCCGAAGCCATTGGGAGAAGACCAGCCATTCGCTGCTGGTCGGCGCGATTCTCCACATCCTCTACGCCGAGGAGGAGAAGACGCTCGCCCGCGTCGCGACCTTCCTGTCCGACCCGCAGCGCCCGTTCGTCGCCACCCTGCGCGCGATGATGACGACCAATCACCTCGGCACCGATGAGATGCCGCTGGTGCACCCGGTCGTCGCCTCGGCGGCGCGCGAGGTGCTCAACAAGTCCGACAACGAGCGCTCGGGCGTGCTGTCGACCGCGATGTCGTTCCTGGGCCTCTACCGCGATCCCACCGTAGCGGCAGTCACGGCCGCATCCGATTGGCGGGTCGAGGACCTCGTCGCCGCCCCGCACCCGGTATCGCTGTACCTGGTCGTACCGCCCTCGGACATCAGCCGCACCAAGCCGCTGATCCGGCTCGTGCTCAACCAGATCGGCCGGCGCCTGACCGAGCAACTTCATGCCGCAGGCGCGCCCGGGCGCCACAGGCTATTGATGATGCTCGACGAGTTCCCGGCACTCGGCCGCCTCGACTTCTTCGAGACCAGCCTCGCCTTCCTCGCCGGCTATGGCGTCCGCGCCTTCCTGATCGCGCAGAGCCTCAACCAGATCGAGAAGGCGTATGGCGAGCACAACGCCATCCTTGACAACTGCCATGTCCGCGTCGCCTTCGCGACGAACGACGAACGCACCGCCAAGCGGATCTCGGACGCGCTCGGCACAGCTACCGAGCAGCGTGCGATGCGCAACTATGCCGGCCATCGCCTCGCGCCCTGGCTGGCGCACGTCATGGTCAGCCGCCAGGAAACCGCCCGCGCCCTGCTGACTCCCGGCGAGGTGATGCAGCTGCCGCCGACCGACGAGGTCGTGCTGGTCGCAGGCCATCCGCCGGTCCGCGCGCGCAAGCTGCGCTACTTCGAGGATGCCCGGTTCAAGGCACGCGTCTTGCCGCCGCCCGCCCACGGCCCCACCGGGTCGACGGATCTCCCCGCCGCGCGTGTACATGACTGGCACGACCGCGTCCGTCTGATCGATATGCGGCTCGCAGCGATCGCCGACGACCAGGACGAGGAAGAGGCTGGCGGTCTCGAGCAGGCGCGCCATCCCGCGCAGGAGGTCGTAACCGCTGCCCCCATCGGCCTCGCGCCGACCGACCCGCTCGGGCTGGGCGAAGACGACGGCGACCCCGCCGCCGACAAGCGCGCGATGGACCAGGCTGCCACCGGCACTGCCCCGCGCGCCTATGCCCTCGACATGGCCGACAGGCGGCCCGGCAATCTCGAGCTGGACTTCTGAGATGGCCGAGCGCGTCCGCCACCAGCTGTTCCTGCCGAAGCCGGTCAGCGAGCGCCTCGAGGCGCTTGCTGCCGCACCGGGCGCGACCAAGTCGGCCATCCTCGCCGACGCGGTGACCGCCTGGCTCAACCGCCGCGGCGCATCCGAGCTCGAGGATCGCTTCGCGCTCCGCCTCGACCGGATGTCGAACGCCCTTGGCCGTATCGAGCGTGACGGCCATGTCGCGCTCGAGACGCTCGCATTGTTCATCCGGTTCGAGCTCGCGATCCAAACGCCGCTGGCGGAGAACGACGTGGCGGGCCGCGCGCTTGCGCGTGAGCGCTTCGAGGCGTTCGTGACGCAGGTCGGCCGCGCCGTGGCGACCGGCAGGCGCACGCTCCTCCCTGCGGAGGACGAGCGGTGAGCGATATCCTCTCCGCCGACCGCCGACGCGCGATGCTGCGCACGGCAATGGGGCCCGACATCGCGGCGGCGCTCGCCGACAGCCAAGTGATCGAGGTCATGGTCAATCCCGACGGGTCGCTGCGCCTCGACCGGCTCGGCGAAGGCCGGATCGACACGGGCGTCGTAATGGAGCCGCAGCAAGTCGAACGGATCGTCCGGCTGGTCGCGAGCCACGCCCGCGCGGAGGTCCATGCCGGCCAGCCGATCATCTCCGCCGAGCTGCCGGCGCACCGCGAGGGCCGGGCCGGCGAGCGGTTCGAGGGCGTCCTGCCGCCCGTGTCGACGGGCCCCTGCTTCTCGATCCGCAAGCCCGCGCAGCGCCTCTACACGCTCGACGACTACGTCGCCGACGGGATCATGTCGGCGACGATGGCGGACACGCTCCGGGCAGCGGTCACCCAGCGATTCAACATCCTCATCGCCGGCGGCACGAGTTCGGGCAAGACGACGCTCGCCAACGCACTCCTCGCCGAGATGCGGTGGGTCGATGCGCGGGTCATCCTGATCGAGGACACGCGCGAGCTGCAGAGCCCGGCACCGGACACGGTCGCGCTGCGCACGCGGCCGGGCGTGGTCTCGATGACCGACCTGGTGCGCTCGACGCTGCGCCTCCGCCCCGACCGCATCATCGTCGGCGAGGTACGCGGCCCCGAGGCGCTCGACATGCTCAAGGCCTGGAACACCGGGCACCCCGGCGGGATCGCGACCGTCCACGCCAATTCGGCCGAGGCCGCGCTCTACCGCGTCGAGCAGCTCGTCCAGGAAGCGGTGGTCACCGTGCCCCGCCGCTTAGTCGCCGAGGCGATTGACCTCGTCGTCTTCATCGCCGGACGCGGCGCCCAACGATCGGTCGATGCGATCGCGCGGGTCGCCGGCGTCGATCCCGACACGGGCGCCTACGCGATCGCCCCCTTCCACCTTCCCACCGGCCAAGGAGCCTGACCATGAAGACCATAGACCTGCCCACCAAGCCGCGCCTGCTGGCCGGCGCCGCAATCGCCGTCCTCGCCGCCGGCCAGGCCTGGGCCTCCGGAACCGGCATGCCGTGGGAGGAGCCGCTCCAGCAGGTGCTGGAGTCGGTCCAGGGCCCGGTTGCCAAGATCGTCGCGGTGATCATCATCATCGTGACCGGCCTGACGCTGGCGTTCGGCGAGACGGCCGGCGGTTTCCGCCGGCTCATCCAGATCGTCTTCGGCCTGTCGATCGCGTTCGCGGCCTCGAGTTTCTTCCTGTCCTTCTTCTCGTTCGGCGGCGGGGCGCTGCTGGCATGATCGGTGATGGCCAGCATCTCGACGGGTTCGAGGCGCCGCTGCACCGGTCGCTCGCCGAGCCGATCCTGCTCGGCGGCGCGCCGCGCGCCATCGCGATCGTCAACGGCACCGTCGCCGCCGCGCTGGGGCTGGGCCTCCAGCAATGGATCGCGGGCGTGCTGGTCTGGGCGGTCGGGCACACCATCGCGGTGTTCGCCGCGAAGCGCGACCCGGACTTCGCGGCGGTGCTGGCGCGCCACCTGCGGCAGCGGGGGTATCTCGCATGCTGAACCTGCGCGAATATCGCAGCCGCGCCGACCGGCTGGCCGATCATCTGCCCTGGGCGGCGATGGTGGCGCCCGGGGTGGTGCTCAACAAGGACGGCAGCTTCCAGCGCACGCTGCGCTTCCGCGGCCCCGACCTCGAATCGGCGACCGAGGCCGAGCTGGTCTCCGCCTGCGCGCGCGCCAACAATGTGCTCAAGCGCTTCGGATCGGGCTGGGCGCTGCACATCGAGGCCGAGCGCCGCGAGGCGCCGGGCTATCCGGCAAGCGGCTTCCCGGACGCGGCATCTTGGCTCGTCGACGAGGAGCGCCGCGCATCGTTCGAGGCGGCGGGCGCCCATTTCGAGAGCCGCTACCATCTCACCTTGACCTTCCTGCCGCCACCCGACCAGGCCGACAGCGCCGGCCGCGCGCTGGTCGAGCGGGCCGATGCGGCGCAGGGCCGCGACTGGCGCCAGGCGCTGGCCGGGTTCGTCGCGGAGACCGATCGCGCGCTCGACCTGTTCTCGGGCTTCATGCCGGAGATCGCCGCGCTCGACGACGCGGAGACCCTCACATTCCTCCACGGCACCATCTCGACGCGTCGCCACGGCGTGGGCGTCCCCGAAACGCCGATGTATCTCGACGGGCTGCTCGCCGACACGCCGCTGACGGGCGGGCTCGAGCCGATGCTCGGGAACCAGCACCTACGCACGCTGACGTTGCTCGGCTTTCCCGGCCTCAGCCGGCCCGGGATTCTCGATGCGCTCAACCACCAGGACTTCGGCTATCGCTGGGTCACCCGGTTCATCGCGCTCGACAAGACCGATGCGACCAGGGCGCTGACCAAGCTGCGCCGCCAATGGTTCAACAAGCGCAAGTCGGTCACCGCGATGCTGCGCGAGGTGATCTACAACCAGCCGGTCCAGTTGCTCGACAGCGACGCCGACAACAAGACCGCCGATGCCGATCTCGCGCTCCAGGCGTTGGGCGGCGACCATGTCGCCTTCGGCTACCTCACCACGACGATCACCGTCGCCGACGAGGATCGCGCCCGTGTCGAGGACAAGGTCCGCGCGGTCGAGCGGATCGTCAACGGGCTCGGCTTCACCTGCATCCGCGAGGGGCTGAACGCGGTCGAGGCCTGGCTCTCGAGCCTGCCCGGGCAGGTCTATGCCCATGTCCGGCAGCCGCTCGTCCATACGCTCAACCTCGCGCACCTGATGCCGCTGTCGAGCGTATGGGCCGGGCCCGCACGCAACCGACACCTAGACGGCCCGCCGCTTCTCCACGCCGAGACCAGCGGTTCGACGCCGTTCCGGTTGTCGACCCATGTCGGCGATGTCGGGCACATGATGATCGTCGGGCCGACCGGTGCCGGCAAGTCGGTCCTGCTCGCACTGATCGCGCTCCAGTTCCGCCGCTATCCTGCGAGCCAGCTCTACCTCTTCGACATGGGCCGCTCGGCGCGCGCGGCCACACTCGCGATGGGCGGCGCGCATCACGGCCTCGGGCTCGGCGGCGACGCCGGCGATACGATCGCGTTCCAGCCACTCGCCGGGATCGCCGACGCCGGCGAGCGTGCCTGGGCGGCAGAATGGATCGCCGCGCTGCTCGCACACGAGAAGGTCGTGGTCACGCCGGAGGTGAAGGAAGCCGTCTGGTCGGCGCTGACCAGCCTGGCGAGCGCGCCGATCGAGGAGCGGACGCTCACTGGCCTCTCGCTGCTGCTCCAGTCGATGGCGCTCCGCTCGGCGCTCGCGCCCTATACGCTCGAAGGCGCGTTCGGCCGGCTGCTCGACGCGGCCGAGGACGATCTGCGCATGGCGGACGTCCAGTGCTTCGAGACCGAGGCACTCATGGGCGCCGGCAGCGTGGTCGCGCCCGTCCTGACCTATCTCTTCCACCGGCTCGAGGCGCGGTTCACCGGACGCCCGACATTGCTGATCCTCGACGAGGCCTGGAAGTTCCTCGACCACCCGCTGTTCGCCGCGCGCATCCGCGAGTGGCTGAAGACGCTGCGCAAGAAGAATGTCGCGGTGATCTTCGCGAGCCAGAGCCTCGCCGACATTGCCGACAGCGGCATCGCACCCGCCATCATCGAGAGCTGCCCCCAGCGCATCCTGCTTCCCAATGCCGCGGCGATCGAGCCGCAGGGGCGTGCGGCCTATCAGCGGTTTGGGCTTAACGACCGCCAGATCGAGCTCGTCAGCCGCGCGACGCCCAAGCGGCATTATTATCTCCAGTCCGCCGCCGGCAACCGCCTCTTCGAGCTGGGCCTCGGGCCCGTCGCGCTCGCGCTGTGCGGCGCCTCCGATCCCGCCATCCAGGCGCGCATCGACGCGCTGCTCGCGGAGCACGGCCCGGTCGGATTTGCCGCGCGGTTCCTCGATGAGGCCGGCCTCGACTGGGCCGCGGCGCTGCTCGCCCAATTCCCCGATCCCCAAGCGAAGGAGTAGAAGTGATGCGTATCCTCACCCGCAAGAACCTGATCACGACGGCGCTGGGCCTCGGCGCCCTCGGCTCGCTGACGATGGGCTTCGCCACCTCGGCGCACGCGCAGATCACGGTGTTCGACCCGACCAACTACAGCCAGACCGTCCTGACCGCGGCGCGCACGCTCCAGCAGGTCAACAACCAGATCCAGTCGCTCCAGAACGAGGCGCAGATGCTGCTCCGGCTGGACAGGAACCTGAAGGGTATCGCCTTTCCGCAGCTCCAGGCGCTGCTCGACAAGCTCGACGGCATCGACCGGCTGATGAAGCACGCCCAGAGCGTCGACTTCGAGGTGGACCAGCTCGAGGCCAGGCTGAAGTCGCTCTATCCGCGCAGCTTCGATCCCGCCTCGACGCGCGACCAGCGGCTGCAGGCGGCCCGGGAGCGCTACGACGCAAGCACCGATGCCCTGCGCCGGACGATGACCGTCCAGAGCGGGATCGTGCAGCAGGCGCGCGAGGATGCGGAGGCGCTGGCCGAGATCGCGGCACGCAGCCAAGGCGCGGAAGGCGCGCTCGCCATCGGCCAGGCCACCAACCAGCTGCTCGCGCTCACTGCCAAGCAGGGCATGGCGCTCCAGCAGATGATGGCCGCGCAGTTCCGGGCCGACGCGCTCGAGAAGCAGCGCCAGCTGACCGAGTCCGAGGCGTCGCGCGCCGCGACGCGCAGGTTCCTCGGAAGCGGCACTGCCTACACGCCCCAGCGATAGCGAGACCGGCCGCGGCGGAACGAGCCCCCTGCCGCCGCGGTCGCAGCCCGCGGGGCCCGGCCACCCGCTCCCCCTGGCCGGGCCCCGCGGCACCCAGATCCAAGGAAGAACCCGTGAACGACCTCAACGTGATCGACCGGTTCATGGCCGACTTCATCCGCTACATAGATAGCGGGTTCGGCCTGCTCGGGCCCGATGTCGGCTTCCTGACATCCGTGCTGATCGGCATCGATATCACCGTCGCTGGCCTGTTCTGGGCGATGGGTGGCGAGGACGACATGATCGGCCGCTTCCTCAAGAAGATCCTCTACATCGGCGTGTTCGCGCTGATCCTCAATCGCTTCTCCACGCTCGCCGACATCATCTTCCGCTCCTTCGCGCAGGCAGGGCTGACCGCCGGCGGGGGCACGCTCTCGGCCGACGACCTGCTCCGCCCGGGCCGTCTCGCGGGCACCGGATTCCAGGCCGCCTGGCCATTGCTCGACCAGGCCAGCGACCTGCTCGGCTTCACGACCTTCTTCGAGAACTTCATGACGATCATGGTGCTCCTGATCGCCTGGGTGATCGTGATCGTCGCTTTCTTCATCCTCGCGGTGCAGATGTTCGTCTGCATCCTCGAGTTCAAGCTGACGACGCTCGCGGGGTTCATCCTCGTGCCGTTCGCGCTGTGGAACCGCACCAGCTTCCTGGCCGAGCGCGTGCTGGGCAACGTCATCTCGTCGGGCATCAAGGTGATGGTGCTCGCCGTCATCGTCGGCATCGGCTCTGGCTTCTTCACCGAGTTCGCCTCGGCGCTCCAGGGCAAGGAGCCCGATATCGGCCAAGCGATGAGCCTGGTGCTCGCCAGTCTCGCATTGTTCGGCCTCGGCATCTTCGGCCCGGGCATCGCCTCTGGGCTCGTCTCCGGCGCGCCGCAGCTCGGCGCCGGCTCCGCGGTTGCGACCACCGCGCTCGCGGCCGGCGGTTTCGCGGTGGCCGGCGGTGCGGGTGTGGCTGCGGCGAAGGGCCTGGCCGGTGCCGGGCTCGGCGCGATCCGTGCCGGCACCTCGATGGGGTCCGCCGCATCGACCGCATACAAGCTCGGCCAGGAAACCTCTGGATCGAAATCGGTTGCGACCGGCATGGGAGGCATCGCGACCGCCGCCCGCGGCGCGCTCGCGCAGCGCATGGGCAGTGGGCTCGCTCTCCGTGCGGCTGCAGCCGATGGCCAGCGCGCCGCCTGGAATGCCGGCACGACGGGCGCGCGGCCCAACCCCGGGGGAGCGCCGGCTCCTGCGTCTAACGCCATGCCGGGTTGGGCGCGCGACCTCCAGAACACGCAATCCCGCCGTCACCATCGCCAAGCGGCGATCCACGCCCTTCAGGGCGCGGATCGTGGGGGCGGCGGCGCGACCCCCGACATCAAGGAGAAGGACTGATGCGCTTCAAACGTGCCGTCCAGCGCTACGGGCGCACGGACGAACCCGAGACACCGTACCGCCGCGCGGGCCAGCTCTGGGACGAGCGGATCGGCTCTGCCCGGGCCCAGGCGAGCAACTGGCGGCTGATGGCGTTCGGCGGGCTGGCGCTTACCACCGGCCTGTCGGCCGCGCTGGTCTGGCAGTCGATGCAGAGCCGCGTCGTCCCCTATGTCGTTGCTGTCGACAGCCTAGGGCAGCCACAAGCCGTGTCGCCCGCGGCCAGCGAGTATCGGCCGACCGACCCCCAGCTCGCCTGGTTTCTCGCGCGGTTCATCACCGATATCCGGGGCCGGTCGCTCGACGCGGTGCTGATGCGGGAGAACTGGCTCCAGGCCTATGACTTCGCCTCGAAGCGCGGCGCCATCTTCCTCGGCGAATATGCCCGCTCGGCGAACCCGTTCGCGGATGTCGGCGACAAGACCGTCTCGGTCCAAGTGACCAGCGTGGTCCGCGCATCCGCGACGAGCTTCCAGGTGAAATGGGCCGAGCGCGCCTATGACCGCGGGAGCCTCGCGGGCACGTCGCGCTGGACCGCGATCGTCACGGTCCTGCTCAAGCCGCCGCGCGACGCTGAGACGCTGCGCAGGAACCCGCTCGGCCTTTATGTCGATGCGATCGACTGGAGCCGCGAGCTCGAGACGCCTGCAGACCATGCGTCGGGCACGGCGCCGACGCCCGTGCCGTATCCCGGCGTGCCCAGCGGATCGCCACTCGATCCCCGCCTCGGCCAGCCCTCCCAAGCCCAACCGGAGAACCGCCCATGAACCGCATCCTGCTTGCGGCGAGCGCGCTCGTCGCTGTGCCCGCTTTCGCGCAAACCTCGCCGCCCCAGCCGCCCCAGGCCGCCACGGCGATTCCCAGCTCGCCGCCGGTCGCGACTACCATCGCTCCCCCGTCGGTAGTGCCTCCCGTGGTGCCCCGTCGCCACAAGCCGTCGCCGGCCGAGCTTCGGGTTCGCACGGCGAATGCGAAAGCGACCCAGGAGCCTGCGGCCCCGGCCTTCGTCAACGCCGTGCAGGTCTACCCCTATGGCGAGGGCGTCCTGTACCGACTGTTCGCCGCGCCCGAGCGGGTCAGCGACATCGCCCTGCAGCCCGGAGAAGCGATCGTCTCGGTGGCGGCGGGCGACACGGCGCGCTGGACCGTCGGCGACACGACCAGCGGTTCCGGCGAGAGCAGACGCGTCCATATCCTCGTGAAGCCGTTCGCCGCCGGGCTCTCGACCAACCTCGTCATCACGACCGATCGGCGCGCCTATCACCTGCAGCTCGACAGCACGCCGGCCACCGCCATGGCCGCCTTGTCCTGGACCTATCCCCAGGACGAGATGATCGCGATCCGCCGCCAGCAGGCGTCGGCGGAAGCGGCGCGGCCGGTCGCGGCGGGCCTCGCCGTCGAGCAGCTGAACTTCGCCTATGCGGTGACCGGCGACAGGCCTGCCTGGCGGCCGCTGCGCGCATTCGACGACGGGCGGCAGACGTTCGTCGAATTCCCGGCGAGCGTTAGCGTCGGCGAGGCGCCGCCGCTGTTTGTCATCGGCGACAGGGGCGATGCGCAGCTCGTCAACTACCGGATGACCGGCCGCTTCTATGTGGTCGACCGGCTGTTCGATACCGCCGAGCTTCGGCTGGGCACGAAGAAACAGGCCGTGGTCCGTATCGTCCGGGTCGGCGCCGATAGCAGCCGGCGGCGGAGGACGTCATGAACGAGACCGTCCCCGCTGCGGCGGCCTCGCCCAAGCTCGATCCCGAGACCCTCGTGCTGCGCGGTCGGCCGAGCCGAATCATCCGCTTCCGACGCGGCGCGATCATCGCGATCGCGGCGCTCGGGTCGACCGCGATCGTCGGGGTCACCTGGGTCGCGCTCAAGCCCGCGACCTTCCGGATCGTCGCCAGTGCCGAGGACCAGAAGGACATCGCCAACCACGCGCCGGACGACGCACTGGCCGGCGCGCCGAAAAGCTATGGCGACGTGCCGAGGCTCGGGCCGCCGCTCCCCGGCGACCTCGGGCGCCCGATCCTGCGCCGGCAGGAGGCGCTTGGCGGATTGCCGGCCGCAGGCTCCACGGACCAGGCCGCGCAGGCCGCCGAAGCCGAGAGACAGCGGCTTCTCGCCGAGCGCAAGGCGGCCCGCGAATCAGGAATCATGATGCAGCTCGGCGCCACCGAGCATGCGGCGAATGCGGCTGCGCCTGCCGCTGCGCCGGCCATCGTTCCGGCACGGGAGGCGCCATCGGCGACGATCGCAGCCGATCCGGCGCGGGATCCAGGCAACCAGCAGCGCAAGGCCGACTTCCTCGCCGGCAAGGACGAGACCGGCGATATCAACCCGCACGCGCTGGTGGCGCCCGTATCGCCCTACACGCTTAGCGCCGGCAGCATCATCGCCGCCAGCCTGATCACCGGGCTCAATTCTGACCTGCCCGGGCTCGTCACCGCCCAGGTGACCGAGAATGCCTATGACAGCGCCACCGGCCATATCCTGCTGGTTCCGCAGGGCGCCCGGCTGATCGGCAGCTACGACAGCGTCGTGGCCTATGGGCAAAGCCGGGCTCTGGTCGTCTGGCAGCGGATCGTCCTGCCGAACGGCAACTCGATCCGGATCGACAATGTGCCCGCGACCGACATGGCCGGCTATGCCGGCCTTGCGGACAAGGTCGATGCCCACACCTGGCAGCTGCTCAAGGGCGTGGCGCTGTCGACGCTGCTCGGCGTCGGCACCGAGCTGGGCTTGGGCGACAGCGAAAGCGATCTCGTCCGCGCGATCCGCGAATCCGCACAACAGGGCACGTCGCGCGCCGGCGACCAGATCGTCACCAAGAACCTCAACGTCCAGCCGACCATCAAGGTGCGGCCCGGCTGGCCACTCCGCGTCGTGGTGCACAAGGACATCGTCCTCGCGCCATGGCCCGGCCAGGAGCAATAAGATGCCCGACCTCAAGCTCGCGCAACTTCCCGACCGCACGCCGGTCAAGCTCGGCATCTCGGTGATGCCGGACCTGCACCAGGCGCTCAACGACTACGCCGCGCTTTATGCCCAGGCCTATGGCCGGGAGGAACCGGTCGCGGATCTCATCCCGGCGATGCTCACGGCCTTCCTCGAGAGCGATCGTGCCTTCAGCAAGGGGAGGTCGAAATGAGCCGGCGTGCCCTGGAGCCCGATGAGGCGACGCTCGAGCCGATCAGCGTGCGGATTTCCACCGCCGTCAGGATCACCGGCATCTGTCGCTCCACGATCTACGAGCTCATCGGCGACGGGACGATAGAGACCGTGAAGATCGGGCGATCGACCTTCATCCTCTATCCCAGCCTGAAGCGGCTGTTCGAGCGGAGTTGAAGATGGGCCGGGCACCCGCTCCAGCGTGGTGCCCGGCGCTATTGATCGCTATCGACCGGCGGAACATGCGCATACAGATGCGCGGCCCGCCGCACGAAGGCGGCACGATCGCGGCGAGCCTGTAGAACCCTCGGGGTTCGCTTCTGCCAGTCGGCCACGGCCGACACGAGTGCGCCGTTTCTGCCCAGGATCCCGTCCGCCAGCTTCACGACTACCAGATTCGGCGTAGCTTCCGGGCGGATCTCGAGCAGGTCGGCGAGCGCCTTTTCCTCACTACCGGCCCCGAGACGCGAAGCCATGATCGCGAGCGCGATCCCGGCAGACCTCCCGACGCCGTGATAGCAATGAACCAGCAGCGAGCCTGCTTGGTGCGCCTGCGCGAAGGCGAGCGCGTCGATGACTTGCTCCCGTGTCGCAACTCGAATTCCGAGGCTGTCGTCATCGACATCCTCGAATTGCAGCACCAGGTGCGCTGGCATCGGCTGCGCCGAAAAGCGCAGCCGATCCGGCAGTCGGCACCCCGGGTCCTCAAGGGTGATGACGGCGTCGTAGCGGCGCTTGTGCTTCCTGGCCTGAGCGAGGCTCGAGACCGCGAGGCTCCCTTGCTCGGGCGCCTTTATTGGCGTGGACATGCTTGCTCCATAATCCAGTGCTGTAGTGGCCTTCGCATCGATTATCGCGATCGCGCACCGCGCCGGGCGAAGTCGACAGTCACCACCTTGCTGTCTCCGGTCGGCTTGGCGCCATCGTCGCCCAGGCGAAGCTGGTCGAGATAGTCTGACCAATGCTGCATCATGCGCACGCGCTCCTCCCAATACTGGCCGCGCGCATAGGCGCGTCGCACGCCGTTATTCTCCATGTGGGCGAGCTGCCGTTCGATCGCGTCGGGGTTCCATAGTCCCATTTCGTTGAGCAGCGTCGCTGCCATCGCGCGGAAGCCATGCGCCGTCATCTCGCTGCCACTATAGCCCATCCGCCGTAGCGCGAAGGTAACGGTGTTCTCCGACATGGGGCGCTTCCAGGTATGGGAGGCCGGGAAGACATAGGGGCTGTGGCCGGTCAGCGGTCGTATCTCGTCGAGCAGGTCGAGCACCTGCCGCGACAACGGCACCTGATGCGGCCAGCGCATCTTCATCTTCTCGGCCGGGATCGACCAAACCGCGCGCTCCAGGTCGAACTCGCTCCACTCGGCGCGGCGCAACTCCCCAGGGCGCACGAACACGTGCGGCGTCATCCGCAGCGCGAGCTTGGTGATCGCGTATCCGGGGCAATCGTCGATGTCGCGAAGGAGCTTGCCCACTTCCTTCGGCCGCGTGATCGCGGCGAAGTGCTTGGTCTTGGGGACGATGATCGCGCCGCGCAGATCGCGGGCGACGTCGACCTTCGCTCGCCCCGTGGCGATGCCGTATCGGAAGACACGGCTGATCACGCTGCGCATCCGCCGCGCGCTCTCGTAGCGGCCGGTCGCCTCGATCTTGCGCAACACGGCCAGCACTTCCTGAACCTCGATCTCATGGAGCGGGAGATGGCCGAGGAACGGATAGACCTTTTCCAGCAGCCAGCGGACCTTGCTGAGCGTCACTTCCGCCCGCTCTTCGCGGGTGATCTTGACGAACCATTCCTCGGCGACACCCTTGAAGGTGATGTTCTCGTCGATCTGAGCGCGGAGCTTCCGGCGCTGCTTCTCGACCATGGGATCGACGCCGTCGGCCACCATCTTCCGCGCGGAATCGCGCTTGTCGCGTGCCTCGGCGAGACTGACTTCCGGCCAGACGCCGAGGGCGAGTGCCCGCTGCTTGCCAAGGAATCGGTAGCTCAGGCGCCAGTATTTGGCGCCATTCGGCATCACTAGGAGGTAGAGGGATCGCCCGTCGCCGAGCTTGTAGGCCTTCGCCCGGGGCTGGGCGTTCCTGATTGCGAGTGCGGTAAGAGCCATGTTGGTATCTCCGTCCGAAAACGGGTGAATCCAGGGCCGAAATAGACCAACAAAAGTGTTGGTATGTCGGCGGACCCGCCCAAATCTCGTCGGAAAGATATTTGGAAAAAGGCTTTTAACCCAGCCACTTACGCGACGCTGATGGACGTCAATGGACCGGGAAAATGGTGCCCAGAAGAGGACTCGAACCTCCACGCCCTTGCGAGCGCCAGCACCTGAAGCTGGTGCGTCTACCAATTCCGCCATCTGGGCACGGGGTAGGCGAGCGCCTCTACGGGTGTGCCTTTGGGCTGTCAACCGCGCCTGGAGCAAATTTCGCGCATCTCGCCATTTTTCCGATCGGGCCCTGCGTAGCTTTCAAGCTCCGGCATGTGAGAAACCCCGATACCCCTGACATATAGCCCGCAAATCTTACGCCTCCTTGGCGTTGCCCACTCCGCGCGGCCGCCCGTCCTGCACGCTCGCCGACTGGAAGCTGCCGCTCGGGCCATTGGTGTACCAGGTGTTCTGCGCCGCGCTCCCCGCCACCGCATAGGATACCTGCGCCTGCACCGCCCCGTCGAACCACGCATAGCCGATCGTCGTCGTCGCGCCCGGAGAAGCCTGATAGCTATAGCCGTTGACGTAGCGATGGCCGGTGCTCACCGACGACGTCAGCGCCCCCAGCGCATAGCCGCTGCCGGCATCGTCCGAATAATAGTTGGTGGTGTTGGTGGTGACCAGGTCGTTGCCCTGCTTCTGATAGACATTGTCCTGCCACACCCGCCCCTTGGCATCCCAGACCTGGCTATGGTCGTAGAGGACCGCCCCGCCCTCCACCGTGTCGGTCTGGCCGGTCAGCCGCCCCAGCAGGTCGTAGAGATAGGCACCCCCGCCCATCTCCCGGTCGATCGCGCCCGTCCCGACCAGCGACCCGCCGCGTCTCCAGTGAACGGCTCGATCGCGCGTTTGCCATTTGCCGGACGAAGATAAATCTCACTTTGGATCGAAGCACCGGGGGAATTGAGTCTCCAATTCTGGGCGAGCAAGCACTTCGCGTCCTGAGCCCGTTTGTCCGCACGCCGGTGAGCGCTTCACTCTCCGCGGCTACAAATTTCTAACTTTTGCACCCCAATCCCATTCATTATAGGTATAAATGAAACCAGAATAATCATTATTTTCGGAATTTTCGTTAATCACCACCGCCCCATTCAACCTTATCCCAGAAAAACCTTCGAGGTCGTTCGGCTCGGGGAAAATACATTGCAGATGGTATTTATAGCGACCGGCAATCGCCGTATCCGCTACCAACACGCGGGCTTCACCATCCAGGGTTTCAAATCCATTCTGCTCTGAAGAGAAAATTTCACATTCTGTTGCATTACCGTCGAGAACAACCTTCAATCTCAGCCTGATATTTCTCCGTACCTGCCGGCTTATTCTTTCGATGATTGGTCGAAGAAAACCAGATCCGATGACTTCACCGATGTCCTTTGCTGTCGCCATCTTAATTTCTCACTCTCGGCCGAATGTCCGTAATAGGAATGTTCCCGAAATACTCACGATAATATCCCCCAACGGGGGGCTTCGTTGCATTTAACGTGATGTCATAGCCGCTTACAACTTGCCTCAGGCCATGCTGATTCGCCAACGCGGTCATATCGACAATGCCTGCATCCAGCCGGCGTGATCCTGGGTAAGCGAACAGGCGAGGCGCTCCGTCGCTGCCCATAATCAATGGAGATGTCGCATCACCACGATGCATCCAGATGAAGCTAGGCACTCGCTCACCTCCGCCGATTGCAGCGGGTTGCAGTTCAACCGCATACCCACTCCCGGTACGGGCTAATCGGGCATCCGCCAACGAGAGATAGCGATTGAAGAGTGCCTCAGATTGTGCCCAATCTCCGCCAGAGTTTCGTAGCGCGCGCTGACCCAACGCGGCGGCGGTATCGTTGATCGCGCCAAGATCCGAACTCCAAGCGACATGCCTCGCGGATGCCCCCTCTGCGACCCCAGCGCCCCCACGCACGCCCATTCCCCTAGCGCCGACCAGAGAAACCACGGTAGCGGCGATGATCTCTCGCTTCTCCGCATTGCTGGAAACATGGTTGGGATCGAGCAGGAACGGATGCCGTGCATTGTTCGCAGCGCGGGCCTGTGCCGAGAACATGTCGTCATTGTCCGGATATAGCGACCCGAGGGTCTCGCTCACGATCGCTGTGGCCGCATGGCTCCCATTGCCTATGGCGTCCCTGAACATCTGCCCGGTGTTGCCACCGGAAGATACGATACTCTTCAGGGTGCTGGCAGTGAGGCCCTGAACATAATGCCCCACACTTCCGACCACGTTACTCCCATATCCCAAGGCACCGCGTGGAGCGCTGCTGATGCTCGTTCCAGGCGGCCGCGCGGGCGGGCTTTGATAGCCGTCGAAGCGTCTGACCTGATCGCGCAGGCTGAGGGTGGAGGTAATCCGCTGCTGTTGAAGCAAATCGGCAAAGCGGTTTCCGACGGGGCCGTAGGCAATGTCGCGCCAGGATTCCCGTTGGCCGGTGACGACGATCGAAGCCTCGTCGGAGAGGCCAAGCATTTGACGAGCAGCCTCGACAATCAAGCGAAAGAGGTCCCCTCCCCCCAGGTCGGATGCCCCCTCCGTCGCAGTCGAGGCTCGTATTCCCGACAGGGATTCATGCCTTTCGGTATTCCGTGCCGCAACCTTGCCGGCGACCGCATCCCCAATGGTCTGCCCGATGATATCGGGCAGTGCGGCGAGGATATTGTCGCCGAAGCTGGTGCCGTCGAGCAAGCTGCGCGCCGCGGCATTGGCGAGGCCGCCGGCGGTGTTGCTCAGCAGCCTGCCTTCAAAGCCGCCCAGCCCGATCGCCCCGGAGACGCCCATTCCCAGCCCCGCCGCAGCCACCCCGGCAAAGTCGAACTTCGATTGCAGCCCGGTTGCCACCCCGATGCCCTGGCCGATCGCGCTGCCCAGCGCACCGCGCACGGCGTCGCCCAGGAAGGGGCTGCCGGCAACCTCGCCGAAGCTGCCCGCCAGCCCCGCCGCCACGCCTGCGCTGATCCCCGCCAGCGCTACCCCCTTCCAGCTGAACTTGCCCTGGATCCCCGCCGCAACCCCGAACGCCTGGCTCGCCACGCTCCCCGCCACCCCGCCGCCACGCCGCCCGCGCCGTGATCAGCACCACCCGGTCATCGTGCCATAGCGATACCAGAAGCCCGTCGACCGCTGCCCGTCCACCGTCGAGACCCTACCATTGCCGCCGAGCAGGGACTGGTCTCCGTTGACGCGTCCATGTGCGCGAGAAAGCGCAACCGGATGGTTGAACAATACCGGGGCTTACCGGATCAAAGAGTGACAGGCACATGCCCGCCGGTGCAGCACGACATCGTATCGAGATGAACGCCGATCAACTCAGGGAGTAAGCTCAGTGTATCTCGGCGACGATTCTCGTCCGCTCGATATTATTAATGCTATCCCACTCGCCCTCTTCCTCAATACCTCGAAGCGTACGGAACCTCATTGGGTGACCGATATCGCTGTGTTCCGGATCGAAGAACCGGACTCCGGTGCACCCCGCACGTAAAACGTGAACAGCCAGATTATCCGTACAATATTCGCGACCAAGATGACCCTGGATATGAAATATTTGATGCTTGACCTCCGCATACGAACTTATCAATGGCTCGCGCCCGAAGAGTTCACCGAACTCGTGAAACTGCGGATCCATCGCCGCTAACACACGAGGGTCAATCTCAGAATAACCAGAGGATATACCCTCAGTTACGGGAACGCTCATCACCATGTAGTTTTGCGACCTAGGCACCGGTGCAGACAAAGTTGAGTCTACTGGAAAATACTCCACTTCTGCTCCGACACCTTCAAGAGCACCTCGCATCTTTTCCGAAATAAGCGTGAAAGAATTCCACATGAAGCAATCAATCGCAAAATATTTCAAAGTAAGGGCAAGCCGAGGGATTGGGAATGGCGTATCACGTTTACGACCCGGGCTCATTCCAGCTGAGAAAACCTCTTCGTCATTGACGAACTTACAGTTCGCAACGAGTTCTTTCAACTCTACGTCATAGGGAAGCCAGGGAACAAATTTCCATATTCTGTTCATTGACATCAATTCACCCTCGGGTTCCACTGGCCGGTTAGTATCCCAACCCGCTGCCGTGCAGAAATAAGTTCCATCACACCTCTCGCTTGGTACGCGTTCAACCGGCCGCCTGCCGAGGCGATATACGTTTGGATTTCTACACCTACAGCAAGGTTATATCGTGGATGAGACCCGTTATGGATTGGCAGAGTCAGCGCGGTAGAGGCTTGGGCAGCCGCATCTGCGGGCAGTGCGATGAGATTGCTTGGACCATCTTGGTTCCACCCTTGCTGACGTGCTAAGCGTGCAATGCCGGGGTTGGCACCCCATATTTCGGCAGGGATCAAATGATGAGCCTGCCATTTCCCGGAAAGAAGATTAGCTGCAATCGCGGCCCTCGCCGCCCTACTCGATGTTTGCAGTGCTGGCTCCACCCCCTGCGGCCTAGCCCGGCTGATCGAGCCAGTCGCCGCTCCGACGGCGGCATACCAGAGAAGCTGCTGATTATACGAAGAACCACTCAATGCGTTAATGAAAATGCTAGGATCAATCATTGTGACCCGCATTAGCGCTTGGGATGCGTTATCGAGAGTCGGACCGGAAAACCCGATCTGGTCCGACATCGCAGGCAGACGATATTGACCCCATACGTATGCACTTGCAGATAGAACATCTGACGCACTATCTGAGCTTAACCCGAACCTACTAATGACATTATCTATCTGGTATTTTTCAGAATAAGACCTGGCTATTTCTAATATCGCACTGGCAGTATATATTCCATTTCCGATCTTCAATCTTCCACCGGTTAATCGATCAACCGTGATAGATTTTGCCCCAGCCACCTGTGCAATTTGATTATAACTGGCCGGCATATATGCCGCATCGGAGAGTTTTTTTCCCGTAACGACGATCTCCGTGTCATTGTCACTACCCTTATCTGTGGCATTTGGCGAAGCACCGTTCGCGACTGCACCGGCGACGGCCCGCACCACATAGCCGCGGTTAGCCTCGGCCGCCGTCACCGCATTGGCGCTATTCTCGGCCTCGGCCACCAGCGCTCTTTCACCCGGTGACATCTTGCCGCTACCGGCAACTTGATCAGCCACCATCCCCCCAATGGTCTGCCCGATGATATCGGGCAGTGCGGCGAGGATGTTGTCGCCGAAGCTGGTGCCGTCGAGCAGGCTGCGGGCCGCGGCGTTGGCGAGGCCGCCGGCGGTGTTGCTCAGCAGCCTGCCTTCAAACCCGCCCAGCCCGATCGCGCCCGACGCGCCCATTCCCAGCCCCGCCGCCGCAACGCCGGCAAAGTCGAACTTCGATTGCAGCCCGGTCGCCACCCCGATGCCCTGGCCGATCGCGCTGCCCAGCGCACCGCGCACGGCGTCGCCCAGGAAGGGGCTGCCGGCAACCTCGCCGAAGCTGCCCGCCAGCCCCGCCGCCACGCCTGCGCTGATCCCCGCCAGCGCCACGTTCTTCCAGTTGAACTTGTCCTGGATGCCGGTCACGAGCCCGAAGATCTGGCTCCCCGCGCTCGCCGCCGCACCCACGACCGCCCCCGCCGCGACACCGGTAGCGACTGCGGCGGCGCTGCCCGCCACCGCGCTGGTCGTGCCAAGCAGGCTGCTCATGAACTCCGCCACAGGCGCCTTGATCAGCAAGGTGATCGCCACGGCGACCGCCGCCATCAATATGGCGCCGAGCGCGCCGCATTTGTTGCCCTTCTGCGCCGGCTTGGGCGTGGTGGGGCTGAGGCTGCCCAGCGCTTCGGCCGGGTCATAGGGCTTGAACGTCGCCGCGCTGTTCGAACTGCGCATCACCCCCGCCGGGATGGTGAGCCGCTGCCCCGCCACCAGCGTCGCCGACACCGACAGCCCGTTCGCCTCCGCCAGCCGGTACCAGAGCGCCCCGTCGCCCCACAGCTGCGCCGCCACGCCCTCCAGCGTCTCGCCGCCCTGCGCCTCGTAGCTGCCGCCCGCGCCGCCCTGGCTGTAGCTCGTCAGCGCCCGATATGCCTCTCCGAACACCGCACGCCCGCCGCCCGTCAGCGCGCCGTTCCGGAACGCCCCCGTCCCCGCCGCCGTCTGACGGCTCGCGATCGAGCTCAGATACGCCGCATCGACATTGTCGTTGGTGACATTGCCCATCTCGCGCCCGTTGAACCGGTACCAGAGCTGGTGCGGATCCCCCAGCGACACGTTGTTGTCCGCCTCGTCCCGCCGGATCGCCTGCCCCGCCGCGTCCAGCACGAAGCGCACCTCGCGCGGCCGCCCGTCCGCGATATAGGCGCTGTTCGTCAGCCCGCCCGCGCTCAGCCCATAGCTCGTCGTGAACACGCTCGAGCCCGACGCATCCGGCTTGTACGCCACCGATGCCTGCACCGCCCCGTCGAACCAGGCAAAGCCGTTCGTCGTCAGCGTATCGGGCACCGCGCTGTTCGAGCCGTTCTTGAACGTCACTGCGCTCACGCTCGTCACCGCGCCCAGCGCATAGCCCCCCGTCCCCGCGCCATAGCCGGTGTCGAGATAGGTCAGCAGCGTGTCCGCGCCCTGCCGCACCACCTGCATCTCGTGATAGAGCCGGCCCGCCGCATCGTACCACAGCTCGCTGCGGCTATAGGCCACCGTCGTCCCGTCCGCCTCGTAATCGGTCTGGCCGGTCAGCCGCCCCTGCAGGTCATAGGCAAAGGCCGCCCGCCGCACCGCCGGGCCGAACGTCCCGTTGGCCTGGACGAAGGGGCCGCCATTGGCGCTCGCCTGCTCCGCCGACACCCAGACCTGGTCGAGCTGACCGTCCGCCGTGTAGCTATAGGTCTCGACCACCTGGCCCGAATAGGTCGCACGCCCCGCCGGGGTCCAGTTATAGCCCTGCCATTCATACATCGACGGATCGTCGGCCAGCACGATCTGCCCCGAACCCGGCGCACGCGCACGCCACCCCGTCCACGTCAACCCGTCCGACCAGGTCGCCACCCGAACCCGCTGGCCTGCAACGTCATAGGCGATGTCCACGCCCCCGCCCCGCACCATGCGGTTCATCGTGTCGTAGCGATAGACATCGTCCTTCGTCGCCACGAACCCCAGCGCCGCGCCGTTCTGGTCCAGGTAGCGGAAGCTGCTCAGCGTGCGCATGACGTTGGAATTGGCGTCATATTCGTACGTCGAGGAGGCCGCCGGGGTGATGCTCGCATCGCTGCCCGATTCCGACCAGGTGACGAGCCGGTTCAGCGCGTCATAGGTGGCGGTGGCGTTCTGGATCACCACGCCGGCGCGGGTGGAATATTCGGCAAGCTTGTTGCCGGTAAGGTCGTAGCTCGAGCTCTGGGTAGTGGTGATGCCCCCCGCACTGGTGCTCATCGACCCGATCTGGCCGTTGTTGAGCCAGGCGTAGCTCGCGCTCTCGGTGCCGTGCGCGCCGGTGGTGGTGCGGCTGGTCATCCGGCCGGCCAGGTCGTAGCCGGCACTGGTGACATGGCCGCCCAGGTCGGTCTTGGACGTCAGCCGGCCCTGAAGGTCGGTGCGCGAAACCGAAGTCATGCCATTGGCATAGCTGCTCGTCGCCACCCATCCGCCGAAGGTCCCCAGCCCCGAGGTGGCCATGGCGCCGTCCCAGCCATAGCTGGTGGTGGTGGTGTCGCCCCCGAACGCGACCTGCAGCGTGATCCGGCCAAGCGCGTCATATTGGGTGCGCTCGCGGCCCGCATAGCCGACGGCGTTGTTCCACGCACCGATCCGGTTGCCGAGCAGATCATAGGCATAGGATTGCACCAACGTGCCCGCCGCCGTCGCCGGCCGCGTCACCTGGGTGAGCCGGCCGAGCTTGTCATAGGCCATGAAGCTGGTGCGGCCGATCGCGTCGGTGGCCGAGACCTGGTCGCCGAACACGTCATAGCTGTTGGCGACGACGCCGCCGTCGGGATGCCATTCCTTGACCACCAGCGCCGCGCCGTCACCATAGCCGGTGCCGGCGAGCAGCTGGCGCGTGGTCTTCACC
>Ga0209933_1000423_pt1 | contig 80726 bp, 79 predicted proteins | sample ThiBiot_300_biof_FD_183944 | JGI IMG/M metagenome (GOLD analysis project Ga0209933, IMG submission 183944) | Wastewater bioreactor microbial communities from Cape Town, South Africa - Thiocy_cont_300_biof (SPAdes) | ecosystem: Engineered > Bioremediation > Thiocyanate > Unclassified | place... | reverse complement strand
TTACCGTTGTATTTGACGGTTAGCTGAGCCGGAAATCCACTAGCCGATGCCCCAACCATTTGTGTACCCGACAGTGCTAATCCACCTTTGTACTCAACATCGGGCCCTAAATCGGGCAATTTGACATCGTTTTGCCACGACATAAACCGGGGGTACGTAACGGGCCCGCCTTTTTTCTTACTGACATACTCGAATACCCCCTTGATGGGTGGTGTTTTCTCATAGGTCAGCGTTACATCGTCGGCTTGCAGACGCGGACTCATGGTCGTCAGGGCGTAATCGCTCAACGTCACAAAAATATCCGGTCGTCCGGCGGTAGCCCAGGTAAACTTGCCGCCCTGCCCAACCAGCACGCCATCTTTCAGCATCATATCGCCATTGGTATTAGCCAGAATAGCCGAGTCGCCATTAGCCACGATAGCCAGCGATACATCTTTGAGTGTAATCAGCACGCCCGACACCGAAGGTAATGGCCGACGTTGGGGAAGATACTGGGGGCCCACCGAACGCGGTTGGGTCGAATCGGTGGGTGCTGGTGTATCCCACCCATCGAAGCGGGAGCGTTCGGCAGCCGCCTTTGCCGCTGCGATAGAGTCTTCTGCCGTTTTGATGTCGGTTGGTTTCAGGGACTTCAGCCCTTCGACAAACCGAAACTCAAACGTGCCACCCTGCGCATACAACTTGTTGTAGTTACTCGCGTACAACTCCCGACGATCCATAAACCGCCGAACCGTTTCCAGACTCCGTGCAAACACCTTGGCATCGGTGGTTTCGAACAGCTTTTCCGATATCGTTATCAGACCATCGACGTTGGTAGCAGGTTGTTGCTGAGTAGCCAGGTACAGCGATTCGTAAAATGGCGTGAAAATGGTTGCCGCCGGTAAGCGCTTCTGGTTCATTTTACGGCTCAACGCCATAACCCGCTCCTGTTGCTGCGCCGACAGCCGGTTTTCGGACCAGATGGCCTGCAAGTTGGTGCCCGCCCGAACACCCGCCGGACCGCCCGTAGCCATTAGTTTCTGAACATCGGCTACAAACTGATCGGGCTTATCCGAAATTCGAACCGCCTGGCCGAACGAGGCCGTCAGCGTTAGCAGTATTAAAATCAGGCTGTAATAAATACGATTCATATCCGAAAACCGACCAGGCATAAGCCCCTGTCAGCGTTTAATAAATGCTAAAGAAGTCCATTGATTTTTGGTTAGCTGATTCATCAGCGTTAATCCCGATTCTATGGCTTTTTGCTCGATATCCGGCGCATCGCTCTCATAGAAACCGCTGACAATCAGGTATCCATTTTGCATTAACCGTGTCGTGTAGGTAGGAATTTCGGCTAGCAATACATTCCGATTGATATTCGCCAGAATGATATCAAAGGGCTCGACGGCCTTTACATCAGCAATCGTTCCCTGAAATACGGTAACCTGCGAGCAGTCGTTAAGTTCGGCGTTTTCGCGGGCATTTTCAACCGCCCACTCTTCAATATCGAAGGCCAGTGCAGCGCTAGCCCCCATCTTAATTGCCAGAATCGCCAGAATCCCCGTCCCACTACCTACGTCGAGTACCGTTTTTCCGGCAAAATCGAGGCCAAGCTGTTGCTCCAGCATCATAGCCGTGGTTTCGTGGTGGCCCGTTCCGAACGACATTTTCGGGTTAATGACAATGTCGTAACGAAATCGGGCGTCCAACGGATGGAAGGACGCCCGGACCCGGACCTGGCCCGCCACTTCGATCGGCTCATAATCGCGCTCCCACTCGGCGTTCCAGTTTCGTTTCTCTAACGAACTAACTTCATAGGCTATTGCAGTCTGGGCTGCGTATTTCTCAATCAATTCCTGGATGGCCAATTCCTCAAAATCAGATTCAGCGATATAAGCGTTTAACCCTTCGTCGGTTTCCACAAATGATTCAAAACCAAGTTCAGCTAATTCGGCCGTAAGAATGTCGGTATAATCGGGCGACAGATGCAGTTGTAGTTCAATGTAATTCATACCTCAAAGTAACGAAAAAGGCTAACCTGTTCGCGCTACCAAACCTGTATCTGCCTGCTTCTCTTTATTTTTTGCCGTACTTTCCAACCATTTCAGCCTCCAGCATCCCTTTAGTCTGAAGCACTTCTAAAACCATGTTCCGCTTGGCCATACCGACCGATCTATCTGAACACGAGCTTGTCAACCGCTGTCGGGCTAACGATCGGGTTGCCCAGCGGCTCCTGTTTGAACGGTACAAGCGAGCAATGTTTTCGACTGCCTTTCGGATACTGAACGATTACGATCATGCCAACGATGCCCTTCAGGATGCCTTTGTGGAGGTTTTTCGTAACCTCGATCAGTTCGCTTTTCGCTCTACACTGGGTGCCTGGATAAAAATCATCGTGGTTCGCCAGTCGCTCCGAAAACAACAGCTTGAAGGCCGTTTTTTAACCCTGGACGAAAGCCTACACGATGCACCGATTTCGTTTCGCGACAACCTCACAGGTGACGAATTAGAGACTGCCATTCGTACACTACCCGATGGCGCACGCACCGTGTTCTTACTCACTGAAGTAGAAGGTTATACGCATAAGGAAGTGGCTGACCTGCTCGGTATTTCAGAGGGCACCTCAAAATCGCAGACGAGTTATGCGAAGAAGCTATTAAGACAACGACTATCATGAACAACTCACTGCCTCAACTCCCCGAATACGACCCAGCCGATAACTTGTGGGATCGGATCGAAGCTAATTTGCAGGCCGATGAGCTTTTTACTCGGTTGAGCCAGGAACTCCCCTTGCATGACCCCAACCCTGACCTGTGGAACTCAATTGAAGCCAATCTGTCCGTCAGTGATACGACCCAAATTCGCCCGCTTTGGCGGGATGTATGCGTTCAATGGGTTAGTCTGGCCGCTACAATTGCGTTGCTTCTTGTGGGAGTGTGGTCCATATGGCCCGCCGAAACTCCCGAAAAAGTTCATATCGAATACGCCACGGAATCGATAAAATCTATTTCAGACAAAAAATCGACACGCCCCAACTGGCCATCTACAACCAGCCGAACCGAAGCCTTTATTGCGAAGCGGTGCGCCCAGCAAAAAGCCGTCTGCCAGCGTCCCGAAGTTCATGAGTTGCGGAAACAACTCACCGCATTAACCCTTAAACAGCAACGTATTGAACAGGAACGGGAAATTTTTGGCGACGATCCAACCTTACTACGCGCCCAGACCAAACTGGAAACACAGCGCGCTGAAGTGACCAAAGAACTGCTAACTCTACTGGAGTCATGAACACAGGCGTTTTTAGGCTGGCACGACTACCTACTTTAGCCGTTTGGCCGACACGATTGCTTATCTGGCTGATTATTTGCACCATTTTCGAAATAAATAGCTATGCGCAGTCGGTACAGGTTATTACAAAAATCATTGATAAGGAGCTTCCTTATATAGAACATCAGCCTGTTTTACTGACTGCCCAAAAAGCCGATATCACCATTAAGGGATGGGCTCGGCCAACGATTTCGGTACGGTTACGGCTTATTGCCAAACACCCCGACCGCGCTACAGCCGAACGAGAATTAGCCTATCACCAATATACTTTGCAGTCTGTCGATGGTCAGGTTGACCTGTCGAATCGTTTTGTCATTCCCCAATCGGTTGGAAAACTGAGAAGTCAGTTGAAGGCCGTTTATGAAATCAGCCTTCCGGCCAAAGCCTTTTTAACCGTAACCAACTCGTTTGGCGATATTAATCTGGCTAATCTGGATGGTAACACCAACGTGACTTTTGATTTTGGCAAACTGACGCTGGATGACATCCGAGGTAAACTCACCATAAAATCAGACTATGGGGATATTGACGGTCGAGGGTTGGACGCTATCCTGAATGTAAAAGCCGAAAAGGCAGAGATTACCCTACAGGACGTAAGCGGAAACGTAACGCTACAGACCAGCTTTGGAAAGCTGACGCTTCTGCCAACCCTTACGCTCGATGCCCTGAACGTTGATGCAACCCGCACCGATATACTGGTTGCCACGAAACGCCTGACCGACTTCTGGTTCGATGTCACCAGTTTAGGAGCCGATATACGCGTACCTGAAAACTTCGCCGATCAGCTTGTCAAGGCTAAAAACAAACAGACTTTCCGGTATCAACCTTCGGTTAAAAAACCCGAGATCGTCATTCAGAATCGCTACAGCCCGATTGTTATTCAGGGTGAAAAACCCCTCGTCGACCGACGTTAAGCCACAACCCCTATGAACCGATCCCTACCCTTTTCTATACTCCTGGTCAGCCTGATGGCGTGTAGATGTTTAGCGCAATCAGCCGATTCCGTACGCGTGATGTACAGCGAGGAAATTGAACGCCAATCGCCACCATCAAACACGAAACGGATCAAGGCCCTTTATAATCGATTTATTCGGGCCCAGATCGAAGAAAAAACATTAGTTAAGCTTGGTATAATGCCGACCAGTTTTGGAGCAACCCCAGATCCTATATGGGCCATTCGAAATGAAGCCGCTGTTGAACAAAAGCTGACACCTGCTTTTTCCATTCTTATTTCGGCTCGCTCTTACTATCGACGGCTGGCCAAAACTATGGACGACGCCAATGTATCGGGTGAAGTCGCCGGTCGGTGGTACTTCACCATGAATCGCCGAATACGACAGGGTAAAAGTGCGAACAATTTTTCGGGACAATACCTAATGCTACACCTGATCAAGCCCATTTGGTCCTCTACTACCTACGATCCACCAGTTGGCTTAACTCATTCGTGGGTAGGAGCCAGGTTAGGGATCCAACGCCGGCTAAGCCGCTTTGGGTATCTGGATGCAAACATTGGCCCTGGTTATACCATCCGTAGTCTCAACCCCATGCCTGTTGGCATTCAGGCGTCTATTCTGATAGGCTTCGGTTTGTAATTGTTTTTTTACCCTCTTCTCGCTACTTCATAAATCATGAAAACGTGGTATGCTTATGGCCTTATTGGCTGGGCTATGGGTTGCTTAACCCTAAACAGCTTTGGGCAATCCGACTCCACACGAGTCGAAGTTTCACAAGAAAAATCACCATCGGATTCGATAACACAGCTTGATCCTGAACGTACCGATAAAGAGAAGAAGTTAATGAAAGAACTCTTTCGGCGCAGTCGTCAGGAAATCACGTTGATTGAGATCGGCGTGGAATACCCATATAGAGCAGGCATCGTTCTTTTTAAAGACCCTCGCCCAGTTACTGAGCAAACAAGTCTGTTTAGTTTATGGGGGGGTATTGAGCATAAGCTGACACCTGCCTGGGCGCTCATGGGTGGAATAGGCTGGCAGTTGGCTCCCGGAACACCCCAGAATCCCATATCAGGAAGCAGTTGGCTCGGCCAGGCCGGCATTAATTATTACCCACTCATTAACAAAGCGATTCGAAAAGGTCAATCTGCTAACAATTTCTATCATCAATACTATGTTACTGCAAGGCATTTTTTGCCTTTTCATGACAAACTGGTCGTAGAAGGGAGTGGACTAACCCAAACAATTACAGCTAATCCATTTCAGCAAGCTAGCTTATTAGGTGTAGGAATTCATAGTACACGTACTCGCTTTTACTTTTATAATCTGGTTGCAGGTGCAGCCTATCTATACGGGCGCGACAACGGGCTTCAACATCCAATACAGGCGATGGTACGCTTTTCGTTCGGCCTGGGTCTATAAATTTTAGTGTGTTATAACTTACCTTTGAGTACCGTTAAACTTGATTCTTGTAACGGTACTCACCCATGAAAAATGCGTTTCTGATTATCGACGCTCAGTTCGATTTCTGCCATGTTGAAGGTGCTCTGTTTGTGCCGGGCGCCGAGCAGGATATTGCCCGTATAGCCGCTCTACTTCGGGAGCACGCTCAGCAAATTGACCATATCGTTGTTACCCTCGATACGCACCATATTTTAGATATCGCCCATCCGGGCTTTTGGCAGGATGCTAACGGAACTCATCCGGCACCCTTTACTCGTATTACGGGAAATGATGTGGACACGGGTCGCTGGGTTCCCCGGTTTTCGGCCGAGAAAGCAAAAAAATACGTACACGATCTTGAAGCAGACGGGCAATTCGATCATTTCATCTGGCCCGAACACTGTTTGATTGGATCACGAGGTGCCGCCCTCCACGATACATTGCTGGATGCCTTGAAAGACTGGTCGCATCAACGAAATCGCGATTATCTAGCTATACAAAAAGGGTTGTACCCGCTCTCCGAACACTTTGGCATTTTTCGGGCCCAGGTACCAGACCCCACAATTCCCGAAACTCAACTGAATTCGTCGCTAATTGCCGACTTAGCCCGTTTTGATACCGTTTACCTGATGGGCGAAGCCAAGTCGCACTGCGTAGCCAATAGTTTGAAACAAATCCTGGATTTCGCCCCCGAACTGGTTCCGAAACTAGTCGTCGTAACGGATTGCATGTCGGATGTAACAGGGCTGGGCTACCTTGCCGACCCTATTTATGCCGAAGCGCGAACCCGTTCTGTCCGTTTTATGGAATCAAATACGGTTTTTAAGTAAAAAGCTGTACTTTTCGGACCTATGCAAAAAGTGCTCTCACTGTTTCCGCTCAATCTGGTTGTCTATCCTGGCGAGGATTTGAATCTGCATATTTTCGAACCCCGCTACCGGCAACTTATCAATGAATGTCTTGAAGAAGAGCGCACGTTTGGTATTCCAGCCTTTATCAATAACAAACTTCCGGGCTACGGTACCGAAATGCATGTTACGACCCTGCATAAACGCTACCCCGATGGTCGGATGGATATAAAAACGAAAGGGCTACGAATTTTCCGACTGGTCAATTTCGAAAACCCTGTTGCCGGTAAACTGTATTCGGGTGGCGAAGTAGAGTTGATCGAGTCCGACGATAATTTTAGTGCACACGCATCCGCCCTGGCCGAGCGTTTGGAGCGCTTATACAAGCTGCTCCAGATCGAGACGGATTATAACCCCAGAGCCGAAAACTTGTCGTATAAAGTAGCCCACAAAGTAGGTTTATCAATTGAGCAGGAATACGAATTATTAACCTTGGAAAGCGAGGCCGAACGGCAACTGTTCCTGATCCAGCACCTGAATACCGTATTGCCTGTGGTGTCTGACATGGAGCGCACCAAGCAACGCATTCGCATGAACGGCCATTTCAAAAATCTTGATCCGCTCAATTTTTAATGAATGAGCGATTGAGCGAATCAAAAAGCTTATGGTGGTCAATCGCTCATTCACGCAATCAATCATTTCTTCTCGTCCACTTTTCCAATTTTCTTGGTTCGCTTTGGCAACTGGTCGGCTAGTTCCTGAAGGTTTTTTATAGGTGGTCGGGGCTTTTCAGCTTCACCAATCAGGAATCCGTAGGGTTTCAGCGAATCAACAGCGTCAAAGATTACTTTTATAATGGCCGTCATCGGTAGAGCCAGTACCAACCCTGGTAATCCCCACACATTTTCCCAGAGAATAAGGGCAATGATAGCCGCCAGTGGATTGATACTCACCTTCGATCCGACAATATAGGGCGTGATAAAATTACCTTCCAGCGCCTGCACAAACAGAAAAACACCAACGACGCCTAACGCTTTAAATGGATTGTCCTGCGTAACCAGTGTGTACGCTGCCGGTATGAGCGAACCCAGGGAAATCCCAAAGTAGGGAATCAAAACCAGACAGGCGCCAAAAAATCCAAAGAATACCGCATAATCGACACCCAGGATCAAAAGGCCAACTGTCATCAGTGTACCGATAATAACGATGACCAGAAACAGACCAGCCATGTAATCTTTAACGACCTCATAAATACCACTCATCACCGCGTCGACTCTAGAGCGACCCGCATCTTTGAAAATCTTGTAAAAGAACGTTCTGAAAAAATCGCGGTAGAGCAGAAAGAAAAAGGCGAACAGCAGAATCAGGAAAAGCGTACTTATAATATTTGTCGTGGTCAACAGGGTTGTTGTTACGATAGTACCGGCTTCAGAAAGCGCCTGATTCAGATATTTACGTATTTCCTGAACCTGACGTTGCTTGTCGATATTTAAGTGTTCATCGGCAAACTTTTGTATACTATTGATGTATTCATTGCCACGCTTAACAAACTGAGGAACCACTTCACTGAAGCTACTGAGCTGAACCGAAACCCCGTAGAATAGGCCGGTCAGGATGGTGAGGGCCAGCAACAGACAAAGGATGATGGCAATGATACGGGGGACTTTCCAATTTTCGAGCCGGTTTACAAGCGGAAAGAGTAGTACGGCAAACAAAATGGCAAAAACCAACGGGATCAGCAGGCTTTCCAGCATATGCAACCCATATATAATCACCACTAAGGATAATAGTATGGAAGTAACTTTGGCGTAGAAAGGCAATTGAATTTCTGGAGAACGTGTGTCCATAGTAGTGAATGTAAATCAAAATAATCCCGTTATCGGTTTATTGGTTACAGGATCAACTACTCCCCAACCACCAATTACCCACTTTAGTTTGAGTAATAATACACTTTAGAGCTTATCTAATTATCTTAGTATCAGATAGCAACAGCGGCTTTTGATTGTTGTTCAGGCTGTTAAGTTTTTGTTAAGGATGCGTTTAGAGTTGGTAACGTTGTGGATAAGTCATGTAACTTCGGGCTGCCAAACAGAAGGCAACTACTAAACGCTACAAGTGAAGTAGATCATTATCAACAATTTAACTTCGCATGAGTGCTGCAAAAGCTGCTCAACCCCTTCACCGCGTTTTAGTCGTAGACGACGACGCCGACATTGTAGAGATGCTCGAATACAACCTTCTTAAAGAAGGCTACGAAGTTCGTACAGCGTTCGATGGCCGAAAAGCTATTGAAGTCGCTAAAAGCTATCTCCCCGAATTGGTTTTACTGGATATTATGATGCCTCAGCTAGATGGCATCGAAACGGGTCGCCAGCTCCGGGAGATCGCTGAGTTACGGCAGACCTACATTCTCTATCTGACAGCCCGCTCGGAAGAGTATTCTGAAGTTGCCGCTTTCGACGTAGGTGCCGACGATTACATTACCAAACCCATCAAGCCTCGTGCGCTGATGAGTCGGATCAACGCCCTGTTCCGGCGCGAAGCCCAGAAAGCCGATCCAGGTGAGCAAATTACCATTGCCGATCTGCTGATCAACCGCAAAAACTATTCAGTTACGCAGAACGATAAAACGGTTATACTGCCCAAGAAAGAATTTGAACTCCTGTTCTTTTTAGCGCAACACCCCAACAAGGTGTGCAGCCGGGAAGAATTACTTCAGAAAATCTGGGGAGCCGATATTTATGTGCTCGAGCGTACTGTAGACGTTCATATTCGCAAGCTTCGCGAAAAAATCGGTGATACCCATATCCGAACGTTGAAAGGTGTAGGCTACATGTTTACCGACCAGCCTGAATAAAGAGTGAAAGAGCGAAAGAGTGAAAATTCAGCAGAGGCCATTTTCACTCTTTCGCTCTTTCGCTCTTTTTATCTTTACACAATGTCCCTCAGTCCCCGCATTATTGCTCTTTTACTGGCTTGCCTGATTTCGGCATTGACACTCGCTTTCCTCACATTCGTTGAAGGCGTCACGAGCAGTATGTTGTTTGTAGTCGGGCTTTCATCATTTGCCATTTCATTCTTTCTGGTGCTATACGCCATTGAATTACTGGTTTTTCGGGAAGTCAACAAGATGTATAAAACCATCCATCAGCTCAAAATTCGCGACTTTAGTATTTCCCGAAAATCGATTATCAAAAACAGCAATCCATTCAAGAAGCTCAACGACGAAATCTTCGTTTACGTCGCCAAGAAGCAGAAGGAGATCGACGAACTAAAACGGCTGGAACAGTTTCGTCGGGAGTTTCTGGCCGATGTGTCGCATGAGTTAAAAACCCCCATTTTTGCCGCCCAGGGCTTTATTCACACGCTGATTGATGGAGCAGTCGATGATGAGCAGGTTCGGGATAAATTTCTGTCGAAGGCCGCTAAAAGCCTCGACGGGCTGGATGCCCTGGTAAAAGATCTGGTAGCACTGTCGCAACTGGAAACGGGCGAAGTGAAAATGAGTTTCGAGCGCATCAACTTCACGCAGGTAGTTCAGGAAATCTTTGATCAACTCGAAACCATTGCTAAAACGAAAAACACATCGCTCTCTCTCAAGACTTCACAACCGGGTCCTATCTGGGTAAAAGCTGATGTTCAGCGCATTATGCAGGTGATGACCAATCTGATCGAAAATGCGGTGAAGTATGGTAATGACAACGGAAAAGTAATTGTCCATCTTGAAGAAGACAAAAAGCACATTATCGTATCGGTTCGCGACAATGGTCCTGGCATACCGCCTGAACACTTAAGCCGGATATTTGAGCGATTTTACCGGGTTGAAAAAAGCCGATCAAAAGAACGTGGAGGAACCGGCCTCGGCCTGGCTATTGTAAAGCACATTCTAAATGCGCACAAATCGAAAATTACCGTAATGAGTAAGGTCGATAAAGGTACTACCTTCCGATTTAAACTTGACAGGATCGACGTATAGCTTTCTAAATCAGTCGCTTGAGAGCAAAATGAGCGATAATGAGCTGGCCATTTCGACGGGCGACCAGCGATATTTCTCTCCCCTCCCCTTTCTGTAATATTTTATAGATTTCGCTGATAGTCATGTCTCTGGCTGATGTATTATTGATAAACAACAGCTCATCGCCTTCTACAAGCCCAGCCGTAGCAGCTGGTGAACCATCCAGAATTTTATCGACATAATAGGTGCGGAAGCTCTCTCCTCTGGCTCTAAGCTCCAGACCACTCATATCGTGTTCGAAACTCTCGCGCATCAGTCGTTTAACGGGCTTCATCACAATGTACTGATCGGGATAGTTGAAGGTGACGTTGAACCGACGCAACAACTCGCAGCCAACGTTTCCCTGCCGTTCGGGCATATTCACAAGCTTCATCCCAAAAGCCATACTGTCGGGAAACGACGCTAGAATATTGTCCATTTCGTAACGCCCAAACCGAATTTTCTGAATCCGCCCTACACTCCCGTTAATAACCCCGTTCAATCCACGACCTAGTTGCGCCCGAATGCTTTTTTCCGGAATTGGCATGGCGGCCGAACTACGTGATCGATCGAGCAAAAGCGCATGACCAGCACCTGTATCCAGCACAACACGTAACGGCAAGGTTTTTTCGCCATCGAACACCGATAAGGCATCCGTATAGGCTTTCGTATCCTGAATAGTGATAGGGTAACGATCGCCTTTATGTTTGTTGTATTTGTACTTGCCAGGCTTCATGATCATCAGTTCATGGCGCTGAAAATCAACATTAACAACAAAGTTTGAAAACACCTCGTAGCCAAAAATGCCATGCACGGGCGCACCCACATATTCCGATAGTTTGAGAATATCCTCATCCAGAATAACCAGATTATGATGCGATGCTCGTAAGCCTCCCATAGTCAGGTTATTATCAATAGCAATGGAAGCAGTCAGACTCCCACCTTCTCCAGCGCCACTAATCTTAACCTTCCGTGTTAGTTGAAGTTTCTGCTTCGCAAAAGCCGCAGGATCAGTAATAATTGTGTTGGCGACCCCAGTATCCAGAATAAAGTTCAGGGTATCCGAATCGTTGATACGTACTGGCACAACAATCAGATTCGAATGAAGCTGAAACGGAATACGAGTCCAGGTCCGATTTCCGGCAATAAAAAAGCCGTAATGATCTTTATCGGGCACACCTCGATTATCATCCCCCCGAGCAGCCCAACCGAACAGTAACAGCCCGAATGCCAGTATGAGCGTTTTCATCTATCGTAGATTTATCACATTGAAATTACGCATTTTTTATCCGAATAACACAAAAAATAGACAGTAAGTTTGTTGCCTATCGGATAGTTATTTTCACTTATTTACTGTCCGGGCAACTTTAGCAGCCTTTAACGTGGTGCATTCCGTTCAAAATCCTAATTTCGCTAAAAATTTTAGGCAATATAAGGGCTATTAGCTAACCCTAAACATTGTTATCGACTCTCATTATTAATCGGTTATGCGTAAAAAAATAGTTGCTGGCAACTGGAAAATGAATAAAACGGCCGACGAGGCTACCGCCCTTGTATCGGAAGTAATCGACAAGGTAAATGCTGACGTAACGGGCGATGTTACGGTTGTTCTGTGCCCCCCCGCTGTTTATTTAACTACCGCCCGCCAGGCAATCCCATCGGGTGGTTCTATCTCGCTCGGCGCTCAGAACTGCCACGAGAAAGCTTCAGGAGCCTATACAGGTGAGATTTCGGCCCCCATGCTGCAATCGATTGGCGTTGAATACGTCATCCTTGGCCACAGCGAGCGCCGGGAATACTTTGGCGAAACCAATGCCCAACTGGCAGCCAAGGTAAACATTGCGCTGGAAAACGGCCTGACACCTATCTTTTGCTGTGGAGAGTCCCGCGATCTTCGCGAAAACGGTGATTACATTGGCTTTGTAAAAAACCAGCTTACCGAGAGCCTGTTCCATCTGTCGGCCGAATCGTTTGCAAAGGTCGTTATCGCCTATGAACCGATCTGGGCTATTGGTACTGGTCTGACGGCATCGTCAGCACAGGCGCAGGATATGCACTTTGAACTTCGTCAGCACATTGCCAGCCAATACGGCGATTCTGTTGCTCAGGACATCAGCATTTTATACGGTGGTAGTGCCAATGCCCAAAATGCAGCCGAACTGTTTGCACAGACCGATGTAGATGGAGGTTTGATCGGTGGTGCCTCACTAAAAGCTCCCGACTTTATCACTGTTGTAAAAGCAGCACAATAAACTTAATGATTGAATGATAGAGTGATTGAATGATAGAATAGCTAAACCAAGAACCTATTCTATCATTCAATCATTCAAAATTAGATTATGACAGTTGCCTATTACGTTCGGGCCTTCAACATGGTTCCCCATCCGGAGGGCGGCTACTACGCTGAAACGTATCGATCGTCCGAAAAAATTGGCCAAACGGCATTACCGAGCCGATTTAGTGGTGAGCGATCATTTTGCACTGCCATCTATTTCCTGCTGGAGCAAAAAGACGTTTCTGCATTTCACCGTATCCAATCTGACGAGATTTGGCATTTCTACGCAGGAGGCCCACTCGAAGTGTTTATTATCCACCCCGACGGGAAGCTCAGAACAATTCGATTGGGTAATAATCCTGATCAGGGAGAGGTGTTTCAGGACGTAGTACCGGCTAGTTGCTGGTTTGGCTCGAAACCCGCTGAAGGAACCGAATTTTCACTGGTAGGCTGTACGGTAGCGCCCGGATTCGATTTCGCCGATTTCGAACTTGCCGACCGAAACCAGTTACTACAGGAATTTCCCCAACACCGGGAAATCATCGAGAAACTGACTGTCTGAACCGGGATTTAACGGATTGAGGGATTAAACAGATTTTGCTTTGACTGCTGCCAAAGCAAAATCTGTTTAATCCCTCAATCCGTTAAATCCCGGTTCAGATTACTGAAAATTCACATTTCCGAACTTGGACACAACCCGGACTTTAGTTCCTGAACCGCTGCCGACCTTTCCGACATACTGCTTAGTCAGCTTTGGTCCCCTCCGGTTATCATCGTCGGGTTGGGCGGTAAAATGCCAGGTTGAATTGGATGGGTAGTTGAAGCTACCATAGCTAACCGTTACGTCGAAATCGCAATCGTTATTTCGGTCGACAGGCAGCGCTACGGATGAATAAGACGCCTGAATATCAACATTTTCAACGGTTTTAGGCAACTGGTCTATTCGGAAGCCACCAGAGAAACTAAGTTTAATTTTACCGGACTCACGCAGATTGCCAATTTTAGCTCCAGAATAATTGATGTCGGCGTTCAGTTTTCCCACATCGCCAATGGTCATTTTTCCGGCTTTATTAGTAAGTGTCAGGTCATTAGCCTTCACTAACTCCAGACTCCCATAGGCCATATCCAGTTTGCCAGCGTCGATATAACGGATATTGGCTTTACCATAGGCCACATCAATGTCGTTCTGTCGGCTGGCCAGCTCTTCAGCTATAAAATTGCCATAGCGGGTATATACGGTTAGCGGAGCCTGAAACGAATGGATGGAGGTATTACCAAACCTATTTTTTAGCGTCAGCGCGTTTTGCTTGGGCATCATCACATCATAGTTGATGCGTACAAAATTCCGTTCGCCATCATCTTTCCACTTCCCGAAGCTCCAGTTCGAGACAGCACTCTGGCTGAAATTAGTCCGAACCGTAATTTGGTTACCGCTGCGTTTTTCTTCAATCGATACCGCATCCAGGTATTTTTGGGTACGCTCGTCCGAATCGGAATTAGCAATAATGGTGATCTGAATTTTTATTTCCGGTCTATCCCACAACCCTATTGTCACCTGTCCGAACTGATTGTCAACGACCAGGTTGTCTTTACTATCAACATCGAATAGTTTGATAATGGTCTTCTTCTTTTCAACGGTGGTTTCAACCGTACCGGGCAGAACCGGCACCTCGGCCCGCATAATTAATGGGCTAAGGCATAGTAAAACACTATACAGGACTCGTTTCATGGGACTGGTCTTTAATGCGATCGATGACACGCAATTGTTCGTTAAGTAAGTTGATCTGAAGCTGTAAATTCTGAATCATGGCCTGGATCAACACTTCCTGATTCGGGTTTTTAGGCAGATCGGCCTTGAGTGCCCGGTAGGAGTTTTCGAGCCGGTCCAGGTCAATCGCAAATTCCTGATACAAAGCGGGATTATCCTCGGTCAGTTGTTTTAGTTCGGCACGTTTATCGTCAATCAATCGCGTGTACTGTACCACTTCTTTCGCATAGGTCGGATTGGCCGCTACGAGTTCAGGCTGGCGAGTTACCCCATACTGCTTATTCATATACAGAAAACAGCCAGCCAACAGTAATACCGCAACAGACGCAGCCACTCGCCAATCGAGCGTGGGCCAGCCTATTTGCCGTCCACCCGAAGCCGGGCGGTTTTTGTGGACTGCCACAAACGGTGAACCATTGTTCTGGACGATCGGTGGACCATCCATACTAGCTTTATCAAGGCCAGCCTCAATCTTTTTCCACAGATCAACCGACGGCTCTTTGTCGTCAAAGTCCTCGCGGTTATCGCGCACAAAACGTTCAAGGTTATCCTTTTTCATAGTTCAATAAGCGAAAGAGTGCAAGAGTGAAAAAGCGAATACCCTCTACAGGGTTTGCCCTCGTCGGCCCTTACTAACTCATTCTCAACTAGTTTAGTAATTCAAGTAAACGTTTTTTTCCTCGTAAGTACTGCGTTCTGGATGTTGTTTCACTAATATTTAACACATTGCCTATTTCTTCGTGGTCGTACCCTTCAAACAAATAAAGCGATAGCACTACCCGGTAACCTTCTGGAAGCAGTTGCATGGCCCTTCGGACCCGATCTACTTCCAGTTGAACCCCGTCTTCGTCATACGGTTCGGGGTCGGCAAAGTCAGGCCCGTCATCTTCGCCAAATCGATTCGATTCCATATCGACTAACTCCAGCCGACGGCTACGAAGATGATTAATAGCCCTATTCACTACAATCTGCTTCAACCAGGCACCAAATGTACTTTGGCCCCGAAACGAGCCTATATGACTAAATGCATCCATAAAAGCTTCCTGCAATACATCTTCAGCCTCAGCTTCATGGTTCAGAATCCGCAGGCAAACGTTATACATCGCCTTTACGTAATGCTGATAAAGTTCATACTGTGCCCGTCGCTCGCCCTGTTGGCAGCGTTTGACCAGGTCAGCATGGCGGTCGGGGTACGGTTTAGGTTCCAACAGCTTCAGTATTTCCCAACGTTTAAGTTATTATCGATAGAAAGATGCAGGTAAATTGAGAATGTTGCACAATAATCCAGAAAAAGTCATCGTTTTTGCCCTCACATCGTTTAAAGGGTGTTTTTCTTTAGATTGGCCGTATGAAAACATTATCACTATGTACAAACCTCAGAAAGGCCAGCCATTTATAGCCCACGAAGATGGCCCAAATTCTCCTTTTGACCATCAGCGCGTTATCAGTAAACTAACGTTTGAATTAGGGCTATTATATTACCAACAAAAGAGAATTATTCTGGAACCTCTCCCTGAAACGCCATTGGATGAAGGGACTGGGCATGCCGTACCCGACGTAATTCTGTACGATAAAACCGCTGAGGAAACGAAGATTATTATAGAGGTATGCCAGAACAATGGGCAACGTAATGACCTACGAAAAATCATTTATCTTATCGAAGATAACGACTACGGCATCCTGGAAGGCTTTGTCTACAATTACAAAACACACGAGTGGTTACGGTATCGAAAAGGCGATGGTGGAGTTGCTACAAATTCAGCCGTATCGGAAGTGATGGGCATCGACATGGGCCCTTTCCTCTGATTTTGTTCAGGAAAACGAACAGGTTTTTGCGAACCAAAAGTTTATTCCGTCCAGTCCCGTCGCTGGCTGTCCCCTACCAAATTATTTCGTAGTTTTGATTGTTATAGAAGGATAGAGACGAGCTGAATGGTTGATTATATTTCTGGATTGAATGACCCACAGCGGCAGGCCGTTATGCACGGCGATGGACCGCTTATGATTATTGCCGGTGCCGGTTCGGGAAAAACCCGCGTACTAACCTACCGAATCGCTTACCTGATTGAAAACGGCATTGATCCCTTTCGGATTCTGGCCCTTACGTTTACCAACAAAGCGGCTGGGGAGATGCGTCACCGGATCGAAAAAGTGGTTGGGACGGAAGCCCGCAACATCTGGATGGGGACCTTCCACTCTGTATTTGCCAAAATCCTTCGGATCGAAGCCCGAGCCATTGGCTATACAAGCAACTTCTCCATTTATGATACCGACGACTCCAAATCCCTGTTGCGTAGCATCATAAAAGAGATGGGGCTCGACGACAAGGTTTACCGCGTCAACAGTGTGTTTTCCCGGATTTCAGGCGCCAAAAACCGACTGATCGGGCCAGACGATTACCTTAACAACGCTGTGATTCAGGCCGACGACGAATCGGCACGGATGCCGCACATTGGCCGGATTTACAAGCAATATAGTGTTCGCTGTTTTGCTGCAAATGCAATGGATTTCGACGACCTGTTGTTCAACACCAACGTACTCTTCCGCGACCATCTGGACATTTTGAATAAATACCAGCATAAGTTCCAGCAGGTAATGGTCGATGAGTTTCAGGATACGAACATTTCGCAGTACCTGATCACCCGCAAGTTGGCGGCTGTTCATCAGAACATCTGTGTCGTGGGCGACGATGCCCAGAGTATCTATGCTTTCCGGGGAGCCAACATCGAAAACATTCTGAATTTCCAGCGCGATTATGGCAAAGAGAATGTCAAAATCGTGAAGCTGGAACAGAACTACCGCTCGACCAAAACGATTGTTGAAGCGGCCAATTCGATCATTGCCCGGAATAAGCAACAACTGGAAAAACATGTCTTTACTGACAATGAAGATGGTCCACCGATCGATGTGATCAAAGCTTCGTCGGACAATGAGGAAGGACGTCTGGTAGCGTCGGCCATTTTTGAAACCAAAATGAACGAATCGCTGACCAACAACGACTTCGCCATTTTGTACCGTACCAACGCACAGTCGCGGGCCTTTGAAGAAGCCCTGCGCAAGATGAGCATCAAGTACCGCATTATTGGTGGCTTGTCGTTCTATCAGCGTAAGGAAATTAAAGACCTGATCGCTTACCTGCGCTTTACCGTCAATCAGCAGGACGAAGAAGCGTTTAAACGAATCATCAACCTACCAAAGCGAGGCATTGGCGATACTACCGTAGCGAAAATCAGTGTGATAGCTGCCGAGAAGCAGGATTCAATCTGGGAAATTGTCGCCGAAATCACCAAACATGTTGCTGGTCGGTCTGCCATCGCTATTGAAGGCTTTGCCGATCTGATCAAGAGTTTTAAACTACTCCTCGACCAGAAAGATGCCTACGAAGTAGCCTCACACATTGCCAAGGCATCGGGTCTATTAAAAGAGCTGTATGACGACAAAACCGTGGAAGGGCTGGCCCGCTACGAAAACGTGCAGGAATTGCTGAACGCCATCAAGGAGTTTGTCGATAACCCGGATAACGAAGAGAAAAGTCTGGCCGCGTTTTTGCAATCTGTCTCGTTGCTAACCTCTGCTGATGAAAAAGAGGATGATGGTGATAACGACAAAGTAACGCTGATGACCATTCACGCAGCCAAAGGACTGGAGTTTAAAAACGTACACATCGTCGGCATGGAAGAAGACCTGTTTCCCAGCCAGATGATGCTCGAAAGCCGAAACGATCTGGAAGAAGAACGGCGGCTCTTTTACGTAGCGATTACTCGTGCCGAAAAGCGGCTGACGATGTCGTATGCCGAAACGCGTTATCATTACGGACGCCTGAAAATGTGTGAACCCAGCCGGTTCCTGATGGAAATCGATCAGCGGTATCTGAAAATGTCGAAACTACGCTCGGCCCCCAGCCGAATGGATTTCGACCGACCTGAGCGTGCCAATCCAGGCCGGGACCGCAGCGAAAGCACCTCGACGGGTTCGATGGCGTTTGTACGGTCGCTGGCACAGAAAACGGCCCGTACACAGACGCCACAAACAGCCGCTACGCATACACCCTCACCCGATTTTGCACCAAGCAACACCGCTGATCTGGCTTCGGGTCAGCGCGTTGAACACGCTAAGTTTGGATTTGGAACCGTAAAACAGGTAGATGTAAATGGCACCGAACGTAAGGCTACCATTCTATTCGATGTAGTCGGCGAAAAGACGTTATTGCTGAGTTTCGCCAAGCTACGAGTAGTCACGTAGAAGCTGATAATTAAAGGTTTAAGCTAATGAAAAAGATCATGCCAGCCAAAACAAAAATCGCCAAACAATATACCCCTGGCTCTGTTCCGGTTGTGAATCAGCCGAAAATTTACTTTTCCTCAGATATTCAGGCAGCAGGTAGTATGGATGCTTTTTTAAAATCAGTAGGCAGCGACAAAGCCAAGCCACTACCTGAGCTAGACTTTTCAGAAGAACAATGGGAACGCATGCTAAAAGATGAAAATTAATTAATGTTACACCTTTTAGATACTAACGTCCTTATAAACCTAATTCGTAGCAAAACTGAGTTACCTGCTTATTCGGTTATATCCATTGTCACAGTAGGTGAGTTAAAGGCGTTCGCCACTAAGCGAAAATGGGGTTATCAAAAACGGCTCACTCTTGAAAAGATCCTTAACACAATCCCCATTTTTGGTATAGAGTATAGTCTGACTGACATATAGGCAACAGTTGATGCTTATAGTCAGGGAGAGTTATTAAATGATCCACTACCAGCAGGCACCTCTGCCCGAAATATGGGAAAAAATGATATTTGGATTGCTGCCACCGCTCTTTTCTACGACGCTGAATTGCATACATCTGATAACGATTTTGATCATTTAACAGGTATTGGCCTTAAAATAAACAAGCTTAATTCAAAGACTTAGCTAACATAGCAGCATACAAAACCGTCCGCTCTTATCGTTCTTTTCAAAGTACTCCACTCCCATTTCCTACAATCCACATGAATGCCCACGGTATTATTGTCGCAGCTTTTTTCTCCGTTGCCGGTCACTTGTATGGACAGGCGAAGAAAGACTCGACAGTATTGGCTAATCCCGCTGTTGAAAACCTCGGTAATCAGGTCAATTCTGAATACAACGAGATCAATCCAGTTATTTCGCCGGATGGGAAAACCTTGTATTTCGCCCGTATAAGCCACCCCAACAATACCCACGGCACCAAAGGCAGTCAGGATATCTGGTTTTCTGATCTGGACGCAGTCAGTGGCAAATGGGGCCCTGCCCGGCGCATGGGCTTTCCCTTAAACAAAGACGAGTACAACTGCGCCTACAGCATCACGCCCGATGGCAACACCATGCTCATAAAGGGGCAATACAACAACGGAAACTACGAAACACGCGGCTTTTCGATCAGTAAGAAAACCGCTACTGGTTGGTCGCCCCCACAAAAGATTGATATTCCGGGCTATGTCGGTATGAGCAAAGGCCAGTTCGACTGCGGGTTTATGTCGGCCGATGGCAAAACGCTGGTCATGGCCTTCAGCGAGAAGAAAAACAGCAAGGAAGATGACATTTACGTTTCCTTCCGGCAAAAGGATGGCTCCTGGACCAAACCAATGGACTTGGGCTCTGAGGTAAATACAAAATTCACCGAAACTACACCCTTTCTGGCTCCTGATGGCGCTACGCTGTATTTTTCCAGTAACCGGGATGGCGGCCTGGGTAGCAACGATATTTATGTGACCAAGCGCGTCGATAAAACCTGGAAACACTGGACCAAGCCCGTCAACCTGGGCCCGAAAGTGAATACCGATGGATACGACGCGTATTATACGCTGTCGGCTTCGGGAGATTATGCGTATCTGACCACCTTTAAAAACACAGTTGGAAAAGGGGATATTGTCCGGGTTAAGCTTACCGAAGATCGACCGACAAATCAACCAAGTCGTTTGGGTAGTGGCGATGAAGTAGCGGGCCAAACAGACGCCACTCGCCCCGATCCAGTTGCGCTGATCAGTGGCAAAGTAGTCGACCAGATTACTGGCAAGCCCATTGAAGCCCGCATCGTTTACCAGACCTTACCCGATGGTGCCGAAGTTGGCGAAGCTACCTCCGATCCGCTTACGGGCGAATACAAAATTGTGCTTCCTTACGGCCAGAAATTTTCTGTTCGGGCCATTGCAAAGGATTTTATTTCCGAAAGTATAAATATTGATCTGACGCAAGCCAAAGGCTTTCAGGAAATTAAGAGCGATCCCGTCAAAATGGCCCCCATCAAAGAAGGCTCCGTTATCCGGCTGAATAACATTTTCTTCGATACGGGTAAAACAGAACTTCGCCCGGAATCGGGCCCTGAGCTGGACCGATTAGTGACCACGCTGAATGAGAATCCGAAAATGACGATCGAGGTTCGCGGCCACACTGATAACACGGGTTCGAATGAAATCAATAACAAACTCTCTCAGGACCGGGCCGATGCCGTTCGGGAGTACTTCATCAGCAAAGGTATTGAACCAGATCGGGTTGGAAGCAAAGGCTTTGGCGAAAGCAAACCGATTGCCACAAATGATACCGAAGCCGGTCGTCAGCAAAACCGTCGTGTTGAGTTTGCCATTGTCAAGAAATAAAGCAGTAATAGAGCCTGGCTATGAGCAGATAAAAATCGGTAAAACGCAACCATAAAAGCCTGTTTGAGTTAACATTGTATAACTACACGCAAACAGATTTCTCTCAAATCACTATGCAACTGAATGCAGGCTGTGAACTTTATTTTGACGCCGAAACGCCAACCCCTTTAATATTAATGCTACGCCCCCGCTCTGGAGCAGGGCAATGGATTATTCGGGAAGAGTACCAGATTACCCCAGCGGTTAATGTTACGGAGTTTACCGACATGTATGGCAATCTTTGTCAGCGGGTTGTTGCTCCAGCAGGACCTTTCTCCATTCATTTTTCGGCCACTGTTCAAACCGCTGATCTGATCGATGTGGCACCAGGCGCGCCCTATACACCCGTCGAAGATTTGCCCGACGATGTGCTCCATTATACCCTGCCTAGCCGGTATTGTCAGTCGGATCAGTTAGGGAACCTTGCCGCTGATATTACCGCCAATACTGAACCAGGCTACGACCAGGCCGAAGCTATCCGAAAATGGATTCATGAGAACGTCAAGTACGAATACGGCACCAGCGATGCCAGTACATCGGCTGTAGATACCGCCAACAATCGAATCGGTGTTTGTCGGGATTTCACCCATTTGGGTATTTCTCTTTGCCGATCGCTAAATATTCCGGCCCGTATGGTCGTTGGGTATTTGTATCAGCTCGATCCTATGGACTTACACGCCTGGTTCGAAGCCTATGTCGATGGGCGCTGGTTTACGTTTGATGCCACTCAGACCGAACCGCGTGGTAATCGAATAACGGTAGCCTATGGACGTGATGCAGCCGATGTAGCTTTTACGACGCAGTTTGGTCCGATGAAACTTAACGACATGAAGGTGTGGGTAGATATGGCTCAGCCAGAAATCCACGAAGCAGAAAAAAAAGTTGACGACGCTCCAACCCTTTCGGCATCTGTTGGGTCTAACCAACCAACGACCAATACACCATGAAAATACAACTGCTTTTCTGTGCTCTGATCGGTGTACTGACGGCTTGCCAGCACGAGTCTGATATTCAGCCGAGCACCTCTTCCCTTGCCAGCGAAGCAGTTGGAACCTACCGCACTAATTTTTACCTCGACCCATCGTATGTAGCCCTTTCGCCAGGCCAGATGCCCTATGTTGAGCTAAAACAGGAGTCAGATAGTAATGTAACCCTGCTACTCAACAAACCGTATCCTTCTTCTGAGACAAAGGCCATTTCACATGTACGGCTACAGCGTAAATCAGATGGAGTCGAGCTACAAGTAGCCAATACCAGCATAGGTACCCTACAAACCGATCGCGTATTCACAAATAGCGGTATGGAAAAACAGGGGCAACTGCTGCGGTTGGCTGCTCAGGATGGCTCAATCAGTGAGTTTGTCGGGGTTAAGCAATAAACGAGTTTCTTCAGCGACGGTTAAGCCAAAATTCTCTTTTCATCGACGCTGAAGCACTTCGTCGAGTTTGGCTTTGTAGATCCGCCCAATAGGTAGTTCTTCATTATTGACCCGGATATAACTGGCGCTGATAGCCTGAATGTGGTCCAGCGATACAATAAACGATTTGTGGATTCTGACGAAGTGGTCGGGAGGGAGTTTTTCTTCGAGGTAACTGATGCGTAAATAGGAGACTAATGGACCAGATACGGTGTGAATCCTGACATAATCTTTCAGGCTCTCAATCCATAGAATATCGTCCAGGTCAATCTTAACCATTTCCTTATCGACCTTAAAGTACTGGTAGTTCTTGGCAGGTCGAACCCGTTCAGGCGCTTCGGTCTGCGCGGTTTTAGCGGGCAGAAACCGATAGATTTTACCGACCGATTGCAGGAATCGTTCAAAGGAAATGGGCTTTACCAGAAAGTCCACCACATCGAACTCGTAACTATCCAATGCATATTCCCGAAAAGCCGTGGTGAAAATTACTTTAGGCCGATAGCCTAATGGTCGTAACAGATCGAAACCGGTCAGGCGGGGCATTTGGATGTCTAGAAATAAGACATCGACGGTAGTTTGCTGAAGAAATGGCAGGGCACGCGTTGGGCTATTCGATACGCCCATCAGTTGAAAATCTGGCAACCGACCTATGTATTCTTTTAACAGGTCGGTTGCCAGAGGCTCATCATCCAGTACAAAACAACGAACAGCCATCAGATCGGACAGTAGTTTGGAACGAACTGACCCGAATGGACCATCCGTCGATAACCGTATAGCAACGCCTTATTTTTTATCGATTCGGTATAACCGCCCCTGATCGGTAACGGCATATAAAGCGCCATCTTTCCCCTGGGTAATATCCCGGAAACGCTGAAGCTGGTCCGACAACAGTCGTTCTTCGCCAACTACTTTGTTGTTCTCAATAACCAGTCGTAGCACGTGCATGCCACTCAACGTACCAATGAACAGGTTGTTGTTCCACTCCGGTACGTTGTTGCCACTGTAGAACGTCATACCGCTTGGCGAAACACTGGGGTCCCAGTAGTAAACGGGCTGTTCGAGCCCATCTTTCTGCTGGATACCTTCTCCTACTTTCTGGCCACTGTATTCGATGCCATACGTAATAGTGGGCCAGCCATAGTTTTTACCTGGCTGAATCCGGTTGATCTCATCGCCACCCCGTGGTCCAAACTCACCTTCCCACAGATCGCCCGTTACCGGATGAAATGCCAGACTCTGTACATTTCGATGCCCGTAGGAGTATAATTCAGGACGCGCGTCGGCCCGACCCACGAATGGATTTCCCGAAGCGGGTTTACCATCTTTAGTAATGCGAATCACTTTGCCTAAACCCGAATTAAGGGATTGGGCCTGAGGACGCGTTACAAGATCCGACCGTTCGCCAGTACTGATCACCAGATTACCCTGCTTGTCGATCAAAATCCGGCCACCATAGTGTAAATTTCCTTTATAGGCAGGGGTAGCCCGGTAGATAACCGTGGCATTTTCTATTTTCTTCTCATCTGCCGACAGTTTACCCTTTGCAACGGCTGTCAGATTTCCATCAGACAGAGGCTCTGAAAACACCCAGTACACCATACGATTCGTGGCAAAATCGGGGTCGACACGAACACCCAGAAGACCGCCCTGACCGGATGAGTTCACGGCTGGTAAACCCGTAATTGGGTCACTCACCTTTCCGGCCGTTGTCACGATGCGCATGGAGCCTTCCCGCTGTGTGACAAGCAATCGACCATCGGGCAGACTAGTTATACCCCAGGGACTTGTAAGAGCTTCGGTTAGGACTTTGCCTTCGTAGGGAGTTGTTGTTTTTGTAGCTGCGATCCGTGTTTGACCAGCAAAAGCCGATTTATAAGCAGAGTTAGGCGCTTTTGTTTCGACAGATGCGGTACTACTGCCAGCCGTTGGCTGACCACAGGCGTCCATCGTAAGACCAATCAGGACCAAGCCTACACTACTGATTGGCACTATCATTCGTTTTATCATGGTTAATTAACGTTAGATTCTTTGATGTGATTGATGTTTAGTTGATTAAAGCGTTAAGTTAAGGCGAATTTCAGGACAGCCAAAAACTGACTATCTTCGGGCAAGGTCACCAGCTCATATTGCCCTGGAAATAAGATGTCCAGCCGTCGTTTAAGATTCGTTAGTCCAAGCCCCGATGCTTCGGGATAGACAACATCATCAGGCACCGAGTTTTCGACAGAAAAAACCAGCCGGTTGCTACTCTGCGACAAATGTAGCTGAATCCAGCAAGCCGTTTCTGTTTGGGCAGCCCCATGTTTGAACGCATTTTCGACAAAGGGTAACAAAAGCATGGGTGGAATCATAACCTGATTCAGACTAGTCAGTTCATCAAAGTTTGTCTGTACATCCAGTCGATCGCCATACCGGATCTTTTCCAGCGCAATATAATCTGACAGATAATCGATTTCTTTGGTGATTGGCACTTCGGAGCGGTGACTTTCGTGAAGCTGGTAACTGAGCAGTCCGGCCAGTCGTTGCAGTAGATGCGGCATCTGTGCTGGCTGGTGTATCGAAACCGAAATCAGGTTATTGAGGGTGTTGAACAAAAAGTGGGGCTGTACCTGCGATTGCAGCAATCGGTATTCGGCCGATAGTTTTTCCCGCCGATAGGTTTCGCTCAGTTGCTGCTGGCGCAGCGCGTGCCTGACCAACTCAACTGCTACAAACAGGCCAACCACTAAATGAAGCTGCATGGATTCGGCCAGAATTTTTGGCCAATAAAAAAGTGGCTTTTGCAAACCATCCGGGTAGTAGACCGGATATAGAAATGTATAGTTCGTCATCCGGCGCAAAAGCCCGAACACGACGATTCCACCAATCAGACTCAACCAAAATCCAGGCATACGACCCGTCAGCAAAAACCGCCGTACTGTGATGAGCAGATGCCAGTATCCGGCAATCAGGAGCAATGGAATATTCAAGGCTATCTGGCGAAAGCTTTGCTGGAAATTGTCCATGTACGCTCCTGTGTTGAGCCATTCGAACAGAAAATAGCCTATCCAGAAAAGGCCCTGCGTCAAGGCTTCTCGCCGAGGTCGTCCGTCCTGGTTAAGCGTCCGCAACTGAACCATCTTCACAATGCTTGCATTCAGGCTTCGAAATTACAGCGTCGGAGGATTCATTCAGGAATAATTTGCCCAACAGCGTCGACAGGCTCCTCAACGGAATCCTTACTCGACAAATGACACGATTTACTCGACCAACTGCGCTTCTGGCGTTTACGGAGTCATGTGGGCAAGCAGACCTGTCATTAGGCTAAAATGCCCTTCTTGTATCAGGCTAATCGATTGATTTGTCGACGGGAATACAACGTCGAATTTAAATCTATCAACAAGTATGCACAATCATTCCATGGCCCTGCACAGACAAAGCAACATCTCAACTCGATTTGTAACTAAACGCTATCTGGCCTTACTAGGGCGTCTAATCCGCACGAATCTGCGTTTTGATTTACTACTGATCAGCGTAGTTTTTCTTTTAGTAAGCGCATACTCGCTAAAAGCCCAGCCTGATCGGTATACATTACAACCCATGGATGAGCCAGACTCTAGCCAGGGCTATTGGCGGCTGAAAACACTGGCTGCTTCGCGGAGTACTCAGATTCAATTTTTTGGCGCTGATCGTCAGCTGCTTTACGAAGAAAATCTGCCGGGGCAATGGGTACGGCTCAGCCGCAGAAACCGGAAACAGTTCGATCAATTGCTGGCTCAGCTAGTAGCCAATCAGCTCTTAACGACTCGCATCAAAACGGAACTCTTACCTTCTGAACCCGCCAAACTGCGTCCAAATCTGGCTTCCCGACCTGATATTGATACGACTAACGCAGCCACTTCTGCTTCATATCATGTTCACGCTTATATAAATCAAGCGGGTAAATTACACCTACTGGTCAACAATCCCGAACGGTTACGCTATAAAATTGAGATCGTCGATCAGCATAAACGGCCGCTCTACGAAGAATTCAGTAATCTGTATTCGTACAGAAGACGACTCGATTTAGCGCTTATTCCCGACACCATCTGCCGGGTCATGGTACATATCGCTCAGAAACGGTTTCTGTATGCAGTAAAGAGGCACAATGCCCGATTCAGCTTCACCTTGCAACCTCAATTCGTTAACCCCCGGCAGCCTAACTTAATCCCCAAGCCGGATACCAGCGAACAGCAATTCACACCAATTCCGATCAGTTTGTAATCACGTTTTCCGTAACTCTTTGCTACTTCTTCCGATAGATAATAGACACAGGATAAACAATCCTGATTGAGCAGTCAAATTAGCCAGCCAATCGTTATATTCGCCAAAATATAACGATTGATAGGTCGATTGTACAACCTATATGCTCAACTCTACACTTATCTGGCTAGGTTTTGCTTCTATGCATGTTGCAGGCGATACAATACCTAGTCCAGATACCCTGCGTTCACGCGAATTGGCTGAAGTTGTTGTTTCGGCCTCGAGGGTACCCGAATCAATTCTACGCTCTCCGGTAAGTATCGAAGTGCTGGATGCTCGACGAATTCGACTATCGGCTCAACCCTCTTACTTCGATGCCATAGAGAACCTGAAAGGTGTTCAGGTATTGACCTCTAGCCTGGGTTTTAAGGTGTACAACACACGTGGCTTTGCCAACACAACCAACGTCCGTTTTGTACAGCTCGTTGATGGGCGCGATAATCAGGCTCCCCATATCGGCGCTCCCATTGCCAGTGCCTTAGCGCCCTCTGATTTAGACATTCAGCGTGTTGAGGTAGTGCCCGGTGTTGCCTCGGCTTTGTACGGTATGAATGCGCTCAATGGTCTGGTCAATATTATTACACGTAACCCGTTCGATTCGCCTGGTCTGAGCATCGGGCAGAAAACCGGCGTCAACCATGTAGCTGATGCAGCCGTTTCAGCGCAACTATATTCCGAAACCAGCTTACGCTACGCCCAGCGGATCGGCAACCGATTGGCCTTCAAAGTCAATCTGGTCTATCAGCGCGGGTATGACTGGATTGCCGCTAATTCGATGGATCTGAATCCAACGGGAAACAGCTCCCTAGGGCTGCTGGGCGCGGATAACCCGGCACTCGACCCAGTGAACAGCTATGGGAACGAATCAGCTAACCGACGAACCTTAACCCTGGGCGGCAAACGCTATAGCATAGCCCGTACAGGGTATTATGAATCTCAGGTCACCGACTATCGGCTGCTGAATCTGCGGGGTGATCTCTCACTACACTACCGCTTTTCCCCTACTATAGAATTGGCCTACACGTACCAGGGGGCTACGCTCAACAATGTGTATCAGCGTACAAATCGATTTCGACTGGAAAATTATGTGCTTGACCAGCATAGCCTGACGTTTACATCGCCTTCCGTACAAATCCGCGCATATCGCTCTCGGGAAAATACAGGTGATTCTTACAACATCCGGTCGATGGCGGAGAACATCGATAAATCGTTCAAATCGGATAATCAATGGTTCGCTGATTTTACCAGTCAGTTTAATGCCGATACCAAAGCCGATATGACGGTTCCTGATGCACTCCGGGATGCCCGATCGTTTGCCGACCGGGGTCGACCAATTCCAGGCACAGCAGCATTTAACACACTGATTAGCAACCTTCGAGCGATCAACAACTGGGATATTGGTGCTGCTTTACAGGTTAAATCCTGGCTATACCATGCCGAAGGACAGTGGGAACCAACCAAAGTGCTCTGGAAGAATTTTCGACAGCAAACGGGTATTGATCTATTGATAGGCTTTGATTTCCGGCGCTATGTCGTCTTCCCCGATGGTAATTATTTCATTAACCCAACCGAACCTGGGCATAATCTGGTCTATGGAAAAGAAGGCGGTTTTGTGCAGGCCAGCCGCAACTTTCTGGACGACCGACTAAAAGTGACAGGCTCACTACGACTCGATAAGAATACCTACTTTGATCCTCGGCTAAACCCTCGACTGGCACTGGTCTACTCCCCTACTGACTACCACAATCTCCGGGTATCTTATCAGAATGGGTATCGGTTTCCATCGCTTTTTGAGGCTTTTTCAAATGTCAATTCGGGGGGTGTCAAGCGAGTCGGTGGACTTCCGATCATGTCGAAGGGTATTTACGAAAATGCCTATCTGGTCACCTCTATCAATGCTTTTCAGGCAGCCATTACAACCGATGTCAATACTAACGGCCTATCTACCAGTCAGGCTATTCAGAAAAACAAAGGGCTCCTGAAGGCAAGTCCCTATACGTACCTTAAACCTGAGCAGATCAATAGTTTTGAGATCGGTTATAAAGGACTTTGGTTTGCTCAGCGCCTGTATGTCGATGTTGATTTCTATTACAGCGCCTATCGAAACTTTATCGCACAGGTCAATGCCAATCTGCCCAAAGGAAGCAACTCCGACTCGCTGGCTTACTATTTTTCGAGTTCAACGACGCAGGATCGGTATCGTCTCTGGACCAACTCGCAAACCCGTGTGTACAACTATGGCGCCAGTGCTGCCCTACGTTATAGCGTGACGACTAACTGGTCATTGGGCGGTAATGCCTCCTTTGCGAAACTCGACCGGGCCGAAAATGGGGACGGGCTGGAAAGCGCCTTCAACACACCTCAGTGGATTACCAACCTAACCGTTACGAACGGAAACCTTTGGAATGGGATTGGCTTCTCTATCAATTACAAATATCAGCGCAGCTTCCTGTGGCAATCAGAACTGGCTACGGGAACAGTGCCAGCCATCAACACTGTAGATGCTCAACTCAGTTATCAGCTCCGCAAAGCAGGCCTATTAGTTAAAGTAGGTGGCACCAACCTATTAAATCAACCTTACTATACCTTTATTGGTGGCCCCGCTGTAGGTGGTTTCTATTACACAAACCTGATTTGGGAGTTGCCCAGGAAATAGCAAGTCCAGTTACTTCATAAAAAAATCGCGCTACCGTCGGGCAGCGCGATTTTTTTAAGTTATCTGCTTAACCAATTAGCGTATAGCAAATTCACCCGAACCGATACGGAAACCTTCCGAATACAGTTCAACAGTGTATTTACCAGGCTTATATGGAATACCACGGCTATACAGCAACTCAACATTCTGGTTGTTGTTGGTATAGTTCACCGTTTGTTTCGTGGTATAGATGGTTTCATTACCGTCAACGGTGAATGTACCAGAGCCATTAGCCATATCCGAAACAACAGCGCCGTCAGGATCAAGCACCCGAACATAGACATCTTTCGCTTCTTCTCTCGTCAGCGGGTTATCCAGCAGCGTGTATACTACTTTGATTTTGTCCAGCTTTTTGGCTTTGTAGGCATCGTCTTCTTTCACTTTGCCCTTCGAATTAACCGCGAATACTTTTACGTTCTGTGCTTTCAAGGCAGCAGCACGAGTTACTTTAGTGGTCAATTCATTGTTTTGCGCAACGAATGTGTTCACAGAATCCCGTAATTGCTGACGATTTGTTTTCAGACCGGTATTCTCTTCATCCAGCGTTTTTACGTTGGTAGCGAGTGTGACATTTTCACGTTGCAGACCAGCAATGAGCGTATCTTTTTCCGCCAAGAAAGCTTCGTATTGCTTGATTTTAGCTTCATACTTAGCAATCGAAACCCGGTTACCGCGTTTTAAAGCCGCTTTATCCTGCTCCAATTGCACTTTCATCTTCTCTAGCTCCGATACATCACCGCCTAATTTCTGTACTTCAGCAATTTTAGCATCCAACGCCGTTGAGATCGAGTCCAGCTTAACGCGAGTGGTCGACAGTTCTTCAACACGTTCTGATATGGTTACTTCCTGGTTTTCAGAAACCTTCTTTTGATCAAAGTACAGATAACTCGATACACCGGCTAAACCCGTCATAATGATCAGGGCAGCCAGAAGAGCACCATTTGCTTTTGACTTGGGCGCATTATTTTCCATTGCAAATTTTCAGTTTAACGATTAAACATGCACAAACTTAAAAAAGCCGCTTTCGCGGTTGTGTAGAGGTTGTTACATCCAAGCTTTTGTTTGAATGAAAAATGATAGATTTTTTTATGAGCGACATTACCGGAACGCCAGCTTACAGCAACCTATTGTAATGAACAACTCATGGAGTTAAAAAAAGGTTTAAATAGTACCTATAAAACACCGCAAATTTATATAATGATTATCAGACACATAGACCGTTCGATAAATATTTTATTTACTCTATAGTAAGCATATTCCCTTAGTAGGATAAACTCCATATCCCAAAACAACCCTGACACACAGAAGGTTTACGTCCAAAATCAAATCCGAATGCCAGAACTTCCAGAGGTCGAGATCCGACGCCAATACCTCGAAACGTCATCGCTTTATCAGCCTATCAGCCACATTGAGGTGGAAGATAAAAAACTGCTTACTACAGACTACCATACACTACAGGCTAGGTTAACTGGGCGGCAATTCGTCGGAACAGAGCGGGTGGGAAAAAACCTGTTCATACACACCGATCAGCCGGGCATCATCGTCCACATGCACTTTGGTATGACGGGCGATCTGGAATACTACCACTCGTCTCTCGACCGTCCGCGCTTTGCCCGAATCGTATTTGAATTTACAAACGGCTTCAATCTGGGTTTCTTATGCCCCCGGAAATTCGAGCGGATAGGCCTGATTGAAAACATCGATGAATTCCTGAACCGAAAGAAAATTGGTGCGGATGGCCTTGCTATATCTGTAGACGAATTAACCGAACAAGTCCGGCGTAAAAAAGCGTTTATCAAGCCTGTTTTGCTCGACCAACGAGTGGTGGCAGGGCTGGGCAACTGGATTGTCGATGAAGTATTGTTTCAGGCACGGATTCATCCTGAACAACGCGCCGAAACGCTTAGTGATATTCAGATAAGCCAGCTACACGACGCAATCCGGCTTGTTCTCGAAACGGCTATCCGGTACGAAGCTACCTATCGTGATTTCCCTATTGATTTTCTGATTCACGTTCGTGAGTGGGATAACTCACCCTATGATGACGTTGAAGCGCACAAATTCTGTCCCCGTTGTCATACCCGCATCGAGCGTTCGGTGGTTGGCGGACGCACTACCTTCTTCTGCCCCCGTGAACAATTTATCCATTGAACTTGCATCGCCAAAAACATGTTCTTGTATTAAATGTATATACATTTAAAATGACAACACAACGAACAATTTCTGATATACGCACGGCTACACCCAATAGTGTTGGGGATGGCTTCATTGGTCTGAATGCGTTTCATCCACAAGGGTCGCGCCCTTTCAGCCCGTTTCTGCTTCTGGATCATCATGGCCCAATGAAGGTAAAGCCCTCTGAATACCCCAAAGGAGTGGATCAACACCCACACCGGGGATTTGAAACGGTTACGATTGTTTATGAAGGCGCTTTAGAACATCGCGATTCGGCTGGAAATCATGGCAAACTCTTTGCCGGTGATGTCCAATGGATGACGGCTGCCGCAGGCATTATTCATGAAGAAAAACATGAGCGTGCTTTTTCGCGGCAGGGTGGCCAACTGGATTTTGTACAGCTATGGGTAAACTTACCAGCCCGATACAAAATGAATCCACCCAGATATCAGGACATTGCAGCCTCAACTATTACAACGGCTACCTTACCGGGCGGTGGTCAGTTGCGGGTCATTGCGGGCGAACTGGCGGGTTTGCAAGGTCCGGCAAGCACATTCAGCCCTGTCGTTGTGGCTGATTTATCGCTGAACCAAGGTCAGACCGAAATCGTAACGATTCCTGAATCGTACGCTCTGATGGTTTACGTATTAAGTGGTTCGGCAACGCTCAATTCAACGCCTATTGATCGGGGACAGATTGCCCTCCTGAACCAGGATGGCGACAGTATTTCGCTTTCGGCTGCTGAAAAAACAAAGCTGCTTATTCTGGCTGGGGAACCCATCCGGGAGCCGCTGGCAGTATATGGACCGTTTGTAATGAACACACGAGAAGAAATTTTGGAAGCGTTCGAAGACTTTCAGGCCGGACGTATGGGTGTCTTGTGATCAGGCAGGTCAAGAGTGGTCAGGTATTGAAAACAATCTCTAAGCCACTCTTGACCGCATCTGACAACAGTCTACAAATCTTTTATATTTCCGAAGCCAATCACATCCCGATATACGGGATTGTCGCGCAGTTCAGTAGCCCGAATCAGCTTATCGGCACCGAATTTTGTTTTCAACTCATAGAGCGTTTTTCGGAGCGTGGCTTTACGGGTATCATTTTCAAATAAACTAAGGGGAACAACTTCAGCAGGAATAAACCGAAAAACAGCTACACACATACTTCGTAACTGTTCGTTCAGAACAGGTTCGCACCGATGGGCGACCTGAAATTTGTCCAACCGCTCCCGAATAATGCGATAGAGTTCAGGGCCATCCTGCTTGGGCTCTGTAAAATGAACTTCATAGTTATAGGTCTTACCCGAATGATAGCGGCAGGAGAATGACAAATCCTGACAAAATAGCTCTTTGCGAACCATTCGTCGTTCGAGTGTCAGGCAAAGCGATTGTAGCAATTCATCCAGTCGCTCGGGCGAGCATCGCTGATCGGCCGAGATAGTACGCATGGCCGACATACTTTTAGTCTCTTCGACGGTATCAAAGTCAACTTCTCCGCCAAAATTTAACCGCAAATGCCAGTGCCACCCTACAATACTCTGACAAACCGCCCGAAGGTGCTCTGGTTTTGCATAGCGTAGATCAATGGGCGTATGCACACCACCCGCCTGCAAACGAGCCGCCATGCGCTGGCCAATGCCCGGCAAATCAGTTAGGGTCAGCGAACGGAGCACATCATCAATGGTTTCAGGCGTAATAAGGGTCATGCCGTCGGGCTTTTGAATATCCGATGCCAGTTTGGCCAGAAACACATTTGGAGCAATACCGATCGAGCAGCGGAGCCAGTCGCCCACTTTTTCACGTATGGCCTGTTTAATTGCCAAAGCCGTTTGTCGTACATCCTTATAGACCAGTTGGTAATTTGTTAAATCCACTACAGCCTCATCAATGCTTTTGGGCACCACATCGTCTGAAAATTGCCGAAGTACGTCGATGATTTTGACATGGAACTCCCGGTACCGATTGGGATGCGTTTCGATAGGTACTAAATCCGGGCAGAGTACGATTGCTTCGTCCAGCCGCATTCCGGTTTTCACCCCACGTAATTTAGCCTCGATTGATGGGGCGATCACACAACCATGCCGACCTGTGTATACGCACACCCCCACCGGCCGACCACGTAACCAGTAGTTCACTTGTTGCTCACACGAGGCAAAAAAGCTGTTCATATCGACAAAAAGTACTGTTGGCAGCGTGTGTGTGCCCAATCGGTTCCGTTTCATTAATTTTTGGATAGAAAAGTGTCTTACAGTACTAGCATACGTCTATATTTGTAGTATGTTCTTTATAATACAACTGCAATATATTTTACTTGTATTATAATATCCAACTATCCAGACCATCATATCCAATAAATTGTTCAAAAAATTAGCTGTATTGTGACGATTCAGGACCGACTAAAGCAGGTTTTCGATGCCCTAGGCATAACGATCTACCAGATTTCCAAGGAGTTAGGCGAAAACCCTTCTAAATTTTATAATATTCTGAACGGTCGGGCCAAACCGTCGTACGATACGATTATGAGTTTGCTGACCTGCTACCCGCAAATCAGTTCCGACTTTCTGATTCGGGGAAAGTTGCCGGTGTTAAATACTCCAGAGACCAATGTCCGGCTAATGACAGCCGACGAGGATACCCTTGAAGTCCCCTTCATTCCGGTCAAGTTTTACGCCAGCTTCGTGGAGAGTTATGCCGATGGGATCAACGGAACGGATATGGAAACTTTCCGGGTTCGGAAAGCGGTCGTAAAAAATCAGAAACAGGCTGTAGTGCTCGAAATTTCGGGCAATAGCATGAGCCCTCAACTAATCCACGGTGCTAAAGTTCTGGCTGTTCCGGTCAGTGACAGTAACTGGGAATACCAGTCGGGTGGGGTTTATGCAGTGATGTATCGGGATTATTTCGTCGTAAAACGCATTCGCGACAACGAACTCTTGACCCGTAAATACCTTACGCTTCACTCCGATAATCCCAACGGCGGTAACGTGACGGTTCCCTTACAGGATATTCGGGGCATCTGGAAAATCGTCTCGATTGTAGAAGCTCCGGTGGAATAAAAAAACCCAAACAAGTAAGGGTAATCCAGTAGGTAAGGAATTGAAAACAATCGCCTTACCTACTGGATTACCCTTACTTATTTTTGATCATTACCTGACCACTTTCTCAACATCCTTCTGGTGCGCCCACATGTCCTGGAAAATAGGGCTGTTTTGTTGAAGCCCTGAAAAAGTACCCTCATCAACGATCCGGCCATCCTGCATGATATAGATATAATCGAACAAGGGCAGCAGATGCAGCCGATGTAAAGTCGATACAACCGCTTTATCAGCAAACTCCTGCAGAAGTTCCCGGTAAATCTGGAGTTCCGTTTTAGGATCTACGCTACTCGTCGGTTCATCCAGTAACACAATACCACTGGCACGAGCGGCTAATACACCGCGTGCCAATGCCAGTCGCTGACGTTGGCCACCCGATAAGTTCACCCCTTTTTCCTGAATATTCGTTTCCAGTCCATTGGGTAATCGACGTACGACTTCGTCAAAACGGGCTGCTCGACACACTTCCCGTATATCTTCATCCTCAAAGGGTAGCCCAAGGGTGATATTATAGGCAATTGTGTTCTCGAAAATCTCTGGTTCCTGCGGAAATAAGGTTACTGTGTTTGCAACAGCGTTCAAATCAGGGTAAGTAGCTCCATCAACCCGAACCGATAACCCTGGCTCAGGAATGTACAGGCCACGCAGCAGGGTTAGCAATGTACTTTTACCAGAACCACTTTCCCCAATAAAGGCGACTCGTTTACCGCGACCCAGGCGAACTGCCAATTCGTTCAGATGAACCGCTTTTTGCTTGCTCCCTGCCGGACGACTGTGCGAGAAATTTAACCCGGTAATGTCGATGGTCTGCCAACCCTCTGGCAAGCTTGCATCTTCCGGGCGTTCATAACGGACATAGGCTTCGTTAATGGATCGCACCGTCTGCACATCGGTATTATACTGCACAATTTGCGTGTACTGCCAGGCAATGTCGTTGAACACGCTGGTAAATTGGTTCACATAGCCCAGCAGGGTTACCAATCCCCCTACCAGAAACACCTTACCCGGCTCATAATGCTGATATACATACCCTGTAGCCAACACCACATAAATAAGCCCAACCAGCATCGACGCCACAAACCACTTCCATTCATTGATTTTTACCTGCCGAATGAACGGCGGAAAAACAGCCGCTATTTTATGTAGCAAACTTTCCTGAATCCGCTGCTCCAGCCGAAGGGTGATAACGGTAATGATATTGGAAAGACTATCGAAAAGCGTCGATGAAACCACATGTTCCCGTTCATTCGTCTCGTCCAGGGCTACGATAAATGGGCGATCAAACCGGAGAATAACCCAGATAGTCACTATACCCAGGCCCACGCCAATCAGTCCGAAAGTAGGGGAAAAATAGAGCATGGCCCCAAAGGAAAAGACAAATTTCGCCAGGGCCTGCAAATACATAAACCCATCCTGAAAAAATGTCTTCAGGGCATCATACGCCTTACGAATCCGATTGATGGTCGCTCCACTGTGGTGATCTTTATGCCAGCCGACCGGTAAATGCAGTGTTTTGTGAAATAAATCATCCAGGAAATTCCGACTCAGGTTAAACGCCAGCTTTCGCTCCATAACCCGAGCAGGTCCATGAAATATCCATTCCAGTACCTCTAGCCCCATATATCCACCCGCATACAACCAGACCAGCCTAAGAATAGACGTAGGCTGTTGCTGCAACTCACCAATAAACCAGCCAAATAATAATGGTCGTAAAGCCGCTACGGCATTGGCCATAATGAATAGGCAATAAACTAGCACATACTGGCGTTTTTCGTGCCGGGCATACACCCAGGCCGTGCGCAGTAGGGCTAAATAAGGATTTTGCATGATTCCAAGTTGCGGCCTTATTTCCTTAAGGCAGATTCTATGCTCACAATGGCCAAAAGGGTAGAATAGTTTCGATTATAATCTTTGCCTAATGGTTGGTTTTCTAATTGAAATTCAGTAATTTTGCGTCCTGATTTGTAAAAGGGTGGCCGAATTATTGGCCAAAGCCCTTCCTTCGAGTTTAGAAAAACATAACTTTCAGTATAACAAGCTAATGGCTCGCGATTTAAATTTCACGAGAAACATCGGTATCGCTGCCCACATTGATGCGGGTAAGACAACCACCACCGAGCGTATTCTGTATTATGCCGGGGTAAGTCACAAGATTGGTGAGGTACACGATGGCGCTGCTACCATGGACTGGATGGAGCAGGAACAAGAGCGGGGTATTACGATTACCTCGGCTGCTACCACTGTCGATTGGACCTATCGCAATCAAAAGTATCACATCAACATCATTGATACCCCAGGGCACGTTGACTTCACCGTTGAAGTAAACCGCTCGCTGCGTGTACTCGATGGGCTGGTGTTCCTCTTCAGCGCCGTTGACGGTGTAGAGCCTCAGTCAGAAACCAACTGGCGTCTGGCCAACAATTATCACGTGGCTCGTTTGGGCTTCGTGAACAAAATGGACCGTTCGGGTGCCGACTTCCTGAATGTCTGCAAGCAGGTAAAAGAAATGCTGGGCAGCTACGCTGTTCCCCTTCAGTTACCAATCGGCGAAGAAGACAACTTCAAAGGAGTTGTTGACCTGGTTAACTTCCGGGGTATCGTTTGGAACGAATCCGACAAAGGCATGACCTTCGAGGTTGTCCCCATTCCAGATGATATGTTGGACGAAGCCACCGAATGGCGGGAGAAACTGCTCGAAGCCGTTGCTGAATTCGACGACCAACTCATGGAGAAATACTTTGAGGATCCTGAGTCGATCTCGGAAGACGAAATTCTGGCTGCGCTTCGCAAAGCGACCATCGCCATGAAAATCGTTCCGATGCTTTGCGGTTCTTCGTTCAAAAACAAAGGGGTGCAAACCATGCTCGACTATGTGATGGCGCTGCTGCCTTCACCGTTGGACAAGGAGAGCATCAAAGGTACCAATCCAAACACAGGCGAAGAAATCTCCCGGAAGCCATCTACTTCGGAGCCATTCTCTGCGCTGGCGTTTAAAATTGCTACCGACCCTTACGTAGGTCGCTTGTGCTTTGTTCGCTCGTACTCGGGTGTTCTGGAGTCTGGTTCATACATCCTGAATAACCGTTCGGGCAACAAAGAGCGGATTTCCCGGATTTTCCAGATGCACGCCAACAAGCAAAATCAGATCGAACGTCTGGAAGCTGGTGATATTGGTGCTGTAGTTGGATTTAAGGACATCAAAACGGGTGATACGCTATCGGATGAAAAGAACCCAATCGTTCTGGAATCGATGGTATTCCCCGATCCCGTTATTGGTTACGCTATCGAGCCGAAGAAAACCGCCGATCAGGACAACTTCTCGAAAGCAATTGGTAAGTTGATCGAAGAAGACCCAACCCTGAAAGTTGAGTCGAACGAAGAAACCGGCCAGACCATTATCCGGGGTATGGGTGAGCTTCACCTCGAAATCATCATCGACCGGATGCGTCGTGAGTTCAAGGTCGAAGTAAATCAGGGAGCTCCACAGGTAGCTTACAAAGAGAAGCTGACCAAAAACGTTGAGCACCGCGAAGTATACAAGAAACAGACAGGTGGTCGTGGTAAGTTTGCCGATATCGTATTCGAACTGGGGCCCCGCGACCCTGAAGAGGATGGCTCGGTTAAACCAGGTCTGCAATTCGAGAATGGTATCGTTGGTGGTGTGATTCCCCGCGAATTCATTCAGCCAGTTGCCAAAGGCTTTGAAGAATCGTTGAAAAATGGTCCGCTGGCTGGCTTCCCGCTCGAAAGCATGAAAGTCCGATTGTTCCACGGTTCGTACCACGATGTTGACTCCGACTCGCTGTCGTTCGAAATGGCGGCTCGTCTGGGCTTCCGTGAAGCGGCTCGTCAGGCTGGTCCGAAACTGCTCGAACCGATCATGGCCGTTGAAGTTCTGACACCAGAAGAATATACCGGTCCTATCACGGGCGACCTCAACCGTCGTCGCGGTGTGATGAAAGGTATGGATTCAAAAGCCGGATCGCAGGTGATCAAGGCTGACGTTCCTCTGTCAGAACTGTTCGGTTACGTAACGGATTTGCGTACGATGTCGTCGGGTCGTGCTACGGCTAACCTGACCTTCTCGCACTACGAAGTCGTTCCACAGAACATTTCGGACGCAGTAGTCGCTAAAGAAAAAGGTACTGTGAAGGCGTAATATTGCATTTCTGGCAAATAAGAAAGGCGATCTGAAACTTCAGATCGCCTTTCTTATTTGCTAGAAATGCAATATTAAATCTAAGGTACAGGTATATACTTAGATGAGGCTAAAACTTGCTGACCAGATTCAGAATAGAAAAGTGTATTTGAAAAAGTATTTTCATCTAAATAAATCAACGTATAGTTTAATGTTGCAGGCGCAGGATAATTAATCACAACTGTCATTTTACTCTCATCATTACGATCAAACTTCCAGGTCAGTGTATACTTATTATTTAAAGGATCGGTAAGTAAGCCGGACCCATCTGTCTTAAATACTAGCCGAACTCTAGAGTAGTCTGAGCCTGTAGTATTTATTCCATTCATTTTGTATGACGTTTGGACGCCACCAATTTGCTGGACTGTTTCATAAAGCTGCCAAGTATGCTGTGTCAATAATTGAGTATTTGTTAAAGGTGCAGGCGTGTCATCTTTTTTGCAACTCGACAATACAAGTATTATACTGGTCCAAATAATTAATAAGTTGATCGCACTATTGTCAAATGATTTACCTGTAAAGGCGCGATAGTAATTCATAAAAATATAGCTCAGTAGTGGTTATGATTTTATTCCCTCAAATTTTAGAAAACTTTTAATAAAGACATATTATAAATTTTTTTTATGTCTTTATTAAAAAGTTGTGAATAGCAAATGCAGACAGCTTTTCCATATAAGCGCCACAAACCATCGTAGTAACTTTATATTGAACTCAATTTTTCTTATCTTTGCACCCGCATTTACCGCCCGACTGGAGTAAATGGTTCTTTCAGCGGGCGTTTGTCTTAAACGAACCACAACACAATGAGCCAAAAAATTCGCATTAAGCTGAAGTCGTTCGACCACATGCTGGTTGACAAGTCGGCAGAAAAGATCGTGAAAGCGGTTAAATCGACGGGTGCTGTTGTTAGCGGCCCCATCCCCCTGCCAACCAACAAAGAAATCTATACGGTGCTTCGGTCGCCCCACGTTAACAAAAAGGCCCGTGAGCAATTCCAGCTTTGCACCTACAAACGGTTAGTTGACATCTACAGCAGCAGCGCTAAAACAGTTGATGCCCTGATGAAACTCGAACTCCCTAGCGGTGTTGACGTAGAAATCAAAGTCTAACGAATTTCAGAAAAAGGCTTACTGCCGCTCGTACGAACTGATTAGGTTTCGTATGAGCGGCATTTTTTATTTGTTAATGTATCAGTAACCACTCATTGAGTGAGTAGCATTCCTCAATGAAAAACATAATAAAGAAACTTAATCGCTGCCACTATTTATCCGAATTATAACACCAATCTGCCTGTTATTTTTGTATCTTGTAAGAATACAGTGAACAACAGACCAGGAAGATTTTACTCGTTATGGTAAACGTCATACAGCTACTGCCCGACTCAATTGCCAACCAGATTGCGGCTGGTGAAGTTGTGCAGCGACCCGCTTCGGTGGTTAAAGAGTTGCTCGAAAACTCAGTCGATGCCAAAGCGAAATCCGTACAGGTAATTATCCGGGAGGCTGGCCGAAATCTGATTCAGATTGTAGATGATGGTGTCGGGATGACTGAAACCGACGCCCGAATGAGTTTTGAGCGCCATGCTACGTCTAAAATCCGTTCGTCGGACGATCTATTCCGTATTCGGACAATGGGGTTCCGGGGCGAAGCACTGGCTTCGATTGCCGCTGTTGCGCAGGTAGAAATGCGGACGCGCCGGGCTGAAGATGAATTAGGAACGCTCGTTCGGATTGAAGGATCGGATATAAAAGCACAAGAGCCCATCACTTGCCTGCCAGGAACCAACCTGCTTATAAAAAATTTATTCTTCAACGTACCTGCCCGGCGTAATTTCCTTAAGTCGAACTCTGTGGAAATGCGTCATATTATCGACGAGTTTCAGCATGTAGCCCTAGCCAATCCCGAAGTAGCCTTTTCACTTTTTCATAACGATCAGGAGATTTATAACCTGCCCGCCGGAAAACTGAGCCGACGAATTGTGGATATGTTTGGCAAGAGCTACCGGGAGCAATTGAACTCTTGTGAGGAAAAGACCCCTTACGTAACCGTTCATGGCTACATCGGCAAACCTGAATCGGCTAAAAAAGCGAGGAATGAGCAGTTTTTCTTTGTCAACAACCGATACATTAAGCACAACTACCTCCATCATGCCGTTATAGGCGCTTACGAAGGAACATTGCCTGAAGGGAGCCATCCCTTCTATGTTTTGTTTATCGAGATCGACCCATCCCATATCGATATCAACATACACCCGACAAAAACGGAAATTAAATTCGATGATGAGCGATCAGTCTATGCGATTATGATGGCTGCGGTCCGAAAAGCCGTGGGCTTGTACAATCTGGCTCCATCGCTCGATTTCGATTCAGATGTTAACTTTCTGGCTGGCGTTACCACAAATCCAGGGAGGCCGTCTGGTAAATTGGACCTTGAAGCCCCCCCCGCACCTGTTTCGAACGTCGGTCCATCTGAATCCATGGCTCCTCGGCCTATTAGTCCATCCTGGGCCTCGGGAAATAGCCAGCCCGTCAAAGAGCGAAGTTCACGACGAGATGACTCGCTGGACTCAGCAGCTGGTAGTAGTTTCAATCTGTCGCCAAAGCCTCCTGTCCGACCATCGGTCAATAACTGGCAGACGTTATATGAGGGAGTCGCCGATCCGGAAACCCGTCCAGCCAATACATCGGGCGACTGGTTAGGCCCAGTACGTGCTACTGGTTCGGCAGTCGATCAGCCAGCCACCGAACCAGAACCTATCACGCTTGGCAGTCGAGCCAACCAGCTACAGGTGAGCCTGACTTCTTCGGAAAAAGATAGTCCTGTACTAATTGAGGATGAAAACATCGTTCAACTGCAAAATCGTTACCTTTTAGCCCCGATCAAGTCAGGAGTAATGCTAATCGACCAGCGTAGAGCCTATGAACGAATCCTGTACGACCAGTTTCATACAGCCCTTACCAAACAAAATGGGTCATCTCAGCAGTTATTATTTCCAAAGACCATTACGCTGACTCCCGTTGATTTTCAGTTGGCAATCGACCTGAAACAAGACCTGACAAACCTGGGTTTCGAATTCGATGAGCTAGGCGCTAATACGTTCGTGATTCGGGGCATACCAGCCTTAACTATGGGCGAGAACGAAGAGGAACTATTTGCTAATTTGCTAGCACAACTTCGAGCCGATACGGGTCGCTTAAAATTAGATAAATTGGAATCCATGGCAAGGTCACTCGCACGGCGGTCAGCGATGCACCGCGCAATACGCCTGAGTGCAACCGAATGCCGCGCTTTAGTTAATCAGTTATTTGCCTCAACGAACCCAAGTTACACTCCTACGGGCGAACCAATAACGGTTGTGCTTACGTTGGATAAAATTGCTGGCCTCTTGCGCTGATTATTAAGTTAATCAGTATAAATTAGTTGATATAAAATGTTTAATCTTACTCCCGTAGTTCGTGCTCTGTTAATACTAAACGTATTGGTCTTTCTGGTGACGAATGATGCCATTATTGAACAGTTTGGGCTGCATTCGTTTCTGTCGGACCGATTCAATCCGATTCAGTTACTGACACATATGTTTTTACATGGTGGCTTTAACCATATTTTCAGTAATATGATTGGGTTAATCGTTTTCGGGCCGATGCTGGAGCAATTCTGGGGACCACGCCGTTTTACATTTTTTTATTTTTTTTGCGGTCTGGGCTCGGCGTTACTATTTTCTGGAGTAAACTATTTTGAGATGCACGACGTATATATGTCAGTAGAGGCATATCGGGCAGCTCCAGGTTTTGAGAATTTTTCGGCTTTCGTTGATCAGCATGCAATTTCCTATTACGATCAGCTAGAGCCATTTATTGAGAAGTTTAAAAGCTTTCCTAACGATAGTAAACTTCTTCAGATGAGCGTTTCCTACGTGAATCAGATTTTTACTAGTCAGGTCGACGAGCCTATGGTTGGTGCGTCGGGTGCAATTTTTGGAGTAATTATGGGTTTTGGGCTATTGTTTCCGAACACTCAGCTTTTTTTATTGTTTCCACCTATACCGGTTAAAGCAAAGTATCTCGTTATCTTTTATGGAGCCTTTGAACTTTACTCGGGCATTTATCGGGCGCAGGCCGACAACGTTGCACACTTCGCTCACATTGGCGGTATGCTATTTGCATTTATTCTGGTAAAATACTGGGGTTCCCAGCGCAAAACGTTTTATTAGTGATGAGCGGGTTATTCGACGACTTTCGAACCGAATTCAATAAGCCCAACAATACGTTGGTGCAATTGATCTTGATTAACACGGTGGTATTTCTGGTACTTCTGCTAGCCAGAATTGGCTTGCAGGTAGCTGAACACGGGGCCGTCTATGACTTTATCCGGGATCAACTTACGATGCCTGGCCAGGTTAATGCCTTTCTGCATAAACCCTGGACACTATTCACCTACTTTTTTACCCATGAGGATATTTTCCATGTCCTCTACAATATGCTCTTTTTATACTGGTTTGGCCGATTGATTGATGAATACCTGGGCAATCGACGGCTGATCGGTTTATATATTATGGGGGGGTTGGCAGGAGGCTTACTCTTTCTGGCCATGTTCAATCTGGTACCTTACTTTCAGGTACGCGCTGGCTTACCACTGCTCGGGGCATCGGCGGCTGCTTTTTCGGTAGCGGTTGGTGCGGCTACATTACTCCCAAATTATACATTTCACCTGTTGTTTTTTGGTCCTGTTCGTATTAAGTACATCGTTTTCTTCTTCATCGTCTTATCAATAGCTCAGTCGGCTGGTGAAAATGCTGGCGGTAATTTAGCTCATTTAGGGGGAGCGATGATGGGCTTTGTGTACGTCAAATTACTGCAAAACGGCACGGACTTGGGCCGACCTATTTACTGGGTTGCCGACGGCTGGAGTAATCTGTTCAAGCCCAAACCAGCCGTTAAGGTATCCTATCGGCAACGCAGTAGCACCAGCGCTCAGACGAGTTCATACATGTCGTCGGGAAGTTCATCTTCCAGCCTGTCAGTACCTGATCAGGATGAAGTTGATATGATTCTGGATAAAATTTCACGATCTGGGTACGAAAGTTTAACGCGGGAAGAAAAACAAAAACTCTTCCGCGCCAGCCAACGAAACTAGCTTTTATCAGCGCTTTCCCGAGAGCCTGTTTATACTCAATCCTTTCTTTCTAAAATCTAAGCCTCTGCCATCTCCGTATATATCCAGAGATACAGAGGCTTAGATTTTTTATAGTTATCAAAAAAATGTATTAGTTTCGTTGTTAGAATACAGTTAGCAATTCTCCACCGAACATTCTATTCTGTATTAGTGTTGTGTAAGACAGACGTTTATCTGCTACTATCATGTTGATTACCCCTGGCAGTCTTCTGGCCACTATCAATACTCCCGACGATCTTCGTAAACTCGATAAATCTCGCTTACCTCAGGTTGCCGACGAACTCCGCCAGTTTATTATCGACGATGTTTCTGTTTATGGGGGCCACTTTGGCGCCAGCCTGGGCGTAGTAGAACTTACAGTAGCGCTTCATTACGTATTCAACACACCCGATGATCAGTTGGTGTGGGACGTAGGCCATCAGGCATATGGGCATAAAATTCTGACAGGCCGACGGGATATATTCCATACCAATCGCTTTTATAAAGGCATTTCCGGGTTTCCTAAACGGAAAGAAAGCCCTTACGACTCATTTGGGGTTGGGCATTCATCAACGTCTATCTCAGCGGCTTTAGGTATGGCTGTGGCTTCACAGCTTCAGGGGAACACGCTACGGAATCATATTGCAGTTATTGGCGACGGGGCTATGACGGCGGGCGAAGCATTCGAAGGTATGAACCATGCTGGGGCTACCGATAGTAATCTGCTTATCGTACTGAACGATAACTGCATGAGTATAGATCCCAACGTAGGTGCCCTGCGCGAATACCTGACTGATATTACTACTTCACAAACCTATAACAAGGTTAAGGACGAAATATGGAATCTGCTGGGCAAAATGGACAAGCTCGGCAAAACGGCTCAGGAATTAGTTTCGCAGGTTCAGTCAGGAATCAAAAGTTCATTACTGGAGCAGAGTAACCTCTTTGAGTCGTTACATCTACGTTATTTCGGACCTATCGACGGGCATGACATTGATCATTTGGTCAGCGTTTTAAGCGATCTAAAACAAATACCAGGGCCTAAACTTCTGCATATCCTGACCGTAAAAGGCAAAGGTTATGGCCCGGCCGAAAAAGATCAGACGAAATGGCACGCGCCCGGCTTATTTGATAAGGTAACGGGGGTTATTCAAAAGAAAGTTTACGATACGCCACAGCCGCCAAAATATCAGGATGTTTTCGGTCATACGCTGGTTGAACTCGCCGAGCAAAACCCGCGCATTGTAGGCGTTACTCCGGCTATGCCATCAGGTTCTTCGATGAACATTATGATGAAGGCAATGCCCAAGCGGGCCTTCGATGTAGGCATTGCCGAACAGCATGCTGTAACCTTCTCGGCTGGTATGGCAACCCAGGGCGAAGTGGTATTCTGTAACATCTACTCAACCTTCATGCAGCGGGCCTACGACCAGGTCATCCATGATGTTTGTATTCAGGAGCTACCCGTTGTATTCTGTCTGGACCGGGCTGGCTTTGCCGGTGCCGATGGCCCCACGCATCATGGTGCTTACGACTTAGCGTATATGCGTTGCGTACCGAACATGATCATTGCAGCTCCAATGAACGAACAGGAGCTACGCAATATGATGTATACAGCCCAATCGGATGAAGTACAGCAGGGCAAAAGAGCCTTTACAATTCGCTACCCTCGGGGCGAAGGTGTTATGCCTAACTGGCGGACACCCCTTGAAAAACAGGTAATCGGGAAAGGGCGTATGATTTCCGATGGCGAAGAGGTAGCCATTCTTACCATTGGTCATATTGGTAATTATGCCGTTCAGGCATCGCAATTACTGGCAAAAGAAGGTATTCGGCCTGCTCACTTCGACATGCGCTATGTAAAACCGCTTGATGAGGAGTTGCTTCACCAAATTTTCAGCCGTTTCGACCGTGTCCTTACGGTTGAAGATGGCTGTCTGATGGGTGGCTTTGGCAGCGCCGTCCTCGAATTCATGGCTAACAACGATTATTCAGCCCGTGTAAAACGGTTGGGAATACCGGATGAAGTTATCGAACATGGCGAGCAAATTGAGCTTCACCGGGAGTGTGGCTTTGATCCTCAAGGCATTGCCAATGCCGTTCGTGAATTACTCTTTACCGGCCGTACAGTAGCAGTCTAGTTTTAAAAGAGTGAAATCGGACCGCCGAAGCGGAGTGAAAGAGTGAATTACCTACCGGACGATTATTGCTGCCGGAGGGGTTTCGCTCTTTCACTCCGCTTCGGCGGTCCGATTTCGCTCTTTATATGTATCCAATATGAAAATTTTCAAATTCGGTGGCGCATCGGTTAAAGATGCCGCCGGGGTTCGTAATCTGGCCGAAATCGTAAAGGCACAGGCAAGTGATGTCGTAGTTGTGGTTTCTGCGATGGGAAAAACGACGAATGCACTCGAAACCATCGTTCGAGCTTATGTTAATCACGATACCCAAACCTTACAGTCGGCACTTGAAACGGTTTCTGGGTACCATCAACACATTATGGATGAGCTTGGCGGCAGTTTTCCGGCCGCTAATCAAACATTGGCCGATCTAAAGTCGATGGTAACCCAGCCATCCGCAGGTACCTACGACGAAATCTATGACCAAATCGTTTCGCTGGGTGAAATCATATCGACCCAAATCGTGGCTGCGTATGTACAGCAGCGTATTCATACGGCCCGTTGGTTCGACGCCCGCCGACTAGTACGTACTGATAATACATACCGGGAAGGCCAGGTCGATTGGGCGAAAACCGGGCAGTTGATCGAACAGGCAATCGGTCATACAGGGGTCAACATCACGCAGGGGTTTGTTGGCCAATCGGCTGATGGGCGTACTACGACACTTGGCCGTGACGGATCTGACTACTCAGCCGCCATTTTTGCCTATTGTCTGAATGCTGAAAGCGTAACTATCTGGAAAGATGTACCTGGCGTATTGAATGCCGACCCCAGGTGGTTCGACGAAACCGTTCTGCTGGAAAAGCTAACGTATCAGGACGCTATCGAGCTGGCGTATTACGGTGCCACGGTTATTCATCCAAAAACGATTAAGCCGCTACAAAACAAAGGAATTCCGTTGTACGTACGCTCGTTTCTGGAACCTTCGGCACCGGGAACGGTGATTGGCAACTTCAAACAATCTCTCTCGACTCCGTCCTTTATTTTCAAAATCAATCAGGTCCTGATTTCGCTGCATCCGAACGATTTCTCGTTTATTGCCGAAGATAACCTAAGCCGGATTTTTGGGCGGTTTGCCCAGGCAGGCGTCAAAATCAACCTGATGCAGAATACAGCCATTAGCTTTTCGGTCGTGGTCGATAGCAACCCTGATCGGGTTCCGGCTTTATTGGAACAGTTAAAACAGGATTTTCGGGTCAATTACAACGATGGCCTCGAATTAATCACTATTCGCTACTACGACCAGCGCACAATTGATCGGGTATTACTCAATAAAAAATTGCTTCTGGAACAGAAAAGTCGCTATACTGCTCAGTTAGTTGTTCGGGATTTGGGATAAATTAACCCGTTGTAGATCTGGCACTAAACAAAGAGAAATATACGCTTAGAAAAGGCCCTTAACAGCTACATTAATTAACCTGCAAGTCCTTTGTAGTCATGGATAAAACGAAGCGAATCCGGCACACAGTTGTATTTAAACTTAAACATGCGAATGGCTCTTCGGAAGAAAGGAACTTTCTAACAAGTGCCAGTGCACTCTCATTCATCGATGGCGTAGAGAATTTTGAGCTACTGAAACAAATCAGCCAAAAGAATTCGTACGACTGGGGAATATCAATGGAATTTGCATCGCAGGCGATTTACGATTGCTATAACCAACACCCCGATCATGTAACTTTTGTCGAGAACCGTTGGCTCAAAGAAGTCGATCACTTCCTTGAAATTGATTACCAGCTTTGATATTGAGCGTATTCAGGCCGCAAAGAATCCTTCCTGTTTACTATCTTTGACATCAGGGAAACCACGTCTGCTTATGTATTTCGGCTATTTCAACGGCACTATTGCTCCAACCGACCAGCTTTCTGTCGGTGTTACTGATCTAAGTTTGTTACGTGGCTATGGCCTGTTCGATTATTTCCTGACGTACAACGGACGTCCGTTTCAATGGGATTGGTACTGGGAACGCTTTCAGAACTCAGCCACCCGGATGCATCTGCCGTTGCCGTTGGGCAAAGAAGAGACCTACAGCATTCTGATGAAGCTGATCGAGCGAAGTGGCGGACAGGATGTAGCGTTTCGATTTGTAATGACTGGGGGCTATTCGCCCGACAGCATCACCATTGATAAGCCAAACTTGCTCATCCTGACCGAACCCATTCATCCCGTACCGCCTATTCAGTATGAACAGGGTATAAAAGTCATTCTGGATGAATATGTCCGGGAAATGGCTGAAGTAAAAAGCACGGATTATAAACGGGTTATTCTGATGGCGCAGGCCATTAAATCGGCTGGCGCATCGGATTTGCTCTACCAGAAAGGCGGCCAGATTAGTGAACTCAGCCGAAGTAACTTTTTCCTGGTTAAAGGCGACCGCCTGATTACGCCCAATCAGCATATTCTGCACGGCATTACCCGGCGAACCATTATCCAGCTCGCTCAAACCGATTTCCGGGTTGAAGAGCGGCCTTTGCTCCTGTCTGAACTCTACGATGCCGACGAAGCCTTTACCACCAGTTCGACCAAAAAAGTGCTTCCTATTGTGCAAATAGGAGATCTGACCATTGGCGATGGCCATGTCGGCCCGAAGTCCAAATTCCTACTAGAGCGACTCAACGATCTGATTAAGAGTTGGTAAGAGTGTGTTTGCGTACTGACTGATCACGGCCTTCGTTATCGCTGACTCCTCTCCAATCCGACCTAGGCACGATAAGCCGGTGTAGTTTAGAATAAACGTTTCGGTAGCTGGAACCGTAGGCCCATTAAACAGAATACCCAACAAGTGTATTCCCCGACGCTGGCAGGCTTCGACCGATAAAAGTGTATGATTGATGCTGCCCAGATAGTTTCGGGATATAAGTATCACAGGCAAGCCTAATGCTTCGACCAGATCGATATTAAGCGTCTGCTCATTGAGCGGAACCATCAAACCACCCGCCAGTTCCACAACCAGATTGTTTGTAGTTTGAGGTAACCGTATCTGGGCTGACTCAATAGTTACCCCATCCAATTCGGCGGCTGCATGCGGTGACAACGGCTGGGTAAGTCGGTAGGCTTCTGGATGAAAAGCCGATTGACTGTTCGAAATTAATTGACGTACTGTATTCGTATCCGAATCTTCCAGAGCGCCTGATTGTATAGGTTTCCAGTAATCGGCCTGTAAAGCCTCGACCAGTACGGCCGAAGCGACCGTCTTACCAATTTCGGTGCCAATACCGGCCACAATGCATTGAAAAGGCATAGACTAATTTGAATTTTTAAGCGATAATTCGCTCTGTAAAATGGCAATAAGCAGGTCTATTTCGTCCATCGTGTTAAATGCATGCAGACATAATCGCAATCGTTCCTGCCCTACCGGAACCGTAGGACTAAGAATCGCACGTACATCCAATCCCACTTGCTGTGCTTCGCTGGCTACTTTCCGGGCCTGATCGTTACCGGGAACCAGCAAACACTGAATGGGTGACTGGCTATCTGTCCAGCTACTGCCTGGCAAGCGTTCATGAACTTGCTGACGGAAATAATCAAGTCGCTCATTGAGCTGATTACGAGCGTCATTATCAGTCTGTAGCTGCTCATGGGCGCACTGAATAGCCAGCAAGCTATGGGGCGGCAAAGCGGTGGTATAAACAAACGAACGGGCAAAGTTGATCAGATAGTCCCGCAGGATGGCCGGGCCAACAATAGCAGCCCCATGGACGCCCAAGGCTTTGCCGAAGGTATGAACACAAGCAAAGACTCGCTCCTGCAAGCCTAATGCCACCACCAATCCTTCACCAGTAGGCCCGTATAATCCTGTAGCATGGGCTTCATCGACCAGCAAGCCAGCACTGTATTCGTCGCATAGATCAGCCAGTTTTTCCAGTGGGGCCACATCGCCATCCATTGAATAAACTGACTCAACGCCAACGAAAACCTGCCCATCCTGCCTGTTTAGGTTGGCCTGTTTTAACTTTTCTTCCAGATCGGATAGGTCATTATGCCTGAACCGATGACGTGTAGCGTAGCTAAGCCGCGCTCCGTCGATCATACTGGCATGGATCAGTTCATCGGTCAGCAAGGTATCGCCCGCTTTAGGTAGGCAAGCTAGTAAACCGAGGTTCGCATCGTAGCCGGAGTTAAAAATCAGCGCGGCTTCTGTCTGATAAAATGTAGCCAGATTATGCTCCAGTTCATCGGCCAGGGCCGTTTGACCAGCTAGCAACCGGGAACCCGTCGCTCCAGTTGATGCAGATGAGTGGTTCGTGTATGCCTGCTGGATAGCCGTTTTAAGCGCAGCCGATCGGGCAAACCCCAGGTAATCGTTCGAGCAAAAGTCAACAAGGCCATCAGCCGTTTTAAGCTGTCGCAGTAAGCCACTTTGCTGATACGCAGCTAATCGGCTGGCTAGAGTCTGGACAATTGAGGATGTCAACGTGAGCATAGCCACAAAGGTAAAACGACCTTCGGAAAGGTTAGTCACTGCATAGCCTTTACCTGTAAAAATGTGAGTAACATAAAAGTTATCCACAATTGACATGTGGATAACTTTATGAGTACATCTATAAAATGACGAATTGGCAAAACGGACGGCAAAACTTATCCACAATCACTTATAAACCAGTAAGCTTACCCTTCAATCGATAAGACTAATTTGCCAAACTGCTTACCACTATCCATCTTATCCATTGCCTGTTGTGCATCAGCCAATGGTACAATCTCATCCACAACCGGCACGAGTTTCTTCTCATTCACCAGGGCTATCATATCGGCAAATTCGCGTTCTGTTCCCATCGTTGTCCCGAAAATTGACAACTGCTTAAAAAACACTTTTGGCGGAATGATATCAGTTATGCTACCCGTCGTTCCACCGAAAAAGGCAATCCGCCCGCCGGGAGCAGCTACATCAATCAGTTTGGCAAAGCTGGGACCACCTGCACTATCGATAATGACATCGAAAAATCCACGTCGTCCTCCACCGGTTTGTGTCATAAGGGCTTTGTGCCAATCAGCTTGCCGGTAGTTGATACCACCAGCTATACCCATAGTTTGTACGCTAGCCAGCTTTTCGTCGGAACCAGATGTTACCCAAACCTCGGCGCCAACCGCCACCGCAAACTGCATAGCGGCTAACGCGGCCCCTCCGCCAATACCCGTCACCAGAACTTTTTCGGGTATGCTGGCTGGATGTGTATGCAAGCCCGCCCGCGTCATGAGTGCCCGCCAGGCGGTCAGGCCGGTCAGTGGAAGCGCAGCCGCCTGTTCAAACGAGAGATGGTCTGGCTTATGGTGAATGTATCGGGCATCGACGACAATGTATTCAGCAAAGGTTCCATTTTCGGGCATACCCAGAATCCGAAAGTCATCGCCATAAAACAGGGGATTGTCGCCCCAATGCATAGCCGGATTGATAACAACCGACTGCCCCCGCCAAACTTTGTCGACCTCTTCACCAACGTCTTCTACCACACCAGCGCCATCGGAACCCAGAATCACGGGTAATTTTATACCCGGATATAAGCCCTGCTGAATAAAGACATCGCGGTGATTTAAAGCCGCTGCTTTGAGCTTAATCAACACCTGCCCTGGACCTGCAACCGGAGTAGGCGTATCAATTAACTGAACGGGCTGGTGCGTTTCGGCAAGGAGGATAGCTTTCATAGGCTTATTCGATTTGAAGTTGTGATGTACTCATTGAGCGTTTACTTTTGCCTGATAGAACTAGGTATTCATGGACATTCGTTGTCGTTAAGTAGTCATCCATTGTTTATACTTAATGACTATCAATGACAACGAATGTCTATGAATGACTCTACCTATGAATAACAACCTTCTGTAGTATGATAACTTATCGCGTGGCAACTGCCGACGATACCGAGCCCATAACTCAACTACACAGCCTCAGTTGGCAACAAAACTACAGAGGTATTCTGGCAGACAGCTTTCTGGATGGGCCCGTTCTGGATAACCGACGATCCGTTTGGCAGTCGCGTATTAACCAACCAACACCTGACCAGCACATTATTGTTGCCGAAGATAACGCAAAAATTTGCGGCCTTGCCTGTGCCTACGCCAACGACAACCCTGTTTGGGGAACCCTGCTCGATAACCTACATGTTCATCGCGACTGGCAGGGTAAAGGTATAGGTGCTGCGCTTATGCAAAAAACGGCCCGCTGGGTGCAACAGTACGCACCCAAGTCTGGCCTTTACTTATGGGTACTGGCCGATAATATCAACGCGCAAAAATTTTACGACCGCATGGGTGGAGTCAATTATGAAAAAGTTTCTCTGCTCAATCCAGACGGCAACTACGCAGATTGCTTCCGGTATGTGTGGACTGATCTAACCAATTTAGTATGATTCGATTTTTCAATGAGGATGTGCCCTACAAACTTCCTCACAAACAGGCCGTTCGCCAATGGCTGAAACAACAGACCGAACGAGAAGGCTACACCGTTGGCGAGCTGAATTATATTTTCTGTTCGGATGAATACGTACTCCAGGTAAATCGCGACTACCTTCAGCACGATTACTATACCGACATCATTACCTTCGATCAGAGTGAGGAAGAGGGTAAACTGGCGGGCGACATTTACATCAGCGTCGAAAGGGTAGTAGATAATGCTGCTCAGTTGGACGTTCCGGCTGATCAGGAGATGCTGCGTGTGCTGGCTCATGGATTGCTGCATCTCTGTGGGTATCTCGACAAAGGCGAAGAGGAAGAGGCCCAAATGCGGCAGAAAGAGGAAGAATGGCTCCATCAGTACAACAACGCCTGACTTATGCGGCAACTTACCTACCTACTGCTATTGCTGACGCTTACGGTGAAGGCGCAAAAACGCATGGTTATTACCATCGATGATCTGCCGACGGCATCGGCTTTCTATAAGACACCGCCAGCGAAACAGCAGCTAACTCAAAAACTGCTTGCGCATGTTACCTACGCCCACGTACCCGCTATTGGGTTTGTTATTAGCGGTTTACTCCAGTCGGCCAATCGGCCCGATACAGCCCAGCTCGCCCTTCTTCAACGATGGCTGGATGCCGGGCTGGAACTGGGCAATCATACATTTGCGCATAAGGATTACAACCTGATTCCATTCAGCGAATCAAAAACCGATGTGATTCAGGGTGAGTCGATTGTAAAAAACTTTGTTGAAAAGCAAAGAAAGCCGTTTCGCTATTTTCGTCATCCATACCTCCGAAGAGGGGATACGCCAGCCAAAAAAGACTCCCTGGAGAATTTCCTTCGGCAACGAGGCTACCGCGAAGCGCCCGTCACGATCGACAACTCCGACTGGTTGTACGCTCGAGCTTATGATAATGCGTTAAGAATGAACGATGCAGCCCTGATGGCTCAGGTAGGCCAAAGCTACGTTTCTTATATGCTCGATTGTGTTACCTATTATGAAGCGCAAAGCCAGGCTTTATTGAATCGGCCAATCCCCCAGATACTGCTTATTCACGCCAATTCGATCAATGCTGATTTCCTGGGCAAGTTACTTAGCGAGCTCAAAAATCGGGGGTATTCTTTTATCACGCTCGACGAAGCCCTGAAAGACGAAGCCTATAAGTTTACTGATAAGTATACCGGCAAAGGTGGTATCTCCTGGCTGCATCGCTGGGCACTTACCCAGGGCAAAGGGGGTGAATTTTTCAAAGGCGAGCCAGAAGTTCCAGCGAACATCGATGAACTGGCCAATCGGAAATGATTCGTTATCCGGCTGTTAGTCCACCATCCAACTGAATAGCCTGGCCGGTAAAAAACTCATTTTCGTCCGAACAAAGCCACAGGATAGCCTGGGCGATTTCTTCAGGCTCGCCCAGCCGACCAATTGGAATTCGTTTACGCATTTTTTCTTCCATATCGGGAGCCGCCCGAAAAAGCTCATCGACCATGGCTGAATGGGTATAAACCGGACAAACCGCGTTGATGCGGATATGTTGCCGGGCGTATTCCAGCGCAGCCGTTTTGGTCAGGCCGATCACGGCGTGTTTGGAGGCACTGTATGGCGCACCCATCGGCATACCACGCACACCGGCAATACTCGATACATTCACGATTTTGCCCCCTGCTGGCCGACCGACCTCCCGTTGCTTCAACATCTGCCGAATCTGAGCCTGCATCCCATAAAATACCCCGCCTACATTAACGGCCATCATCTGATCGAAATCATCCTGGGTATGATCCAGCAATCGGCCGTATTTCCCACCAATACCTGCGTTGTTTATGCCAACATCCAATCGGCCATACTGTTCAACAGTCTGTTGCACAGCCGTTTCTAGTTGTTGTCGGTCGGCAACATTACAGGGTATAAACAGGGCATTGCCACCCAGTTGCTTGATTTGATCAACCGTTTCCTGACCGCTGACATGGTTTATTTCGGCTACAACCACCTGCGCTCCGGCTTTCGCAAAGGCTAAAGCCGTGGCCCGGCCTATGCCAGAACCCGCTCCGGTAATGAATGCAATCTGATTGGTAAAGGATGCCATACTTCTTGATGTATCTCGTATCGGGCTAGCAAAATAGTGCTATTTTGTGCTTTATTTTTCTAATCTATGCCATCTGCCGTTAAAAAAATCAGCATTGCCTTATTCGCAGTTTTACTTATCGGGTGGGTAGCCATCATGGAATGGCAAAGCTGGCTGATGGGCGATCCTGCTATCATGGTAAAATCATCGGTGGCCGGCCAACGCATTGTTCATATCGAGCGGGTTGGAAAGCGATCCGATCAGGGAAATTTGCTGGGTATTCAGCCCTGGATGGAGCCTGCCGATTACAAGAATGGGCTAACATTTCGGCAAAAATTGCAAGGCTATTTAACCACAGCACAGGACAGTGGCCTGCTAATTCCCGGCAAAACCGTTGCTATTTTTCCGGAATATATCGGCACATGGCTAGTGGCCGCCAATGAAGCAGATCGTGTCTATAAAGCGCAAACTATTCAGGATGGATTAACGGCCATGACCTTAACCCATCCACTTCGTTTCTGGCAGGTATACCGCAGTGTTCCTGATACGGTTGGAAACAAGACGAACTACACCATTTTTGCTCTGAAAGCCCAGCAAATGGCTCACGACTACCAGCTTACGTTCGATATGCTGGCCGCTCAGTTCAATATAACGATTGTGGCCGGTTCTATTCTGCTTCCTGCACCTACTGTCGAACATGGAAACCTACAGGTGGGCAAGGGGCCTCTTTATAATGTATCCGCCGTGTTTCATCCCGATGGGCAACTCGACTCACAGCTTATCCGAAAGGTGTTTCCGATAGCCGACGAATTGCCCTTCGTTTGCCCATCCAAACCTGCCGACATTCCCATTTTCGATCTGCCCATCGGGCGTTTAGGGGTACTGATTTGCGCCGATTCGTGGCATTCAGTAGCTTACAAAACCCTCAGGCAGAAAGGAGCTACCTTATTGGCCGTTCCATCGTATTCGGCAGGTGACGGCATCTGGAAAACAATCTGGCGTGGCTATAGCGGTACATCTACCCCCGCCGATGCACAGGCGGCCGTGGGTAAACTAACTGAAGGGCAAGCCTGGCTGACGTATGCGATGGCCGGTAGAGCCAGGCCGGAAGCAGGGATTACGAAAGGGATCAATGTTTTCCTACGGGGTATACTCTGGGATTTAGGAACCGACGGCACCACAATTATTCTGCAAGACAGCACGACAACCAAACTAACACCTGCTGCCAATGGGGCTACATTAACGTGCTTATGGCTATAAATTATTTTGCACTTTTCTAATAACTTTTCGAAACAATATACAACAATAGCACTCATTACTAGAAGGTTGTCGCCCAACCGATTTAGGATTTATAATTTTTCTTAAAAATTTATAAATCTCTTCTCAGCGAGGCTCCGTAGGTATAGCCGTCCTGGTTGACACATGACCGGATTCTATCACCTAACATTATTTACTCAATGGAAAACATTACGAATCGGCCCGAAACGACAACTTCGGAGTCGGCATCCAGCCGTCGGTCGTTTCTGCGAGTAGCGGGGGCAGCAGCCGTAACAGGCGGTCTACTTACAGCGTGCTCCCATGCAGATGAAAATTATCTGATTCCTTCTGGTAGCGCCCGTGCTGCTGGCGACACCGTCAAGTTACCTACTGGCGACGTTGGAATTCTTGCTTTTGCTTATGTTCTCGAACAGCTTGAAGCCGCTTTCTACGAAATGCTGCTGGCAAAACCATATCCCAACATGTCGTCGGCTGACCGGCAACTCTGGACCGATATTCGCGGTCATGAGATCATTCACCGCGAGCTGTTCAAAGCAGCCCTGGGTGGTGCCGTACCAACACTGACATTCAACTTCAGCAGTATTGACTTTAATGATCGCGCTGCCGTATTGATCGCTGCCGAAGCCTTCGAGAAAACGGGAGTAGGCGCTTACAACGGAGCTGGCAAATACATAAAAGATGCCGGTTATCTGACATTGGCGGGTAAAATTGTTTCGGTTGAGACTCGTCACCATTCCATTCTCCGCGAACTACAGTATCCTAAATCGGATGCGTTTGCTGGTCCAACGATCGTAACCAGCGATACGGGTTTACACCTGGCTTATGAGCCAACTTTCGTGTTACCTATTGCTCAGAAATACATTCTTGAAACCATCGACGCAAGCGCACTAGTAAGCAGCCTCGCATAAACCACTTTACTCCATGAACTTACAGAACTTACTCAGTGATATTGAGAAAGTGGATGGCGAAATCTTTGACCGCCTTGCCCACGTCTCCCGTCGGGGACTGTTTAGCTCCCTGACCAAAAAAACGATTGCAGCAGCGGCTCCAGCTATTATGGCTTCAGCCCTAACAAAATCCTATGGCCAGTCGAGCGGGTTGCCACAGAACGTGAAAGACGTTCTTAACTATGCACTGACCTTGGAATATCTGGAATATCGTTTCTACGATACGGCCAATAACCTGTCGATGATTCCGAACGACTACAAAATGGCTTTCGAAGTCATCCGTCGTCACGAGCAGGTACACGTTCGTCTGTTGAAAAACGTTCTGGGAGCCGATGCGATTCCTGAGCCAAAATTTGACTTCTCGGCCAAAGGAACCTTCACAGATACCTTCAGCAACTTCCAGACTTTTGCAGCTATTGCACAAACGTTTGAAGATACGGGCGTTCGTGCCTATAAAGGACAAGCTGCTAACCTGCAGAATGCACCTGCTATTCTTCAGGTAGCATTGCAAATCCACGCAACGGAAGCGGCTCACGCAGCTAACGTGCGCTACATCCGAGGCCAGAAAGGCTGGATTACGGGCGGTACAGCTGCTATGCAAGGCTTGCCATCGGTTGTTAACGGCAGCTATGCAGGTGAAGATAATGTTACGCAGGGGGGTGTTAACCTGGTTACAGCGCTAGCAGGTGACAACCGTATAACGCCTGCCATGATCATGGAGGCCTTCGATGAGCCTCTTGACAAAAATACGGTAGTTGGTATTGTAACGCCTTTCTTTGCATAAGGCCTACTAGCTACAAAACAAAACGACCCGCCCTAGCCAGGTGGGTCGTTTTGTTTTGTAGCTAGTAGATCAGCTTTACGGTAACGCAGGTGGAAACCCGCGCTATCACACTAAATAGGGCGGGTTTCCACCCGCGTTACCGTTAGATTTATTCCAGCCCAAATGCTGACAAGGATACAAACTGGCTTACGCGTGCCTGTATTTCCTCCTGCGTCAGATTCATAATGCGCTCGGTACCGAACTTCTCCACACAGAACGATGCCATTGCCGATCCGTAGATGATAGCCCGCTTCATGTTATCGAACGAAGCATCGTCGGTTTTAGCAATGTATCCAATAAACCCACCCGCGAAGGTATCACCAGCTCCAGTCGGGTCGAACACCTCTTCTAGTGGCAATGCAGGGGCAAAGAAAATTTTACCCTCACCAAAGAGTAGGGCTCCGTGCTCACCTTTCTTGATAATGACCGTTTTAGGCCCCATTCCCTGAATTTTAGCGGCCGCTTTTACCAGCGAATACTCGTGTGTCAACATACGAGCTTCTTCATCGTTCAACACCAGCACGTCAACACGCTTGAGCAGGTTCAGCAGATCGGCATTGGCAATCTCGATCCAGAGGTTCATGGTATCCAGCACAATCAGCTTGGGGCGGTTGTGCAGTCGATCAATTACCAGTCCCTGAACAGCTGGCGACGTATTGCCCAGCATTAAATACTGACAGTCCTGATAAGATTCGGGAATAATGGGGTCGAAATCCCCCATAACGTTCAACTGTACTTCCACCGTATCGCGGGAATTCATGTCGTTGTGATACTTACCCGACCAGAAGAATGTCTTCTCCCCCTTCCGAATTTCTAGCCCTTCGGTGTTAATGCCGTGTTGACGCAGATCGTCAATCATAGCTTGCGGAAAATCGTCACCAACAACGGCCACCAGATTGTTGGCGTTCACAAAGTAGGAAGCCGAAAGGGTAATGTATGTGGCAGCACCGCCAATAATCTTATCGGTTTTGCCAAAGGGGGTTTCCAGCGCATCGAATGCCACGGAACCAACGGTCAGTAAGCTCATTGTTTGTAGGTTTTCTGTTTACGATTTTCTGCTTTCAGTCAAGCTTAACTGTTAACGATATATCAGCTAACTGAAAACGGAAAATTATTTTTTACGCCCAATTACCGGGCATCGTTTAAATGGTTTTGTTTCGTCGAATAATTTTCGGTAGGTAATATGGGTTTTGACGATTTTCGATCCGAGCTGGCTCACAAATCGTACCATAATCGGGTTAAAATCACCTACCCAGTTCATTTCCAGTTCGGTATACTGAAAGTTGGGATTATGATCGGCTTCGTGCGGCATCCGCAGGGCGATGGCCGCTTCAACGCCTTTTCCCTGATGTTCTGGCGCTACGCCAAACACAACACCGAACGCTTTGTGGTTCGTTTTCATGACCATGTGCCACAAAAACTTCAGCTTCCCGATCAAATCAAGTTTTCCATTCACGTGCTTAAAGACCTGGTTGAGTTCGGGCAGGCAAACGAAGAAAGCCACCGGCTCGCCCAGGTAATAGGCAAAATAGATGATTTTTTCGTCGATAACCGGCTTCAGCTTCTTCATCAACAACTGAGCTTGCTCGGCCGACATCTCTTTAACGCCACTATGCCCCCCCCAGGCCGCGTTGTAAATATGCCGAAACTGCTCGGCCGCTGCCGGAAGGTCTTTCTTATCAATTGTTCGGAAGGTATAATCTGGATTTTGATAGATCCGCTGCGCCCGGTCTTTCACCGCCTGCGACATATCGACCAGTTTCGACCAGGTGGTTGGAATCCCAAACGTATACTGTTTGAAATAATCCTGAAAACCGTATTTCTCGAAGAATGGAATATAATACGGCTTCGTATAGGGCATGCAATAGTTTGGCTCCCGATCAAATCCATCGACCAGCAAACCCCACCAGCGGTCGCGGTCGCCAAAGTTGATTGGTCCGTCCATAGCCTCCATCCCCTTGCTTTGCAACCACACTTTACCAGCGTCGAATAGCATAAAGGCCGCCGACTGGTCATCGATGCATTCGAAAAAGCCGATGCCACCCGTTGGTTGCTCATTATCCAGATTTGCCAGCTCGAAATCTACGAAGGCCGCTATACGCCCGATGGTTTCGCCTTTATCGGAACGAAGCAAATACCGAATGCACTCGCCCCGTTCAAACCGCTTGTTTCGGGCTGGGTCAAATACCTCTTCAACATCGGCATCCAGCGGCCGAATCCAGCAGGGATCATTCCGATAAAGCCGTACGGGAAACTGAATAAACTCTTTCTGGTATTGGGCATTGGCGCCCACCTCAACTACCTGCATTCCTGACTGTAAGCGGGTCAAATCGCCCATTAAAAACGCGAATATAACCAAAAGCTTTGGGTAGCCGAGGAGGGTTGCCGTTTTCCGACGAACAATCCGTAACTTCGCCAGCACAAATCATATGCATTCCTGCCATGCAGCGTAAAGGAAACTTCTTTTTATCGGCCCACTGTTGTTGTTGAGCGCATCAGCCGCTCTTAATAAGCCATTTGGCCCAAATTCCTTTATTCTGTATTCCTGAAACAGTCGATCTAGCAATGCAACCGCTTCACCTGTACAATACTCTTTCGCGTAAAAAAGAACTATTTGAGCCAATCAACCCGCCTTATGTGGGCATGTACGTCTGCGGCCCAACAGTGTACAACTACGTTCACTTAGGCAACGTGCGCACCTTTCTGACATTCGATACACTCTACCGTTATCTGACGTTCATCGGCTATAAAGTTCGCTATGTCCGTAACCTGACCGACGTTGGGCATCTGGTTGGCGATGGCGATGAGGGCGAAGACAAGATTGGCCGAATGGCGAAGCTCGAAAAGGTAGAACCGATGGAAATTGTGCAACGCTTCACCAACGATTTTCATAATGTGATGGCGCAGTTCAATACCATTTCGCCCAGCATTGAGCCAACGGCAACGGGGCATATGGTCGAACAGATTGAGGCTGTTCAAACACTACTGGCGAAAGGTCTGGCGTACGAATCGAATGGGTCAGTATATTTCGATATTGATGCGTACAATCAGCGCGGAGGCAACTATGGCAAACTTTCGGGCCGTATCCTAGACGATCTGCTCAATGAAACCCGCGAGCTGGACGGGCAATCAGAAAAGCGAAGCCCACTGGATTTTGCCATCTGGAAAAATGCGGCTCCCGAACACATCATGCGCTGGAACTCACCCTGGGGCGAAGGCTTTCCGGGCTGGCATCTCGAATGCTCGTGCATGAGCATGAAGTACCTGGGCAAGCAGTTCGACATTCACGGCGGGGGTATGGATCTGAAATTCCCGCACCACGAATGTGAAATTGCTCAGGGCGACGGCCTCACGGGTGTGGACCCTGTCCGCTATTGGATGCACTCCAACATGTTGACGGTGAACGGGCAAAAAATGTCGAAGTCGTTAGGAAACTCGTTCCTCCCCGCCGAACTATTCGCCGGAAGTCATCCCTTGCTTGACCAGCCCTACAGCCCCATGACGGTCCGGTTCTTTATGCTTCAGTCGCATTACCGCAGCACCCTCGACTTCTCGAACGATGCCCTTAAAGCGGCTCAGAAAGGATACCGTCGGCTGGCTAATGGGTTACGGATCGCGAAAACATTGACCTATCGATCCGCAGGGGATGATTCTATAACGATCAGTGAAGACAAACAGCAGGATATTCGGCAGGCGGTTAATCAGTTTTACGAAGCCCTGAACGATGACCTTAATACAGCCGTGGGTATTGCCCAACTATTTACGTTGCTGAAATACATCAATATGCTGTACCTGAATCAACTCCAGCCAGCCGTATTGGGCGAAGAAGTCTTCAACCTGCTAAAAGAATCGTTTGTCTCGTTTATGCAGGACGTACTCGGCCTGACCGAAGAAGGCTCCTACAATCAGTCCATTCTGGAAGGATTACTGACGCTTTACCGCGAATACAAAGAGCAGCGCCAGTACGATAAAGTCGATCAGATTCGCTCGTATTTTAAGGCGCAGGGGTTAGCCATCAAAGACATGAAACACCAGATCGACTGGGCTTATGAAGAGTAAAGGTCATTTTGCGCTATTCATAGTCATTTGGTAAGTGGTCGCTCACCAACGACCTGACAACTTATGACAATCAATGACTCCAATGACCACTAATGACAATACAATGACCAAATCCATCCTTGTTTATTCGGTAGCCCTTGTGCTGGTAGCAACAAGCGCCTGTAAAACCAAACAGTCGCAGAGCGATTCGACACAGACGACGGAACAAAAAACCGTATCGGCTCCCGCTTTCAACGCCGACTCGGCTTATACGTATATTGAGAAACAGGTGGCCTTTGGCCCCCGTGTTCCTAACACACCCGCTCATACCCAAACCGGCAATTATCTGGTCACGAAGTTGAAGCAGTTTGGCTGTGAGGTTACCCAGCAATCGTTTGTAGCCACTACCTGGGATGGAAAAAAGCTGAATGCGCTTAATATTATCGGAAGTATCAACCCCAAAGCAACCAAGCGGATTATACTGGCTTCGCACTGGGATTCGCGTCCACATGCCGATAATGATCCCGATAAAGCAGATCAGAACAAGCCCGTTACGGCCGCAAATGACGGGGCCAGTGGCGTTGGGGTTTTGCTTGAACTGGCTCGTACCATTCAGCAAAGTAATCAGAAACCGACTGTGGGCATCGACATTATTTTCTTTGATGCCGAAGATTGGGGAAATGGGGAAAAAGCCACCAATGATTTTGAACAGGCAAGTGGTAACCAATTCGATTACATCGGTTTCTGCCTAGGCTCCCGCTATTGGGCGAAAAACCTGCACAAACCTGGTTATTCAGCTTACTACGGTATTCTTCTGGACATGGTCGGTGCTAAAGGTGCTACATTCGCTAAAGAAGGCCTATCGATGCAATTTGCCCCAACTGTCGTGAACAATGTCTGGCAAACGGCCAGTAACGCCGGATATAGCCAGTATTTTGTCGATACACCTGGTGGGCAAATTACCGACGATCATGTGGCACCAAACACAATTGCCAAAATTCCTATGATCGACATTATTCACACGAACATCGGTACGGGTGGTTTTTTTCCAAGCTGGCATACCGCCGAAGACGACATGAGTAACATTGACAAAGGCACGCTAAAGGCCGTTGGGCAAACCCTTCTGCAAGTACTTTACAACGAAGAATAAGAAATGAGCGAACGAGTGAAGACCGGGCTGGTATACCAGCAAAAGAGCAGCTATTGGAGTCTGAGCCTACTCTGCTTGTTTAGTCTTTTCTTAGCTGGACTGCTGGGCTGTAGTTCGGCACCGGATCAATTTGGCAAACTGGACATAAAAAAATGGCGGGGAGATCGGGGGGGATGCAATGGCGTTCGGGATAAGCTGCTTCCCGATTTTAAAGCCGAAATTCAGCATCTGAAGGGCAAGTCGGCGAACGAGATCGGGGAACTGCTTGGACGACCAGATATAAATCAGATTGCCGACCGAAATCAGAAATTCTACATCTATTTCCTTGAAAAAGGCCCCCAGTGTGACCAAGCGGGAGCTAAATCGAATAGCCGTTCGGTAGCCATACGAATGAGTGCCATCGGCCTGGCAACGGAAGTTACCTTTCAGAACGGTATCCCGTAACGTGTCTATAAAGCCGCGTTACTGGTAAAACTTCTTTCGCTCAATCATCTCCTCTACAACATCCGGCACCATATAGCGAATCGAGCGGTTGGCCCGTACACAGTCCCGAATAAATGTAGCCGAAATGTCCAGTAAGGGGGCATCAATTACCCGCACGTTTGTATGGGTCTTAAACGGGCTTTCCACAGCGCGCGGACGCTGGTAAACATACAACCCGTAATATTCCAGAATCTTGTCGTAATTCTTCCAGTTGGCGAATTGCTCCAGATTATCTTCACCCATTATCAGCCGGAAGGTATGTTGCGGATATTTTTCGCTAAGCCGAACCAACGTATCAATGGTATAGCTGGGCCGGGGCATCGAAAATTCAATATCCGTAGCTTTCAAGCGACTATTGTCAGCAATGGCCCGTTCTACCATATCGAACCGGTCAAATTCGTGCAATAAGCTTTTTGTTTTTTTAAACGGATTCTGGGGCGATACCACAAACCAGACCTGATCCAGATCGGTAGTCGTAGCCATTGTATTGGCAATAATCAGGTGGCCAATATGAATTGGATTGAACGAGCCAAAGAATAAGCCAATTTTCATTAATTCTCAGGAGCGAGGAGCGAGGAGTTAGGAGCGAGAATGGCTGACGCAGGGCTTTTATTGTTTTCGCGTCAGTCATTCTCGCTCCTAACTCCTCGCTCCTAATACTAATTAAATCACTGTTCCTTTAGCAGGAACCTGGTTTTTCTGTACAAAATCATCAACGAGTTTCTGAGCTTTCTGAAGAGATGTTTCCAGCTCATCGTTCATCAGAACCACATCGAACCGATCCTGAAAACTCATTTCGAAATGCACTTTAAAAAGACGACGGGATAAGCTTTCTTCAGTTTCAGAACCTCGGCCAATCAGCCGCTGACGCAGCGTAGCTTCATCAGGGACTTTCACAAACACGGCCAGTGCTTTATCGCCATAGTAGTTTTTCAGTTTCAATCCCCCCTGAACGTCAACATCAAACAGTACATGTTTGCCGCTAGCCCAAACCCGTTCAATTTCTGCTTTTAGTGTACCGTAGAAAGCACCGGTATACACTTCTTCCCACTCAACGAATTCATCGTTATCGATTCGCTGCTTAAATTCTTCTGGTGTCAGGAAATAATAATCTTTACCATTTTCCTCACTCCGCCCCCGCCGGTCGCGTGTGCATGCCGAAATGGAAAAGCCGAGATTGGTATTCCCGGCCAGCAAATGCTTAACGATAGTCGTTTTTCCGGAGCCCGATGGCGCCGAAAAAATAATCAGTTTACCTTCCAAGTGCTGATTGGTTTACGGTATAAAATTAATTAGGGTAATTAAGGCTGCCTGTAAGCGTTGCCCTAATTACCCTAATCGGTACGGTCACTACTAACTAAAACTTAGAATCCGGGATTTGATCGTTGCAACCAATTGCTCGGGGCAACATCTTTTTTCTATACGCTTAGTCAACAGCTCTTTCACTTCCTTTTCGAGTTGATACATCTGAATACAGGGCTTGCACGACTCGAGATTCGCTTTTGCTCTGGCAAGCTGTTGTTCGGTGGCTTCTCCATCCAAAATCAACTGAATTAACTTCAGGCAGTCAGCCCGGTGACTGCAATGTTCTTTCATCTCTGGCTTTGTGCCTGACGAGGATGGTAACGGCGTTTGCATTGGAAAAATTTTATTAATTCCAAGAATAATAATAACTAGGAGTTATCAGCAGAACCAAAATTGGCTTAGAAAAAGTTCGGTTTATTCGTCATTTTCTTCCTTATATCCCATTGAAGAAGCATAATCACGTAATTTTTCCTTCAATAGATTACGAGCACGGTGCAAACGAGACCGAACAGTGCCAATTGGAATATCCAGAATCTTAGCCATTTCTTCATATGTGAATCCTTCGATATCACAAAGAATAATGACCGTTCGGAAATCAACCGGCAACGAGTTCAGGGCGGTTGCAACTTCATCACCAATTAAGTCAGAAACGGACTCGGCCCGCAGGTCAACCGTGTGTTCAGATTCGGCATCTTCAGAGTTATAAGTCGTCTCAACGTCCTGATAATCTACCTTAGCCGGCTCCTTACTTTTTTTCCGATAATCGTTGATGAAACTGTTCTTCAGAATCCGAAACAGCCATGCTTTAGCGTTAGTTCCTTGCTCAAACGAGGAAATAAACCGAAACGCTTTCAGATAAGTATCTTGCACCAGATCATTCGCATCGTCCTCATCCATTGTCAGACGGAACGCGAAGTTGTACATGGAGTCGATATGGGGCATAAACTCCTTATTAAAAATCTGGTACTTCTGCTCCTCAGAATAACCACGAGAAGGCGCGTTAGCCAGTGGCTGTTCGGCAGAATCGCTGTCGGGTAAAAATTGATCCGGTCCGGTCGGTCCGCCGATGCGGTTCCGGTCGCTGGTTGGCGTATCTGACATAACTTCGGGAATAGTCGCCATAAAAGTAAGAGTTAATTGCCGTTTACAATCGGCAACACTCAACGAATTCGATAATTACCCGATCCAAATCGCTGAGCTTTTTAAAAATGACTGCAAAAATTAATCCTTTGTTCAAAAACAGGTGATAAAAATCAGGATTTATGACGATTTGGCAGGAACGATTCGGAACCTGACAATGTTAAAGCCGATCTATTGATACATTCACACGTATCGATGGATCGGCTTTAACGTGATTTGCTTTACAAATTAAGCCGTCGTAGGCTTAAAATAGCGCTTAAGCCAGGAATTGGCGGCTGTAATCTGCCAATCTGCCAAAAACTCTGCCTTTGTCTTCACCAATGTATTAAAGACAATTGTGTCAGGTGTCAGCAAGCCATCGGCAATGGCTAGTTTAATCAGTGGCAAAGCAACTGTCTGCACCGAGCCCTCGGTCGACAGAACGGCGGCTGATCGGTCAAAAAAATCAACACCAACCTGACGCCCAATTTCCTGTATGGTTCTTACTGAGGAGTCGATAGAACAGCCACTAGGCAATGCATATCCTTCATCAACCGCCACAACAATAAACCGATTTTCGATCACCTTTGCTGATGACAACAATGGCTCGCCATGAGCCGCCCACTGGTTTAGGGCCGTTTGCAACGTTGCGTCAATCGTTTTCACTTCTTCGCTCGTTAGCGAACGATTGGCCTGATATACCCATACACGGGCATGATCAGGTAGCTTATCGAAATCGATATACATAACAAAACAGATAATGTATAATGAACAATGGAAAATGAATCATGATTAGCGATACATCTGATGCTCCGTTATCCATTATTCATTTTCCATTGTTCATTGATTTTACAACCCTTCTTTCTGGGCGATGAGTTCCGCAATGTCATAGACACGAACGGAATCTTCACGATTCTTATTTTTCACGCCATCCGACATCATCGTCATGCAAAATGGGCAAGCTACAGCGATCGTATCAGCGCCTGTACCAAGTGCTTCTTCTGTTCGCTCCACGTTTACGTCTTTCTTGCCAGACTCAGGTTCTTTGAAATACTGCCCTCCACCAGCGCCACAGCACAATCCGTTCGCTTTCACACGCTTCATTTCAACCAAATCGGCATCCAATGCTTCTAAGACATCACGAGGAGCCTCATAAACTTTGTTGGCCCGACCCAGATAGCAGGAATCATGAAAGGTTATTTTTCGTCCCTTAAACGACTGTCCATCTTTTACTTTGATCCGCCCTTCATTGATGAGGCTTTGCAGGAACTGAGAATGGTGAATGACTTCATAGGTACCGCCTAGTTCAGGATACTCGTTTTTGAGCGTATTGAAGCAATGGGGGCAGGCTGTCACAATTTTCTTGACGTTATAGCCATTCAGGACTTGGATATTGGACACAGCCTGCATTTGAAATAAAAACTCATTCCCAGCCCGCCGGGCTGGGTCTCCCGTGCAGGATTCTTCGGTACCCAGCACAGCGAACTTGATACCTACATGGTTCAGAATACGCACAAACGCGATAGTGACCCGTTTGTAACGGTCATCAAATGAACCCGCACAACCCACCCAGAATAGAATCTCCGGTTCTTCACCGGCTGCGGCCATATCCGCCATTGTGGGCACTTTATAATTCGTTTCAGTTGGCATTTTTTCTATGATAACTGTTTACAGTATTCAGTTTACCGTTTACAGTAGCTTATGGATAAGTCTTCTATAAACTAGAAACCAGCTACCGAAAACCTATTTAACTTCATTAACCTGATCGGCCCAGTTGAAGCGGTCACTGGGTGAAAACTTCCAGGGAGCCATATTATTCTCGATGTTGCTGAACATGGCATTCCAGGAGGCCGGTGCCTGCGACTCTTCCATGACCCGATATCGACGCAACTGAAGAATGATATCCAGCGGATTTATATTTATCGGACAAGCGTTTACGCAGGCCTGACAAGTTGTACAGGCATTCAACTCTTCGGCTGTTATATAATCGTTGAGAAGCGACTTGTCATCTTTGTAATCGTACCCGTTGGTTTTCCAGCCTTGTTGAATTTCTTCGAGCCGGTCGCGGGTGTCCATCATAATTTTACGGGGAGATAACTTTTTACCTGTAATGTTAGCCGGACAGGCTGCTGTACAACGCCCACATTCAGTGCAACTATAGGCATTCATGAGGTTAATCCATTTCAGGTCCTGCACATCTTTAGCTCCAAATCGGCCTATTTCTGCAGGTTGCTGCCCATTGTCGTCGGTCTGTGAGCTATCCGTTCCCGTAGTTACTGGCAAGCCAAGCGACAACTGTACCTCTTTTGTGATTTCAGGCATATTCTGAATCTCGCCTTTGGGTTTCAGATCGGAGAAATACACGTTCGGGAATCCCAGCGCAATGTGTAGATGCTTGGAGTACGTAACATAAACCGCGAAGGCCATAATCCCTAAAATATGGAACCACCAGGCTGAGCGCTCATAACCGATCAAAGCGGTATCGCTGAAATTGATAAAAAGCGGTTTTAAATACTGGCTAATCAGAAAATCAGGCACAATCCCCTGCAAGGCAGCGTAATGTCCAACACCCCGATCCCGTAACACACTATCGGAGGCATTCCAGGTCAGAAATGCGATCATAAGCAGAATTTCAGCTATTAAAATAACTGCGGCATCAGTACGGGGCCAACGGGTCATTTCGCGGTGTCGTTCCGGCTGGAAACGGCTTACCTTAACTATAAACCGACGGCAGAGAAAAACAACGCATACCGTCAGAACACCAACCGCCAGGATTTCAAAAACACCAATCAGAAAGGGATAAACGGGGGCTATAAAGGGGGCAAACAGGCGATGGGTACCCAGTACACCATCCAGAATAATTTCCAGTACTTCGATATTGACAATCAGAAACCCGGCATAAATCACGAAGTGCATCACCCCCACTAAGGGATTGTTGAACATCTTCTTTTGCCCGAAGGCTACCAGTAGCATGGTTTTAAGCCGTTCATCAGCATGGTCCGTACGATTTTCGGAGCGACCTAGCCGGATAGCCCGGCTGATAAGCTGAATTCGTTTGGTTATATACCAACCCGTGGCCGCTAATGCTACTACAAATACTATTTGCTGAACAATTTCCATGTATTTATAAAACTTATTTTCTCTGATTGTCAGAAGGATACCAACAATACAACTTCTTTAATCAAAAAAATTACAGGTAAAGTATTGCAAAACGAATAACAAGGCGTACTTTTGCACCCACATTTAAACGGTCCGCCGTTGCGGTGATGTAGCTCAGTTGGTAGAGCAAAGGACTGAAAATCCTTGTGTCGGCGGTTCGATTCCGTCCATCACCACCCAAATCCAAGCCTTCTCAATCGAGAAGGCTTTTTTATTGGTTCCAAGCACGATTAACTGATCCATCATCAACTTTTTCTCTTTGCGTGTATGAAATAGTATGCTTGCATACTATTTCATACACGCAAAGATAGTGCTTTCACCATATCAGGCAAGCTTATTTATGGTATCAACAAAAGCCCGCTTGTTTAGTGAACTACTAACCGAGAAGATAGTCCTGCTAATCTGATTATTTCTTCTGTAACGCATCCATTTCGATACCAATTGCCTGCATAAGCTGGCTGGCATTAAAACTCTGGCAGATACCCTCACGTAACTTATAATCGAATAGAAGCTCACCATTATCGAGATCTGACTGGAAATGGTAATTGCGAACGAAATCGTCGGCATCGGTAAGCTGGCCTAATTCCAGATCATGGGTCGATACAAAGCCAGAAGCAGTTGTGTGATGTAACTGGCGAATCAAGGCCTCAGCACCCCGATGTCGATCAGCCGAATTGGTGCCTTTCAGAATCTCGTCCAGGAAATAAAGTACCGGGATTTTAGATGGCTGTTTTGTCAATTGAATGAGCGTTTGTAATCGCTTCAGTTCGGCATAAAATGAGGATGTGCTTTCTTCCAGGGAATCCTGTGTCCGCATGCTGGTAAACACACGCACAGGCGAACACCAGAAGCGTTCGGCACTAACAACAGCCCCGGCCAGAGCCAGTACCACATTGGCCCCAATCGTTCGCAAAAATGTACTCTTTCCCGACATATTGGAGCCTGTAATCAATATCGTTTGGCCTGATCCAGCCATTTTCAACGAATTAGCAATACTTCGATCAGGAGGGAGTAATGGGTGAGCGGCTAATGTAAAGTCCAAAACGAATTCGTCGTCAACAATATCTGGCGTCGTATAATCAGGATGAGCATAGGCAAAACCAGCCAGACTATTCAGGGCTTCCAGCTCACCCAGGGCTTCGAACCAGCGGCTCAGCTCTGGCCCATGGTTTTGTCGCCAACGTTCGAGCCGATATAGGTACTGAATGTCCCAGAGCGTAGCGATGCCAAATAGCAGAAAAAAGTAGGGATTACGACGGAAGTTTAGTCCTTCGGTTAGTTTCGCCAGAGACCCAATAGCCTCCGATGCCGATTGCTTGTCGGAACTCAGCGCCTGCCGGATGGCCCTAAGCCGAATGGCATCACCTTTTAGTTGCTCAGCTTGCTGAAATAAGCTACGGAAAGCTCGTAATGCGGCCGATATTTCGAATGTCTGCTCACTAACTTCCTTTGCCCGTGCTGCCGTCTGACTAAGAATAAAGCCGTGTACTGCTAAAGCTAGTAAAACAGTCATTCCGGGTAAATAACCTGCTAACCAGGCAATGAACAAGCTTAAGGTGATAGCGGGGAATAGAAAACGAACGATCGTCAAATAGCCTGGTAGAGGGGTAATCTCTGCTGTAGCCCATTTGATTAAGTCAGTCGGTGCTTGACCTACTTTTTCTTCGATGTAGGCTACTCCTTCAAATTGCTGCCGCCAGTCCATTTGCGGTTTCAGTTCATCCACGACCTGATGCCGCAGCCGAATCGAATCGGGCGAGGAGGGGGCTTTGAGCCAGGTCGCTAATCGATTCTGGCCTTCGTAGGTATGGGTCCGGTTAAGCAGGCGAAACAGGGAATGTTTACCAAACACGTCTAAATCACCGGTATAGTAATGCGTCGGGCTGGCAAACTGTTCACCCGTTTCAGGTCGGAGATATTGACGTTTAAGCCGCGCTGACTCGTCCTGATTGATAAACGCTAGTTTCTGGTTCAGATCGCGTTTAAGTCGAACTTGCTGGTGTTTTTTTAAGAGAATCAGGAAGCCAATAACGCCAGCTATCAGCGTTACTAAGGCAGCCAGTTGCTGATTTGTCTGTATAAATGCCCAGGTAGCAACGAGGCTACCGATAAACCACACAAGCCGCCAAAAGGCCAATTGGTTGAACTGACGCTGGGCGGCTTGTGCTGCACTCGTAAATTGTTGTTGGCGTTCTGGAAATAACGTTTCAGGGTTCATTAGGTAACGCAGGCCGTAACCCGCGATTTTGTTGGAGGCACGGGTTACTAGTGACAGGAAATCCCGCTTGAGGGTAGTTTCGCTTTATTACTTATTACAATCCTGACATACGCCCTGAATCAGAAGATTCATTTCTTTACGATTGTACCCTTCGGGTAATGCAATTGTGGGGATTCTTACCTTATCCAAACAGGTCGTTTGGCCGCAGGCTTCACATTTAAAATGAACGTGGTCGTGGTGATGGTGACCATCGGAGCAGGTTTCCCGGCAGAGGGCATATTTCGTTCCTCCTTCGTCGTCAAGGACTTTATGAAGCAGTCCTTTGTCCAGAAAAGTACGAAGCGTTCGGTATATCGTTACGCGGTCATGATCGGGGCCAAGGCCATTCTCAACATCGTTATGCGCCAGCGCATGACCGGCGTTCAGGAACAATTCAAGCACTTCCTCCCGGCCGTTGGTATGCCGAAGATTAAAGTCTTTCAGGGTTTTAGAAGCCAGTGTCATTTTTATAAATGAATAATATAGAATGGGTAATGGATAAGGTTTGTTTCAAGTGACACATTACCCTTTCCATTACTCGATTGGTTCGAACTGCAATTTAACCAGATTTGCGTAGATGCCGTCCTCCTGTAGTGCCAGTTCATCGTGGGTACCCGATTCAGCAATCTGACCTTCGCGTAAAACATAAATTCGATCCACTTTGCGGATGGTGGCCAATCGGTGGGCGATAATGATCGTGGTCCTATTCTGCATCAGTTCATCCAGGGCTTCCTGCACCAGTTTTTCCGATTCGGCATCCAGCGAACTGGTTGCTTCGTCCAGAATCAGAATAGCCGGATCTTTCAGAATAGCTCGTGCAATGGCGATTCGCTGACGCTGCCCTCCCGATAGTTTAATACCTCGTTCACCTACAACGGTCTGAAGGCCCTCTGGGAAAGAGTCTATAAACTGCAACGCGTTGGCTTTTCGGGCGGCTTCGCGTACTTCGGCTTCAGTAGCGCCAGGTTTGCCGTACTGAATATTTTCGAGAATAGTACCTCCAAACAAAATTACCTCCTGCGGCACTACGGCAATATTTTTCCGTAGTTCAGTCACGTTGAAAGTCGTCAAATCGCGGCCGTCGACAGTGATTTGTCCGCCACTGATTGGGTAGTATCGCATCAGCAATTGAACAATTGTTGACTTTCCAGCTCCGCTTTGCCCAACCAGCGCAATTTTCCGACCAGCTTCTACCGTCAGCGAAATACCTTTTAAAACAGGCACTTCGGGTCGGGAAGGATACGAAAAACGAACATCACTGAACTGCACTTTTCCTTGCAGGGGTACAAACAAAGGCAGTTCGTCGGCCGCGTTAACTTCCGAAGGTTCTTCCAGGATCTCCAGAATCCGTTCCGAAGCACCAACTGTTTTCTGAACCTGCGCGTATAAATCGCCCATACCCGCTACCGATCCTCCGATAAAGGCCGTGTAGAAGATAAAGGTGAGTAAATCGGCAAATGGAATTTCGCCCGACTGAACCAGGCTACCGCCGTACCAAACGATCCCCATAATACCACCAAACATGGCGAAGATGATGAATGAGACAAATACTCCCCGGAAACGAGCCGCTTTAAGGGCTATATTCACCATTTTCTGGAGTGCATTGCTATATCGGCCAATTTCCAGACGCTCATTGGTGAACGCTTTTACCACATTAACCGATTGCAGGGTTTCTTCCACAATCACACTAGCAGCTGCTAGCTGATCCTGGGCCTGCTTCGATAGTCGTCGGATGAACCGCCCGAAGAATATAGCCGCCACAATAATCACCGGGAATGTCGCCAGCATAAACAGGGTCAACTTCCAGGAAACGTAGAGTATAAAAAGTGTACCCCCAACCAGCGTAGCCACCTGCCGGAATAGTTCGGCCAGGGTGATGGATAAAATATCCTGCAACTGCGACACATCGGCCGATAGACGACTCGTCAGTTCGCCGACCCGCCGTTTTTCGAAAAATGGAATCGATAAAGTAATGATTTTACTATACACTTCGCGTCGGACATCGGCCATTGACCGCTCACTGACCTGCGCGAAGAAATAGATTCGGAAGAAGGAGAAAACAGCCTGTAAAATCAGGATTCCTCCAAACATCAGAATAACCTGATTCAGGGTAAAGGGTGATTTGCCCTGAATAACGCTGGTTACCTGCCCAATCAACGCCGGAAAACTCAGTGTAGTGGTAGTCGACAGGATGAGGAAAATAAAGCCGACCACAAACTGCATCCGATACGGTCGTACATATCGGAACACACGCAGGGCTTTTTTGTAATCGTCCCGACTATATTTTTTCTTATCAATTTCGCTGGCTTCCTCGCCAAAAGTCCGTCCCCGTTTTGCCATTTTATTTTTTCTTATAGCGACACATTGTGTCTTTTATTCGCACCGTTTTCCGGTTGACGCCAGGCAGACGCAACGTATTGCGTCTCTACTCGTTTTGTCCTTTGTATCCTGACTGTTCAAAAATTTGCCGAGCATCAGCATTGTGCATCAGGTCTGCAATACTGACACTGCTGTGTTCATCAAAAAACATACTCACAATGCGCCAACCCACCCAACGACCGATAGCACCAGGACAATCTTTACCAATTTCGGCCGTAAATGGCCGTTCGTTCAGATAACGCTGCTTTATTGCCGGATTTGTTTGGTATAACAACTGATTATCAATAAAATGTGCCCAAACTACATCTTGTGCATTAAACGTTTGTGTCAATTGTTTGTCTGTATAGCCGATAACCAGGCTGTCGGCTGTGTTGGGTAACATGGTTTTAGTAAACACATACCCTTTGCCATAGTATACCATGTCGGCCAGCATCGTTTGGTCAGTGCGGTTCGTGGCATTGTATTTGTCTGAGATGGCAAAAACAATAGCAGGTACCAGGTGGTCCTTATCGTATCGACGTAGGATGTACTGTGGAAATTCGTTTGCTGGCGGTAGAAATTTGGCTTTGGGGCCAACGAAGTAATCAAGGCCGATGACAATTAAACTATCGGTTACGACCAGATCAGGACCCATAAATCCCGTGACAACCGTTGCTATTTTGGGTGATTGGAAGTCGGGAAAGTCTTTTTTAATGTTAGCGAAGGCCTCGCCTAATTGTTTCCGTAAATCGGTCAAGTCGCCAAATTCAGCCTGAATCTGACGATTGAATTCATTGAGTGCTGGGTTTGCAATCCGATTGGTCAATTCATGAACAACCGATGTATCATTTCCGGCTCCGTTCGCGTTAAAGTACAATTGAGCTATAGCCGGATTCCGGTTCAATACAGCTCGGATACTATCGGGAGATTGGCCGGAAAAGAGCTGCTGATCGAGCCGAATAATCGTAACGTCTTCGTTTTTTGTACACGAAGCCAAAAGAAATAAACAAAAAAGGCCGAGGATGGCCGTTTGTATCCGCATGAAAATCATAGGTTTTCATTATAGAAAACGTGCAAAATTATGAAAAAAGTTGCAGGGTTTGGGCTGATTTTGGGATTGCTGGTAGTTGGTAGTAGTTGGGCCCAATCTTCCTCACCAGCCCTTTACCGCATACGCACTAAAGAATCAAACGTAACCGAAAAGCGATTTCGTAAAATTCTGGGCGATAATTATGATGGTCAGGACCAGAATCGACGCGACTACGATGATGATCGAAAACGCCGTCGTCGGCAGCAAAGTCAGTCCTCCGAAAACAATGGCTACGGCTCGGGACCTGATTACCTATGGACAACGCATCTTATTGAAATGAGTATCCGTTTTGCTCCGTCACTCGATCTAAATACAGCGGAGGGAACGGGTAACTACGCTGGTTTTCGTGCTAATGGAGCCGGGGTTCGAATGAGTGTCGGGCCATCGCTCGATTACTTTTTTTTCAAAGATCGGTATGCATTTAGCTCCGGGCTTTGGTATACCATCAAACGGTCGGGCTTTCAAATGCCGGGTTCGTTTGGCGAAACCCGCTGGAACCCAAGTGCACCGGAGAAAGAATCGGTTTACAACCTCCAGTATCTGCAAATACCGATGACGGTGAAAATGTTTGCCAATAACATCGCGCCCGATCTGCGCCTGTATGTACAAACGGGAGGTTTGTTGAGTATAAAATTAGCAGAACGAGCACTGGACCAGGCCCGAAACGGACTGTATATGGCCGAGACTGGTGGCGACCGCCGTCAATACGGCTTTGGTGATGTTGAACTTCTGCTCGGGGCGGGTGTCCAGTATAAAATCAATCAGAACAACGCGTTTAATCTGGGCATGAGTTATCAGCGTGGCCTGATCGATATTGCGCGAGGGAGTGACTTGCTGTCGAAAAGCCGGGTTGTCAGCCTGGAACTGGGCTTTAAATTTTAATATGTATCGTGGACGGTTAGTCCGCGTAGCCGCCAGGCTACGTTATAGCGGCATTTGCCTGGCGGCTACGCGGACTAGCCGTCCACGATACAGCTCTACAATCGCATTTCGATTCCCTTTTCTCGTAAATACCCTTTTAGGGCTGGAATCTCAATTTCTTTAAAGTGAAAGATACTGGCGGCTAATCCGGCGTCGGCTTTTCCGGTTGTGAACACATCAACAAAGTGATCCATCGAACCAGCTCCCCCCGACGCAATCACCGGAATATTTGCGGTACCCGAAATTTGAGCCGTTAAGTCAAGCGCAAAACCAGCCTTGGTCCCATCTGTATCCATCGAGGTCAATAAAATTTCGCCAGCTCCCCGGTCTTCGACTTCTTTAGCCCAGGCAATCGTTCGTAGAGCAGTAGGTTTGCGTCCGCCGTGTGTATGCACAATGTGCTCGAATTGGGAGCCCTTTTCTTCCTGCTCTACTGGAATCCAGCGCGTATCGATGGCAACGACTATGCACTGACTGCCAAATTCGAGGGCAAGCTGGTTCACTAAATCCGGATTGCGAACGGCCGATGAATTGATCGAAATTTTATCGGCTCCAGCGTTCAGTAGCGCTGAAACATCCGCTACCGACGAAATACCGCCACCTACCGTAAAAGGAATATTGATGGTATGTGCCACGTTTCGAACGAGTTCGATCAGGGTTTTACGCTCGTCGACAGTGGCCGTAATATCCAGGAAAACCAGTTCGTCGGCACCCTGTTCGGCATAAATAGCTGCCAGGGCAACCGGGTCGCCTGCGTCTCGCAGGTTCACAAAGTTTGTTCCTTTGACGGTACGACCATCTTTTATATCAAGACAGGGGATAATTCGTTTGGTGAGCATCAGTAAGAAGTAAATGCTTTGATATACATGGTATTTTCTGGATTGTCGCTAACCTGAAATCCAAATTGTTTGTAAAGGCCGTGGGCATCACGGGTCACCAGCATAATGCGTCGCAAGCCCTGCAACGGCGGGTAGGCCATAATGAATGCCATCAACTGTTTGGATAACCCTTTACCCCGGTGTTCGGGCAGAATAAACACATCGGCCAGATACCCAAATGTTGCTAAGTCTGTTACTACGCGGGCAAATCCAACCTGGTTATCACCTTGATATACGCCGAAACACACAGAATTGTCGATGGATCGCTGAACGAGTTCACGGGGAATATTCAGGCACCAGTAAGCCTCTTCGCTCAGAAATCGATGAATCACATCAATGTCCAGCCTGGCCTTGTCAGCGTTGATGGTGTATTCTTCATTCATAGGTATTCAAAGCACACTATTTAGAGGGTGGAAAAAAAGAGGCTACGAAATCTAAAATACCAACCACTTTCCGAAGTTCAACCACTTCTGGCATAGCACGTAAATACGATTGGGGATTGTCGTACTCATGTATTTGATAGCCATTAAAGTAAAACACTTCAAAAAAGTAGTCCTCCCCATCTAATATCCAAACGGAACGTTTGGTACTGTATCCATAGACCGTGAAGCTACCATCTGGTTCCATTTTCCCACTTCGTTCTATTGCTGGTCCTTGAGCAGGATGAAGTTGCCTATCGATATCGCTCTCATTAGGCAATGAAAGAATACCTTTTTGAGTTAATTGGAGCCATAGACTGTCAGCCAGCGGTTTATGAGGAACAATTTTTCGGGCAGATTTAAATCTTTTTTTCCCTGACTTAAGACTATACTTCACTAAGTCACAATGATTGCCCTGCTTAATCAGAACATAAAGCGTTTGGGCATCGCCATATTGAAACGATTGATTGTTCCAGATACGGACTTCATAATCTCCTTCTTTGGGTGCAGGGGGCTGTAATCTTATTTTCTCTGCCAGTTTTTGAAACCGCTGTTTTAAGATTGGTATTGGCGTACTACCTCCCTCTACCTGATTTGATAGATATATACTAACAAGCAACAGGATAAGCCAAGGTCTCATAATTGAATTATACACCCATAAACCGACTCAATTCTTTTAGTGTCACGCGCCCTTCATAAATGGCTTTACCCACGATAACGCCAAATAGATTCATATCGGCCAGGGTTTCAATATCAGCCATATTACTGACCCCGCCACTGGCAATGACGTTTAGTTTCGGAAACTGATCCTGTAGGTTTCGATACAGTTCAAAAGATGGGCCCTGTAGCAAGCCATCTTTCGCTACATCGGTGCTAATGACATAGCTGATGCCTTTCTCTACCCATTTCTCCACAAAATCATATACCCAAACCTCAGTCGATTCCTCCCAGCCACTGACAGCTATTTTTTCATTTTTCGCATCAGCACCCAGAATGATCGCTTCGGAGCCAAGTTGCGAGAGCCATCGCTCCATCACCTCAGGTTGTTTGACGGCAATACTTCCACCCGTTACCTGTTTGGCTCCACATTCAAAAACGACCCGCAGATCCTCGTCCGACTGTACACCACCGCCAAAATCAATGTGGAGTTTGGTTTTGGAAGCGATCAATTCAAGCACTTTCCAGTTAATGACCCGTTTTTCTTTTGCTCCATCAAGATCAACTAAATGGAGTCGGGTCAGACCAGCATCTTCAAACTGCTGTGCCACTTCCAATGGGCGGGCATTGTATTCTTTCTTCTGGCTATAATCACCCTGCGTCAGGCGAACAGCTTTTCCTTCAATAAGGTCAATTGCGGGTATGATGTACATGTGTAACGCGGGTGGAAACCCGTCTGTTAGCTTTCATTGTAGCGGATTTCCACCACGACGGCGAAGCTTTCGTGTTATAGTTTCAAAAAGTTTTCCAGTATTCGCTGGCCGACATTACCACTGATTTCCGCGTGAAATTGGGCCGCATAAAAATTATCACGCTGGAGCATGGCACTAAATGGCCGAACGTAATCACAGGTAGCCGTTGTATCAGGGCAGACATCAGCCGCGTAGCTATGCACGAAATATACGTATGCATTTTCCGAGACTCCTCCGGTCAGGGGCCCTTGCAGGTTATGAATACTATTCCAGCCCGTATGTGGTACTTTGAGACGTGGCTCTCCGTCTCCACGGCGGGCCGGAAAACGCCGAACATCAATGTCGAAAATGCCCATACAGGTCGTATTATTCTCTTCTGAATACCGACACATCAACTGCATACCAACACACGTGCCGAGCACAGGTTGTTTCAACGATGGAATTAGTTTATCCAGCCCTCGTTCCCGCAGATAAGCCATAGCGGTACTCGCTTCACCAACTCCAGGAAAAATCACCTTATCGGCCGAGCGAATTTCGACTTCATCGTCCGTCAGCAGGTAAGAAGCCCCCAATCGTTCCAGGGCATACATAACCGACTGAACATTACCAGCGTTGTATTTAATAATGACCGTTTTCATAAGGTAATGTATAATGGAAAATGTATAATGAATAACAGCACACTAACTCGGAATTTTGCGTTATACATTGTACATTATTCATTAAAAAAAGCCCGGCTCGTTAGCAGAACCGGGCTTTGTATATGTGGTTATCCGAATTGACGTTCCGAACTCACAAACAAACGCATCTTGTTCTGCCGCGTTACCGCTCAGAGTGATGATGCCGATGATGTGTTGCCTGTGAAATCATAGAGCAAAGGTAAAGGCTTGTTTCTTTAATTCAAAATAAGCTACCCTGTACAACTTTAGGTTGGAGGACCGGTTCACGCAAGTTTAGTCCGCAGTGTTTGTTCAGTTCGCGAATCCAGTGTAGGATCAGTTCGGGAGCGGTATCATTATCGCCACCACCATGAATGAAGAGGTAAGCGGTCTGCAACCCCTTTTCAAACCAGGTTTTCAGCCGTTGAATCCAGGCATCAGAGCGTATGTAATCCGTAGGATGGCCTTCGTTAGCAATGAATCGGAGCGTTAATACGGGGCTGCTTAAACCCATGTGCAATACATCCCGTCGACCCGCTACGTCTGTAATGACCGCATGGCGTCGAAGTAAATAGAGACGTTCGAGCGTTTGCTGCCACACGGCTGCTTTACTGAACCAGTCGGGGTGGCGAAATTCAACGGCTACGTCCAGCTCATCGGGCAGGCTTTTCAAATACGCTTCCAGAACTGGCCATTTTTCGGGACCAAATTGAGGAGGCAGTTGCAGAAATGTCATGCCCAGAAACTCTTCCAGGCTCAAAACAGCGTTGACAAACTCTTCGGTCAGGGCTTCGGTCGCTACCAACTGCCGTTCATGGCTGATAACCTGCGGAAATTTTGGGCAATACGTAAATCCAGAACGATCGGGGGAACCAGCCGCTTCGGCTTTCCATTTCTGAATCATACCCGCCGTTGGAATCTGGTAATGGGTCAGGTTTAATTCGATGGTATTGAATTGCCGGACGTAATAGTGCAGAAAATCACGTTCCTTAGCTGTAGACGGATACACTTTTCCAACGTAATCTTTGTTAGCCCAGACAGGCCCGCCTATGAATACGTTTGGATGTTGTGAGGGTTCAACGCTCGCCCAAATCTTAGCGTTAAAAGCCGCACCCGGCGGTAGCGTAAGATTGATGGCGTCGAGGTTATGTATTTTTCCAAATTCCATAGGCTTCTGGCTGACATATTGCAGTAAAACTGTCAAAGACAGGCTTTCGTTTTTTCGCCCTATCCAATTTAGCTAATTTTGTATTTTATCCATAATCCCAAGGCTGGTTTTTACCGTATAGTCGTATCTATATCTGAAATGCTAGCCTGAGTTTCATTGATTTTTATGATTTCAAAGACATACGCTCCCCAGGAAATTGAGGAAAAATGGTATCAATACTGGCTTGATAACCAGTTTTTCAAGTCTACACCCGACGAACGCGAGCCGTATACGATCGTGATTCCGCCACCAAACGTAACGGGTGTGTTGCATATGGGCCATATGCTCAACAATACAATTCAGGATGTATTGATCCGCAAGGCGCGTATGGAAGGGAAAAATGCCTGCTGGG
>Ga0209933_1000420_pt1 | contig 80886 bp, 86 predicted proteins | sample ThiBiot_300_biof_FD_183944 | JGI IMG/M metagenome (GOLD analysis project Ga0209933, IMG submission 183944) | Wastewater bioreactor microbial communities from Cape Town, South Africa - Thiocy_cont_300_biof (SPAdes) | ecosystem: Engineered > Bioremediation > Thiocyanate > Unclassified | place... | reverse complement strand
CGCGATCTCCAAGTACGTCGCCAGCACTGCCAAGGGCCGCCACCGCGGCCCCAGCCGACCCGCCAAGATCACCGTCGAGATCGAGCCGATCTTGACGGCACCATCACGGCCTAACTGAACGGCTTTGCTCCTAGACGGCGACAGCAGGGACGGCGGCGGACGAGCGGGCACGCGACCACGCGGCCCCCGCGGCGAAGAAGACGACGAGCACGGCCCCGATCGCGACGGCGAGGCCGGTGGAGCCACCGATCAGCGTCGGGAAGTTGGAGATGGTCAGGTAGAGGAACACCAGCAGTCCGACGAGCCCGAGCGCGGGAGCGCCGACCGTCTGCCACGGCCGCGTGTCCACCTGCGTGCGCCGGAAGTAGACCAGCACGGCGAGGCAGGTCAGCGCCATCAGCGCGAGCACCCCGAGCGTGGCGGTGCCGGCCATCCAGGCGAACACCTGCGTGACGGGATCGAGCCCGACCAGCGCGAACAGGGCGACGAGCACGAGTGCGGTGCCCGTCTGCACGAGCGATCCCATGTGCGGCGACCCGTGCCGCGCGTGGCTGCGCCCCCACGCCGAAGGCAGCGCCCCGCTGCCGCCGAGCGCGAAGAAGTAGCGGGCCAGGACGTTGTGGAACGACAGGATCGCAGCGAACAGGCTCGTGACCAGCAGGATCTGCGCGACGTCGCCGCCGACGGTGCCGAGGTAGTTCGTGATCGTGGTGATGAGCATGCCGCCGGGATCGGCGGTGGCGGCGGTGACCGCGCCGGCGTCCCCCCACGCCGTGACGACGGCCCAGCCCGACACCGTGTAGAACGCGCCGATCAGCACCAGCGCCAGGTAGGTGGCGCGGGGGATCGTGCGCTCGGGGTCGCGCGCCTCGTCGCGGAACACGGCGGTGGCCTCGAAGCCGATGAACCCGGCCACGGCGAACATCAGCGCGACGCCGAGCGAGCCCGACCCGATCTGGGTGGGCAGCAGGAACGCGGTAGACGGCCCGTCCGGGCCCCCGCGCCCGGTGACGACGGCATCGAACGCGAGCACGATCGCCACCTCGCACACCAGCAGCACGCCGAGCACGCGGCTCGACAGCTCGATGCGCCGGTAGCCCAGCACCGCGACGATCGCCAGCACGACCACCGAGTACAGCCACCACGGCAGCGCCGGGCCGCCGTAGTTCTGGACCAGCCCGCCGATCACCGCACCGATGTAGCCGTACACCGCGAGCTGCACGGCGGTGTACGTGACGAGGGCGAGGAACGCCGTGCCCAGGCCCGTGACGCGGCCGAGCCCGCGCTCGACATAGGCGTAGAACGCGCCGGCGCCGGGCACGTGCGGGGTCATGGCGCAGAACCCGACGGCGAACAGCAGCAGCACCGCGGCCGAGAGCGCGAACGTGGCCGGGAACGCGGGGCCGTTGCCGATCGCGATGCCCAGGGGGACCGTGCCCGCGATGACGGTGAGCGGAGCAGCCGCCGCGACAACCATGAAGACGATGGATCCGACGCCGAGCGAGCCGCTCAGCTGCGTGCGGTCCGTCATGATGGACCTTCCGGTGGGGGATGGGGCCCGGTGACCGTCACCCGGCCGGCCCGCGCGGGCAACGCCCCTTCCCGGCTCCCGCGAAAGCCGGTGTGACCCCTCTCACCCTGCGGGAACCGGCCGGGAAGTTTTCTCATTCGGGATGTACGCAGCATCAACGTTCCCGCCCTACCCTGCGCTGATGCGCCATGGGGCACTGTCGGGTCTGCGTCACCGCTCGCCCGTGCACGGCCTCGACCGCCGCCACCTCGGCCCGCCCGAGGTCCTGGCGCAGTCGGTGTCGAGCGCGGCCCCGGCCGCGGCGATGGCGGCCGCCCCGGCGATCGCCGCCACCACCGCGGGCTCGGGCACGATCTGGTCGTTCGTCATCGCGACGGTGGTCTCGCTGCTCATCGGCTCGTGCATCGGCCGGTTCACCCGCCGGATGGCCGTGGCGGGCTCGCTCTACAGCCTGACGGCGAAGGGGCTCGGCCCGGCGGCCGCGTTCACGTCGGGGATGGCGCTGCTCGTCGGCTACGGCGTGCTCGTGATGGGGGCCCTCGTCGGCTCCGCCACCTACGTCGACGCCCTGCTCGGACGCCTCGGCGTCGAGGCGTCCGGGACCGTGCTGGTGGCCGCCGCGATCGTGCTGGGCGCGCTCGTCACGGGCGGGGTGCTCGCGCGCGTCAGGCTCTCGGCCCGGGTGGTGCTGGCGGCGGAGGCCGTGTCGATCATGCTGATGATCGTCGTGTTCGTGGTGCTCCTGGGCGTCACCCCGCAGGTGCCCGCCGCCGTCACCGGGGGATCGGGCGTCGGCGGGATCGCGGCCGGCGTGCTGCCCGCCCTGAGCGCGTTCATCGGGTTCGAGGCGGCCACCGCGCTCGGGGTCGAGGCGCGGCGGCCCTTCCGGACCATTCCCCGCGTCGTGCAGTGGACGGCCGGCGTCGCCGGGGTGCTCTACCTGTTCGCCACGTTCACCCAGATGACCGGGTTCGCCCGCACCGGTCTCGCCACCGTCGACGAGCCGGTGCCCGCGCTCGCCCTCGCGCTGGGCCAGCCGTGGCTCGCGCTGCTGCTCGACCTCGGCATCGCCCTGTCGTTCGCCGCCTGCGCGCTCGCGACGCTCAACGCGCTGGTCCGCGTCGTGTTCTCGATGGCCCGCGACGGCATCGCCCCCGCCGCGCTCGGGGCCACCCATCCGCGCCGGCAGATCCCGCACGTCGCCATCGCCGTGGTGGTGCCCGTGGTGGTCGTGGTGCCGGTGGCCCTGCTCGCGTCCGGCCTGCCCGCCGCGCAGGTGCTGGCCGACCTGCTGACGCTCGCCACCGTCGGCTACCTGGTGGCCTACCTGCTGGTCTGCCTGGCGGCACCGTTCTTCCTGCGCCGCATCGGTGAGCTCACGCCCGTGCCCGTCGTGGTCACCGCGGTGCTCGTGCCGGTGCTGCTCGTGGTGCTGGTCGCGTTCGTCGTCTCGGCGTGGGGCGGGGTGGTGCCCCTCGCCATCGGGGCGCTGATCGTGGTCGGTCTGGCGTGGTTGCTCTGGCTGCGCCGGCGGCGGTCCGCGCAGCTCGCGGCGATCGGCGTCTACGACGAGACGGTGACGGCGGACGTGCTGGGGGGCCACGAGGGATCACCGCTGTGAGCTCCCTGGAGCCGCTCCCGATCTCGGGCCGTCAACCGCGGGCCGTGCGCAGCGCGCTCGCGGTGCTGGAGGAGGTGGTGGCGGCCGGGCCCGGGGTCACGGCGAAGGAGATCTCCGCGGCGCTCAAGCTGCCGCAGGCCACCACCTACCGGCTACTCAACCTGCTCGTCGGCGAGGAGTACCTGGTGCGGCTGCCCGACCTGCGCGGGTTCGCCCTGGGCCGGCGCGCCGCCCGGCTCGCCCTGCCCGTCGTGCCCACCCCGCCGGCCGCGGCCCGCGCCGTGGTGGAGCACCTGCGCGGGCAGGTGCGGTGGGGCGTGCACCTGGCGTCGTTCCGCACCGGGCAGGTCACGCTCGTCGACCCGGATCCCGACCACCCCCCGAGCGACGACGTCGTGCTCGCCCGCCACCCCCACGCGTCCGCCCTGGGGATGCTGTTGCTCGCCGACCAGCCCGACTGGCGGGCCCTGGCCCGTGACCTGCGCCCGCTCACCGAGCACACCGTCACCGACCCGGGTGAGCTGGACGCGCGGCTGGAGGTCGTCTCCGCGCAGCGGGTGGCCCGGCAGTGCGGACAGGTGCGGGCCGACCGGGGCTGCATCGCCGTGCCGGTGCACGATCCCGCCACCGGGGCGCTCGTGGCCGGGCTGGCGCTGTGCGGCCCGGCGGCGCGGGTGGCCGAGCCGAACACGGAGCTGGTGGCGCTGCTGCACGAGCACGCCGACCGGCTCGTTCCGCTCCTGGCCTGAGACGGATCCCGGAACGACCCGTCCCGCCCGGTGGGGAGCGCCGGGCGGGACGGGGTGGTGCCTGCGGAGTGGTCTGGGGATTACTTGTAGATCCGCATGTAGTCGACCATCATCTGCGTCGTCTGCATCGAGGTGCCGCCGAAGTTGTCGAGCTGGATCACCGGGTGCATCGGCTGCTGGGGGACCGACCCGCTGCTCTGGTTCTGGAACCACTGCACGCCGTCGATGTAACCGGTGACGCTGCTGCTCGTCCACTCCACGGCGTAGTTGTGCCACTGGGTGAGGTCGATGTTCTTGGTCGCACTCTCCTGCTGGTTGGAGGAGCTGTAGTGCAGGAAGAAGCCGACCTGGTCGGAGTCGCTGGAGGTCTCGGCGAAGTCGATCTCCGGCGGCCAGCCGCTCTCGGGCCACAGCAGGAGCACCGGGTGGTAGTTGCCGTCGCCCTTCGGGAACTTGGCGCGCATCTCCCACTTGCCGTAGGTCTGGTTGCCGCCCCAGGCCATGCCGCCGCTGTTGCCCCCGGAGTCGCCCGTGATGGTGACGACGCCACCACCGACCTTGATCGCGTCCGGGGTGCGGCGGCCGTTGCCGTTGTGGCCCGCGCCGTCGTAGGGCCCCCAGGTGCCGTTGAGGCTGGAGCCGTTGAACTCGTCGCCGCCGACCATGGTCCAGCCCTGCTTGACCGCGGCCTGGACGCCGTCGCCGGCCGAGGCCACGGCCGCGCGGACCGGGGCGGGCGCCACGGCGGGCTTGCGGGCCGGGGCCGGCTTCTTCGACGTGGTCGGCGCCGCGCTGGGCGTGGAGCTGGGGGCGGAGCTGGGAGCGGCGCCGGCCGTCGGGGCGGCGGGGGCGATCTCCACCGGTGCCGGGTCGTTCGGGATGAGGGCCGAGCTCAGCTCAGGCCCGGCGACGGTGTCCTCCTGCGGCGGGTTGACCAGCGTGGCCACCGTGGCGGCGATCAGCATGACGACGGCGCCCACGGCCAGCGGCGCCAGCCGCCGGGTGAGCATGCGGCCCGAAGCGCGCCCGTGAGCACCACCGGTGGTCGCCACGGCGGCACGACGGTGCCGGCCGGTGTCGTCACCGGAGAGGTCGTGCTCAGCCGAGATGCGCTCGATCAACTCGGTGGGGGATTCCGAGAGACCATCCGCAGCGGAAGATTTCCGTCGCATGACCCAGACCCTAGGGAAGGTCACGGGGTGTGATCACCGAACCTGAGAGCCCGGGTTGCTCGTCGTCGCCCACAGGTCGTTCTGGCGCGCCGGAATGCACCCGAACGGTCTGTATCCACCAGGGCTGTACTCCGTTCGGCCCAGTTGGTCTCTCAGCTCGCGATCATGTGCGCCACTCAACCGGGTGAATTCGCTCCGTTAGCCGATTGTTATCCCGCGCGGGACGCGGCAAGGTGTCGGTCGATGCTCCCCGTCGCTCCCCCGGGGGGTGCGTCCTCGTTCCCGTTGGCGGCCGTGCCGTCGATGCGTTCGTCCGTGCCCCCGAACGATCATGTCCTCCTGGCGCTGCCCCCCACGGCCGCGTCGGCTTCCGTGCTGCGCAGCCTCCGTTCCGAAGGCATCAGCGTCAGCCCGATCTCCGACGGCATCGGCGTGCTCGACGCCGTCCGCTCGCGGGATCCGGCGATGCTGGTGCTCGACGTCGAGCTGCCCGGCCCCGACCAGTCCGCGGTGCTGGCGGCCGTCCAGCAGGAGGCGCCGCACGTGCCACTCATCGCGGTGACCACGCGCGAACGCCGCTCGGGTCTGCTCGGGCTGCTGCGCGGAGACCGCGACGACTTCCTGGTCCGGCCGTTCGCCGTGGACGAGCTGGCCGCCCGCATCCGGCTGCGGCTGCGTCTGGGGCAGCCCGTCGAGAACACGGTGCTGCGCCAGGGCGAGCTGACCGTCGACACCGAGTTCGGTGAGGTGAGCGTGGACGGCCAGCCCGTCTCGCTCTCGCCCACCGAGTACTCGCTGCTGATGGCGCTGCTGGGCACGCCCGGCGACGTCGTGGCGCCCGAGCGGCTCGCCCGCGAGGTGTGGTCGGAGCCGGCGTCGGCGAACCTCGTGCAGGTCTACATCTCCTACCTGCGTCGCAAGATCGGCCCGGAACGGATCCGGACGGTGCGGGGCGAGGGATACGTCCTCGAGGCGTGAATCCACCCATCGGCTGAACGGGTGACGACACCTCGATAACGCTTCGGGTGTCACCGCCCCATGTCGCGTGTCGCGGGCGGTCACTGCGTGCTACCCAGTGCGCACGTGGGCCGAGAGGGGTTCGGTCCGCCCAACCTCTCGGGAGACCGCAGTGATCCTCAACATCATCCAGGCCGTCATCATCGGTGCGATCCTCGGCTTCGTCGGGCGCCTCGTCGCGCCCGGCAAGCAGAACATCCCGGTCTGGCTGACGATCGTGGTCGGCATCGTGGCCGCGTTCATCGGCACCTACATCGCCCGGCTGTTCGGCGTCGCCGACACCCGCGGCATCGACTGGATCGAGCTGATCATCCAGATCGTCGTCGCCGCCATCGGCGTCACCGTCGTGGCCGGCATCTACGGCCGCCGCGGCGTCCGGAGCTGACGCTTCACCGGATCACACCGACAGCCGGGTCCCGCAACCGCGGGGCCCGGCTGTTCGGCGTCGCGATCCGCCGGGGGTCACCGGCGGACGACGGTGCGACCGTGGGGTGGGCCCGCGGTCGCGCGGCGGCACCGCACGGTGCAGCGTGCTCTCATGGCGACGCGACCGGGACCACGACCGCACCCCGCACACGCGGGGCCCCGGTGACGGCCGGGCCGGCCATCCCGGTGCTCGCCCTGCTGGGAGTGCTCGGGCTGGTGGGCGGGATCGGGATCACCGCCGTCGGGCCGGGCGGTGTGCTGCCGACGATCGGCCTGTTCGCGCTGACGGACCTCCCCCCGGCCGCGGTGGCCGGCACGGCCATCGTCACGCACGTCGCCACCGGCGCACTGGGAACCGCCGTCTACACCCGCTCCGGGCAGTTGCGCGATCCCGCGACCCGCCGCACGGCGCTGCTCCTGGCCGGCTGTGCCGTGCTCGGAACCCCGGTGGGCGTGCTGGTCAACACCGTGGTGTCGAGACGGACGTTCGGCGTGGTGCTGGGGATCGTCCTGGCGCTCGTGGCCGCGCTGGTGTGGTTCCGCGAGCGTCACCGGCCCACCGTCACCCGTGCGCACCCCCCGGCGAGCGTGGTGGTCCCCCTGGGTGTGGCGGTGGCCATGGTGAGCGGGATCGTCGGTGTCGGAGGACCGATGCTCACCGTCCCCCTGCTCGTCGCGCTCGACGTCCCGGTGCTCGAGTCCCTCGCCGCCGCCCAGGCCCAGTCGGTCGTCATCGCCGGCGTCGGCACCGCGGGCTACGTCCTGTCCGGCGCCGTCGACTGGCCGCTGGCCGTGCTGGTGGGGGTCCCCGAGCTGGCCGGCGTGCTGATCGGCTGGAAGATCGCCCACGCCCTGCCCGGGCGCAGCCTGAAGTACGCGATGGTCGTCACGCTGCTGGCCCTGGCCCCCTACCTCGCCCTGCACGGCTGAGTGCCGACGCGGTCGCCGCACTACCGCTCGAAGGTGCCGGCCGCCTCGAGGAACGCGTCGTTCTCCGCGGGGGAGGAGACCGTGACGCGCACGCCGTCGGGATGGAACGGGCGCACGATCACCTTGTGCTCCAGGCAGTGCGCCGCGAAGGCGGCCGTGCGCTCGCCCAGGGAGAGCCAGACGAAGTTCGACTGCGTCGGCGGCACGGTGTAACCGGCCGCCACCAGCGCGTCGCGCACCCGGACCCGCTCGGCGACCACCTCGGCGCACGCGGCCAGCAGGTTCTCGGCGTCGTCCAGCGCCGCGACGGCCCCGGCCTGGGCCAGGGTGCTGACGCTGAACGGGGCGCAGACCTTGCGCAGCGCCGTCGCGATCTCCGGCGTGGCCACGGCGTATCCGACGCGCAGCGCCGCCAGCCGGTAGGCCTTGGAGAACGTGCGCAGCACCACCAGGTTGGGGTGGGCGTCGAGCACGGACAGCCCGTCGGCGGCGTCGGGATCGGTGACGTACTCGTGGTAGGCCTCGTCCAGAGCGACGAGCACGTCCGGACCCACGGCGGCGAGGAACCGCTCCAGCTCCGCGCGCGTGACCACCGTGCCCGTCGGGTTGTTGGGGCTGCACACCATGATCAGCCGGGTGCGGGGGGTGACCGCCGCGGCCATCGCGTCGAGGTCGTGGCGGAAGTCGCCGTCCAGCGGCACGGTGACGGCCGTGGCGCCCCCGATCTGCGTGACGATCGGGTAGGCCTCGAACGAGCGCCACGCGAAGACCACCTCGTCGGAGGGCTCGAAGCACGAGATCTGCACGAGCTGCTGGCAGATGCTCACCGACCCGCAGCCGACGGCGATGGCCGACGGGTCGACGCCCAGCGACCGCGCGATGCGTTCGGTCAGGCCGACGGCGGCGAGGTCGGGGTAGCGGTTGCCGGCCGCGGCGGCCTCGGCGATGGCGGCGAGCACCGGCGCGGACGGGGGGAGCGGCACCTCGTTGCTGGCCAGCTTGATCGCCCCGGGGATCGCCCGGCCCGGCACGTAGGCGGGGAGGCTGTCGAGATCGGCGCGGATGAGCGTCATGAGGTGAGACTAAGCCGCCCGGCGCTGTAGGGGTCGACGTGCCGTGCCACGCTGTGACCATGACCGAGATCCGCACCGAGACCGTCCCCCTGGTGGACGGCAGCGCCCTGCGCCTCACCGTCGCGGAGCCGGTCAGCTCGATCCGCGGGGGGATCGTCGTGCTGCACGAGGCCCGAGGCGTCACCGACGCCGTGCGCGGCCTGGTCGGCGGCCTGGCGGGCGACGGCTGGCTCGTCGTGGCTCCCCATCTCTACCACCGCGACGGCACGGACGAGCTGGCCGGCGACGACGGGCAGGTCCAGGAACAGGTCGACCGGCTCGACGGCGAGCAGGTCATGGCCGACACCGACACGGCGTTCGGCTGGCTGGCCGACCGCGACGTGAGCGCCGACCGGATGGGCGTCATCGGGTTCGACCTGGGCGGTTCCGTCGCCCTGCTGGTGGCCGCCAACCGCACGCTCGGTGCCGCCGTCACGGTGGCCGGCGACCACGTCGGTGCCGTCCCCACGGCGCGGATCACGTCGCTGGTCGACGCGGCGAAGGGCCTCACCTGCCCGTGGCTGGGCATCTACGGCGAGACCGCCGACGGCGGGACCGACCCGGAGATCGACCGGCTGCGCGCCGCCGCGTCGGCGTCGGAGGTGGCCACGGACGTGGTGGTCTACCCCCGCAAGGAGAACCGCTTCGACGACGATCCCGACACGGCCGCCGACGCCTGGCAGCGCACGTTGAACTGGTTCGACAGCCACCTCCGCTGACGTCCCACCCGCGAGTCGGCGCTTTCGGGTGCGCGAGTCGGCGGTTTTCCGTGCGCGAGTCGGCGCGCCACGTTCGTGACGTCCGCGCGTGGCCCTGGCGCCTGGTGCTCCGGGATTGCATGCTGGCGGCATGGCCGATACCCCCGACGTCCTGTGGGTCCCCGCCGCCGATCAGGCCGGCCCGATGGCGGAGTTCGCCGCCTGGGCGCACGAGCGCCACGGCGTCGACACGTCGGACTACGCGGCGCTGCACGCCTGGTCGGTGTCCGACCTCGACGCCTTCTGGGCGGCGGCCGCGGAGTTCCTCGGGATGCGCTTCAGCACGCCGCCCACGGCGACGCTGGGGTCGCGGGAGATGCCCGGCGCGGAGTGGTTCCCCGGCGCCACGCTCAACTACGCCGAGCACGCGCTGACGCCCGGCCCCGGCCGCGAGGACGCCGACATCGCGCTGCTGTACGCCCGCGAGGACGGCCTGGAGCGCACCGTCACCCACGCCGAGCTGCGCGACGCCGTCGGTCGCGCCCGCGCCGGGCTGGTCCGCGCCGGGGTCGGGAAGGGCGACCGCGTCGTCGCGCTGGCCCCCAACTGCACCGAGACGCTCGTGGCGTTCCTGGCCGCGGCGAGCCTCGGGGCGATCTGGTCGTCGTGCTCCCCGGACTTCGGCATCCGCGCCGTCCACGACCGCTTCGCCCAGATCGAGCCGACGGTGCTCGTGGCCGTCGACGGGTACGTCTACGGCGGGAAGCGCTACGACATCCGCCCGAACGTGACGGCGCTGCAGGCGCAGCTCCCCACGCTGCGCCAGACCGTCCTCGTCCCGTACCTCGACGAGGACGCCACGCTGGACGACACCACGCCGTGGGCGGAGTTCACCGCCGGGCACGCGCCGCTGGCGTTCGAGCCGGTGCCGTTCGACCACCCGCTGTGGGTGCTCTACTCGTCGGGCACCACGGGCCTGCCCAAGGGCATCGTCCACGGCCACGGCGGCATCGTCCTCGAGCACATGAAGGCCCTGCGGCTGCAGATGGAGCTCGGGCCCGGCGAGCGGTTCTTCTGGTTCACCACCACCGGCTGGATGATGTGGAACCTGCTGATCGGCGGACTTCTCGTCGGATCGACAATCGTCCTGTTCGACGGCAACCCCGGCTATCCCGACCTCGGCACGCTGTGGAAGCTCGCCGAGCGGCACCGCGTCACCTACTTCGGGGTGTCGGCGCCCTACGTCCAGAGCTCGCTCAAGGCGGGCCTGCGCCCCCGCGACCAGTTCGACCTCTCCGCCATACGCGCGATCGGCTCCACGGGCTCGCCGCTGTCGGAGGAGGGGTTCCGCTGGATCGGTGACGCCGTGGGCGGGTCGATCCAGATCTGCTCGGTCTCCGGCGGCACCGACGTGTGCGCGGCGTTCGTCGGCTCGTCCCCGACCGTGCCGGTGTGGCTCGGCGAGATCTCCTGCGCGGCCCTGGGCGCGGACGTCGTCGCCTACGACGAGGCCGGCAAGGAGCTCCTCGACGAGGTGGGGGAGCTGGTGATCACCAAGCCCACACCGTCGATGCCCGTGATGTTCTGGAACGACCCGGACGGCACCCGCCTGCGCGAGGCGTACTTCGAGGACTACCCGGGCGTGTGGCGCCACGGCGACTGGGTGCGCCGCACCCCGCGCGGCTCGTACGTGATCTACGGGCGCAGCGACTCCACGCTCAACCGCGGTGGCGTCCGCATGGGCACCGCGGACTTCTACTCCGTCGTCGAGGGCTTCGAGCAGATCGTCGACTCGCTGGTGATCGACACCACCGAGCTGGGCGCCCGCGAGGAGGGTGCCCTGCTGTGCTTCCTCGTGCTCACCCCCGGCTCGTCGCTGGAGGACGTGGAGCCGCTGCTGCGCAAGGCCCTGCGCAGCGAGCTCTCGCCGCGGCACGTGCCCGACCGGTTCGTCGTCGTCGACGCGATCCCGCGCACCCTGAGCGGCAAGAAGTGCGAGGTGCCGGTGAAGAAGATCCTGGCGGGGGTGGCGCCGGACAAGGCCGTGAGCAGGGGCGCGCTGCAGAACCCGGACGCCCTCGACCCCTTCCTGGCGCTCGCACCCGGGGGGTCGTGAACCCGTTGGACGGGCCTGTGTAACCTTTACGACGCAGGGGGCCGCAAGGCTTCGGGAGGCTTCGCCTAGTCTGGTCTATGGCGCCGCACTGCTAATGCGGTTTGGGGTTACCCCCCATCCCGGGTTCAAATCCCGGAGCCTCCGCGCTGGTACGGCCTTGCTAGGCTGCACCGGTACAACTGAAGAGCAGGCGCCCGTAGCTCAACGGATAGAGCATCTGACTACGGATCAGAAGGTTAGGGGTTCGAATCCCTTCGGGCGCACAAGATCGACTCTATCCCTGACCAGCTCAAACGGTCAGGGATAGATCTTTTTTGTGCCCATTTAGTCGATCATGATCCACGGTCCGATCCACGAACGTTGCTAGCGTCCGTCCTCATGACCGCTGTCGACGAGCCGGCGAAGCCACGATCGCGCGGCAACATTCGCCGGATGCGGGACCGGGTGCAGGTTCGGGTGTCGGCCGGCGAGGACCCGAGCACAGGCGAGCGGATCATCCTCACTGACAGCGTGCCGATCGAGATCCCGGGCAACGCACGCGCTGAGCGTGACGCCATGAAGGCGGCGGAGAAGCTCCGTACGAAGCTCCTGTCCGACGCGGATGACCTGAAGGTCGCCCGCACTCGCGCGACCGTAGGGGCGCTGCTGGAGCGGTGGATGGCGCAACACGAGATCGACCAGACGACTCGGATGACCTACGACGCTCAGATCCGCCTCTACATCGTCCCGAAGCTCGGTGATGTCCCGCTCGTCTTGTTCGTACGGGAGGCGGCGCAGCGGCTCGAGCCCTTCTATGCGCAGCTGCGGAAGTGCAGGGCGTTGTGCAACGGCAAGTCGTCTGTCGAGAAGCACGCTGAGGACGGCCCCCACGACTGCACGAAGGCGGGCTGCGCTCGGCATGTCTGCAAGCCCTACGCCGCGTCGAGCGTTCGATCTATCCACGCAATCCTGTCCGGAGCGTGCAGTGCGGCGGTGCGGTGGGGCTGGATCAGCTTCAATCCGATGCCGTCGGTCAGGCCGCCGGCCAAGCCCCATCCGCAACCACGGCCGCCATCAAGCGAGCAGATGGCGCTCATCGTCGAGGCAGCGTGGGAGGCCTCGCCAGCTTGGGGGTTGTACCTCTGGCTGTCGGCTGTCGGCTGTCACTGGCGCTCGGCGCGGTGAGGTCGAGACGCTGCAGTGGGCAGACATCGACTTTGGCGTGGGAGTCGTCCGGTTGGACGAAAACTACGTGCGGACAGCTGACGGCATGGTGCTCAAGGACACGAAGACCCACCAGATGCGTCGAGTCTCCATCGATCCTCCGACCGTCGAGCTGCTCCGGCAGCTGGTAGTCGGTGATTTGCCACGCCACCCGATACCGCGGCGCGACTCGTAGCCGGCCGGGCGCCGGCCCGTAGTGGGGCACGGGGGCGCGGGTACCGGTGAAGAACGGCAGCGAGTTGTCCTGCCACCGCACCCCGCAGGTGTCCACGTCGACGGTCCCGTCGGGTTGTGGGGTGAGGGTGAGGGAGTCGGTTTCGATGCGGTCGTAGCGCTCGGGTTCGGTGACGGTCGCACCGAGGGTGCGTAGCGCGGTGGTGCAGTCGGTGGTGTGCCAGGCGTCGAGGAACGCGCGGAGGCCGTGCACGGTGTGCCCGACGACAGACTTTCTCGTATGCCCCGAGGGTGCGTAGCGCGGTGGCGCAGGCACCGGTTTCACCGCACGCACCCTCTCCGTGGCGGGATGCATTGCCGCTGCGGCGGTCGTGAGAAGTGACGACGGTCCGGAACACCTTCATGCTGCCTGGACCAATGCAGCCCCAATCACCTGTGGGACTGATCTCTTCGGGTGACAAGTCGGGAATTCACTTGTGAGACATCACTTGATGTGTTTTGTTCGCGCGGGCTGTCAGGCTCCGGAGCGCGACCGGCCGGGGAGCGGCCCGTGTGCGCGGCTCACTAACAACCGCGAGAGTAATCCGCCGCTGGACCCCTGGGAGTGTGTCATATGATGAAGCGCGCACTGGACTCAACCCTCGCAATTGGGGTGCTTCTCTTCGCCACGCTCGGAGTGTCCGCCGGTACGGCCAACGCCGCCCCCGCTACCGAGACGCCCCAAGTTTGCTCCTCCCCCAACCCGAACATTTGCTCCTCCCGCCCCGCGCCGGGCCAGTCTCCAGCAACGCCAGGTCATCACCCTTCAGCAAGGCCGGGTCATCACCATTCAGCAAAGCCAGGTCATCGCGGAGGCAAGAACTCGGGAGTCGGCTCAGGGGTACTCTCGTCCCCGGCCCCGATTCGGGTGCCCGTCAATATCTGCGGAAACGGAATAGTCGTCATCAATCCACTCAATCCAGCGTTCGGTAACATCTGCGTCAATGCGTGAGCCAACCCGCGACGACTTTCCTTACTCCACCCACCGTCGGTCAATTGAAGGAGTTCTGCACCATGGGTGAGTTGAGGCGACGCTTCGGCTACGGGCTCGGCGGGGCGGTGCTGGCAGCGGGTTCGCTGGTGTCGGCCGGGGCCGGGGTTGCGACGGCGGCAACGCCGTGCGTCACCTCGGGGGCAACGACTGTTTGCAGCTACGGCTACACCGGCGGTGAGCAGCGATTCACCGTCCCGGCAGGGGTGAGCTCGGTGCGGGTGGTCGCCGTCGGCGCGGCCGGAGGCGCGGACTACGGGGGAAACCCCGGCGGGCAGGGTGCACAGGTTACCGGGACCCTGGGCGGCCTTAGCGGCGGTCAGGTTCTGTACGTGGAGGTCGGTCAGCAGCCGGACACCGCCTCCACGTCGGAGGGCGACACGCCGACGGCGTTCAACGGGGGCGGCGCCCCCGGCTTCGGGAACGCGTCAGGCGGTGGCGGCGGCGCTTCGGATGTGCGGGCTGTCTCCAGTACGGCTGCGGGGTCGCTGGCCTCCCGGCTGATCGTGGCCGGCGGCGGCGGCGGACATTCCGCCTCGGATGAGGCGACCGTGCCAGCGGCCAACGCCGGGGAAGACGCGCAGCCTGCGGCCGCGACCGCCGCAGGCGGCCAAGGCGGCTTCGCCGGGACACAGACCGCCGGGGGGGCCGGCGGCCAGGGCGGTACCGGCAGCCAGGCACTCCTTTGTGCGAGCGCACCTTCGGGGTCGCCGGGCTCGCTGGGCCAGGGCGGTGATGGCGTTGGCGCTTCTACCTCATCGGGCGGCGGTGGCGGGGGCCTGTACGGCGGGGGTGGTGGCGGCGGCTCGACGGGTGCGGGCTCGGGTGCGGGCGATAACTGCCCCCTCCTGGATGCTGCCGGTGGTGGCGGGGGCGGGTCGTCGCTGGTGCCCGCGGGGGGCACGGTCGCGCTGACCGACAGCCCGGCCGCGGTGACGATCTCTTACACCACGGGTCTGAGCGAGCCGCCGCCTGCGGCGGCGACGGCGGTTCGTGGTGGCGGGACGCTGACGGTGGGTGCCCAGCGGTACACCGTGGCCGTCACGGCGACCGTCACGGCCACGGGGAAGGTGTCCGGCTCGTTCGGCCTGGCCGGTGGAGGAGCCGACACCACGGCCGGGTCTCGCACGATCACGAAGGTCACGAAGACCTCGACCGGTGCCATCGTCGCGGGGACCGCGGTCACGGGGTCGGGGAAGACAGTGCCGTTCACGCTGACCGTTGTTGACAAGCCGGGCGGTCAGGACCAGCTGACGGTGACCCTTGGCACGAAGACGGTTGCCGGAACCTTGACCCAAGGCGCCATCAGCATTGGCTAGAAGGCCGGGCGTTGCCGGTGAGCCCGCCTACGACGTGGTGGGTGTCCGCGTCGACGGCTGCGGGTTCGGCGAGGTCCTCGGGTCGGTAGCGGTAGGCGATGGGGCGCCGACGGCTCGACCGGCGCACCCGGTGTAGATGGCACCTTGCCCGGGGGCATCGGCGGTCCCGGTACAGCGGCGGCAACGGCGGCGACGCGCTGAGCTTCAACGGCGGCACGGAGGCAGCCCCGGCGGGCAGGGCGGCACCGGCAACGTCAGCAACGGCGGGAGCAACGGCAGCCCGGAACCAACGGCTGACAGTGTTGGTGAGGTCCAGGGCCGGGCTCGACAACTCGAGCTCGGTCCCTGTTCCGCCCCCCGACGAGATCAGAACCTGTCGGATGCACGGCAGGCCTGATGCAACAACCCAACGCGCCTTGCCCGCCGACGCCGCGATCGACCAGGCCGACGATGCATCGGTGCCCTGCACGCTTTCGGTGCCGTCAGCGCAGCGATGTCGTGCACGTCGACCACACCCCGTTGCCGTCGACGTCGTCGCGATGCCCCTGAGCGAGGCGACCCGCAGCGCGTGCGTTGAAGAGTTGCTAAGATCTGCAATCGTTCGTTCTTGGCTGCTGTGTGCTGCGGTGGGGGATCCAGGGAGAGGTGGTCCGGATGAGCAAGCCGCTCTATCAGTTGAAGGCGGAGTTCTTCAAGACTCTGGCGCATCCGGTGCGGATCCGGGTGCTCGAGTTGCTCGGTGAGCGCGAACACTCGGTGGCAGAAATGCTGCCCGAGGTGGGGATCGAGCCGGCGAACCTCTCTCAGCAGCTGGCGGTGCTGCGCCGGGCGGGGCTGGTGGTGGCACGCAAGGAGGGGTCGACGGTGCACTACTCGCTCACGAGCCCGCAGGTTGCCGAGTTGCTGGCGGTAGCACGGCAAATTCTGACATCGGTGCTGACCGGCCAGGTCGAGTTGCTGGAGGACCTGCAGGGCGCTCGGGTGGCCGCCTCGACGGCGCGGAGTCGCTGAGGCGCGACCATGGGGCCGAGTCCGGAGGCGTCACCCCGGCAACCTGCGTCCGGGGGGTGCGCTCACCCGGTCTCCTCCACGGCGCTGGTGACCGACGCCCACGCCGACGCGGGGACCCAGCCCACGGTGTCGATGCCATTCTCCAGGGCCCGGTCGAGCAGGTCCAGGATCCGCGAGGCGTGCTGGTCCGCCGCGAACGGTCGGTCGTCCCGCTGTGCGGCCAGCATCGCCTGCTGTGCGCGGTCGACGGATTCGCGCAAGGCCTGCTCGAACACGTCCATCGCAGTCGTGTCCTCTCGATGTGTTCGGCCCGCCCCCCTGCGGCCCTGGGATTCAAGAACAATTCCTGCAACGCTCGACTCAGCTCAGCCGCATGGATGTGCGGACCAGGGTGTAGGGCTCGACGTTCAGGAACTTCACCCCGCCCCGGCTCGTGGCGCTGCTGTGCAGCCGTGCCATGGCCTCCTCTGCGGCGTCGGCGGCTGCCAGGTCCTGCCAGGCCGTCGCGACGATGCCGGAGCCCGAACCGGGGTCGAGGAGCAACTGGATGCTGCAGAGGCCGGCGCACGCGGTCAGCGCGGGTAGTACCTGCTCATCGAAGAACGAGATCGCCTCGTCGAATCTGGCCAGCTCGATCTGCATGCGCGCGAAACGCACTGCCGCCCCGGGCGGTGTCGCCGCCGGCTGCTGCTGGGCTGCCACCTCGAAGCTCTCCACGCTCAGATCGCCTCCGGCGACCGCGACCGCTCCTTCCCGAACCCGGGTCAGCACGGCCTCGGATGAGTGCAGCGGCTCGTCCCAGTACGACGCGGCAACGATCAGGCCGGCCTCGCGGTCGACCAGGGTGAGCAGGCCGCTGTTGCCGGCCGCGGCCTCGACAACCGGCCGATCTGACTCTTCGATGTACTCGACTGCAGCATCGATCTTGCTCTTCTCGCCGAAGATCGTGTTGATCCGCACGTACATGAGGGTTCTCCTTCGAATTCTGTCGATCCACCGGATCGGGCCGCAGCAGCGAGGTCGCCGGACCTCGGTGAAGCACGGCCTCAGGAGACTATGTCGGCTCTCCTATATTATCAGTTGCAGTGTTCTGCAAGTCACGATACCTTGTTTCTTCGATCAGGGTGAGCCTGAGGGGTCCGACAGGATGAGCGTGATCACGAAGCTGCGCAGTGAGGTCGACGTCGTCCTGACCAGGTTGGCCGCCGCCCGGGCGGCGGGGCTGCCCTATGAGACCTATCTGCACCGGGCGCATCTGCAGGACCTCATGGACACCGCGGCCCGCCACGGTGTCGACCCGGACACCTGGGTCGACCGGTCGACGCTGCCTCTCCCCACCCTGACCGACCCGTGACCGCTGCACCTGCGGGCGGCACGCCCGCTCGGTGCCCTGCGGCTCTCCCGCAGGATCTGATGACGATGGCGGATCGTCGGTCCGTGCGGCCGCGGCCGTCGCCGGCCAGGCACCCGGCCCTGAGGAGGTCAGCAGGACGGCGCTGTTTCCCCCAGGACCATGTACGGCGTGTGCGTCATTCCAGCTCCGGTGCCGGACGCAGAACCGTGGAGCCGAGGAGGCGGCAGGCCAGCAGGGCCACCTCCACGTCGATCCGGCCGTTCTGCAGTGGCCGGCCGCGCACCTGCTCGGCCTTGCGGATGCGGTACTGGATCGTGTTCTTGTGCAGGTGCAGCTCCGCGGCCGCGGCGGCGAGGCTGCTGCCGTTCGACAGGTACACCCAGAGCGTCTCGCGCAGGCGCGCGGCGGTCTCGTCGTCGTCGGCCAGGCCGCCCAGCGCCGCCTGCACCCATGGCGCGGCCGAGCCGGGGCCGACGGCGAGCAGGGCCAGCGGGCCGAGCTGGGCCGGTGTGGTGACGCGCTGCCGGTGTGCCGGGTCCGCGGCCACGGCGATCTGCTGGGCCTGCTGCGCCTGCTGGTGGGTGCGGCGGAAACCGGCCGGGCCCGGGGCCGGGTCACCGAGGGCGGCGTAGGTGCCGGGCACGGCCGCCACCGCGTCCGTCGGGCCGGTGGCGGTGGGGAACCAGGTCCACAGCGTCGACGCGTCGGGCGCCACCACCAGTGGTGGGCGGGCGCAGCCCAGTGCCGTCGCGATCGCCGGCACGAGACGTTCGAGCAGGGGGAGGCGGGCGTCCTCGTCGACGTCGGCGCCGCACCACAGGACGGCGGCGACGTGGCAGGCGGAGAGGTCGTAGCCCAGTGAGGCTCCGCCGGCGTCCACCGACCGGGACGCGAGCAGGGCGGTGACCTTGGCGAGCCGGGCGGTGTTGCGCTGCCGGATCCAGCCGTCGCGTTCGGACTGGTAGGCGGCGACGACCTCCTCCGACATCGCGTCGACCACGCTGAACGTGACCGACGCCAGGTCCCGGGCTGCCGCCGCGACCTCGTGGGCGTCGGCGTGCGTGGCCGCGATCAGGTCGATGAGCTCCTGCTGGAACGCGGCCTGCCCCAGGCGGTAGGCGCGCAGCATCACCGAGATCGGGATGCCCCGTTGCGCCAGGTGGCGGGCCAGCTCCAGCCCGGCGTCCGGGGCGCGGATTCCGGTGACCGGCGCCGCCGAGCCCAGCACGGCCAGGCCCGCCCGGATCGTGTCCTGGACGGTGGCCGCCAGCACCGGCCGCAGGCGGGGATCGCCGGCGAGCTCGGGGAGCGCGCCGGCGATCTCGTCGAGCACGGTGGCGACCAGTGCGGTGCTGTCGGCCAGCAGTTGTTCGGCCAACTGGCCGAGGGTGTCCGACGCCGATGGGGGCACGGGCGGAATGTACCGGCCGGGCCGCCGATCAGGCCTCGAGACGCAGGGCCGAGACGGGACAGGACCGCACCGCGGAGTCCACGAGCTCGCGGTGTTCGTCGCCGGGCGCCTCGTCGAGGACGAGGACCAGGCCGTCGTCGTCCAGCTCGAAGAACTCGTGGGCCATGGCCTCGCACATCCCGTGGCCGTCGCACACGTCGCGGTCGGCGGTGATCCGCATCGTCACGCCTCCGTGTGGGCGAGCGGGACGAAGTCGACCTTGTCCCGGACGCCGCAGTCGGGGCAGGTCCAGTCGTTCGGGATGTCCGACCACGCCGTGCCCGCCGCGAAGCCCTCGAGCTCGTTGCCCTCGGCCACGACGTAGGTGTGGCCGCAGCCGGGGCAGCGGGCGGCGGCGACGTCGTCACCGGCGACCACGGCCGCGGTGTCCGCGCCGACGGCGGTCGCGTCGGGGACGAGCACCGGGTAGCGGGCGAGCAGCGCCGCGCGCTTGCGCGGGGCGAGGTTGGCCCGGCGCAGGTCGCCGTCGTAGTGCGCGACGACCAGCGGATCCATCGTCCGCCGGAACAGCGGCGGGATCACGGCGAGTGCCATCATGCCGGTGTAGCCGGTGGGCAGGACAGGGCTCTCCGGGAAGTCGCGCAGGGTCTGGAAGCGCCGGGTCGGGTTGGCGTGGTGGTCGCTGTGGCGCTGCAGGTGGTAGAGCAGCACGTTGGTGGCGATGTTGTTGGAGTTCCACGAGTGGGCGGGCGTGACCCGCTCGTAGCGACGGCGGTCGGGCGGGCCGACCTGCTGGCGCAGCATCCCGTAGTGCTCCATGTAGTTGACCAGCTCCAGCAGCGTGAAGCCGAAGACCGCCTGGATCACCAGGTACGGCAGGATCCCGACGCCGAACACCACGATCAGCGCGCCCCACAGCACGGCCGACATCAGCCAGGCGTTGATGACGTCGTTGCGCAGGCGGAACGGGTGCTGGTCCCGGCGCGCGAACCGCTTGCGCTCCACCCGCCACGCGCTGCGCAGCGACCCGACGACCGTGCGCGGCCAGAACGCGTAGAAGCTCTCGCCCATGCGGCTCGACGCCGGGTCGTCCGGAGTGGCGACGCGGACGTGGTGGCCGCGGTTGTGCTCGATGTAGAAGTGGCCGTAGAAGCACTGCGCCAGCGCGATCCGGGCGAGCCAGCGCTCGGAGGACTCCTTCTTGTGGCCCAGCTCGTGCGCGGTGTTGATGCCGATGCCGGCGACGGCGCCCAGCGTCAGGGCCAGGCCGACCATGCCGGCCACCCCGGAGTCCTGTGTCGCGATGAACCACATCCCCAGGACGAGACCCCCGTACTGCAGCGGCAGGAAGGCGTAGGTGATCCAGCGGTAGTAGCGGTCCTCGCCCAGCGCCTCCATCACCTCGTCGGGCGGGTTGGTGTGGTCGCGCCCCGCGAACAGGTCGATCAGCGGCACGACCACGAGCACGATGATCGGACCGAGCCAGAGCGTGACCTCGAGGCCGGTCGCGGCGTAGAGGCCCATCGCCATGAACGGCAGCAGCGGGACGATCAGGCCGAGCATCCACAGGTGGCGCTTGTGGTCGTGCCACGTGTCCTGGCCGTCGACCGGCCGTTCCAGTGCGTAGGTCCTCATGCAGTCCTCCCCGGTGAAGAAAGCTCGGTCTCGTGGAAAGGGACGCTACGAGCACGGCACCGCAGGTCCATCGGGCTCCGGAACGAACCGCAGGGCTTCCGTTGGTCTGCAGCACAGCCGCACGGCCTTTCTGTCACGGCGTCGATCTGCCTACGCTCCGGGCGTGCCACCGACTGCTGCTCAGGATCCCCGCGACCTCCCCGCCCGTCGCGCCGTGCTCACCGGCCTCATCGGTCCCGGTGGTGGACGGCGGGCCTTCGTGGACGCCACCGGAACGCCGGTGGTGCTGCCGCCCGTGATCCGGCGCCTGGTCGCCGCCGACGAGCAGGTGGGCGAGTTGCTGCGCGAGCTCGGCGCGCCGCTGGTCGGGTGGGCCGGGGCCGTCGGCGACGTCGCCGCGCTGCGCCCCGACGTCATCGTCGCCGGCACGGTCGACGGAACGCACGACCACGTCGAGGCGCTGCGGCTGGTGGCGCCCGTCGTCGCGGTGGACCTCGGGCGGCCTGATGTGGCCACGGCGGACCTGCGGGCCCTGCTCGGCACCGTCGTCGGGGGCGGCCGGCCGGCGACCGAGCCCGTGTCCGACCGCCGCGTGGGTGCGCCCTAGCTACCGCTGCAGCCCCAGGGCGGCCAGCCGGTCGGGGTCGGCGAGGATGTCGAGCCGCTGGATGCGGCCGTCGACGATCGTGAACGACATGACCGACGTGACCGCCGTCGCCGTCGCCGACACCAGCCCGACCGTGCCGTTCACCAGCATCGGACGGGCGGTGGGAGCGGCCCGGCCGAACAGCAGGGCGTTGGCGGCGATCTCCGCCGCCCCCCGGACGAGCGTGGACACACCCGCCGGACCGGCGTCGACGCGCAGCACGGCACCGGGGTCGAGCAGCGCCACGAGCGCCTCGAAGTCCCCGTGACCCGATGCCGCGAGCCAGGCGTCCACCACCTCCCGCTGCCTGGCGAGGTCGCGCTCGGGCGCCGGGGCCTCGTCCCGGACGCGCCGCCGCGCCCGGCTGGCCAGCTGGCGCGTCGCGGCCGGGCTGCGTCCCACGATCGGTGCGATCGCGTCGAACGGGACGGCGAACATGTCGTGCAGGACGAGCGCCAGGCGTTCGGCGGGGTCGAGCGAGTCCAGCACCACCTGCAGCGCGAGCCCGACGGCGTCGGCCAGCATCGCCTGCTCGACCGGGTCGTCACCGGTGCCCACCACGGGGTCGGGGACGTGGACGTCGAGGGGGTCCTCGCGGCGGTGGGTGCGCGAGCGCAGCATGTTCAAACACTGGCGGGCGACCACGGTGGTGAGCCAGCCGCCGACGTTCTCCACACCGTCGGCGCCCGCGCGGGCCACCCGCAGCCAGGACTCCTGCACGGCGTCCTCGGCCTCGGCGTGCGAGCCGAGCATCCGGTAGGCCACCGCGCGCAGCCGCGGGCGGTGCTCCTCGAAGCGGTCGGTGAGCCAGGCGGTGTCGGGCATCGGTCACATCCTCATCTCGGGCGGTGTCATGAGGGAAGACCGGCGAACGCCGGACGATGTGACAGGAGCCCGAGATGAACGCACGCATGACCCACCCCGTCGCCGTCCTGCCCGACGCGCTCAAGGCCCTCGTGGCGCTGAGCTCCGCGGCCGAGACGGGCACCGTGCCCACCACCACCCACAAGCTCGTGCACCTGCGGGCCAGCCAGATCAACGGGTGCGGCGTGTGCGTCGACATGCACGCCCGCGAGCTGCGCCACCTCGGCGAGTCCGACGAGCGGATCGTCGGCGTCGCCGCGTGGCGGGACACGCCGTACTTCACCGACGCCGAGCGGGCCGCGCTCGCCCTCGCGGAGGCGGCGACGCGGCTCGCGGACCGCCCGGACCCGGTGCCCGACGCCGTCTGGGACGCCGCCGCCGACCACTTCGACGAGAAGGAGCTCGCGGGCCTGCTCGTCAGCATCGCCGCGATCAACGCCTGGAACCGGCTCAACGCGGCGACCCGGCAGATCGCCGGGGCCGCGTGGGCCGGGTGACCGCCTCCGTCAGGACCCGTGGGGGAACCCCCGCCTCTCGCTGATCCGGCGGCGATGGGGCACAGTCGTGGGGTGCCCCGGGTCGTGCTCGCCGTCGACGGCAACGCGATCGTGCACCGGGCCTTCCACTCCCAGGCCACGAGCGGCTTCCGCGACGCCGACGGACGGCCGATGTGGGCCGTGCGCGGGCTGCTCGCCCAGCTGGTGGCGGCCGTGGACCGCGTCGACCCGGACCTCGTCGTCGTCGGCTTCGACGACCCGGCCGCCAGTGTCCGGCGGGAGCGGTGGCCGCAGTACAAGGCGCAGCGGCCCGACAAGCTGGACACGCTCGTGGACCAGCTCACCGCGGCCGCCGACGTCCTGTGCGGGCTGGGCCTGCAGGTCGTCGTCCCCGACGGTCTGGAGGCCGACGACGTGCTGGCCTCGGTGGCGGCACAGGCGCCCGCGCTCGACGCCACCACCGTCGTCATGACGTCGGATCGGGACGCGTTCGGGCTCATCGACGCCCACACCCGCGTCCTGCGGATCATCAACGGCGGGGTCGAGGCCTCCCCGATGCTGACGCCGGAACGGCTGGAGCTGATGCTCGGCGTGCGGCCGGAGCAGTACCGCGACTTCGCGGCGCTGCGCGGCGACCCGTCGGACAACCTGCCGGGCGTCAAGGGGTTCGGCCCCCGCACCGCGGCCCGGCTGCTCGCCGCGCTCGGCTCGGTGCCGGCCGCCTTCGCCGACCTCGACGCCGACGGTGGACGGGTCGTCGAGGCGATCGGCCCGGCCCGCGCTGCCCGGTTGGCCGAGCCCGCGTCCCGGGCGGCGTGGGATCTCAACTGCCAGGTCATGACCATGCACCCGCACGTCGCCGTCGACCTCTCGGGCGAGGTCGGGGCACTGCCGCTGCCGGTCGAGGCGGTCCGCGCCACCTACTCCGGCCAGGACCTGCACTGGACCACCGCCGCCGCCCTGCGCGCGCTCGCCCGCGACGGCTCCGGGCCCGTGGCGCCGGCCGTCGAGCCGTCGTGGGCGCCGCGGCCCGCGCGGCGTACCCACCCGCCGCTGCCGCCCCGCCGGGCGTCCGACCAGCTCGCGCTGTTCTAGTGTCCTCGCCGCGCGTTCCCGTTCGTCGTGGTGGTGGACCGCGTGCGAGGAGGGTGTCGTGAAGTACCTGTTGCTGATCTGTGGTGACGAGTCGGCCGCAGCCCACGCCGACGACGGCTGCGGAGGCTGGGACGTCGAGATGGTGCGGCGCGGGGTCCTGCAGGGCGGGGCCGGGCTGCACCCGCCCGCCGACGCGACCACGGTGCGGGTGCGCGAGGACGCCGTGCTGCTGACCGACGGGCCGTTCGCCGAGACCCGCGAGCAGGTCGGCGGCTTCTGCATCGTGGAGTGCGCCGACCTGGACGAGGCGGTCGAGGTGGCGTCGAAGCATCCGGCCGCGACCTACGGGTCGATCGAGGTCCGGCCGATCCGCACCCCGTGAACGCGGCGGTCGAGGCCGCGATCGGCGAGGCGTTCCGGCTCGAGTGGGGCCGGATCGTGGCCACCCTGATCCGGGTCACCGGCGACTGGGACCTGGCCGAGGAGTGCGTGCAGGAGGCGTTCGCGGCGGCGTGGGAGCGCTGGCCGCGCGACGGCGTCCCCGACCGGCCCGGTGCCTGGCTCACCACCACCGCGCGCCACCGCGCCATCGACCGGCTGCGCCGGGAGGCGGTCGGTGCGGCGAAGCTGCAGGAGATGGCGGAGCAGGCCGAGGAGTCCCGGGCCGAACCCGACGACCGGCTGCGGCTGATGTTCACCTGCTGCCACCCGGCGCTCGCGGTCGAGTCGCAGGTCGCGCTCACGCTGCGGACCCTTGCCGGGCTGACGACCGCGGAGATCGCGCGGGCGTTCCTGGTCGGCGAGCCGGCGATGGCCAAGCGCCTGGTGCGGGTGAAGCAGAAGATCAGGAACGCGGGCATCCCCTACCGGGTGCCGCCCGCGCACCTGCTGCCCGAGCGCGTCCCGGCGGTGCTGGCCGTGCTGTACCTCCTGTTCACCGAGGGCTACGCCGCCACCGCAGGCGTGGACCTGGTGCGGCAGGACCTGAGTGCGGAGGCCATCCGTCTCGTGCGGATGCTGGTCGCGCTGATGCCGGACGAACCCGAGGCCGTCGGTCTGCTCGCGCTGATGCTGTTCCATGACGCCCGGCGGGCCGCCCGGCTCGACGCGGCGGGCGATCTGGTGACGCTGGAGGAGCAGGACCGTTCCCGCTGGGACACCGGGCAGATCGGGGAGGGCGTCGACCTGCTCGACGCCGCGCTGCGCCGCGGACGGCCGGGCCGCTACCAGGTCCAGGCCGCGATCGCCGCGTGCCACGTGACGGTCGCCGACGCCGCCGACACCGACTGGGCGCAGATCGCGGCGCTGTACGGGCAGCTCGTGCGCCTGGTTCCGTCGCCGGTGGTGGAGCTCAACCGGGCCGTCGCGGTGGGGATGGCGGCCGGTCCCGCGGCCGGGTTGGCGCTGGTCGACGCACTGGACGCCGCCGGCTCGCTCGCGGGCCATCACCTGCTCCCGGCCACGAGGGCGGACCTCCTGCGCCGGCTCGGCCGGCACGCCGGGGCCGCGGCGGCCTACCGCGCCGCCCTGGCGCTGGCCCCCACCGACACCGAGCGCCGCTACCTCACCCGCAGGATGGGCGAGCTCGGGTGTCCTCCCGGGGATCCGCCGTTCGTCGTGAGGACGACGGACCCCACCGAGGAGGACACGTGACCGACACCGACATCCGGGCGGCGATCGCGGCCGAGCGCCGCGATCTCGCCGCCGTACTGGCCGACCTGCCCGAACCCGACTGGGACGCGCCGACGCTGTGCGCGGGATGGCGCGTCCGCGAGGTCGTGGCGCACATGACGATGCCGTTCCGCTACTCGGTGCCGAGGGTCGTCCTCGGGCTGGTGCGCGCCGGCGGGAACTTCAACCGCATGGCCGACCGGAGTGCCCGGCGCGACGCGGCGTCCCTGACGTCCGCGGAGCTCCTCGCCGCGCTCGCCGACAACGTCGACCACCCCTGGAAACCGCCGGGCGGCGGGTTCGCCGGTGCGCTGTCGCACGACGTGATCCACGGCCTGGACATCACGGTGGCCCTCGGCGTCGATCGGCGTGTGCCCGCGGAGCGGATCCGCGTCGTCCTGGGCGGCCTCGCCGCGTCCCGCTCCTACTTCGGGGTGGACCTGGACGGAACCCGGCTCGTCGCCGACGACCTCGACTGGACGTTCGGCGACGGCGCCGAGATCCACGCCCACGCCCAGGACCTGCTCCTGCTCGTGTGCGGCCGGCGGCTGCCGCCCGGCCGGCTGCACGGCGAACGGGCCGCGCGCTTCAGCGCCGCACGCTGACCGATCCGTCAGGATGGGGCGATGACCTGGACCTCGCCCCCAGCCGACTCCGCCGACGGTCCGCTGACCGGTGCCGACCGCCCGATCCTCGAGGGCTACCTCGCGTGGCAGCGGTCGACCCTGCTCAACATCTGCTCGGGCCTGACCGCCGAGCAGATGTCCGCCCGGCCGGTGCCGTCGTCGACGCTGTCGCTGCTGGGGCTGGTGCGCCACATGGCCAAGGTGGAGCGCATCTGGTTCCGGCAGCGGGTGGCCGGGCTCGACGTCCCGGCCCTGCACGGCGGCCCCGGTGACCCTGCCGACTTCGCCGACGTCGATCCCGCCCGGGCCGAGCAGGAGGTGGCGGCGCTGCGCGAGGAGTGGCGGCTCGCGGACGAGGCCGTCGCGGACGTGCCGTTCACGCAGGAGACCGAGGTGCACGGCGACCTGCTGTCCCTGCGGATGGTGCACGTCCACATGATCGGCGAGTACGCGCGGCACAACGGCCACGCGGACCTGCTGCGCGAGGCCATCGACGGGGTCACCGGGCGGTAGGGATGACCTCACCCGGGACACAGCCGATCATCGACAGGCCTTCCCGGACGACGCGCTGGTCGTCGGCGACGAGCACCCTGATGGTCGTCACGCCGGCACGTCCAGCTCGACGCGGTCGGGCCGGGTGTGCGTGGTGATGTCGGTCAGCGCCTCCTGCGCCACGCGGTAGAGCGCGAGCCGGGCCTCGGAGGTGAGCTCGCGTTCCTCCCCGGTGACGGTGCCCTCCCGGGTGCGCTACCGACGTGGATGCGACTCGAGCAGGCCGCTGCGGGATCGTCCTCATCGGGGTGCTGTGGGCGAGTAGCGGGCGACGAGCTCGGACCCCAGCCGGGCGAGCTCGTCCTTGACCGGGTCCGGCTCCAGGACCTCGACGAGCGCGCCCCAGCCGGCCAGCTCCTGCGCGATCGAGATCGCCATCGGGGCCGCGACCCGGACGCGCCCGTCGTCGACGGTGTCGAGCCGTTCGCTGTGGCGGCCGAACCGGTCGCAGAGGATGGGGGCGAGCCGCGCGTTGACCAGCACCGTGGCCGAGAGCAGCGAGCGCCGCTGCTCCATCTCGCCGACCACCCGCTCCCACTCGCGCGCCAGGTCGAAGTCGGCCGGGCGCTCGGCGGGGACGTCGGTGAGGGTGAGACCGGAGATCCGGTCGACGCGGAAGGTCCGCTGCCCCTCGGCGGTGCCGCCGATCAGGTACCAGACGTCGTCCTTCGCGACGAGGCCCCACGGATCCACCTCCCGCCGGCCGCGGTCGCGGTAGCCGATCTCGACCCGACGCCGCCGGACCACGGCGTCCTGCAGGGCGTCGACCAGCGGGGGGCGGTCCCGGTCCCGCTCGCCCCACCGCGCGAGGTCGACCACGACGGCGTCGGCGCGGAAGGTCTCCGGCAGGGCGTGCACGAGCTTGCGCAGGGCGGAGGCGAGCGGGGCGGAGCGCACCGGCCCCGCGAGCAGGAACAGCGCGCGCGCCTCGGCCGCGGTGAGGCCGCTGAGGTCGGTGCGCGCGCCGCCCACGAGCGACCAGCCGCCGCCGCGCCCGGCCTGGGGATAGACCGGGACACCCGCCGCGGACAGCGCCTCCAGGTCGCGCCGGGCGGTGGCCACCGACACCTCCAGCTCGCCCGCCAGCTCCGCGGCCGTCACCCGGCCACGGGCCTGCATGAGCAACAGGGTGGCCACCAGCCGGTCCGCGCGCACGGGACGAATCTCCCACGAAAAGTGCTCACAAGGTGAGCACTTCAGCTCGGCATCCTCTCCCCATGACCTTCCGAGGATTCGCCACCATCACCTTCTACGCCGACGACCTGGCCGCGGCCCGGGACTGGTACACCGAGCTGCTCGGCCTGGAGCCGTACTTCGCGTTCCCCGAGGCGCCGGCGGCTCCGGCGTACATCGAGTTCCGGGTCGGCGACGACGAGGACGAGCTCGGCTTCGTCGACCGGAAGTACGCGCCGGCCGCGGCCACCGGCACCCCGGGCGGCGCGATCATGAACTGGCACGTCGACGACGTGGCAGGCACGCTCGCGACGCTGCTCGCCATGGGCGCCACCGAGTACGAGCCGCTCACCCCGCGCGGCGACTCCGGCTTCGTCACCGCGTCGGTCGTCGACCCGTTCGGCAACGTGCTCGGCATCATGCACAACCCGCACTACCTGGAGATTCTCGCCGCCCGGGCCTCGTCGCCCTCGTAACCGGACTCGCCGCAGGCGATCTCCCGGATCTCGACGCCCCCTCAGCCCGGGCGCTGCGTCGCGTAGATCAGGTTGAGGGCCTGGCCGGGAGCCGGGCGGGTGCTGACCTCGCCGAACCCCGCCTCGGCCAGCATCGTGCGGGCCACCTGCTCGCCCCAGGCCGCGCCGAGCCCGGCTCCGTCCTGGGCGAGCGAGACCGTCATGCAGTGCAGCGTGCTGATGGCGTAGATCCACGGCGCGAACGGGTTGCCGACGTTCTCGGCCAGGTCGCTGGACGCCGCCATGTCGATCATGACGAACGTGCCGCCGGGCACCAGGGCGTCGTGCACCCCGCGCAGGACGGCGGCGGGATCGGCCTGGTCGTGCACGGCGTCGATCGCGAACACGACGTCCAGCGGCGCCGCCGGGCGGAACGCGGCGGCGTCGGCCACCTCGAACGTCACGTTGGGCAGGTCCGCCGCCTCGGCGCGTCCACGGGCCAGCGCGTCCTCGGCGATGTCGTAACCGGTGAACGTGGAGTTCGGGAAGGCCGCCCCCAGCAGCACCATGGCGTGGCCGCTGCCGCAGCCCACGTCGGCGACGCGGGCCCCGGCCGTCAGCCGCTCGACCAGGCCCGGCACGAGCGGCAGCCACACGTCGACGAGCAGCTCGTCGAGCGGGAGCCGGCCGAGCTGGTCCATCACGCCCGCGAACCCGTCGAACGCCGGGTAGGGCACGCCGCCGCCGTGGCGGAACGCGTCCTCGATGCCGTCGAGGTTCTGCCCCAGCAGCGCCACCATGGCGGCCATCGGGGCCATGTTCTTGGACGTGGTGCCGGTCAGCGTGGCCGCCTGCACGGGCGGCAGGGTGTAGCGGCCGCTGCCGGCGTCGTAGGTCATGATCCCTCCGGTGACCACCGCGCCGAGCCACTCGCGGACGTAGCGCTCCTGCAGCCCGGCCCGGTCGGCCAGCTCCGCGCTGGTGGCGGGGCCGGCGGCGGCGGCGTCGAACAGCCCGGTGCGGTGCCCGAGATCGATCATGTAGCTCAGGGCGCCACCGGTGTAGACGCCGAAGAGATGCCGGGCGAAGGCGCGTACTTCGCGGCGGATGTCGGGGGCGGCGCTGTCCTCGGCGGTGGTCATCACCCGATCCTGCCGTCCCGGCCGGTGTTCGTCGCAGCGGGGAGGGCACAGAGGTCGCACACACCGGGCCCAGCAGTCACCCAGCGGAGATCGACACGGTGGGTCCCCGTCCGCCCCGGGCGGCTCCCTGGCCGCCCCGCCCGGGGTGGGCGCCACCACCTGGGCCGCGGCGCGGAAGGCCTGTGCGAGCCTGGCCCCGACGCCGCCCGCGGCGGCCCCCTGACCGAAGATCGAAGTATGGGCGCCGTCACACGGCGGTACGTTCCAGGGGTGGGGTCGCCACCTTGGCCGGGCCCCCGTCACCAGGAAGGCCTTTCAGGCCGACACCGCTGTCGCACCACAGGTTCCGGCTCGTCTACCGGAGCCAGGTGACCATCGCCCCGGAGGATCGCAAGGCCGAGATCGAGGAGATCGCGGTCGACCCCCGCCACGAGGCCGTCACGCTGCTCGAGGCGCAGGCGATCGAGAGCCGGGCCTTCGCGAAGTGGTCCATCGCCCGCATCTCCGACGACGACCAGCCGTCGGGGATGCCGATCCTCACGAACCGGCCGGAGGCCGAGGCGCCGGAGCCGGGGCCGGACACGCGCGAGGCCGACCCGGTGATCGGTGCGATGCGCGGCTACGCCCGCGGGGAGTCGGCCTTCACCTGAGACGCGAGCGACGCCGCCGGCGCGATCCGCCGGCGCGTCGTCCGGCTCAGCCCGCGTCCGACCCGCTGCGGGCGGCCTCGCGCATCACGTCGAGCACGGTCTCCTGCTCGGGCGTGGTGTTCTGGGTGTCCGCGCGGTGGATACCGTCCACGCGGGCGATCAGGGCGATGTCCGGCGCGCCGTCCCCGGACACCCGCGCCACGGGCCACTTCGCGAGAACCCGCTCGGGCACGTCGCCCGTTTCCGCGAGCGCCACGGAATCGTGGCGGTAGTCCTTTCCGATCGTCGCGAACAGATCCCGGACGACGCTCTCGTCGCCTTCCGACGCCTGGCCGAACGTGTCCCCCGAGAACGAGCAGTGCGCCGGTGGCGCCGTGCTTCTTGTTGTTCGACCGGGCCTTGCCGAGGAGCGTCCCCAGTCCGACCGTCCGCTGGTCGGCGGGGATCTGGTTCCGGCTGCGGTAGATGAGGCGGAAAGTGTCCTCGGACATGGCTCGAATGCTCCTTCGGGCTGAGCGACGGTGCCCCGCGGGAAAGCCAGGCGCACGGGAATCGATTCCTCGACCGCCGGCGCCTGGCGGCAAAGGAGTGACGCAGGTCATCAGTGGCGGCCTTCCGAGGCCACGTCGTCTCAATTTGCGACTGTTCTCCGGGTCGTGGACTGCCTGGTCAAGGGAGTGAAGCGGGCCTGCCTGCGGGTTAGGGTGCGGGGTCGAGCGCGGGAGGTGGCTGTGGACGAAGGCGTCTGCGCGGTCCGGTCGGGAGTGGACGTCAACCGGTACGCGCGCCTGCTCGCCCGCGTCCACGACGCCCTGCTCTCCGGCGACCGTCCGCCGGCCGACCCACGGGTCCTCGTGGCGCGGTCGTGGCAGCGGGCCCGGGCCCAGGGCGTCAACCCCGACCTCGACGACCCGCCGGGCCCGGTGGGTGCGGACGAGGTCGAGCACCGGCGCAGCGTGTCGCCGCTCCAGCGCGTGCTGCCCGAGCTGCGCGCCGCACTGACGTCGGTGGCCGAGGACGCCCGCCACATCATGGTGATCACCGACGCCGACGGTGTGCTGCTGTGGCGCGAGGGCTCCACGGCGGTGCGCCGCGGCGCCGACCGGCTCGGGTTCACCGAGGGGGCGAACTGGTCGGAGGGCGTGGTCGGCACCAACGCCATCGGCACGGCCCTGGCCGAGGCCGCGCCCGTGCAGATGTTCGGGGCCGAGCACTTCGTGCGCTCCCACCACGTGTGGACGTGCACCGCGTGCCCCGTGCACGACCCCCGCACCGGTGAGCTGCTCGGCGTCGTCGACGTCAGCGGGCCGGCCGAGACCATCCACCCCACCACGGTCGCGCTCGTCGGCACCGCGGTGAAGCTCGCCGAGGCGAGCCTGTGGCGCTCGCACGAGACCCGGCTGGAGACGTTGCGCAACGTGGGGGCGCCGCTGCTGGCCCGGCACGGCCCGGGCCTGGTCGCCGACGAGCACGGCTGGGTCGCCGCCGTCGCGGGCATGCCGAACCTCGAACGCGTGGCCGTGCCGCGGGCCGGACACCCGGTGGCGGTCCACGGCGTGGGCGTCTGCATGCCCGAGCCGGTGCCGGGCGGGTGGCTGCTGCGCGCAGGCCCGGCCGAGCGGATCCGGCTCACGATCGACCTCGCCGGGCGCCCGCCGCGCGCCGTCGTCGACTCCTCGACGCGCTGGGTGCACCCGCTCTCGACGCGGCACCTGGAGGTGCTGGTCCTGCTGGCCCGGGCGGGTGCGGTCGGGATGGACGCGGGCGCGCTGTCGGTGGCGCTCTACGGTGACCGCGAGCACCTGGTCACGGTCCGCGCCGAGATGTCACGGCTGCGCCGCACGCTGGGCGGGCTGCTGCAGGCCCGGCCGTACCGGATCGCGCCCGACGTCGACGTGGAGGTGGCCGGGCCGGTGTCGGCGCTGGCCGGGTCCACGGCGCCCGGCGTCAGGCGGCTGCTCGACGTCTGACCCGTCGAGGGCTGCAACATGGCTGCAACGGTTGCGCAGAACGTCCCGAGGAGATGAGCTGGGTCACAGTCTCTTCAGGAGGTACTCCGTGACCCAGACCGTCTCGCCCCAGACCACCGTCGACGCCTGGCTCGCCGACTTCCAGTCGGCGCTCACCGCCCGCGACGTCGAGGCGGCCGCCGCGCTGTTCGCCGACGAGAGCTTCTGGCGCGACATCGTCGCGTTCACCTGGAACATCAAGACCGTCGAGGGTCCGGCCGGGGTCGCCGACATGCTGCGCTCCCAGCTCGACGCGACCGACCCCACCGGTTTCCGCACCACCGAGGAGCCCACCGAGGCCGACGGCGTCACCGACGCGTGGCTGGAGTTCGAGACCGCCGTCGGGCGGGGCAGCGGGCACCTGCGTCTCGTCGGCGGGAAGGCCTTCACGTTCCTCACCACCCTCGACGAGCTCAAGGGCCACGAGGAGCCGCGCCGTGCCAACCGGCCGATGGGCGCGGAGCACGGCGCCAGCCGCGACCGCGTCAGCTGGGCCGAGACGCGTGAGAAGGAGAAGGCCGAGCTGGGCTACACCACCCAGCCCGAGGTGGTCATCATCGGCGGCGGGCAGGGCGGCATCGTGCTGGGCGCGCGCCTGCGCCAGCTCGGCGTCCCGACGATCATCATCGAGCGTCGCGCCAACCCCGGCGACTCGTGGCGCAGCCGCTACAAGTCGCTGTGCCTGCACGACCCCGTCTGGTACGACCACCTGCCCTACATCCCGTTCCCGGAGAACTGGCCGGTGTTCGCGCCGAAGGACAAGATCGGCGACTGGCTCGAGATGTACACGCGGGTCATGGAGCTGAACTACTGGGGCTCCACGGAGGCGAAGAAGGCCACCTACGACGGCTCCGAGTGGGCCCTCGAGGTCGACCGCGACGGCGAGGCCGTCACCCTCCGGCCCAAGCACCTGGTGCTCGCGCTGGGCGTCTCGGGCAAGCCGAACCTGCCCGAGATCCCCGGCCAGGACGTGTTCGCGGGCGAGCAGCACCACTCCTCGGCGCACCCCGGGCCGGACGCGTACAAGGGCAAGAACGTGGTGGTGGTCGGCTCCAACAACTCCGCGTTCGACATCTGCGGGGCGCTGTGGGAGGCGGGCGCCGACGTGACGATGGTGCAGCGCAGCTCCACGCACATCATCAAGTCGGACACGCTGATGGACCTCGGCCTCGGCGACCTGTACTCCGAGCGGGCGGTGGCGGCCGGCGTCACCACGCACAAGGCGGACACGATCTTCGCGTCGCTGCCGTACCGGATCATGCACCAGTTCCAGAAGCCGGTGTACGACGCGGCCCGCGAGCGGGACGCCGACTACTACGCGGCGCTGGAGAAGGCCGGCTTCGACCTCGACTTCGGCGACGACGACTCGGGCCTGTTCATGAAGTACCTGCGCCGCGGCTCGGGCTACTACATCGACGTCGGCGCGGCCGAGCTGGTGGCCGACGGCAGCGTCAAGCTGGCCAAGGGGCAGGTCGTCGAGCTGACGAAGGACGAGGTCGTGCTGGACGACGGCACCCGGCTGCCCGCCGACCTCGTCGTCTACGCCACCGGCTACCGCTCCATGAACGGCATCGCCGCCGACATCGTCGGGCAGGAGATGGCCGACCGGCTCGGCAAGGTGTGGGGCCTGGGGTCCGACACCACCAAGGACCCCGGTCCGTGGGAGGGGGAGCAGCGCAACATGTGGAAGCCGACGCAGCAGGAGGCGCTGTGGGTGCACGGCGGCAACCTGCACCAGTCGCGCTACTACTCGCTCTACCTCGCGCTGCAGCTCAAGGCCCGCCAGGAGGGCATCCCGACGCCGGTCTACGGGCTGCAGGAGGTGCACCACACGTCCTGAGGAGGCAGAGTCGGAGTCGTGACCTCAGCGCAGAAGGTGGATGCCGTCGTCGTCGGGGCCGGGTTCGCCGGGCTCTACATGCTGCACCGGCTGCGGGGTTTGGGGCTCTCGACCGTGGTGCTCGAAGCGGGCGACGGGGTGGGCGGTACCTGGTACTGGAACCGCTACCCCGGCGCCCGCTGCGACTCCGAGAGCTGGTTCTACTCCTACTCGTTCTCCGACGAGCTGCAGCAGGAGTGGGAGTGGTCGGAGCGCTACCCGCGCCAGCCCGAGATCCTCCGCTACCTGGAGCACGTGGCCGACCGGTTCGACCTGCGGCGCGACATCCGGTTCGGCGAGCGCGTCACCACCGCCACCTTCGACGACGGCTGGCGGGTGGAGACGGCCACCGGCGGCCGGTTCGAGGCGCAGTTCCTGATCACGGCGGTCGGCTGCCTCTCCACCGCGAACGTGCCGGCGATCCCGGGCCTGGAGACGTTCGGCGGCGAGTGGTTCCACACCGGGATGTGGCCGCACGAGGGCGTCTCGTTCGCGGGCAAGCGCGTGGGCGTGGTCGGCACCGGGTCCACCGGCATCCAGGCCGTCCCGGTCATCGCCGAGGACGCCGAGCACCTCACGGTCTTCCAGCGCACCGCCAACTACAGCGTCCCGGCGCGCAACGGCCCCTTCGACCCGGCCGACCAGGCCGAGATCAAGCGCAACTACGCCGCCCACCGCGAGGTGCAGCGCTCGACGTTCGGCGGCTTCCCCTACTTCCCCGACGACCGGTCCGCTCTGTCGGTGTCGGACGAGGAGCGGGCCGCGGTCTACGAGGCCGCGTGGGAGCGCGGCGGGCTGCGCTTCCGCGCGTCGTTCAACGACATCCTGTCCGACGAGGCCGCCAACGCGACCGCGTCGGAGTTCCTCCGGGACAAGATCGCGCAGGTGGTGCGGGACCCGGCCACCGCGGAGGCGCTCACCCCGCGTGACCACGGCTTCGCCACCAAGCGGCCGCCGATCGACACCCACTACTTCGAGACCTACAACCGCGGGAACGTCACGCTCGTGGACCTCAAGAAGACGCCGATCGAGGAGATCACGCCGGCCGGCATCCGCACGACCGACGCCGAGCACCCGCTCGACACGATCGTCTTCGCCACCGGGTTCGACGCCCTCACCGGCCCGTTGCTGGGCATCGACATCCGCGGGGAGGGCGGCGTCTCCCTGCGCGACGAGTGGGCCGAGGGACCGCGCACCTACCTGGGGCTGCAGGTCGTCGGCTTCCCCAACCTGTTCACGATCACCGGGCCGGGCAGCCCGTCGGTGCTGTCGAACATGCCGACGTCCATCGAGCAGCACGTCGGCTGGATCACCGACTGCCTCGCCCACCTGCGCGCGGAGGGCGTCGGGCGGATCGAGGCCACGCCCGGGGCGCAGGACGCGTGGATGGCGCACGTGGCGGAGGCGGCGTCGGCGACGCTGCTGTCGCGGTCGCCCACGTCCTGGTACCTGGGCGCCAACGTGCCGGGCAAGCCGCGGATCTTCATGCCCTACGCGGGCGGGCTCGCCACCTACGCGCAGCGCTGTGCCGAGGTGGCCGACGCGGGCTACGAGGGGTTCGCACTCAGCCGGGGATGATCCCGGTGAGCAGCCACCGCAGGCCGCGGTCGAAGCTGCGCGCCGTCTCGTCCGCGGCCAGCGGACCGCCGGTGCCCAGCGCCGCGAAGCCGATCGTGTAGACGATCAGCACGCGCAGCGCCTCCCGCGCATCACCGCCGGTGACCCCCGCGCGGTCCATCAGGCCGAGCATCACCTCGCCGAGACGCTGCGCGTGCGGGCCGCGCGCGCCCTGGCGGGCCAGGTAGAGCGGGACGAGATCGGGGCGGTCGAGCAACACCGCGCGAGTGGAGGTCATCACGGCGTGCAGCCCCGCGGCCGGGTCACCGTCCGGATCGGGCTCCGTGACGAGTGCGAGCCGCTCGTCGAGGACCTCGTCGAGCAGCGCGGTCTTGTTCGCGACGTGGCTGTAGAGGGCGTTCGGCGCGACGTCGAGCCGCGTGGCCACCGCTCGCATCGTCAACGCGGCCAGGCCGCGCTCGGCCAGCAGTTCGTTCGCGGCGGCGAGGACGGCGCCGCGGGTCAGGCCGGCGCGCTGGCCGGGATTCCGGGTGCCCATGGTGGCAAACTGTACAACGTCCAGCTATATTGGACGTCGTACAGTTCGCGATCGGGGGAGACGTCATGACGATCACCGGAACCGCCGCGGGGGTCCCGTTCCTCGCCGTCCCGCCCGCCTCGGGGAGTGCGTCGGCGCCGACCGTCGTCGGGTGGCACCTGATGGACCCGCCGCGCACCGAGACCGCGTTCGCCTCCGCCCTGCCGCTCGACGGGCTCGACGCGTGGCGCATCTACCTGGGCCTGCCGATGTGCGGGTCGCGGCTGCCGGAGGGCGGGTTCGACGAGCTGATGCGGCTGGGCCACGAGGATGCCGTGCTGAACCTGTTCGGCCCGATCACGACGCAGGCTGCCGCGGAGTTCCCTGCGGCGCTGGCCGAGCTGCGGTCCCGGTTCGACCTCGCGCAGGGGCCGATCGGGGTCCTCGGCGGCTCGCTGGGCGCGGCGGTGGCGCAGCTCGTGATCGCCGGCGGGGATGTCGAGGTCGACGCGGCGGTGCTGGTTGGCCCGGTGGTCCAGCTCGCGACGTGGTGGCGGCCAACGAACGGCGCTTCGGGGTCACGTACGCGTGGTCGGAGCGGTCGCAGGAGGTCGCGCGGCGGCTGGACTTCGTCGCGCGGGCGGGTGAGCTCAAGGACGTCGATGTGCTGATCGTCGTCGGGGAGGGCGACGACCCGGTGATCCTGGAGCCTGCGGCCGCGCTGCGGTCGGCCGTCGACGGGACGCTGGTGACCGTGGCGGGGATGGAGCACGCACTGGCCGAGGAGCCGGGTGTCGAGCCGGCGCCGCAGATGCCGGCCGCGGCGGAGGTCGACCGGCTGGTGGTGCGGTGGTTCGCCGATCGACCTCGGGGTCAGATCATCTGATTCTGATAGTCTGAGCATATGAAGGAGTTGTCGGCGTCCGAGGCCGCGCGGAGGTTCTCGGCCGTGCTCGACGGCGCCGAGGACGGCGAGTCCTATGTCATCACCCGTGGTGGACGGCGGGTCGCGATGATCGTTCCCGCGCCCCGGGCCAACGGCCGGGCCGTGGCCGACGTCCTGGGACGCTGGCATCACCGCCTCGCCGTCGACGATGGTTTCGCGGCCGACGTCGAGTCGGCCGGCGCAGCCACGACTGACCGGGACGGCGACCCGTGGCTCGACTGATCCTCGACACGGGCGTGCTCGTCGCGGCGGTGCGTGGGCGGCTCGATCCGTCCGCGTATGCCGACGAGGACGACGTCGCCGTCCCGGCGGTCGTGGTCGCCGAGTACCTGACCGGGGTCGAGCTCGACCAGGATCCCGCACGCACCGCTGCCCAGCGGGCGTTCCTCGACGAGTTGCTCGCCGTGCTGCCGGTCGTGGACTACACACACGCCGTCGCCGTCCATCACGCGGCGCTGCTCGCGCACGTCCGACGGGACGGGCGGCCGAGGGGTGCCCACGATCTGATCATCGCCGCTACTGCCCGGGCTACCGGTCGGCTACTCGTCACCACCGACGGACGCGCCGGGTTCGCCGACCTACCGGACGTCGAGGCCCGGGTCCTGGCCGTTTGACAGCTGGGTCTCTCTGCGAAACTCTGTCGGGCATGGAATGGACCGGAGCCCGCTACGCCGACACTCCCTGCGTCGAGGTCGAGACGCGGGTCGACGCACCGCCGGAGCGGGTCTGGGCGCTGGTGTCCGACGTCGAGCAGATGCCGTCGATGAGCACCGAGCTGCAGCGCGTCGAGTGGCTGGACGAGCCGGGCGCCGTCGGCAGCCGGTTCGTCGGCTACAGCCGGCACCAGGCGATCGGGGAGTGGTCGTCGCCGTCGCAGGTGATCGAGTGCGACGAGCCGCGCGTGTTCGCGTGGGCGGTGGGTGACCCGGCCGAGCCGGCCGCCGTCTGGCGCTTCACCCTCGAACCCGACGGTGACGGCACGCGGTTGCGGCAGTGGATGCAGATGGGGCCGGGGCGCTCCGGGCTGAGCCTCGCGATCGACCGCATGCCCGAGAAGGAGCAGAAGATCGTCTACGGCCGGATGAGGGAGTTCGAGGCCAACATGGCCGCGACCCTGGCCGCGATCAAGGAGCGGGTCTCGGCCTGATGCGCTCCGCGACCACGATCGAGGCGTCCGGGGGCGCGAGCTGGCGCGAGACCCTCGACTTCGTGCTCGAGGCCGAGCAGCTGGGCCTCGACGTGTGCTGGGTGGCCGAGGCCTGGGGCTCCGACGCGCCGTCCGCGCTGGGCTACCTCGCCGGGCGCACCGACCGGCTGCTGCTCGGCTCCGGGATCATCCAGGTCGGCACCCGCACGCCCGTCGCGATCGCGCAGGCGGCGCTGACGCTGGCCGACATGTCCGACGGGCGGTTCCTGCTCGGGCTCGGCCCGTCGGGGCCGCAGGTGATGGAGGGGCTGCACGGCGTCCCGTTCGCGAGGCCGCTGACCCGCACGCGCGAGACGGTGGCGGTGATCCGGCAGGCCATGGCGGGAGAGAAGGTGTCGTTCTCCGGCGACACCGTGCAGATCCCGCTGCCCGGAGAGGCGCGGCCGATGCGGCTGTCGTCCCGGCCGCGGGATGTGCCGATCTACCTCGCGACGATGTCACCGAAGATGCTGGCGCTCACCGGCGAGATCGCCGACGGCTGGCTGGGCACGAGCTTCGTGCCCGAGGGCTCGGCCGCCTACTTCACCCCGCTCGACGCCGGCCTCGCCGCGGCCGGCCGCGTGCGTGCGGACCTCGACGTCTGCCAGGGCGCCGAGGTGGCCTTCGCCGCCGACGAGGACGAGCTGCGCGGCATGGTCGTCGAGCGCAAGAAGGGGCTGGCGTTCAGCCTGGGCGGCATGGGTTCGGCCAGCACCAACTTCTACAACGACGCCTACAGCCGCCAGGGCTGGGCCGACGTGGCCGCCGAGGTGCGCGAGCGCTGGCAGGGCGGCGACCGGGACGGGGCCGCCGCCCTGGTCACCGACGAGATGGTGCTGGGCACCACGCTCATCGGCACCGAGGAGATGGTGCGCACCCGGCTGGGCGTCTGGCGGGACGCGGGCGTCGACACCGTCCGCCTCTACCCCGCGGGCGACACCCTCGACGAACGCCTGACGACGCTCGGCCGTGCGCTCGACCTGCTGCGCTGACGCGCCCGTGCGCGGAAATCAGTGCTGGGGCACCGATATCCGCGCACGACCCAGTTCGGCCGCCAGCAGGAAGCACCCGACGGCGACGAGTACGCCGTGCGCGATCCGCAGCGCGGGCGGGGCGTAGAACTGGGGCAGGAACAGTACGAACCCGGCCGCGAGCGGCACGGCGGACCACCGTGCGAGCACCCCGGAACGCCACACGGCCACCGCGGCCAGCACCGTTCCGACGGCCAGCAGCAGCAGGCCCACCCCGAACTCGGTGATCTGGACGGGCCCGTTGCGGATGGCGTCGACCAGCGTGAGCGGGCCGCCGGCCCGGCCGACGGCGTGCAGGGCGAAGACCTCGGCACCGTAGTACGGCAGCACCAGCCCGGCCCCGATCCAGGTCACCACGAACGCGGCACCGGCCGTCGCGCCCCGGCCGGTGACGGCGCGGACGGCGATCAGGCCGAGCGGCAGCAGGATGAAACCCACCACCGCCGACAGGTGGGCGAGGAGCCACGCTCCCGACGCGAACGCCGCCGCCGCGGTGGCCGGGTCGGCGTCCCCGTACGGGCGGACGGTGGGGTAGAGCACGAACAGCAGTCCGGCGAGCAGGAGTGCGGCCTGCCCGCCGCGGAGGGTGGAGCGGTCGATCGGCATCGGGTCCCCCGGGTCTCTGCGAGAGCGGTGCTCTCGTTCGGGGGCAACCGTCGCAGCTCGGCCGCGGATCGTCAAGAGCATTGCTCTGCAAGCTGAGCGTTGTTCTCAGTTTCCGCCCGGCTGCGGCGCATCCACGACGACGTGCGCGACGATCGCGAGCGGCAGGAACCACGCGGAACCCCGATGGGCCAGGAGGAGCGGCTGCTGCAGGACGAGGTTGAGCACGGAGAAGCCGGCCGCGACGGCGGCACGTACTTGCCTGTCGGCATCGTCATCTTCACCTGCGGATGCGCGCCCGCCGGGCGTACCGTTCGGTCGTGAACGGTTCGACGGTGCGGGTGTTGGCGCTGCGGTGGGGCTTCCGGTTCGTCTTCGGCCTGCCCAAACCTGTGAAACGGCTGATGGCAGGCCCGCCGATCCGTGTCGACGGCCAGACGCTCGACCCCGACCTGCAGCTGCTCGGGCGCATCGCCGCCCTGCTCGAGTCCTCCGACGGCGGCACGCTCGACCAGTCCGTGCTCGCCGAGCAGCGCCGCCAGGCCGACTTCGCCGCCGAGGTGGCCGCCGAACCCGGTCTCGACGACATCGAGACGCGTGATCTGCAGTTCCCCGGCGCGATCGGGCCGCTGCCCGCCCGGCTGTACGTGCCGCCGTCGGCCCCGGTGAGCTCGGCGATGCTCGTCTACTTCCACGGTGGCGGGTTCGTGCTCGGCAGCGTGGCGTCGACCGACCCGCTGTGCCGGCTGCTGGCCGCGCAGTCGGGGGTCCGGGTGCTGTCGGTGGAGTACCGGCTCGCGCCCGAGCACCCCTACCCGGCGGCGCTGGACGACGCGATCGCGGCGTACCTGTGGGCGCGGGCCCACGCCGCCGAGCTCGGCGCGCATCCGGAACTCATCGCGGTGGGCGGTGACAGCGCCGGGGGCAACCTCGCCCTGGTCGTGGCCCACGAGCAGGAGCCCCACGGGCGTCCGGCCCTGGTGCTGGCGCTCTACCCGGTGACCGACGCCGAGCGCCGCGGCGGCTCGCGCGAGACGTTCGGCTCCGGATTCGGGCTCACCTTCGACTACCTGCAGCAGCTGGAGCGGCTCTACCTGCCCGACGGCGTCCCCTCCGAGGACACGCGCGGCGCGATCCTGCGGGCGTCGGACCTCTCGGACATGCCGCCCGTCTACATCGCGACGGCCGGCTTCGACCCGCTGCGCGACGACGGGGAGGAGCTCGTCGACCGCCTGCGGGCCGACGGTGTGCCGATCGTGGCCCGCCGGTTCCCCGGTCTGGTGCACGGCTACGCGGGCTTCACGGCCATCAGCGCAGCGGCGAGAGACGCCACCCTCGACGCGGCGAGCGCCCTGCGGGCCGCACTGGCCCTCGTGGAGAGCAGGCGCGCCGCCCGGCGGTGACGGTCCCGTCCTGACGGGCTGCCCCGGGACGCGTTCGTCTCAGCGCAGCACGCAGGGGATGTGGCGCGGCTCCGTCGACGACGTCCAGGTGATGTCGCCGGCCGGCTCGACGACGGCGGCCGCGGCGAGCAGCTCCTCCACCGCCACCCGGATCTCCAGCTGCGCCAGCGGCATGCCGACGCAGCGGTGGATGCCCCAGCCGAAGCCCAGGTGCGCACGGCCCTTCGGCCGGTCGAGCCGGAAGGCGTCGGGCTCGGGGAACTGCTGCGGATCGCGGTTGGCGCCCGCGTAGAGCAGCAGCACGCGCTCGCCGGCGCGCACGGTGACGCCACCGAGCGCGACGTCATCGGCGGCGGTGCGGGCGAACCAGCGCAACGGGGTCTGCAGGCGGACGGTCTCCTCCACGGCCTCGGGGATCCTCCCCGGCTCGGCCCGCAGCAGCGCCTGGAGATCAGGCTCGGACGCGATGCGGGCGAGCAGGCACGCCGTCGTCCGCGCCGTGGAGTGGTGGCCGCCCACCAGCAGCGCGACGATCGCCCCGTGCACCTCGCGCTCGCTGAGCGCGTGCTCGGCGTCGTCGAGGCGGCTGACGACGGAGCTCAGCCAGTCCTCCCGCGGGTGGGCGGTGCGGTCGGCCACCATCTCCTCGAGGATCTCCTGCAGGCGCGCGGCGGCGTCGCGGCCGTCGGGCAGCGGCCTGCGGTAGAGGAACAGCGCCTCGGCGAGCAGCTCCACCTCCTCCTTGAGGTGGGCGGGCGCGCCGATGAGGTCGAACATGACGTCGAGCGAGAGCCGGAACGCGTACTGCCCACCGAGGTCGACCGTGTCGCCGGTGCAGGTCGCCAGCAGCCGGCGGGCGTGGCCGCGCACCATCGCGTCCAGGTGCGGGGCGGTCCGCGGGCCCACGGCGTCGGTGAGGATCCCGCGGTGCACGGTGTGGGCGGGCCGGTCGTACTCCAGGGCGAACGTCGGCGGCGTGCCGTTGGGCGGGATGCGCACGCCGGAGCCCGACCGGAAGCGGTCGTGGTCGGTGGTGACGAGCCGGGCGAGCGCGAAGTCCGCCACCGCCCAGAACCCGCCGTGCGACGGCGACCACGCGATGCCGCCCTGCGCGCGGATCTCGTCGTAGACGGGGAAGTCGGCGAAGCGCATGGCCTGGTCGACCGGGTCGAACGCGACGGTGGGCACGGAGTGGGTCGTCATCGAAACGCCCTCCTTCAACTGTACTGAACTGTTCAGTACATGAATTCGAGGATAGGCTGGCCGCGTGGTCGAGGACAAGAGGTCCGGTCGCGGTCGGGTGCGCGATCCGGCGGTCGAGGTCGCCGTGCTGGAGGCGGCGATCACGATCCTCGCGCTCGAGGGCGTGGCGGGCACGTCGATGGATCGCGTGGCCGCGGAGGCCGGCGTGTCGAAGGTGACCGTCTACACGCGCTACCCGAGCAAGTCCGCGCTGATCGGCGCGGCGCTGACCCACCTGCAGGTCGACCACGTCCCGGAACCGACGGGCGCGGCGCGCACCGACCTCGCCGCACTGCTGGGCGCCATGCGCCGGCAGTACGACGAGGTCGGGGGCATGAGCATCATCGGGTCGTGCCTCGCCGCCGAGCCGCGCTCGCGGGAGTTGCTGGACCTCATCCGGGCCAGCACGCTGCTGCCCCGGCGCCGGCAGTTCGCCCGGGTGCTCCGGGCCGGGGTCGATCGGGGTGAGCTGCGTGCCGACCTGGACGTCGAGCGGGCGACGAGCATGCTGGTGGGGGTGCTCTACGCCGACCACCTGGCGGGGGTGCCGGCCGATCCGGGCTGGGCGACGTCGGTGGTCGACGACGTCCTGCGCGGAATCGGGGCCTGATCAGGCCTTGAGCAGCGCCTCCGCCAGTCCGGCCGGCTGCGTGAACAGCGCCTCGTGGCTGCCGGGGGCCTCCGTCGGCGTCACGCCCAGGCGCTCGGGGAACCGCGGGACCCAGCCGTACTCGCCGGGCGGCAGCGCGACGTCGTCGACGCTGACGACGTAGGCCACCGGGACGCCGAGCGTGGCGGGGTCGATGGGCTCCACCGTCTCGGTGAAGTACTGGTACGGGTGCGGGGTGAGCAGGCTGTGGACGAGCTTCTGCACCGGCTCGGGGGCGTCACCGATGAATCCACCGGCGAACACCTCGAAGGGCAGCACGACGGTGTTGTTGCCCGACGCCGCGGCGGTGCCCGCGAACAGCTCCTGGTAGGGCGGGGGCACCTCGTCGTAGAGGCTCTTGCCGGCGGCCGGCACGAACGCACTCCAGTACACGAGCTTCTTCAGCCGCGACGCCACCCGCGGTGCCGCCCCGGTGATGGGGTAACCGCCCCAGCTGTGTCCGACGAGCGTGACGTCGGAGAGGTCGTGCTCCTCGATGTAGGAGGCGACGAAGTCGACGACGTCGGACAGGTGCAGGGAGGTGGGGTCGGCGCCGTCGGCCAGGCCCGGCAGGGTCGGGGTGTGGACCTCGTGCCCGGCCGCTCGCAGGTGCTCGGCGACGGGCCGCCAGGCCCACCCGCCGTGCCACGCTCCGGTGATCAGGACGAACGTCTCGGCCATGGGTGCTCCTCGAACGGGTACGTTGTGGCCCTCATCATGGAGTTGATCGGCAACGGTCGTCAACGAAGTGCAACGTTTCGGGAAGGGGGGTCGCGGTGAAGGCCCGCTCGCTCGTGTTCGACCTGTTCGGCGACTACCTCCGCTTCCGGGGAGGTGAGGTCCGGCTGCGCACGCTCGCCGGGCTGATGGGGTGCTTCGACGTGCCCGAGGCCACGGTCCGCGTCGTCGTCACGCGGCTGCGCAAGGAGGGCTGGCTCGAGAGCCGTCGGGACGGCCGGGAGACCACCTACCTGCTCACCGGCGCGGCGTGGAACCTGCTCGACGAGGGGCGCGCGCGCATCTTCGACCGGGCCACCGGGCCGTGGGACGGGCAGTGGAACATGGTGATCTACTCCGTGCCGGAGACCGAACGCGCGCTGCGCGAACAGCTGCGCAAGCGCCTGGCCTGGCTGGGGTTCGGGCCGCTGTCGGCGTCGGTGTGGCTGAGCCCGCACGACCGGATCGCGCAGGTCCGGGCCAGCTTCCCGGACCAGCCGAACCTGCGGCTGGACGCGTTCCGGGCGCGGTCCGAGGGTCCGGGGTCCGACCGGGACATGGCCGACCGCTCGTGGGACCTCGCCGGGCTCGACCGCGACTACGCCGCCCTGCTGGCGGAGTACCGGCCGCGCCTGGAGCGCTACCGTCGCGGCGAGGTGCAGGGCCGGGACGCGCTGGTGGAGCGCATGCAGCTGGTGCAGGACTACCGGCGCTTCCCGTTCCGGGACCCCGACCTGCCGCCCGAGCTGCTGCCGGCGGGATGGTCGGGCCGCGCGGCGCACGAGGTGTTCCTGGAGGCCCACGGCCTGCTGCGGGCGCCGGCCGAGGCGTTCGTGGACGGCGTGTCGGAGGGCACCCGTCAGGCGTCGTAGAAAGTTTCACATCATGGACGACCGTCGTGATTCTGTTGTACTGTGGTGGTCGTGACGACCACCGGGGAACCGACTGCCGACGAGCTGGCCGCGCTCGACCAGCTCTATGCGGATTTCGCGGCCGCACACATGGCGCCGCTGTGGACCCAGCGCGCCGGCCTGATGCCGCAGGCGCCCCAGCCGGGCGCGGTGCCGATGCTGTGGCGCTGGTCCACGCTCCACCCGCTGGCCGCGCGCAGCGGTGAGCTGGTGCCCGTCGGCCGGGGCGGCGAACGCCGGGCCATCGCGCTGGCCAACCCGGGCCTGCCCGGCACCGCCTACGCCACACCGACGCTGTGGGCGGCCATCCAGTACCTGGGCCCGCGCGAGGAGGCCCCCGCCCACCGCCACACCCAGACGGCGTTCCGGTTCGTCGTCGAGGGCGAGGGGGTGTGGACCAACGTCGATGCCGGGGACGGGGAGGTCGATGCGATCGCGATGCGCCGCGGCGACCTGCTGCTCACGCCGGGCATGCACTGGCACGAGCACCACAACACCACCGACCACCCCATGGCCTGGATCGACGGGCTGGACATCCCGCTGGTCCGCCAGCTCGACGCGGGGTTCTTCGAGTTCGGGCCCGAGGTGCTGGCCACCACGGAGACGCCGGAGACCTCCCGCAACGAACGGCTGTGGGGGTACCCCGGGCTGACGCCGGTCGGGGCGCCGGCCGCGGCGTCGTCGCCGTTGAAGGCCTACCGGTGGGAGCACACCGACGCCGCGCTCACCGCGCAGCTGGCGCTGGAGGCCGAGGGCCACCCCGGTGTCGTCTCGCCCGGGCACGCGGCGGTGCGGTTCACCAACCCGGCCACCGGTCGCGACGCGCTGTCGACGATGCGCACCGAGATGCACCGGCTCGCGCCGGGTGCCCGCTCGCGCACCATCCGGGTCGCCGGGTCGGGCGTGTGGCAGGTGTTCTCCGGTTCCGGCGTCGTGACGGTCGGTTCCGAGCGCTACGAGGTGGCCACGGGGGACCTGTTCGCGGTGCCGTCGTGGGCGCCGCTGACCATCGGGACCGACCAGGGGCTGGACGCGTTCCGGTTCTCCGACGACCCGGTGTTCGAAGCGTTGGGCCTGGCCCGGACGGAGATCTCATGAAGCTCGCCACCATCCGCACCACGGACGGCACCCGCGCCGTCCGGATCGACGACGTCGGCGCGGTGGAGCTCGGCCACGCCGACCTCGGCGTGCTGCTGGCCCGTCCGGACTGGCGCGCCGAGGCCGCTGCCGCGTCCGGCCCCGTCCGTCCGCTCGACGGCCTCGACTACGCGCCCGTCGTCCCGCGGCCGGAGAAGATCCTCTGCGTGGGGTTGAACTACCGCAGCCACATCCTGGAGATGGGTCGCGAGCTGCCCGAGTACCCCACGCTGTTCGCGAAGTACTCCCGTTCCCTGATCGGCGCGTACGACCCGATCACGCTGCCCGCCGGCTCCGGCGAGGTGGACTGGGAGGCCGAGCTGGGCGTCGTCGTCGGGGCGGAGGTGCGCCACGCGTCCGAGGAGGAGGCGCGCGCGGCGGTCGCCGGGTACACGGTGGTCAACGACGTCACCGCCCGCGACTTCCAGTACCGGTCGGTGCAGTGGTTGCAGGGCAAGACGTTCGAGGCGTCGACGCCGGTCGGACCGTGGCTCGTCACCGACGTCGTACCGGGTGACATCTCCTGCACCGTCGACGGCGACGTCGTGCAGAAGGCCGACACCGCGGACCTCGTCCACGACGCGGTGGCGCTGATCCGGTACATCTCCGGGATCATCACGCTCGCGCCCGGCGACCTGATCGCCACCGGCACGCCCGGCGGCGTCGGCCACGCCCGCAAGCCCCCGCGCTACCTCGCCGAGGGATCGTCACTGGTCACCACGGTCGAGGGCGTCGGCGAGTGCCGCAACACGTGCGTCGCATGAGGGTCGCGGTCGTCGGAGGCGGTCCGGGCGGGCTGTTCCTCGCGGCGCTCCTGCGCAAGGCCGACCCGTCGATCGACGTCACGGTCTTCGAGCGCAACCGCGCCGACGACACGTTCGGCTTCGGCGTGGTGTTCTCCGACCGCACCCTGGCCGCGATCGACGACGCCGACCCCGTGCTGCGCGACGGTCTCCGCGAGCACGGCGTGCACTGGGACGACATCGAGGTGCGGCTCAAGGGCGACGTGCTGCGCTGCGGCGGCAACGGGATGGCCGCGATCTCGCGCAAGATCCTGCTCGGGCTGCTGCAGGACCGGGCCCGGGAGTTCGGCGCCTCGTTGCACTTCTCGACCCGGGTGACGCTCGCCGAACTCGACGGGTACGACCTGGTGGTGGCGGCCGACGGCACCGGCTCGGCCCTCCGCGAGGAGATCGGGCTGGAGTCCACCGTCGACACGGCCACGGCCAAGTTCATCTGGTTCGGCACCGACTACCTGTTCTCCGGGCTGACGTTCGTGCACGAGCGCGGCCCGCACGGCGTGTTCGCGGTGCACGGCTACCCGATCTCCGACTCCGTCAGCACGTTCATCGTCGAGACCGACGAGCGGGCGTGGCGGGCTGCGGGCCTCGACGCGTTCGATGTCACGCAGCCACCGGGGCCCAGCGATCTCCGCAGCCAGACCTACCTCGAGGAGTTGTTCACCGACCAGATCGACGGCCACAAGCTGCTCACCAACAACTCGCGCTGGGGCAACTTCCGCACCCGCCGCTCGCCGCGCTGGACCGTGACGGACCCGCGGCCGGTCGCGTTCCTCGGCGACGCCGTGCACACGGCGCACTTCTCGGTGGGCTCGGGCACGAAGATGGCGATGGAGGACGCGGTGGCGCTGTCCGCGGCGCTGGTCTCCTCGCCCGATCTCCCGTCGGCGCTCGCGGCGTACGAGGCCGCGGCCCGGCCGTCCGTGGAGAAGATCCAGGGCTCGGCCCGGCCGAGTCTGGCCTGGTGGGAGCACTTCGGGCGCTACCACGACTTCTTCGAGCCCTGGCAGTTCGCCTACCACTTCCTCTCGCGCAGCATCACCGACGCGCGCCTGGCCCGCCGCGCCCCGCACTTCGTGGGGTCGAGCCACGAGCGCTGGGTGGCGACGCACGGGGCCGAGCCGCTGGAGACCCCGATCGAGATCGGGGGGCGCACGGTGCCCGGGCGGCTCGTCGAGGTCACGTCGACGGGCGGGTCGACGTCGGCCGGTGAGGCGGTCTGGTTCGAGGCGCCTGCCGACGAGTCCGGTCTGCCGCCGGTGCTGGAGCGGCTCGCCGCCCTGTCCGCCGACCGGCTCGTCGCCGTCCACGGCGGCTCGTCGTTCACCCGCACCCTGGTGGCGGAGGAGGCGCGGATGGTGCACGGTCTCCCGGTGCTGCTGGTCGACCCCTCCGCCGACCTCGACCGGGCCACCACCGCCGTGCTCTCGGGCCGGGCCGACCTCGTGAGTGCGCCTCCGGCGCCCGTGCGCGGAAATCAGGCCCAGGACACCGATATCCGCGCACGAGTGTCGGGGCCCGGCTCGTGAGCGGATATCAGGCCCAGGACACCGTTATCCGCGCACGGGCGCCGCAGGCGCCGCCGGTCGGGCTCGGGGCGCTGTTCGCGCCGCGGGGCGTCGCGGTGGTGGGTGCCTCGCGCTCGCCGGCCAAGCTGGGCGCCGTCATGGCCCGGTCGCTGGCCGGGTTCGCCGGCCCGGTGGCGCTGGTCAACGCCCGGGACCCGGAGCTGTGCCCGTCGGTCGCCGAAGCGGTGCACCGGCACGGGCCCATCGACCTCGCCATGATCTGCGTCCCCGCCGCCGCCAGCGCCGGGGCCGTCGAGGAGGCCGCGCTCGCCGGGGCGGGGGCCGCCGTCGTCTGCGGAGGCGGGTTCGCCGAGTCCGGCCCCGACGGGGAGCGGCACCAGGCCGCGCTGGCCGAGGTCGTCGCGCGCACGGGCATCCGCGTGCTCGGCCCCAACACCTCCGGCTTCCTCGTGCCCGGTCGCGGGCTCACCGCCACGTTCGTGCCCGGTGTCGCCGACGTGCCGGCCGGGCGGGTCGCCGTGGTCGCGGCCAGCGGCGGGGTCAACCACGCGCTCGCGTTCCTGCTGGCCGAGGCCGGTCACGGCGTCAGCGTCGCTGTCGGGCTGGGCAACGGCGTCGACGTCACGGCGCCCGACGTGCTCGACCACCTCGCGGACGACCCGTCGACGGCGGCGGTCGCGCTGCACGTCGAGTCCGTGGCCGACGGGCCCCGCCTGATGGCCGCGGTCGAACGGCTGACGGCCACTCGCCCGGTCGTCGCGCTCGTGGTGGGACGCAACGACGTCGCCGCGTTCGCGCAGTCCCACACCGGTGCGCTGGCCACCTCCTGGCGCACCACGCGCGCCGCGTTGCGGCAGGCCGGCGCCGTCCTCGTCGACGACGAGCGCGAGCTGGTGGACGCGGTCGGCGCACTGTCGCTGACGCGCCTGGCACCGGGCGCCACGGGCGTCGGGGTGCTCACCGCCCAGGCCGGCCCCGGCCTGCTCCTGCTCGACGACCTGCGCGGGCGCGGCGCGTCCGTCCCAGAGCTGACGGGCGCGACGCGGTCCCGGCTCGGGGCGCTGCTGCCGCCGTTGACGCACCAGAGCAACCCGGTCGACACGGGTCGTCCGGACCCGGCGTTCGGGAAGGTGCTGGCCGCGGTCGCCGCGGACCCCGGCGTCGACGTCGTGGCCGCCTACGCGCTGCACGAGCCGGACGCGCTGGACCTCGCGGCCGCGGTGGACGAGGCCGACGCGGCGGTCCCCCTGGTCGTCGGCGTCGGCGGGGCGGGACCGGCGGTGACGGCCGCCCGCGCGGCGCTGCTGGCCCGTGGCGTCCCGGCCCTGCCCGATCCCCGTGGGGTGGCGGCGGCGGTCGCGGCCCTGCTGGCCGACGCCCGACGTCCCGCTCCGGAGGATGCCGACTCGCGCACGCGAAACGGCCGACTCGCGCACGCGAAACCGCCGACTCGCGCACGCGAAACCGCCGACTCGCGGGGCGTCGCTCCGCGCCGCGAGTCGGGGTCTCCGTGCCCGCGAGTCGGGGTCTCCGTGTCAGTGGGTCGGGGTGTCGGTGCGCTCGACGAGGACCTCGCCAAGGGGGTGCTCGACGGGCTCGGGATCGCCACCATGCCGCGGGTGCGGTGCTCCGGGCGCGCCGAGGCGCAGGCGGCGCTCGCCGAGCTGGGCGGGCCCGTCGCCGTCAAGCTGCTGGACGCCGCGGTGCTGCACAAGACCGAGGTCGGGGGCGTGCGGCTGAACGTACGCACGCCCGAGGAGATGGACGCCGCGGCCGACGCGATCGGCTCCGGGTCGCTGCTCGTGGAGCGGATGGCGCCCGACGGCGTCGACCTCGTGGTCGGCGCGCGACGCGACCCGGTGTTCGGGCCGACCGTGCTCGTCGGGCTGGGCGGCACCGTCGCCGAAGCCCTCGCCGACGTCGCGGTCCGGGTCGCGCCGGTCGCCCACGCCGCCGCGATGGTCGACGAGCTCGCCGGGCGGGCCCTGCTCGACGGCTGGCGCGGTGGCCCGGTGCTCGACCGCGCCGCGCTCGCCCACGTCGTGACCGCGCTGGGCGACCTGCTGCTGGACAACCCCCACGTCGAGGACGTCGAGATCAACCCGCTGCGGCTCACCGCCGACGGGCTCGTCGCGCTCGACGCCGTCATCGTCGGAAGTCATGGTTTGGAGGTCGACGATGCCCACCCCGATCGCTGACGGGACCGTCCCCTGGCCGGCGGAGTACGCCGACCGCTACGTGGCGGCGGGGTACTGGCGGGGGCGCTCGCTGTGGTCGCACCTGGCCGACGTCGTCGCCCGCACGCCCGACGCCGTCGCGCTGGTGGACGGCGACACGAGGTTCACCTACGCGGAGCTCGCCGCCCGCGCCGAGGCCATGGCCGCCGGCCTGGTGGGCCTCGGCATCGCCCCCGGTGACCGGATCGTGGTGCAGCTGCCCAACGGCTGGGAGATCGTCGTCCTGACGCTGGCCTGCCTACGGTCGGGCATCGTGCCGGTCATGGCGCTGCCCGCGCACCGCCGCCACGAGCTGTCCTACCTGGTGGACCACGCGGAGGCGGCGGCGATCGCGGTGCCCGACGTGCTGCGCGACTTCGACCACCAGGCCATGGCCGCCGACCTCGGTGTCGCGCACGTGCTCGTGGTGGGGGAGCCGGCACCGGGCCACGTCGATCTGCGGGCGCTGTCCGGCCCGTCGTGGGACGGCCCCGAGCCCGGAAGCCGCGACGTCGCGGTGTTCCTGCTCTCCGGCGGCACCACCGGCCTGCCGAAGCTGATCGCCCGCACCCATGACGACTACGCCTACAACGCCACCGCCAGCGCCGCCGTGTGCGGGATCGACGCGGACACGGTCTACCTGATCAGCCTGCCCGCCGGCCACAACTTCCCGCTGGCCTGCCCCGGCATCCTCGGCGTCCTGCTGGCCGGCGGCCGGGTCGTCACGCTGCCGTCACCGGAGCCCGAGCGCGCGTTCGCGACGATCGCGGAGGAGGGCGTCACGCACACCGCGGTGGTGCCCGCCGTGGCCGGACGCTGGCTCGAGCACGCCGCCGAGCACGGGCCACTGCCGTCGCTGCAGGTGCTGCAGGTGGGCGGCGCGCGGCTGGCCGACGAGTTGGCCCGCAAGGTCCGCCCCGTGCTCGGCGCTGCGCTGCAGCAGGTGTTCGGCATGGCCGAGGGCCTGCTCAACTACACCCGCCTCGACGACCCCGACGATGTCGTCTGCGGCACCCAGGGCCGCCCGCTCTCCCCCGACGACGAGGTCCGGCTCGTCGACGAGCTCGACCAGGACGTGCCCGACGGCGAACCCGGCTCGCTGCTCACCCGCGGCCCCTACACCCCGCGCGGCTACTACCGGGCCGCCGAGCAGAACGCCCGCGCGTTCACCGAGGACGGCTGGTACCGCAGCGGCGACATCTGCCGTCGCACCCCCGGCGGCTACCTGATCGTCGAGGGCCGCGACAAGGACATGATCAACCGAGGTGGCGAGAAGATCAGCGCCGAGGAGGTGGAGAACCTCGTCTACCAGCTCCCCGCGGTCAGCCAGGTCGCCGCAGTCGCCATGCCCGATCCGGTGATGGGGGAGAAGGTGTGCGTCTACGTCGTGGCGCGGCCCGGCTCCACCGTCACGCTCGACGAGGTGCGCGAGTCGATGCACGCCGCCGGCGTCGCCAAGTACAAGCTGCCCGAACGCCTCGAGCTCGTCACGGAGCTGGCCACCACCAAGGTCGGCAAGATAGACAAGAAGGCGCTCCGCGCGGACGTCGCGGCGCGGATGGAGTGGTCATGAGCCGGCGCGACGTGGACCAGACCCTGCCGTGGATGGGGGCGGGTACCGAGTTCCTGCTCCGGGCGGTCGACGCCCTGCCCGACGACGCCCTCGCCGCCCCGAGCGCGCTGCCCGGCTGGACCCGCGCGCACGTCGTCGGTCACCTGGCCCGCAACGCCGAGGCCCTGACGCGGCTGGCGACGTGGGCGCGCACCGGTGTCGAGACCCCGATGTACGCCGACGCCGAGCAGCGCGCGAAGGACATCGAGTCCTCGGCGCACCTGCCGGTCGCCACGCTGCGGGCGGATCTCGTGGGCACCGCGGCCGACCTCGACGAGGCGCTCGCCGGGCTGGACGCCGGGGCCTGGGCGGCGCAGATCCGCAGCGCGCTCGGCCGGGCCATCCCCGCCACCGAGGTGCCCTGGATGCGGGTGCGCGAGGTGTGGCTGCACGCCGTGGACCTGGACTGCGGCGCGTCGACGGCCGACTTCCCGGAGGGTGTGGTGGACACCCTGCTGGACGACGTCACCGGCGCCCTGTCGGCGAAGGACGACTGCCCCGCCGTGCTGCTGGCCCCCACGGACCGGGAGCAGACCTGGACGCTCGGCGGTGACGGCGGGCCGGAGGTCCGGGGCGAGGCGGCGGAGCTCGTGTCCTGGCTGACGGGCCGCAGCGACGGCACAGGCCTCACCGGGACGGTGCCCGCGCCACCCCGCTGGATCTGACGCCGCCGCCCCGACATCCGCCACCTGGTCACGTGTCGCGGCCCGGGAGCCGCGATCGACACCCACCGGGGACCATGTGGCGGGTGGGTCAGGGATCGTCGGGCCTGCGGACGAGGGTGGTGACGCGGGTGAAGGACGGCGCTCGGGGCGTCGAGCCGAACCCGAACCGGACGGGTGGGTCCACCGGCGACAGCGCGCCCTGGTCGGTGCCTTCCCAGCTCACCGTGGCCGCCGTGATGCCGTGCAGGTCCTGCGCGCCGTAGAACTCCTCGCGCCCGCCCACGGCGCTCCCGCGCGTCCGCACCCCGGGCAGCACCCGGCGGGCCACGACGTCGATCGCGGAGATCCACGCCGGCGACGTCCGGAGGGGCGTTGGCACCGACCGCAGCAGCCACCCCAGCGCCGCGCGTCGCCCCACGGTGAAGTCGACCTCCAACGGACCGGCCGTGACCCGCCACCGCGTGCCGTCGGTGCTCGTCTCCACCGGCCCGATCCGCACCTCGTCGAACGTGTACGTGGCGGCCACGAAGTCCGCGACGTCCGGCGACGGGGCCAGCAGCATCCGGTGCCCGTCCGCCCGCTCCACCATCACGTCGGCGAAGGAGCCGAGCGGGGAGCGCGGCCAGATCCCGATCACCGCGCGCAGTCCGGAGCCCGTCCCCAGACCGGCGATCCACCCGTCGAAACGGTCGGTGCTCACAGCGCCAGCGCCGCTCGGGCCGCGAGCCGGAACAGGCCCTCGCGGACCTCCCGCGCCGTCGTCCAGCCGCGGTGGTCCCAGGCCTCACCGGCGAGGGAGTCGGCCGCCAGCAGCAGCTGAGCGAACCGCACGCCGCGGTAGCGCGCCACCGCGATGAACGCCGACGCCTCCATCTCCACCACCGCGCAACCCTCGGCCTTCCGCCGTTCCACGCGGGAACGGGTCTCGCGGTAGATCGCGTCGGTGGTCCACGACCGGGCCACGTGGAACGGCACACCGGCGTCGTCGAGGACCGTCGAGAGGACGGAGACCCCGTGCGGGTCGGCGTCGACCACCCGGCCGGGCGGCAGGTAGTGGAAGGACGTGCCCTCGTCGCGCACCGCCGAGTCGACGACGATCGCGTGTCCCAGCGTGAGGTCGTGCAGCAGTGCGCCCGCCCCGCCGACGGCGACGAACCTCCTGCAGCCCAACGCGATCAGCTCCTCGAAGAACATCGCCGCGAGCGGCGCGCCGACCCCCGGCTGCATGACCGCCAGCCGTCGCCCGTCGAGCTCCAGTTCCCAGACCGGCGTCCGGCCCCGCTCGGTCGACATCCGGCAGATCCGCCGCGCCCCGCCGGCCCCGAGTGCCTCCACCACTTCGGGGAAGAAGCACAGCACGGCCACGTCGGGCATGTCCTCCACGCGCAGGCCGGCCAGCACGGTGGCGGGTTCCAGCACCCCGGTGTCGGTCAGGTCGTCCTCGTGCAGCGGCAGGTCCACACCGCGATCATGCCCGGTCCCGGAATGTTGCCATCTCAACTACTGTTGTCGGGACCAGGTTCGAGAGAGGGAGATCCGATGCCCCAGCCCGAAGGTGCCGAGCTCGACGCCGTGCGCGCCCGCCGCGCCGCGTTGAAGGAGAAGTACCTGCAGCCGCTCGCCGACCGCCCGGCCAGCACCGTGCGCGGCGTGCACCACCTCGCCCTGATCGCGAAGGACGTCGAGGAGACCATCCGCTTCTACCAGGACCTGCTCGGGTTCCCGCTGGTGGAGCTCGTGGAGAACCGCGACTACCGCGGTTCCAGCCACTTCTTCTTCGACATCGGCAACCGCAACCTGCTGGGCTTCTTCGACTTCCCCGGCCACGACCACCCGGACTTCACCGAGACCATCGGCGGGGTGCAGCACCTCGCGCTCTCCACGTCGCCGGAGGAGTTCGCCACCGCGAAGAAGCGCCTCGACGACGCGGGCATCGCCTACATCGGCCCGGACCGCGGCATCGACAACAGCCTCTACATCCGCGACCCCAACGGCGTCGGCATCGAGTTCTACGCCGAGGAGCTGGGGTTCTTCGAGGGCGAGCCCCTGCTCAAGGGGTAGCCGGGAACCCGCCGCGCCCGCGATTCGTCCTCCACGAAGATGGGACGGGCGGTAGGCCCGGTTCGCAGGACGGGGATGATGGCGGCATGAACGGTGACCACCGGGGCGGCCCCCCACCACGGCCCGCGGGGCCACCGCCCCGGCGCGGCCCCGGTCCCGGCTGGGGCCAGCAACGGGTCCCGCAGCGCCCTCCGCAGCCCACCGTGGTGCTGCCCGCCGGCCGCGACGCCCGCCGGCCGGTGCCCCCGCCGCCTCCGTCCCGGCCGCCGGTGGCCCGTCCGAAGCGCCGGCCCCGCTGGGGACGGCGGATCGGCATCGTCCTGCTGGTCCTCGTGCTGGCGCTGGTGGCGTTCGGCGTCTACGTCGACGCCAACCTCAGCCGCACCCCCGCGCTCGGTGACAGCGCGAACTCCTCGTCGGGCACCAACTGGCTCATCGTCGGCTCCGACAGCCGCCAGAAGCTCACCCCGGAGGAGCGGGCGAAGTACGCCACCGGTGACGAGACGTCGCAGCTCACCGACACGATCATGATCCTGCACACCGGCAGTGGCCCCACCACGCTGGTGAGCGTGCCGCGCGACTCCCTGCTGAACATCCCCGGCTTCGGCCGCGCGCGCGTCAACTCGGCGTACGGCAAGGGCGGCGGCCCCGACGGCGGCGGTCCCGCGCTGCTGGTGCAGACCATCGAGCAGGCCACCGGGCTGCGCATCGACCACTACGCCGAGATCGGCTTCCTCGGCATCGTCTCGGTCGTCGACGCGGTCGGCGGCGTCACGCTCGACGTGCCGGAGTCGATCAAGGACCCGAAGGCGGCGCTGGACATCAAGAAGGGCGTCCAGACCCTCGACGGCGCCACCGCACTCGGCTACGTCCGCACGCGCGCCACGGCGTCGTCGGACCTGGGCCGGGTCGAACGGCAGCGCGCCCTGCTCTCCGCGCTGCTCAACAAGGTGGTCAGCCCGACCACGCTGCTCAACCCGTTCCGGTCGGTGCCGCTGGTCGACGGCCTGAACAAGGCCATCACGGTCGACAGCGGCGACCACCTGTGGAACCTCGCCCAGCTCGGCCTGGCGATGAAGGGCATCTCCAGCGGCATCTCGACGACGGTGCCGGTCACCCCCACCGGCACCGGCACGCTGAACTGGGACAAGAGCCGCGCGAGCGCGCTGTTCCAGGCGATCGCCGACGACCAGACGCCGCCGAAGAACGCCCTCGGCCCGTAGGCCGCGCTCGCGTTCCGGCCCGGCGCGCGCGTCCCGACACGCGCGCCGGGCCGAGCGCGCGCGTGGACGGTCAGGCGGGCTTGCGGGCGCGCTTGCGGGGGGCGTCGGCCTTGTCGTCCGCCTCCTCCTTGTTCGCCGGCTTGCGCGGGGCGGCGGGCTTCTTCGCCCGGCTGCGGCTGGGCACGGGCTTCTCGTCCTCGTCCTTCTCGGCGGGCGTGCCGCCGGACTTGGCGCGGGCGGCGTCGACGCTGGCCTGCAGGGCGCTGAGCAGGTCGGTCATGCTGTCGCCCTCGTCGGAGGTGGTCTTCTCCACCGGCGCCGGACGGCTCTCGCCGGTGGTGCGCTTGCGCTCGATCATCTCCTCGACGGCGTCGCGGTACTCGTCGTGGAACTGGCTGGGGTCGAAGTCGGCGCCCAGGCTCTCCACGAGCGACGCGGCCATCGTCAGCTCCTGCGGACGCAGCTCCACCACCGCGTCGAGGATGTCGAACTCGGGCTCGCGCACCTCGTCGGGCCACAGCATCGTCTGCAGCACGATGGCCTTGCCGCGCACGCGCAGCAGCGCGATGCTCTCCCGCTGCCGCAGGGCGAAGCGCACCACGGCCATCCGGTCGGTCTGCACCAGCGCCTCGCGCAGCAGCGCGTACGGCTTGGCCGCCTTGGCCTCGGGCTCGAGGTAGTAGCTCTTCTCGAACAGCATCGGGTCGATCTGGTCGGCCGGCACGAACTCGATGACGTCGATCTCGTGGCCGGAGACCTGCGGCAGCGAGTCGAGGTCGGCGTCGTCGAGGGTGATGAGCTCGCCGTCGTCGGTCTCGTAGCCCTTGACGATGTCGGCGTACTCCACCTCCTCGCCGTCGATCGCGCAGGTGCGCTTGTACTTGATCCGCCCACCGTCGGCCGCGTGGACCTGGTGGAACCGGATGTCGTGGTTGGTGGTGGCCGAGTACAGCTTGATCGGCACGCTCACCAGCCCGAACGAGACCGCACCGCTCCACATTGCCCGCATAGGTGCCAGCATGACGGCGTGCAGCCCATGCTCGCCACCCCTGGAGACCTTCCGAAAGGTCCCGATTGGCTCTACGAGGTGAAGTGGGACGGCATGCGGCTGCTCGCCGAGGTCGTCGACGGGGTGCTCACGCTGCGCAGTCGCAGCGACCGGGACGTCACCCCGAACTTCCCCGAGCTCGCCGGACTGGTCGATCTGGCGCCCGACGTGCTGCTCGACGGCGAGGTGGTGCTGCTGGACAAGGGCGTGCCCAGCTTCCACGCGCTGGGCGACCGGATGCACTCCGTGGTGGAGGAGCGCGCGGCGCTGGCGCGGCCCGTCACGTTCATGGCCTTCGACATCCTGCGCCTCTACGGCGTCCCGCTGCTGGACCGCACGCTCGACGAGCGGCGCGCCACCCTGGAGCGGCTCAACCTCACCCCGAACCTCGCGCTCTCACCGACCTACACCGACGGCCAGGCCCTCTTCGACGCCACGGCGCAGCGCGGCATCGAGGGCGTGGTGGCCAAGCGGCGCGACGGGATCTACCGGCCCGGCCGGCGCAGCGAGGGCTGGATCAAGGTCACGCACCGGCAGACCCAGGCGTGCGTCGTCGGGGGGTGGCGTCCGGAGAACGTCGGGACGGCGCGGGTGAGCAGTTCGCGGGTGGGAGCCCTCCTGCTCGGCGTCCCGGACGCGGACGGGGTGCTGCAGTACGCCGGCCGCGTCGGCTCGGGCCTCGCCTCGGCCGCTGCTCAGCGGGCCCTGCGCGACCGGCTGGTGGACGCGGACACCCAGCCGTTCGCGGAGCGCCCGCCCCGGCCCGACGCCGTCGGCGCCCGGTGGTGCGAGCCGACCACGGTCGTCGAGGTCGTGCACAAGGGGTGGACGGACGGAGGCCGGTTGCGTCAGCCGGTCTACCGGGGGATTCGCGACGACCTGGATGTCGATCAGGTGCACGCCGAGTCGTGATCTCCGGGTTACTGGCCGTGCGCACCGCCGGGGGTGCAGGATGTTGCGGGATCAACGCTCAAGAAAGGGGTGTGCCCTCGATGACGACCATGCTCACGTGGCAGGCCGACGACGGCCACGGTTTCGAGGGCACCCGTCTGCACCTCGGTGCCGGCAAGGCCTTCCGCGCTCTGGGCCGTCTGGTGCGCGCCGATCCGGGCTCGGAGTACACCGCGTCCTACCGCCTCGTCGTGCGTGACGACGGGAGGGTGGAGCGCGTCTCCATCACCAGCGCCACCGCGGCGCGGGAGCGGCACCTCACGCTCAACCGCACCGACGACGGCTACTGGCTGCTCGACACGGGTTCGGGCGGTACGCGCGCCGAGTTCGGCGGGGCCGTCGACGTCGACCTGTCCGGCAGCCCGATGTTCAACACCCTGCCGATCCGGCGTCTGGAGCTGCACCAGGAGGCGGGGGAGCACACGATCCCCGTGGTGTACGTGTCCCTGCCGGACCTCGAGGTCACGCTGGTCGAGCAGCGCTACCGCACGGTGTCCACCGACGGCACGGCACCGGTGGTGGAGTTCTCGTCCGAGGGCTTCACCGCGGAGCTGCAGCTCGACGACGACGCCGTGGTCACGGCCTACCCGGGCCTGGCCACACGCTACGTGCCGGCCCCGGCCGGCTGAGCTACTTCCAACCCACCACGACGTCGCCGCGGCGGCCGATCTCGCGCAGCCGCGCGAGGGGGCCGCGGCCGGTGAGCGCCACGCGGACGGCCTTCGGGTCACGGGCGTCGGCCCAGCGCTGCCGGCCCTCGTGGCCCGCGTCGACGGTGGCCACGAGCCCGCCCGTCGAGGCCAGCGCACCGCGCATCGCGCCGAGCCGGCCCAGCGCGTCGTCGACGGCGCCGAGCAGGGCGTCGCGGTTGCCCTCGCACATCGCCAGCACCAGCTCGGGCTGGGTGCCCGCCACGCGGGTGCCGTCGGCGAAGGATCCGGCGGCCAGCGCCAGGGCGAGCCGGCTGTCGGCGCCGACCGCCGCGAGCACCGCGGCCATCAGGTGCGGCAGGTGCGAGATGCGGGCGACGGCGAGATCGTGCTCGTCGGCCGCGGCCGGCACCACGCGCGCGCCGCACGCCCAGGCGAGCTCGGCGACGTCACGCCAGACGTCGAGGTCGAGGCCGTCGTCGGCGGCCACCACCCAGGCGGCGTCGACGAACAGCCCGGCCGAGCCCGCGGCCCAGCCCGACTCCGACGTGCCCGCCATCGGGTGGCCGCCCACGTAGCGGGCGCTGGGGGCGAAGCGGGCGACCTGGTCGGCCACCGCGACCTTGACGGAGACGGCGTCGGTCAACCGGGCGCCCGGCGCCACGAACTCGACGCGGCGCAGCACGTCGGGCAGGACCGGCAGCGGCACGCAGAGCACCACGAGCGCGTCGGCCTCGGCGGCCCGGCGCAGCGCGGTGTCGGTGTCGGTGGTGACGTCGAACCCGTCGGCGACGGCCTGCGCGGCGGTCTCCGCGGAGTGGGCGGAGCCCCAGACGGTGCGGCCGGCCTTCTCGGCGGCCCGCATGAGGGACCCGCCGATCAGCCCGGCGCCGATCACACAGACAGCCCGCTCGGTCACGGGGCGAAACTACTCCCGTGCGCGGAAACCAGTGCCGGGGCACTGATTTCCGCTCACGACCGGCTGAGCGCTCCGGCCACCCGCAGCACGCCGCGCTCCTCCATCCCGACGCCGACGACCTGGATCCCGACGGGCAGGCCGGCGAAGGGTTGCTCGCGGGCCCGAGAATCAGCACCGTCGCCGACCGCGCCGGGCACCGAGACCGCCGCCCAGCCCGTGAGGTTGAACGGCAGTGTCAGGGCCAGCAGCGACGGGCGGACCGGCACGTCCTTCCCGTCGATCTCGACCGACGCCGCACCGACCGGGGTGGCCCGCAGCCGGGTGGTGGCCAGCACCAGCACGTCCACGTCGGCCGCGGCCCGGAACGCCGCGGACAGTCGGCGCCGCGTGCGCAGGGCGTCGACGTAGGCACGGGCGGGCAGGTCGGCGTTCGGGGCGATGCGCTCGCGCGTGGCGGGTTGGTAGTCCTGCGGGCGTTGCGCGAACCAGTCGGCGTGGGTGGCCCACGCCTCGGCCCCGACGATCGTGCCGTAGACGCCGGCCAGCTCGTCGATCATCGGTGTGCGCACCTCGACGACCGAGGCGCCCTGGTTGCGGAGCCGCTCGACCGCCGCGTCGACGCCGGCGTCGATCACGGGGTCGGCGGCGCGCCAGTAGTCGTCCACGAGCACACCGACGCGCACGCCCTGCACCCCCGGCAGCTGGATCCCGCCGCCGGTGCCGTCGGGGCGGGCCAGGACGTCCCAGGCGACGGAGGCCGAGTGCACGTCCGCGGTGATCAGCCCGACGTGGTCGAGCGTCTCCGACAGGGGGAACACGCGATCGTTGGACAGGTGCCCGGCGGCCGGCTTGAGCCCCACCACCCCGCACAGCGCGGCCGGCGTGCGCACGCTCGCGCCGGTGTCGGTGCCCAGCGCGAGCGGCAGGTGCCCGGCGGCGACCGCGGCGGCCGATCCCGACGACGAACCGCCCGTGATCCGGGTGGGGTCGTGCGGGTTCAGGGCCGGCCCGGTGGCCGAGACGTCGCCGGTGGGGCCGTAGGCGAACTCGTGGGTGTGCAGCTTCGCCACGACGATCGCGCCGGCCTCCTTCAACCGCGCCACGACCGGCCCGTCGGCGGAGGCGGGCGGGGCGTCGGCGAGCACCAGCGACCCGGCGCGGGTGGGGAGCCCCTCCACGTCGAACAGGTCCTTCACCCCGACGGCGACGCCGTGCAGCGGCCCCCGCCACTGCCCCCGTGCGAGCTCGGCGTCCAACGATGCGGCCGTGGCGAGCGCGCGCTCGGCGTCGAGCGTGATCACGGCGTTGTGGGTGTCGGCGGCGAGGCGCCCGAGGACGTCGGTGACGTGCTCGACGGAGGAGGTCTCACGGGAACGCAGGGCCATGCCGAGCTCGCTGAGGGAGGAGATCACCGGTCCATCCTGCCCCCCCCCCCGGGGTCGTGAGCGGTTGTCAGTGCTCCGGCACCGATTTCCGCGCACGGGCGCGTCAGCGCACGTCAGGCCAGGGCGTCCAGGGCCAGGCCCGCGTACACCGCCACCCCGGACGCCATCGCCGCCTCGTCGAAGATCACCCGGTTCGAGTGGTTCGGGGCCGCGTCGTGGGGCCGGACCCCGGGCGGGCAGCCGCCCAGGAACGCCAGCGCCCCGGGCACCTCGGCCAGCACGTAGGAGAAGTCCTCGGCACCCATGATCGGCGTGGCCATCGACATCGTGCGGCCCGGGCCCAGCGTCGCGTCGGTGACGGCCTCCAGCCGTTCCGCCGCTCCCGGGTCGTTGACGGTGACCGGGTACCCGGCGTCGATGACGACGTCGGCGGTGCACCCGTGGGCCAGCGCGGTGTGCCGGCAGACGCGGTGGATCTCCTCGTGCATCTGGGTGCGGGTGGCCTCCGACAGGGTGCGCAGGGTGCCCTCCATGAACGCCGTCTCCGGGATGACGTTGTCGGTGGTGCCCGCCGAGATGTGCGCGATCGTCAGCACGGCGGGGTGGTGCGCGTCGATGCGGCGGGTGAGGGCGGTCTGCAGCGCGCCGACCATGGCGGCGGTGGCCGGCACCGGGTCGAGCGCGTCGTGCGGGGCGGACGCGTGGCCGCCGCGGCCCCGGACCGTCACCCGGACCACGTCCGCCGCGGCCATCACCGGCCCCGGTCGGGTGTGGATCTCGCCGCTGGGCACCGTCGAGGAGATGTGTAGCGCGAACGCGGCGTCGGGGCGCCCGGCGGGGCCGGTGCGGTCGAGCAGGCCCTCGTCGATCATGTAGCGGGCGCCGTGGTGCCCCTCCTCGCCGGGCTGGAACATGAACAGCACCCGCCCGGCGAACGCGTCGCGGCGCCCGGCCAGCAGGCGCGCGGCGGAGGCGAGCATGGCGACGTGGGTGTCGTGGCCGCACGCGTGCATCGCCCCGGCCACGGCGGAGGCGTACTCCAGGCCGGTGTCCTCCTGCATCGGCAGGGCGTCCATGTCGCCGCGCAGCAGCACGGTGGGCCCCGGCCGGCGGCCCTCCAGCACCGCGACCACCGACGAGACGGAGTGCCCGAGGTGCACCTGCAGCGGCAGGTCCGACAGGGCGGCCATCACGGCGTCACGGGTACGCGGGAGGTCCAGGCCGAGCTCGGGGAAGCGGTGCAGCGCCCGGCGCAGCGCGACCGTGCGGGGCTGCAGCGCCCGGGCCTCCGTGCGCAGGGCGACCCCGTCCATCGGCATACCGGTGATCCTGACATCTCCCGGACGCATCGGGAGGGTCAACTTCCGGCTGTGGTTTGGACCACAGTCGTTCGGAGGCCTACCGTAGGGTCATGGCGGTGCAGAGCGTCCCGGCCCCCGCAGGCGTGCGGGAACAGGCCCTGCCCGGGTTCGCCGTCGCGGCGATCCGGGAGGAGGGCCGCTGGCGCTGCGTCCGCCTCACCCCGGACGCGCTGCTCGATCTCGACACGGCCATCACCGAGCTGCGGGGCCTGCGGTCGCCCGGGGCGGTCCTGGGCCTGCTCGACGTCGACGACGAGTTCTTCGTGCTGCTGCGGCCCACGCCCGGCGGGGTGTCGCTGATGGTGTCCGACGCCGTCGCCGCCCTGGACTACGACGTGGCCGCCGACGTGCTGGACCTGCTGCGCGTCGAGCTGCCCCCCGACGACGACGCGCTCGACGAGCCGTGGCCCGAGGGCGATCTCGCGATCGTCGCCGACATGGGCCTGCCCGCCGATGAGCTCGAGGTCCTCGCGGGCGAGGTGGAGCTCTACCCGGACGAGCAGCTTGCCGTCATCAGCCGCCGCTGCGGTTTCGCCGATGCGCTGGCCAAGGTCGTCGACATCCGGTGACGACCGCACGTATCGGATCCGTCCCCGGTGATGCGGACGAGGTCCTCGTCCGGCGCGCGCTGGACATCGCCGCGGCCGCCCCGCGCACCGGCGACGTGCCGATCGGGGCGGTCGTCGTCGACGCCGAGGGGCGCGAGCTGGCCGCCGCCTGCAACGGCCGGGAGGCCTTCGGCGACCCCACCGCCCACGCCGAGGTCCTCGCGCTGCGCGCCGCGGCCGCGGTGCTCGGCGAGTGGCGGCTGGAGGGCTGCACGCTGGCCGTCACGATCGAGCCGTGCACGATGTGCGCCGGCGCGATCGGGCTCGCCCGGGTGTCCCGGGTGGTGTTCGGCGCGTGGGAGCCGAAGACCGGCGCCGCCGGATCGCTCTGGGACGTGCTGCGTGACCGCCGGCTCAACCACCGCCCCGAGGTGGTCTCGGGCGTCCTGGCGGGGGAGTGCGCGGCGCTCATGGAATCGTTCTTCGCCGACCAGCGCTAACGTACGGCGATGGATGGTGTTCTCGAGCAGACCAGGGTCGGCGCCTACGTGGTGTGCGTGCGGGAAGGTGCGATCCTGCTCAGCCGGTTCGCGCGCAGCGGCCGGTGGACCCTGCCCGGCGGTGGCATCGACCACGGTGAGCACCCCGAGGCGGCCGCCATCCGTGAGGTGATGGAGGAGACCGGTTACGTCATCTCGCTGGGCCCGCTCATCGGCGTCGACTCGGCGCAGTGGAAGCACGCCCACGAGGGCCGGCCCATCGACATGCACGCCGTACGCATCCTCTACACCGGCCAGGTCGTGGGCGGTGAGCTGCGTTTCGAGACGGACGGCAGCACGGACATGGCCGAGTGGGTCCCCCTGGACGACGTGCGCAGGCGCACGCACTCGAGCCTGGTGGACGTCGGCCTGGCCGCCGCCGGCGTCAGCTGAGCCGCCCCGCCGCCACCACCCGCGCCAGGAACTGCTGCGTGCGCTCCTCCGCGGGAGCCCCAGCACCTGGTCGGGCGGGCCCTGCTCCAGGATCCTCCCCGCGTCGAGGGAGCAGACCTGGTCCGACACCTGCTTCGCGAACCCCATCTCGTGCGTGGCCATGAGGATCGTGATGCCACCGCGGGCCAGCTCCCGGACGATCGCGAGCACCTCGCCCACCAGCTCCGGGTCCAGCGCCGAGGTGATCTCGTCGAGCAGCAGCAACCGCGGCGCACGGCCGGCGCCCGCGCGATCGCCACCCGCTGCTGCCGCCCGCCCGAGAGCCGGTCGGGGTAGGCGCCGGCGAAGTCGTCGAGACCCACGCGGTGCAGCAGTTCGCGGGCGCGCTCGTCGTCCCTTCTGGAGTTTCCGTGACGTTCCGTCGACCGCTGGTCCTCGTGGCTGCGCTCGCGCTGTAGGTGGGCGTGGCGCCCGCCGCCGTCGCCGCGGAACCGCTGCGCATCCACGACGTGCGGGGCGCCACGAGGCTCCCCCTACGCCGGCCAGGTGGTGAGTACCCGCCAGTCGACGGTGCTGCGCGGGTTCGTCGACAGCGTGCTGCGGCTGAACCCGACCGCGAGCATCGTGGCGCTGGGTGACCTCGACGACGTCCCGTTCTCCCCGGCTCTCGCGCCCCTGACCGGCCGCGGCGGCCTCGTCGACCTGATCACCACACTGCCGCCGGGGGAGCGCTGCAGCTACGGGTTCGACGACAACTCCCCGACGCTGGACCACGCGCTGACGTCGCACTCGATCCTGTTCCCGCAGTACGACGTGGTGCAGATCAACGCCGAGTTCGCCGACCAGGCCGGCGACCACGACCCCAGGTGGTGCGCTTCGTCCCCCTCGGTGGGCTGGCGTAGGGCTCGGGTAAGCTCGTCTGCGGTAGCGTGTCCGAGCGGCCGAAGGAGCACGCCTCGAAAGCGTGTGAGGTGCAAGCCTCCGTGGGTTCAAATCCCACCGCTACCGCCATGTGATCAACAGAGGCGCCGGAAGGGTCCACGGACCCGACCGGCGTTTCTGCTTCCCGCGGTGGGAGGACGCGAAAGCCGATGAGCGTGCAGCGTGTCCTCGTCGCCGGGGCGGGCATCGCCGGCTCGACGCTCGCCTGGTGGCGGGGCCGCCACGACGTCGAGACCACGGAGCCCGGTCGACGTCCGCGGTCCGCACTGGCCAAGGTCGAGCAGATGAACCTGCTCGCGCCCCTGCGGGAGGCAGCGACGCTCGTGGACGTCTACGCCGACTCGGGGTGCGGGTGCCCGAGCGGTGGAACGGGTCCGCGAGAGCGAGGATCTGTACCTGGACCCGGTCAGCCGGGTGCACCTCGACTCCTGGTCGCGGGTTCGGACGACCCTGGTCGGTGATGCGTCCGGGTGCGTCTCGCTGTTCGGCGAGGGCTCCAGCACGGCCGTCGCCGGCGCCGCCCACCTCGCCCAGGTGCTCGCCGTCCAGCCGGATGCGCCTCCTGAGGCACATCGACGCGGCGCTGTCAGCGTGATCGTCGTTCCGGGACGAGCGACCGTGTCCGGGACGCCTCCGCGTCCCCGGACGGTGATCACGACACGCAGAACTCGTTGCCCTCGGGGTCGAGCATCACGACGTGGCCCAGCTGCCCGCCGTAGGACTCCTCCTCGCGCACCCTTGTCGCGCCGGCGACCTCGAGCTCGGCCACCCTGGCGCGGATCAATCCCTCGCGCGCTGATGGCTTCCCGTCGTAGCCCGGCTCGGCGACGTGGCCCAGCGCCGGCGCCCGGAAGGCGGCGGGCCGGTGCGGATCGGTCGCGTCACAGCCGAGCGTCGAGTGGTTCGCCATGGTGGGACGGCATCGGCGAGGATCGGCCCTGTGCCCGCCGACCTGCGCGGACGCGGCGGCGTCGTCACGAACGCCCTGTGCGTCCTCGACCGCGACGAGGGCGGCCGGTCCGCGGCTGCGGGGGTTGTTCACCGCTCGGGGGCTACGAGCGACGCGAAGCGGGTGAGGTCGACGTTGCCGCCGCTCACGATCACCCCGACGCGCTGCCCGGTCAGCTCCGCCGCCATCCGCCGCACCGCGGCGAGACCCAGGCATCCCGTCGGCTCCACCACGATCTTCAGCGTGCCCGCGAACACCCGCATCGCGGCCACGAGCTCGTCGTCGGTGGCGGTGACGATGTCGTCCACCTCGCGCCTGATGATCTCGAACGTGAGGGCGCCCAGGTGCTGGGTCTGGGCGCCGTCGGCGATGGTGACCGGCGTGTCGATGTGCACGATCCGTCCGCTGCGCAACGACCGCAGCCCGTCGTCGCCCGCCGCGGGCTCCACCCCGTACACGCGCGTCGACGGCGACAGCGCCCGCACCGAGAGCAACGAGCCCGACAGCAGGCCGCCTCCGCCGAGGCAGACGAACAGGGCGTCCAGCTCGCCGACCTCGTCGATCAGCTCCTTCGCCGCGGTGCCCTGCCCGGCGATGACGTCGGCGTGGTCGTAGGGCGGCACCAGCGTGAGTCCGTGCTCGGCGGCCATGGAACGGCCGATGGCCTCGCGGTCCTGCGTGTAGCGGTCGTACTCGACGACGGTGGCGCCGTAACCCCTGGTCGCGGACATCTTCGCGGCCGGGGCGTCGTGCGGCATGACGATCGTGGCCGGGATGCCGAGGATCCGGGCCGACAGCGCGACGGCCTGCGCGTGGTTGCCCGACGAGTACGCCACGACACCGGCGCGGCGCTGCTCGTCGTCGAAGAGGGACAGCGCGTTGAACGCGCCGCGGAACTTGAACGCACCCATGCGCTGGAAGTTCTCGCACTTGAAGAACAACCGGGCACCCACCTCGTCGTCCACGCGGGTGGAGGTCAGTACCGGGGTGCGGTGGGCGTGCCCGCGCAGGCGCGTGGCGGCGTCCTCGACGTCGGCGTAGGTGATCGTCACGGGGGCGATTCTGCCTCCACGAACGCCTCGGTCGCGGCGATGATCTGCCGCTGGGCGTCGGCTCGTGTCGTGGCCGGGTCGCCGTCCCCCGACTGCACCCCGTAGTCGCCGAAGTAACCGTGGATCCCACCGCGCACGACCGTGAACGTCGTGCCCGGCGGCAGGAGGGCCCGCGACGCCGCGACGTCGGCGGGAGTGGTGAGGCCGTCGCGGTCACCGGAGACCGACAGCGCCGCCACGGGCGCGTTCGCGATGTTCTGCGCCGGGTAGGACGCCCAGAGGAACAGGCCGCGGACGCGCCTGTCGCCGCCCGCCGCGGTGGTGGACGCCGGCAATCCGCCGAGCGAGTGGCCGCCGACCACCCACGCCGCCACCTCGGGGTGGGCGTCGAACGCGGAGGTGGCGGCGCCCGGAGCGAGGAGCGCGACGTCGAGCGGTGCGTTGACCACGACGACGACGTGGCCCCGCTCGGCCAGCGGGCGCAGCAGCGCGAGGTAGGCGCGCGGGTCGACCAGCGCGCCGGGGTAGAAGACGACCCCCGCGCCCACCGGTGTGCCCGTCGGCCGCAGCTCCCACGAGCCGGCCGAGTGCTCGACGTCGACGCGGGCCGACGCCACGGTGGCCGCGACGGCCACGGGATCGGCCGCGTAGGGCCGGAGCCAGACGGCGGCGGCGAGCACGAGTACCAGGACGACGGCACCGAGCACGCGGCCGGTCGTCCGGAGCGCGCCCCGGACCCGGGCCCGCCGGGCCCGCAGCCCGAGCACCACGCCCACCAGCGCGATCGCGCCGAGCAGCACGGGGTAGGCGGGGTGGCCGGCGAGGAGGGTGTCCCAGCGGGTGACCGCGACCCAGAGTGCGACCGCGATGCACGCGAGCGCCAGTACGGCCCGGAGAGCGCTCATCCGCCGTACTGGGCGGCCCGTTCCGGGCTGCGCTCACAGAGGTCGGCGGCCTGGATCGAACCCGGCACCGGTGCGTCGTCGCGCCCGGTGACCCACTCCTGCGGCTCGATCCGTGGCGGCAGGTCGCGCCAACGCGCGCCTGGGTCGTCGTCGGTGGTCACGGGCCCAGTATGGCAAGGCAAGAACAGGTCCCGGAACGACGGAAGCCGGGACCGCCCCGAAGGACGGTCCCGGCTCCCGGGCAGTGCTCAGGTCAGTTGCGAACGCCCCGACGACCGTAGATGCCGGCGACCGCGTAGACCAGGATCGCGGCGACGACCACCTGGCAGATGAGCTCGATCCAGTCGATGCCGTTCGTGTTCGCGACACCGAAGAGCTTGGCGATGAAGGTGCCGATGAAGGCGGCCACGATGCCGACGACGATGGTCAGCCAGATCGGGATGTTCTGCTTGCCGGGCACGACGAGACGTCCCAGGATTCCGATGATCGCGCCGATGACGATGGCGGTGATGATTCCCGTGACGGTCACGGTTCCTCCAGATTGCCCCGGGGGCCGCATGTGGCGACCCGCTCTGGAGTCAGGGTTCCCGGTCGATGCGCTTTCCACGCCGCCGTCATGCAATCGTGACCAGCCTTGGTCCGTCCGGTGGAACGACTCGGGCTCAATGCAGGAACGGGAGACCCGCGACGCGGCGGTGGCGCCGTTGGCCTGGATGCTGAACGGGCTCCGCGTCCGCGTCTGAAATGTCGGTGCCGCCTGCCACCCTCGTCTCATGACCCGTGAGATCCAGGTGACCATCGACTGCGCCGATCCGAACATGCTGGCCGGCTTCTGGTGCGAGGTGCTCGGCTACGTCTACGCCGCACCGCCCCCGGGCTTCGCGAACTGGGACGCCGCCCTCGACGCGTTCGGCGTGCCACCCGAACGCCGCAACGACGCATCGGCCGTCATCGACCCCGACGGCGCCGGACCCCGCCTGTTCTTCCAGCGGGTGCCCGAGGGCAAGACGACCAAGAACCGGCTGCACCTCGACGTCCGGGCGGCGCCGGGCCGCACCGGTGACCAGCGGATGGCGGCGCTGGAGAGGGAGGCCGACCGGCTCGTGGCCCTCGGCGCGTCCCGGGTGCAGCGGCACGAGCCCGCGCCGCCGATGGGGCAGGGGCACATCGTGATGGTCGATCCCGAGGGCAACGAGTTCTGCCTCGACTAGCGGCATCGCCACCGGTTCGTGGTCGACACCGTGAGTGGCGAGGCAGGCCAGGATGCCGTCGAGGTCGGTCACGCCGAGTTGACCCGGCGTAGCGGCTGAGAGTCATCGACGGAAGCAGGGGCCGGACGGCCGAACGCAGAAGCCGGGTGCGCGGTCCTGCTGCGCACCCGGCTTCACCTGCGGAGGATGGGGGATTCGAACCCCCGAGGGCGTGAACCCAACACGCTTTCCAAGTCTGGTGACGGCTGTTCGGGTGTGGTCGGTGACGTGCTCGCAGTGGTCATCGGGCAGGTCATCCGGGTAGCGGACCCTGGTGAACGAGCGCGAACGAGACTGCGACTGAGACTGGCGCGTGATCATCGACGGCCGTCTGTATCCAGCTTGGGAACCAGCGTGCTGCGGCTTGATGACCGCTCTGACCTGGTAGCCCGCAGGGCCGGGGTTGTCCGTTGGTGACCCTCGACGACCGCCCTCCGGAGCACGTCCAGGGCACGACCCTGGTCCGCCCCCTGCTCCCTCGTACTGGCCGCTCTGCTCGTCGTGGTGGTTGGGTCAAGGGTGCCCGGAGGGCATCGCGCAGCGACGGCGAAGCCGCCCTTGACGCGGCCATCTCGACGTGGACGATGACTCGGCCGAGGGAGCTTGCACACAACACATCGAAGCTTCGTGATTCTTGTTCGTCACAGCTCACGTGGGGTCGTACCTGGGGGAAGGCCGAAGATGAGACGACAGGCGATCATCAGACAGTCGTCTGCCGTCGGCTATCGTCACCGCTCGAGCCAGTGGCGAGGTCCTACCGCCCCACAGAAGCTCGCGCTCGGCCGGGCGCATGCCCACACTGTCGTCACCGCCCACGTCGCCGAACACACCATCACCGTCGACTTCCTCGACGGCGGACGCCGCACCTTCCGCCGGACCACCGACCAACCGGTCCGCAGCTGGAAAGCCCAGAAACCCCGCACACGCTCAGTTTCCTAGCCCGAACGTCAAGGATCAGGTGAGAGCCAAACGTCAACCATCAGCTGGGACCAGACACGCGCTCGGTCGTCGGTGACTTCGTGTGATGTGCGAATTGCTGCATGTGGCCGGAACCGCTCGTTCGGGTGTTCCGCACATGGTTGTCGTTTCCGTAGCGTCCAGTCGGTCCGCACGAACGAGCCTTGGGAGGCACGGTGTCACTGACGGTTCCGTCAGACCTGTTGGAGAAGGCGCAGCGCGGCGAGGTGGGCGACGAGGAGTTCGTGGCGTGCGTCCAGGAGTCGCTCCCGTACGCGTGGGGCATGGTGGAGCGGCTGGCGAAGGAGCTCAACGCCTCGGGTGCGCCGTCAGTGCAGAACCTGGAGGTTCCGCCGGACGACGCCAAGTGGGGCGAGGTGTTTCGGCTCGTGGGTAGCGACGCGATGCGGGGTGCGGTGCAGCGTCACTTCGGGGTGCGGCTGGCGTTCCAGAACTGCTGCAAGGTGGGCCTGTTCCGTCCCGACGCGACGGAGGAGTACGAGCGGTTCATCTCGCCGCGGGCACAGCTGCTCAACCAGCGGCCGGAGCTGCTGAACTGCTGATCCACCCCTGAACATCACGATGGGCGCGACACCCGATGACCAGGTGTCGCGCCCTTCGTGTTTGTCGGCAGCCCGTCAGTCTGGTTCGATCAGGCAGCAGTTCGGGACTGGGTCTCGTGTAGGTGAGTGGTCGCACGGGCGTTCGGTCCTGAGGGATGAGGCGCGTTCTCGGTGTGGGTGCGGGGTCGGGTAGACGGTCACACCACCCCGGCACGGGCCGGAGGTGTAGTGCTGGGGTGGTGGGGCCGGCGTAGCCGGCCGCGCGCGCCGCCGGAGGCGGCGCCTTGATCCCATAGAGACAGATTCGGCAGCGTCGGCCGTGAGCAGCGATGACGACGTGAACGCGGTATCGGCTGATCCTTGACTCCGGCCCACCTGATGCTTGACGTTCGGGTCTGATCGGCGGAGCGGTAGTGGTGAATCCTCCGTTGGAGCCGATGTCAGATTGCGGCCGGACCGAGAGGCACTGCGGCCTCGGTCGTCCACCGGTACAGCCAGTGCGGGTCGAGCTGGCGCTCTTGCCTGATGAGGCTGACAGCCCCGATTCGGGCGGTCACTGGGTCGCGCTCGGTGGCCGCGAGTGCGGCGACGTACGGGGCGGAGTCTGTCTGCGTGTGGCTGTAGGCGATGGAGACATGCGGGTGGAATCCGTTGGCTTGTTCCGGACCGGTAGGCACGGCCTGGTCTCCGGTCACAGTGCCGATGCCGGTCCGGATGGTGGCCAGGAGTTGCTGTAGGGGCTCGGCCGGCTCGGGTTGGATGGCGATGGCCTCGCCGAATACAACTGGCCGGCCGAACGTGAGGTTGAACGGGTTCATGGTGGCAAGCTCAGAACCTACGGATTCAATGATCTCCGCTAGTTTCTCCGCTGAGGCCTCGTCCGCGTAGCTGATCCCCTGAATCGTCAGGTGGAGCCATTCTGTCGGTACAAGATTGAGTCCTGGAAGTCGCGCAAGCGCATTTTGATATTCGGTCACGTGTTCATGCAGGGCGTGGGCTTCGTTGAAGGTGAGGTGCCAGGTCAGCATGATGCGGCCAGGCTGCCATCCTGGCCGGGGCCACCAGTGGTTGCGCAGGCGCGGAGCATCGTTGGTGGTCGTCATCGTCAGACCTCCGAGGGTGCGGCTGCGACTTCGGCGTCGCCCGTGATCGGGTATTCGTCGAGGATCATGACGCGGTCGGCGGGCCAGACCGATTCGGAGATCTCCAGGATGGATCCGTCTTCGGCCTCGGCGCTGTGGACGACGTGCACGACGGTGGCGCCGGCAGGGATGTCGAGCGTGTCGGCTTCGTCCGCAGACGGCATCCGTACGGTCCATCGGTCGCGGGCAAATGCGTACCTCTTGCCCGATAGGTCTTCGACGCACAGGAACAGTGCTTTCGGGACCACAGTGGGTTGTTCGAGGTAGGTGTCTGCGGCGATGTCGAGGGGGATGTAGCTGGCCCCGACTTCCTCGACGCGGCCCGTTGTGGGGTCGCTGAGCACGCGTCGGCGAGCGACGATCTCGGCCGGTGGTTCCGGCATCACATCGGCGATGTGCGGCGGGATCGGCTCGCGGCCCGCGGAGACGATCGCGTGGGTCAGGTGTGAGGTCAGGAGCTGCTGGTCTGATCGTGCTCGCCCGTAGCGGTGCCGGGAGCGGCGTTGCAGGCGCCGGTTCTCCTTGACGAAGGTCCCGATGCCGTGGCGGGACTCGATCAGCCCTTCGGCGCGCAGGACCGAGAGTGCCTGTCGCACGGTCGGCAGGCTGACCCGGTACTGGTCAGTCAGGTCGGTCTCGGCCGGCATGCGCGCGCCCGGCGCGTAGTCGCCGGTCTGGATGCGGCGCCGTAGGTCGTCGGCGATCCGCTGGTACTTGGGTGCTCGGGCGGTGCCCGCGGTGGTCATCACGTGTGTCCGTTCGTCGCCTGCTGTAGACGGTCGTTGCCTTTCGTTAACGCTGAACTCTAGTCCTCATGAGGACCTGTTGACACGCGCGGGAGGGGTGGTGTTAGCTTCGTCATGCAGGTCCTAATGAGGACCGCATGACATGAGGAGCAGTGATGGCACTCAGTAACCGGCTGAAGCTCAGCCACGGTGATCTGTTCGGGCATGGCGCGTACCTGATCGGGGACGTGGAGCCGGTGCGGGACTTCGACAAGTCCTCACCCGGCAAGGCGGTGCAGGCCGTGGACAAGGAGTCCGGGCTGCTCGTGTGGTCGGTGTCGGTGCTGGACGCCGACCCCGATGCCCGCAAGGACATGAAGACGGTGACGGTGAAGATCTCCGCCCCGCACCAGCCCGTCCCGCCGGAAGCGATGCCCGGGGTGCCGTTCCGGCCCGTCGAGTTCGACGGGCTGACCGTCACCCCGTACCTGGATGACAAGCGCAACCGGGTCGCCTTCAGCTTCCGCGCGACCGGGATGCGGGCCCCGCATGTCGGTGGGAAGCCGGCGCCTCGCGCGCAGAACTCGGAGGCGGCTTGACCACACCTGGCGGAGGGGAGCTCGGCGGCAACCGGGCTCCCCTCCTGATCTCCCTGAACCCAACCCCTGGCAAGGAACCGAGCATCCGGAAGGACACCAACCTAGATGAACCCCACCGACCACCCCACCAGTCGCGGCGAGTTCCTGACCCGCGTCGCGGCCGCGATCGACGCCTGCGAGACCGACCAGCGCGCCGCGTTCGCCATGCCGCGCCGCACCGACACCGAGAACGTGGCCCGCTGCGCGCGGCTGGCCCTGATTTGCGCCCGCACCGCCGCCTGGTGGCGGGTGCTGGCCCGCGAGACCTACCGCTACCCGAGCCCGCACAGCCGACTGTTCGGGCTGGCCGTGATCAGCGCCGAGCACACCGCACGGGACCGCGCGAAGTTCTGGCGCGAGTCCGCAGCCGACTGGCAGGCCCGGGCCGAGCAGCGCCCCACCTCCGACGCGGCCGGCGCGCTGTCGAACTGGGCCGAGTTGGGGGTGACGGCATGATCCGCGAACCCGCAGGCCGGGACTGGCGCACCTTCGCCCTGTGCGCCGACGTCGATCCCGAGATCTTCTACCCCGTCGACGTCAGGGCCGACGCTCCGGCGGTGCAGCGGGCCAAGCGCATCTGCACCTCGTGCCCGGTCCAGACCTCCTGCCTGCTCGACGTGATGGCGGGGGAGGATCCGGCTCGGCGGTGGGGTGTCATCGGCGCCACCACCCCCGACGAGCGTCACGCCCTGTTCCTCGCCCAGCGGCCCGCGGTCGTCCGGTCTGGGGCGGTGGCGGCGTGAGCGCCCGCAGGGGTTCGCGCGTCAACGCCACCTTGACTGACGGTCGGGGTGGGCGCGGGGCGCGGGTGGTGGAGAACGGCGAGTTCACCTCCTTCGGTCGCCGCATCATCCGGGCGGCCGGACGGCGGATCGCCGCGGGTGACGTGGAGGCGCTGCCCGCGCTGGCCGCGCTGTCGGCCGACCTGGACTCCGCCATCGGGGACGCGGTCCTCGGACTCCGGCAGGCCGGCTACTCCTGGGCGGAGATCGCCTCCCGGCTCGGGGTCACCCGGCAGGCCGCCCACCAGCGCTGGGCCCACGGCCCGGCCGACACGGCTCGGGGGGTGGCGTGATGACCTCCGCGCAGCTCGTGCTCCTCGCGCTCGTGGGCGGGGTCGGCTTGTGGGTGCTGCACAAGATCGGCCAAGCCCTGACCAAGTTCTTGGAGGCCCTGGCGGCGGTCGCGGTCGTGTTCCTCACGGCCTGGCTGCTGGTCAAGTACACGTGGAAGGCCGGGCGGTGGATGATCCGGCACTGGCGCACCAGCATCGCCGCCACGGTCGTGCTGGCGTGGCTGTACTGGCTCGGCGCCGTGTCCCTCGGCGTCACGATCGCGATGCTGACGGCCGGGCTGCTCGGCTGGCGCTACCTGGCCCGTGAGTCGTTCGAGCCCTGGGCCGGCCGGCATCTGCGCGCCTGGTGGCAGCGCTGGATCGTCTACACCCCGCGCATGCCCGGCTGGCTACGCGCCTGCGGGCTCGTGGTCGCCGACCCGGCGGCCGGGATGACGGTGCAGGTCACCCCGTTCCGCCGCTACGCGGTCAGACCGAAACCCAAGACCCGACCCGATCAGCTGCCACGGATCATCACGGTCCGCTCCGGCGGCTCCTGGGACGAAGTCCACCTCAAGTTGGTGGCCGGGCAGACCCCGGAGGACTTCGACCTCGCCGCCCGCCGCCTGGCCGTCGCCCGCGGAGTGTCGCGCTGTCAGGTGCGCGAGCTGGGCCCGGACCGGGTGTCGATCGACTACCTGCGCCACGACCGACTCGCCGAAACCATCCCCTGCCCCGAGCTGGCCGCGCTGGCCGGGATCACCGGGGAACAGATCGACCTGTGGCGGGTGTGGTCGGGCCGGACCGAGTACGGCGCCGACTGGTATCAACCGATCCGGGGCGGGCACACCCTGCACGCCGGGGTGACCGGGTCGGGCAAGAACTCCTGCACCTGGTCCCCGATCGTGGCCATGGCCCCGGCCATCCGCGACGGCCTCGTCCGCGTCTCCGGGATCGACCCGAAGGGGATGGAACTGGCCTACGGGCGGCGGGTGTTCCACCGCTACGCGGTCACCTCCCACGACGCCCTGGCCCTGCTCGACGACCTGATCGACGGCATGGAGGCCCGCAAGCGCGAGTTCTCCCAGAAGGTGCGGCTGGTCCCCATCACGACCGAGCATCCCCTCGAACTGTTGGAGTTCGACGAGATCGCCGCCCTGATCCGCTACGTCGGGGACCGCAAGACCCGCGAAGCGATCACCGAACGCGTCGCGCTGCTCACCACCCAGGGCCGGGCGCTCGGGTACACCGTGCGCGGCTATGTCCAGGAGCCCACGAAGGACACCGTCCCGGTCCGGGAGTTGTTCCCGCGCCGGATCTGCCTGCGCGTGGCCGCCAAGTCCCATGTGGCGATGGTGCTGGGCGAGCACGCCTACGACCGCGGGGCGTGGGCGAACCGGATCGGCGAACACGAACCCGGCGTCGGCTACCTGTTCGGCGAAGGCGTCCGCGAACCCCTCCGGATCCGCGCCGGGTGGGTCCCGGACGAGGTCATCAAGGCCCTGGAGGTCTTCGTCACCACCCCCGCCCCGGCCCTCACGTCCGTGCCGCTGCTCGCCCTGCCCGCCCCTCGCCCCGCGATGAACCCAGCCGGAGGAACCCCATGACCACCAACACCGACACCACCTACAGCGCCGAACGTGTCGACAGCCGCGCGTCGAGCCCGGACGAGCCGGACCCGCCACCCGAGGGCACGGCCGGGTGGGTGGAGCAAGACCAGCTCACCCGCGCCCAGAAGGCCCTCCTGGCGCTCACCGGGGATGTCGCCCGGCAGCTCGCCGAGGAGCACGGGGTCTGTGTCCGCCCGCTGGCGCTGCGGCGGATCGATCTCACCTCCGGGAAGGTCGATGTCGTCCCGGTGCCCTGCGGGGCCCGCCGCGAGGATGTGTGTCCGCCGTGCGCGGAGAAGAACCGCCGATTGCGGATGGTGCAGTGCCGGGAGGGCTGGCACCTCGAGGCGGAGCCGATCGCCCAACCGGCTGACCCGACGGACGCGCAGAAGCAGCTCATGTCGGTGCGGGCGGATCTGCACGCCGCCTACCAAGACGCCCGCGCCGACGGCGACGACACCGAGTGCGAGGAGATCCGCGACACCGTCGCCGTGGTGGATGAGCAGCTGCGCGGGCTCGGAGTGCGGGGCCGGCTCGAACCCCTCGACCCACCCGACCGACCCGCGCGGAAGCGGTCGACGCGGCGTCGGCAGGACGCGCCAAACCTCCCGCGCCGGCCGGTGGAGAAGCGCACGTTGGGACGGGTGTTCGGGGAGAAGTACCGGCCCTCCACCTTCCTGACCCTCACGTTGGACTCCTACGGGCAGGTGGACGGGGACGGGGCCGCGCTCGACCCGGACCGCTACGACTACCGTCGCGCCGCTCGGGATGCGATCCACTTCCCGGCGTTGCTGGACCGGTTCTGGCAGAACACGCGGCGCTGCGTCGGGTGGGATGTGCAGTACTTCGGCACGATCGAGCCGCAACGCCGCGGGGCTCCGCATTTCCATGCCGCGATCCGCGGTTCGATCCCGCGCGTGGAGTTGCGGGCGATCGCGGCCGCCACGTATCACCAGGTGTGGTGGCCGGCCCATGACGAGATCCGCTACTCCGGCGATCACGTGCCGCGCTGGGACGACCGCACCAAGGGCTTCGTCGACCCCGACACCCGCGAACCGCTGCCCCGCTTCGACGACGCCTGCGAGGACCTGGGCGCACCCGCGCACGTGGTGACCTTCGGGGCGCAGGTGCACGTGAAGGGCATCCTGGGCGGGACCGAGGAGGCCGGGCGGCACATCGGCTACCTCACCAAGTACCTGACCAAGGACGTCGCGCACGCCGCCGGCCTCGCCGACAACGCCTCCGACCGGGCCCGCCGCCACCGGGACCGGCTGGTCGCGGAACTGCGGGTGACGCCGTGCTCGCCGCGCTGCGCGGTCTGGCTGCTCTACGGGGTGCAACCCAGGGGCGCCCGGCTCGCGACCGAACCTGGCCAGTGCAAGGGCAAAGCCCACAAGCCCGAACACCTCGGCATCGCCGGACGGCGCGTGCTCGTCTCGCGCAAGTGGTCGGGCAAGACCCTCGACGACCACCGGGCCGAGCGGGGCGCGTTCGTTCGGCAACTCCTCGCCCGCGCCGGCGTGCGCCCCGGCTACGCGGTGGATGACGGGCCGTTCGAGTGGGAGAAGACCAAGGCCGGCGACCCCGACGTGCCCACCCGACCGGCGCTGCTCCTGGCGGCGATCTCGGAGCGACAACGCTGGAAAGCCGACTACGACGCCGCCCAATCCCTGGCCGGCGCACCACCTGACAACCGTTCGGCAACCCGTGAGGAGGCAGCATGACCACGACCGAGAACACCCCCGCTCTGCTGCTCGTGCTGACCGTCGAGGAAGCCGCCGAACGGCTCAGAATCGGCCGGACGCTCATGTACGCGCTCGTGGCGGCTGGTGAGGTCGAGTCCGTGCGCATCGGCCGCCTCCGGCGCATCCCGACCGACGCATTGGACGCGTATGTCTCGACGCTGCGCAGGCTCGGGGGAGCGGCATGACGGAGCCGAAGAAGTCGCGGGAGCCGAACGGCGCGTCGAGCCTCTACAAGGGCGCTGACGGCTACTGGCACGGCCGCGTCACGGTCGGGGTGAAGGACAACGGCCGGCCTGATCGTCGGCACGTCATGCGCAAGGCTCGGGCCGACGCGGTGAAGGCCGTCCGTGATCTCGAACGGCAGCGGGACGCCGGCTCGGTGCGCAACGTCGGTCGGGTCCCGACGGTGGGGGAGTGGCTGACGCACTGGGTCGAGACCATCGCGGCGCCGGCCGTCCGGGAGAACACCCTCTCGGGCTACCGGGTCGCGGTGAACGTCCACCTCATCCCCGGCGTCGGGGCGCATCGGCTGGACCGGCTCGAACCGGAGCACCTGGAACGGCTCTACGCCGCGATGCTGCGGGCCGGGAGCTCGGCGGGCACGGCCAACCAGGCGCACCGCACGATCCGGACCGCGCTCGGAGAGGCGGAGCGTCGAGGGCGCATCACCAGGAACCCGGCCAAGCTCGCCAAGGCACCGCGCCCGGACGACGTCGACGTCGAGCCGTACACCGTCGATGAGGTTCGGCAACTGCTGAAGGCGGCGTCGCAGCGGCGCAACAGCGCCCGGTGGGCCATCGCACTCGCGCTCGGGCTGCGCCAGGGGGAGGTGCTGGGGCTGCGGTGGTCGGACGTGGATCTCACCGCCGGCACGCTCTGGGTCCGGCGCGGGCGGCTGCGTCCTCGGTACGAGCACGGCTGCGGCGGCGTGTGCGGGAAGAAGGCCGGCTACTGCCCGCGTCGGCAGCTCGCGCGTCCCGAGACCGACGAGACCAAGTCCCGGGCCGGGCGTCGTGCCGTGGGACTCCCGGTCGAGCTGGTCGCGCTCCTCGTCGAGCATCGGGACGAGCAGGAACGCGAACGGTCGACGGCGGCGCAGCTCTGGCGTGAGTCGGGCTACGTGTTCACGACCCCGCGCGGCGAGCCGGTCATCCCGAACACGGATTATCACCACTGGAAGCGGCTGCTCGCTGATGCCGGTCTGCGTGACGGCCGGCTGCACGACGCCCGGCACACCGCCGCGACGGTGCTGCTCATCCTCGGCGTCCCGGAGCGGGCGGTCATGGGACTGATGGGCTGGTCCACGACGGCGATGGCCGCCCGGTACCAGCACATCACGGGCGCGATCCGCGGTGACGTCGCGGACCGGGTCGGCGGCCTGATCTGGGGCGGCAAGTGAGACTGCAACTGAGACTGAATGCAGAAGCCGGGTGCACGTTGCTGCTGTGCACCCGGCTTCACCTGCGGAGGATGGGGGATTCGAACCCCCGAGGGCGTGAACCCAACACGCTTTCCAAGCGTGCGCCATAGGCCACTAGGCGAATCCTCCAGCGCGCACGAGCATAGCCGGGTGGGTGGCTCCGGCCGCTCGCGGGGGCTCTGCACTACACTCTCCGACGGGCCCCGCGCGGCGTCCATCCTGTGAACTCCCCCAGGGCCGGAAGGCAGCAAGGGTCAACGGGCTCTGGCGGGTGCGCGGGGTCCGCCTTCGTCTTCCCCCTCGCCGCCACGGCTGTCGGTGCCGGTCGGTAGCCTCGCTACCGTGGCTCTGGCTCTGTACCGCAAGTACCGCCCGGCCAAGTTCGCCGAGGTGGTGGGGCAGGAGCACGTCACCGGGCCCCTGAGCACCGCTCTCGCCGCGGGCCGCATCAACCACGCCTACCTGTTCTCCGGCCCGCGTGGCTGCGGGAAGACCTCGAGCGCGCGGATCCTGGCGCGCTCGCTCAACTGCGTCGAGGGCCCCACTCCCGATCCGTGCGGCGTCTGCCCGTCGTGCGTCTCGCTGGCGCCGGGCGGGCCCGGCAACATCGACGTCACCGAGCTCGACGCCGCCTCGCACGGCGGCGTCGACGACACGCGCGAGCTGCGGGACCGCGCGTTCTTCGCCCCGGCCGAGTCGCGCTACCGCGTGTTCATCGTCGACGAGGCGCACATGATCACCACGCAGGGCTTCAACGCCCTGCTCAAGATCGTGGAGGAGCCGCCGGAGCACCTCGTCTTCGTGTTCGCCACCACGGAGCCCGAGAAGGTGCTGCCCACCATCCGGTCGCGCACCCACCACTACCCGTTCCGCCTGATCCCGCCCGGCACGCTGCGCAAGCTGCTGGAGGGCATCTGCGCCGAGGAGGGCGTCACGGTGGCGCCGGCGGTGTACCCGCTGGTCATCCGCGCGGGCGGGGGCTCGGCGCGTGACTCGCTGTCGGTGCTCGACCAGCTGCTCGCCGGCGCCGGGCCGGAGGGCGTGGTCTACGAGCGGGCGGTCTCGCTACTGGGCGTCACCGACGTCTCGCTCATCGACGACATGGTCGACGCGCTGGCGGCCGGCGATCGCGCCGCGGTGTTCGAGACCGTCGACCGGCTCGTCGAGGCCGGGCACGATCCGCGCCGCTTCGCCGCCGACCTGTTGCAACGGCTCCGCGACGTCACGCTGCTGCAGGCGGTGCCGGAGGCGGTCGACCGCGGGCTCGTGGAGGCGGCCGACGACGAGCTGACGCGCATGGTCGACCAGGCCGGCCGCATGGGCGCGGCCACGCTCACCCGCTACAGCGAGATCGTGCACGCCGGGCTCACCGAGATGCGCGGCGCCACGGCGCCCCGGCTGCTGCTGGAGCTGCTCTGCGCCCGCATGCTGCTGCCGGCGGCCACCACGGCCGAGCCGGGGCTCCTGGAGCGGCTCGAACGTCTCGAGCGTCGCAACGCCATCGCCGCAGGTCCCCTCCCGCCCGGTGAGGCGGGCGCCGACGCGGGACCGCCCCCGCGCTTCCAGCGCGCGAGCGTGCGGGGTGCCGATGCCCCGCCGGCCCCGCCTGTCGCCGGCCCGGGCGCCTCGGCACCCTCGGACGCGACGCGTCCCGGCGCCGGCCCGGCCCGGCCCGGGGGAGGGGCACCCGCTGCGACCGACCCTTCCCAGCGCTCCGCGGCCCCTGCGCGGCCCGCCCCGACGGTGGAGTCGCCCGCGCGCGCCGATGAGGCCGCCCGCCCCGCCGATCCGCCCGCCGCCCGCCTCCCGGCGGAGCCGGACCGGCCTGAGCAGGCCCCCACCCGTGCCACGGCGGCGCACGACCGGCAAATCCCGCCGCCCGGCGACCAGGGTGACGACCAGGCTCCGCCCCGCGGTGAGCCGTCCCCGGGCCGCGACCAGCAGCCCCGACCCGGCAGCGAGCAGCGCCCGGCTCGTGAGCAGCAGCCCCCTGCCCGCGAGCAGCAGGCTCCGCCCCCCGCCCCCGAGACCCGTCCGGTGGCCGCCGGTCTCGACGCCGCCGCGGTGCGCCGGGTGTGGCCCGAGATCCTGGCCAACGCGAAGGAGCGCAAGAAGCGCACGGCCGCGCTGCTGGTCAGCGCCACCGTCCGGGCGGTGGAGAACGACACGCTGGTGCTCAGCATCGGCACGCCGCAGCTCGCCCGCCTGCTGTCGGAGCAGAGCAACACCGACGTCATCGCCGAGGCGCTGTACGCCGTGCTCGGCGTCCAGTGGCGGGTGCGGTGCGAGCACGGGTCCGGCCCGCCGCCCGCCGCCGCCCCGTCCCGCGGAGCCGGCCCGGCCCAG